>JGI20133J14441_1000007_pt1 | contig 193526 bp, 156 predicted proteins | sample RS3BMetagenome_FD_14441 | JGI IMG/M metagenome (IMG submission 14441)
CGTGTTCGCGGTTGTTGGGAACCCGTTTTCTCATCCACATAATAAGCCAGGGCGTGCCTGGCCGAGGGAATATTCACTGCATAGGTTCGATCAGCCTTGTTGACCAGCAGAAGGATGTGCTGACCGCCCGGCGTCTTGGCCGCCTGGGCAAAAATACCTTGCCCCGCTAATTTGCCGCCCATTGCCTTCACACTGGTAGCACAAAATTTATCACCTGGGCCAAAATGGCGCACAAGAAGTTCCAGCACACGAAAACGCGCATTGGGAACGCCGGTGTGCCAATTCACCATGCTAACGCTGGGGAATTGCGTAGGGTACCCGATTAACTGGCTTTCACCGATAACCTCCACGCCCATGGCAGCCAGGCGGGCATAAACGTATGCGAACATTGCCCCGCTCAAGTTCCAGTAGGCGTGTGGGATGGGCAGTGGATTGGGACGGGTATCGTCGCCGGGAAGAAATACACCTATTTCATCGGTATCGATCATGGTCTTGGGGCTTAGCCTGTTGCGCAGCGCGACAATGCGCTGGCTTTCGTTGATAAACCCATCGGCCTGCGAAAATACAGTCTGCGACCATGCGGCAATGTTATGGCTTCCGGTGTCGGCGTAAAAGTGGAACGAAATCATATCCAGCGGCGCACCCGGCGCGTGATGGGCTGGATTTAAAAAATATTCAAACCAGCCAAAATTCGCCGGATCCTGCCCATTGGCCAGGGCCAAGCCGACAAATTTTGTCTGTGGCGACACGCGATGGATGGCGGCCGTAATGGCGTCGTACCAGCGGGTGTATTCCTGCACACTCATGTGGTGTTCAAAATTAACTTCGTTAAGCACCTCCCACCACGCAAAATGGTAGTGATAGCCAGAATGATGCCAGTGCCCGTAGCGATCGCGAAACCCGCCACGAGTGTACCAACTGACCAGATGGGCATAATAATTCGCCAAAGGCTTAAGCGATTTGCCGCGCAGCAGCTTGCCCTGTTCGTAATTCCAGAAGACTTGGTTGGGATTTTTGGGGTAGGCCACCGATTTGGGTGTTTTAAACAGCCATTCCGGAATGGTGCTGAAATTCATAACGACCGAATGCCCGCGGGTGGCACGCATAAACGCCCGTACCATCGGATCAATCAGCGAAAAATTCCAATATGTCCGCCCGTGAGATGGGGGCCTGAGTTCCGCCACCGCCAAACGCGGGTACGGCAGCCACGGCACAAACCGCACATAATTGGCACCCAGATGCTGGACGGCCCGCAACGCCCGCCGGCTTACCGGCGAACTGGGCCGCAAAAGCGGGTTGACCACTACCTGCAAAGTGGGCGTCGCCTTGGAAACGGCGGTTGTTCTGCTCCAGTGGATGTTGACTGCAAAACCACTGGCGGCCATTGCGTGTCCGGCAGAGGCTGCGATGACGAACAACAGAGAGGGCAATAGAGAGTTTAATGTCTTAAGCATGCAATCAGACTCCTTTTAACTGCAAGGCCGTAGAACTGAGTTCGCCGTCGGCCTTTACCTCCGGCGTACCCGCCACCGCAAGCTTAAAAGCTGAGGTGTTGCCAATATGCTTTAGGGACGATTCGCTCGCCACCAATTTCCGTCCCAGTCGCGCCGTTATCCGATAGTGGCCCGAAGGGACCGCCAACACGGCCTGATCCTTCTCAATCCCGATAATTGAAATACCACTCGTTTTCAGCGGCTTATGGTTGACACGTATGTCCGATGACAGGGATGTGGGGACAAATGCCCTTGCAAGTATGTTGGGCGGCACCGATATGCTCATGACAATGTGGTTTCCCAAATGCTGCCAGTGAATGCCCACTTTGCCAGCCACCGTGTCAACGGACGCTTTTACCCACCGGATGCCCGGAACAAAGGCTGGTTGAAACTCGATTTGGTCCCCCAGCGGCTTGGCAAAATCAATCCGCAGGCCGGCGAGTCCGTTGTAAAACCATTCCTCACCATGCCCCAGCATGAAATGATCTTGTGAATCGCCGGGGTTGCAATCCCATGCCTCAGTCAAAGATGTCGCCCCGTGTTTTATCTGATATCCGTAACTGGGCGGAGAAGTCTTGTTGAACATTGTTGCGAGTACGTCAGAATTGCCCGAAAGCGTGAGAGCCTGCACAACATAATGGAAGCCAATATCACCAGCCGTCGTGTGATAGTGGTGCCGGCGGATATTGCCGATAAGGTTACGCAACACGGCGGCGCGATATTTTTTCGGGACCAGGTGGGTTGCAAGTGCCATGGCATTGGCGCATTGGCTGCCGCGATCGTATTCGGCGGTTGCGGGGTGGAAAAAAACCTGGTTAAAAGCCGCACGAACCTTCCTGGCTTCGGCGGCGTATCGACGAGCGGCCCGCAGATGGCCTAGAAGCCGACTTATGCGAATCATCGCCCGCAGATCACGGTACCAGGTGGCCGTGGCAGTAACCCCCAGACTGGTGAGTTGCTCGATGCCTGGAGGTCGCGGGCCAAGATCAAACCAATCTCCAAGGCCGAAATAAAGTATATCTCTGCGGGCACGGGTTTTGAGGTATCGCAGATAGCGAACCATCATGGGATAGCTGGATCGTAAAATTTGCGTGTTGCCAAAGTATTTGTATGTCAGCCATGGGTCCAGAATCGAAGCGCTGCCCCATTCAGGTGAGTTTTCAAAACCATCGCCGTAATGGAAGTAGGCCGGTGCAAAATCAGGAACCATTCCGTCCGGCATCTGAGAATCTTGCATATTGATGGCCGTCTGCCGGTAAAGATTCGCCACATCGTAGTTAAGCATGATGCCCGCACCTACAAGATAAGAATCTTCCAGCCAACCCGTTTTTTCCCGCGTGGGGCAGTCGGTGATAATGCTTTGCATGTTATTGACCATTGCCATGGTGATCAGATGGTGTATCTGGTTAAAAAGTGTATCGCTACACGAAAATGTTCCAGTGGCGGCTGCTGAACTGTGCGTGGCCTGACCGACAACGGAAATGATATGAGGCAGGATATGCGGACCCTGCGGTGGCGGTGCCACAGTGATCTGCAGATACCGAAATCCGAAATAAGCGAAGCGCGGTCGAAATGTTTCAATGCCGTGACCATTAAGGGTGTACACACACCAGATGGGGCCCGCACACGATTGCCATGCGGTGTGGTTTGGGTGCACCAATTCTGCCGGATAGACCACGAGCGTGCTCCCTGCTGGACCAGTGGCCCGAATAACCGGCCGCCCCGCCATATTCTGACCCAGGTCATACGTTCGGCTGTCGGGGGCAACGCGCCAAATTCGAATCGGCTTATAGGTTTGCATAACCTTTATTGGCGGAGAGATTTGGGCCGCGAGACGGCCACCCGGACTATCGGCGGTCACGGCATGACGCCAGGCGACTGCGGAATAGGTGGGCAAGTCCCACCCGGGGATGGCATATAGTGCGTTGTAATCTTCACCGCCAAAAATGGAAGAAAAGCCAATGGGGCCGGGATGGGTGCGCCAGGCCGAGCTGCTGACAACCGTTTTCGTTTGGCCATTTGCCAGTTTGATTTGCAACTGCATGATGAGTTTAAGAGGACCAAAACTTGCCGGCAGATGGTCGTAGCGACCCGGACTTCCGTCGTACATGCCTCCCCCCAGCATGACGCCAATGGTATTACGCCCCGGTTTAAGCCACCGTCCGACTGAATAAGTGTTGTACTGAGCACGGCGGTTATAGAGTGTCCAGCCCGGCTGCAGCAGGTCATGGCTGATGCGGTGGCCGTTAATAAATAGCTCGTATTGGCCCAGGCCGCAGATATACGCGGTTGCCGAGGCGGCCTTACCGCGCAGCGCAAACGTATGGCGGAACAGTGGCAGGCGTTGAGGCAAACTCGTAGTCTTACCCCAGGGGCCGCTGCCCCATTGGGCCATGACACGTGGCGTGTGCCACCCTGGCCCTGCTTTTGATGCCGCTTTCCATCCAGGCAGAGCCCTTGCCGCCACCCGCCAAGTTGTGTCAATTGGAAGGAGAAGGTTCTGGCCGTGCGAATAATGAACAACAAGTTCGCCAATAAGACCGGCAGGATTTGGGGCCGAACCGCCGTTGGTGGCGGCCACCGCCAGCGTGTTAACCCCGGCGTGAAGATAATGAGCGACAGAAAACTGCTTTATTACCCGCCAATTTCTGCCTGATCCAATTCGGTGGCCGTTGATAAATAATGTAAATCGGTTGTCGGCTGTTATAAAGAATTTAGCCCAGCTGACACGATGTCCAGAGGCCAATACGACAGCCTTCCTGAACCAGGCAATTCCCGGGGCAACATTTAGGCCGTGTCCGGGAAGCCAAAGCCAGTTCAAGTGCTTCAGCCCTGTATCAAAGGCAGACGTGGGTTCCATAATCCAATGCGCCAGCCAATCACCGGGCTTGAGCAGGCCCATTGTCCAATATCCGGATTTGCTCCACCTTGATCGCTTGCCGGATGCATTCCAGACTCTGACTTTCCACCAGCAGTGCATTTGAGAACGCAATGCCTTTCCGGCGTAAATTATCCCGTATGTGCGCGAGGAGAATATCTTTCCAGTATCCCACAAATTTGCGTCATCATGTTTCAGCTTTTCGCGGGTGGTGGAAACCATGATTTGATACGCCGACTGCTTTAAATCCGATGCCTTGCGGGGTACAGGCCGTAGCTGCCAACTAATGCGGGGATGCAGATTTTGCAGCCCCAGTGGATTGGTAACACCTTCGACCTGAGGCTGTATCGGGCGAACGTCGCAGCGCATTCCTGCCCAGGCAATCGCGCCGCCTGAACCTGTCGCGATTGCAATAAGAACCATGAGGCAATGACGTAAAGCCTGACATCTCATGAGCGCCTCCGCATGAACGCAATCCGTCTGTCAACCCCGAAAAGGATCATAACTGTCGCGGTAACTGGCTGCAATGTTTTCACGCCGAATGTCGCAAAGGATAACAATTTCATCCCTTGTCACGGCGAGGTTAGATGGAATGTCCATCTCATGTTCAATATGGCTTTGAGCGATCCCGGCCCCGGGAGAGCCTGCACCGAGCCAATCTCCGCCGGGGATGGCTCGCTGATTTCGGGCGAAATTGCGCGTTGGTGAAAACGGCTCAGCGCCGGAGTGGCAAAAATTGAACCGCTTGAACATATCCCGGCTGTTCCTTAGAGTAGCTTTGGTTGGTTAAGGACGTACTATGATGATTATGGCCGGTAGGCAGGAAGATAGATGAACATAGCCGACTTTTTAAGTCCCGAGCGGATTGTGGTGCCTCTGGCGGCAAAAGAAAAAAAATCTGCCATTGAGGAGCTTGTCACCACATTGGCAAAAAGCATGAAGATAAAAAACCCGGAACTGGTTTTGGCCAGCGTTCTGGAACGCGAGGCAACTCGGACCACGGGAGTGGGGCACGGTTTGGCGATACCGCACAGCAAATGTCCGGGAGTGAAAAATCTTTCCATTGCGATAGGAAAGCCAGCCGAACCAATTGATTTTCAATCCATTGACGGCTTACCCGTGTTCTTAATTGTGCTGCTGGTAAGCCCACCGGAACAAACGGGGGCGCATATTCAGGCACTGGCAAAGGTAAGCCGCCTGATGACCATCGACGCTTTTCGCGGCAAGCTAAAGTCGGCAAACAGCGCCCAAGAAGTTTACGACGCGATTTGTAAGCAGGAAAAAATGCTGGATACGGCATCGGTGTAGCCGGGTTAATCCCCGCGGTTATCCCAGGTGACCCATCTGCAGCGACGCGGCTTAATGAGGCGTGACTAAGAACGGATAAACTACCAAAACCGGTGTAATCCGGGCTGATGCATCGGAACCGACAGGAACTTTCATGCCGTTTGAAACCCTATCTGATTTTTTGGCCGACTTGGAGCGCATTGGCGAATTGCGCCGCATTACCGCAGCAGTCGATCCGATCTTGGAAGTCGCCGAAATAACAGATCGAATAAGCAAATCACCGACCATTAAAGGCGCATACCCATCTGCCATGGCACCCTTTGGAGGCCACGCACCGAAGTATGGCACTGTCGGCACCAACCAGGCCCTGCTATTTGAAAAGGTAGGCGATAGCGGCATCCCGTTGGCGATCAATGTATATGGTTCATACGATCGCATTCACCGTGCATTGGGTTGCAATAATCTCGACGAGCTGGCAGGAAAAATTTCTGAACTGACACAGCCGCAATTGCCCGTTTCAATGATGGGAAAAGTGAAAAAAGGTATTGACCTGCTGAAGTTGGCATCATGCGGACCCAAGCTCATTGGAGGGGGGGCACTTTGCCAGGAAGTGGTGCACACCGATGACGCCAATCTTTACGATTTACCCATTATCAAGTGCTGGCCTGGTGACGGGGGGAAATACATTACACTGGGCCAGATCATTACGGTGCATCCGGAAACAGGTGCCCGGAACATTGGCATGTACCGCGTTCAGCTATTTGGTGAAAAATTAACCGCCATGCATTGGCACATGCATCATGATGGGGCCAGACATTTTCGAGCCTGGGCCAGACTGGGCAAGCCGTGCCCACTGGCTATCACCTTGGGCGGGCCAAGTGTTTTACCGTATGCGGCCACCGCTCCGTTGCCGCCGGGCGTTGATGAGCACCTGTTTGCGGGCTTTTTAATGGGTCGCGGCCTGAAGGTGGTCAATTGCAAGACTATTCCCCTGCAGGTACCGGCAGATTGCGAAATTGTCATTGAGGGTTACGTCGATCCAGAGAAAACCATATTGGAAGGACCGTTTGGCGATCATACCGGCTTTTATTCGCTGGCGGATCAGTACCCGGTGTTTCATGTCTCGGCGATTACGCACCGAAAAAACCCGATTTACCCGACGACGATTGTTGGCAAACCGCCGCAGGAAGATTATTACCTGGGCAAGGCGACCGAGCGGATATTTTTGCCGCTTTTGAAGATGATCGTGCCGGACATCATCGATTATGACTTGCCCATGTTTGGGGTATTTCATAATTGTGCCTTCATTAAAATCCGAAAAGAATACCCGTACCATGCCAGAAAGGTCATGCACGCCGTTTGGGGCGCGGGGCAGATGGCGTGGACCAAAATACTTGTTATTGTGGATGAAGATGTGGACGTGCATAATCAGGATGATGTACTGTTTCACATGGCCGCCAATGTCGATCCGCGCCGCGATACCGTGATTGTGGATGGCCCGCTGGATATCCTGGATCATGCCGCGCCGGTGGCGGGAGCGGGAAGCAAATTGGGGATTGATGCCACGCGTAAATGGGTGGGGGAGGGATTGGTACGTGATTGGCCGGCAGAAATTGCCATGGATGCGACCACCATAGAAAAGGTGACGCGCCGCTGGAAGGAATACGGATTTTAACGGTGACTGGCATTAAGGACGATTCATGATTCGCACACGCTTTGCACCATCGCCAACGGGATATTTGCATGTGGGGGGCGCAAGAACGGCCTTGTTTAACTGGCTTTTTGCCCGCAAATTCGGCGGCGAATTTGTGGTTCGCATAGAGGATACCGATCAGGTGCGGTCAACCGCTGAATCGGCAGCCGGAATATTGGCCGATCTGCAGTGGCTGGGATTGGACTGGGATAGGGGGCCGGTGCCGGGCGAAGCAAAAAATGAGTATTTCCAGTCCATGCGGCTGGAAATTTACAACCAGTATCTGAACCAGTTACTACAGACCGGTGCGGCATATGAAGCCTATGAAACGCCTGCGCAACTGGCTGCCATGCGGGCGATGGCGGAAAAAGAAAAACGTCCGTTCCGCTACCGTAAAAACATGCCTGGCCGTGCCCCGGCCGGAGCCGGTCCGACCGTGTTGCGATTTGAAATGCCCCACGAATCAGTGGAATTTAATGATTTAATTCTGGGGCCAATCTCTGTGGGCGCCGAGGAGCATGACGACATCGTCATACGCAAATCCGATGGTTTTCCCACTTATCACTTTGCGGTGGTAGTAGATGACCATTTAATGGGTATTACCCATGTGTTGCGTGCGCAGGAACATTTGATGAACACACCGAAGCACCTTGGTCTTTACCGCGCGTTGGGCTGGACGCCACCCGCCCATGCCCACATGCCGCTGGTGTTCAATATGGACAACACCAAAATGTCCAAACGCGACAAAAGTAAGGCTGCCCGCCACGCAGTGCAGATGCGGCTTAAGCAGGAGCCCGCGCTGGATATTAATAAACTCGCCGCCGAGGTGGGCATAAGCAGTGCGGCGATGCAGGGCTTCCTGCATCAGAAGCAGGACGACCCGGCGATCACCACGGCGCTGGCCGCTGCGCTCAAATTGCAACTGCCTGAAATAGACGTGCAGGACTTCCGACGCAGCGGCTACCTGGCCGACGCCCTGCTGAATTTCATTGCGCTGATTGGCTGGGCCCCGGGTGAAAACCGCGAAATTTTGACGCGTGGGGAACTTCGTTCGCTGTTTTCCCTTGAAGGTATTGGCAAGACCAATGGCCGCTTCGATCGTAAAAAATTATTGTGGATGAATGGTGAATATATCCGACGCTCTGATGAGTCTACTCTGATCAAAGCGATCGAAAGCTTCAATGCCGTCACCAATTATCCGCTCAAGCACGCTTCGAGCGCGGTTATACACGATCTTGTCGGCATGTATCGGGAGCGTATGAGCACTCTGTCGGAAATGGCTGACAACAGCCGGTTTTTCTTTGGCCCGCCGGTGTATGATCCGAAAGCGGTCAGGAAGTTCGTCTCAACCGATAACGACATTAATCACCTGCGCGAGATAATCTCAATTTTGAGCGCGGCACCGCTTCCGTGGAATGCGTCGTCGCTCTCAGGTCCACTGGAAAAAATTGTTGCCATGGGTGACAAACGCGGGGCCGCGTCGCAAATTCTGCGAGTGGCGGTCAGTGGGGGGGCGGTATCACCGCCGCTGCTGGAAACGTTGACACTTCTTGGCAAGGACACCACGATGCAGCGGTTGTATGAATTTCAAGAAATGGTTCAAGCCGGTGTGCCAACCTAGCCGATGCCTCGGTGCGGTTCCGATATGGGGATGCCATGCGATACTTGATAACGGGCGGTGCAGGGTTCATTGGTTCGCACCTTTGCGAGGCCCTGCTCAATGATGGCCACGCGGTCTATGTGCTGGATAATGAATCAACGGGCTCAAGGGCCAATTTACAACATCTCTTTCACAACCGTGAATTGCGTTACATCACCGGCGGCATTGACGATGCGGTGGTGCTGTCGCGGCTTGTCGGCACCGTGCATTACGTCATTCACCTCGCCGCCGCGGTTGGTGTTAGATACATATTGGATCATCCGCTGGAGAGCATTCTTACCAATGTAGTTGGTACTGAAAAAGTGCTTCAAGCCTGCAAAGAATTTGAAAAACCTCTGTTCTTGGCCAGCACCAGCGAAGTCTACGGCCTCCAGACGCATGCACCGCTGCGTGAGACCGATTACAGCGTGATCGGCGCGACCTCAGTGAGTCGCTGGTCATATGCCTGCTCCAAAGCCCTGGACGAATTTATGGCGCTGGCGTTTCACGGCCAGGGCGCATTTCCGGTCATTATTGCTCGGTTTTTTAACACGGTAGGCCCCCGTCAGTCCCCGGCATATGGGATGGTTATGCCTCGATTGGTGGATCAGGCTCTTCGCCGTGAGCCCATGACAGTTTATGGAGATGGCAGCCAAACTCGGACGTTTACGCACGTTAAAGACTGTGTGGAAGCCGTCAAAGGTCTGCTTTCACATCCCGAAGCGGCCGGAGAGGTTTACAATGTCGGCGGAATTGAAGAAGTCTCAATTTTGAACTTAGCAAAAAGGATCAAATACTTATCAGGAAGTCATTCTGAAATAACGCTTGTACCATATTCCGAAGTATTCAACCGCAATTTTGAAGATATGCCGCGCCGTGTTCCCGACATCAGCAAGTTACAAAAGGCCGTTAAATTTCATCCGCGGTTCACACTGGACGAGATCATTAAGGATGTTATCGCCGATCGACGACGGCTGATCGCGTAGGCTGGGTGTTAAACGGGTGTTGCGCCGTGTCTGCTTTTTAACTCAGGTGTTGCGGAGTATATGTTTCGAATTTACCTGAGGTTTATGCAACTCCCCCACACCTTTTATAACGTCCTATAATATATGTTATGTTAAATTGCAGTGGTGGGGTGCCATGTGACAGGCGCGCTTCCGCAATGGGATCGATAACTCATGATAGGTTTCACCCGTTCCTGGTGTATAATATCGTAATGGATTTAAGAAATTTGCTGTTGCCCGGCGGTATTGGGCTGAGTCGGATTAAAGTTTATGACCAACCCGGGCCCGACGGCATTGTTGGCGGCGGCGCACATTTCCACGCCGTCAGCAGTGAATCCTACTATGTCGTTGCCGGTACAGGGAAGCTGGAATTACTCTCGTACCAAGGCTTTGAGGTGCTGGATTTGGAGCCGAATAAAGTAGTCTATTTCAGGCCCGGCGTGATTCATAGGGTATGCAATCCCAACAAAAACCTCGTTATCTTGTCGATCATGCAAAACGGCGGCGTTGCGGAGCGAACCGATTACTTCCTTACGTTTCCAATGGAAATGATCTCGGATGCGCGAACTTACCAAAAAGCCGTGCTCTCGCGGAACCTTACCGAGGCACTGGCCCGTCGCGATCTGTCCATTAGGGGCTTCCAGATTCTTCGCGATGCGATGGAAAACGAGCCCGCCCGCGGTCGCGAATTGCTTCAATTGCTTTACCATCGGGCGCAAGAATTGATGAAGGCCAAATTCAGCGGGTTGGAATGGTTTATCAACAATTGCGTATTTCCAGAGGCCAAGGGCAGCTATGATGCCATAGAATTTCTCCGCGACGGCAATACCACGTATCTGGAGAATTCGGCTTGGAATCAAGCCATCCCAGAGACCATCGAAGAGTTTGATGGTATCACGGGTCGCGTGATGCCTTACGTTCGGGCAGATACGCTGCAAACCTCGCCGGACTCTACTCTCAATCGATAAGCAAATCTACTGCATAAATTCTACAGCCACTATGATAGTGCAAAGCCGGTTCGAAAAACGTCAGCCGGCGATGTGGCAGTAAGCGGGTCGTAAGCAGTCGGCCCCATATGAATGAAGGGATTTCTTTTCCATGAACAGTCAGCCAAATCTTGCGGTGGTTGGTGCCACTGGTGCGGTCGGTGTTGAATTTTTACGTCTTATCGAAAGCCGAAATTTCTCGTTCAGCTCCCTGCGGTTGCTGGCGTCACCGCGTTCCAGCGGTAAAACGATGAAATGCATGGGGCAATCGCTTACGGTTGAGGCTTTGGCGGAAAATAGTTTTGATGGAGTGGATATAGCCTTCTTTTCGGCCGGAGGCGGCATAAGCAAGCGATACGCTCCCATTGCGGCCCAGAAAGGTTGCGTGGTGATTGATAACAGTTCGGCGTTTCGCATGGCGCCTGATGTCCCGCTGGTAATCCCGGAGATAAATGGGGAAGCCGCTTACTCGCATCGAGGGATTATTGCCAATCCGAATTGTTCGACCATCATCGCACTTATGCCTTTATGGCCCCTGCACAAACACAACCGCATTCGGCGTATTATCGCATCAACGTATCAGGCCGCGAGCGGGGGCGGTGCCGCCGCCATGCAAGAACTGCTTGACGCCACTCGGGCCTATCTCGACGGCCGGGAGCACAAACCAACGGTGCTCCCCCACCCATACGCTTTCAACCTTTTCAGTCATAACGCCGCTGTGGACCCGGAGACGCTCTACAACGAAGAGGAACTCAAAATGGTGCGTGAAACGCACAAAATATTCAGTGCGCCGGATATCCGCATCTCTGCAACATGCGTAAGGGTGCCGGTTCTGCGGGCGCACTGCGAGGCGCTGAATATAGAATTCAGTAATCCAATCTCTGTTTCGCAGGTGCATGCATGGCTGAAAGACCAGTCGGGTGTGCGCGTGGTGGATGATGCGGGACGTAATTATTTCCCCATGCCGCGCGAAGCCTCAGGACAGGGCGACGTTCTGGTCGGGCGCATCAGGCAGGATATCAGCGATCCATCCAACCGATCCATTGCCATGTTCGTGTCCGGTGACCAATTGTTAAAGGGTGCTGCTCTCAACGGCATCCAGATCGCAGAGCTTCTGGTAAAACATGATTTGCGTGTGGCGGCCACGTAAATGCCTGAATCATCGCGTGAACAGGCCTATAAACTGACAATTGCCTACGACGGAACCCATTACAGCGGATGGCAACGCCAGCGAGACCCAGTGGTGACGGTACAGCAGGTTGTGGAAAAAGGCATCTCTGAGATATTAAACCGCCCCACTGGGATTTCCGGCGCTTCACGAACGGATGCTGGTGTACATGCATGGGGACAGGTGGCGGTCTTTCGCGGTAACATGGCCATCCCGCTGGATCGATTCAGAATGGCAGTTAACAGTCGACTTCCGCCCGATGTGCTGATCCGCCAGGTCGAGCCGGTATCGGAACAATTTGACGTAACCCGTGCACGGCGTAAGCGCTACCGCTACGTGATTTGGCAAAGCAGAGATCGCCCCATTTTCAATCGCCAATATGTGTACCATTATTGGCAGGAAGTTTCCATTGAGGCAATGCGTGCCGGTTGCCGATATTTTATCGGGCAACACGACTTTATTGCCTTCAGGGGTGGACAGGACGATCGGCAGACAACAGTCCGCACAATTTTTAATTGCGACGTTCATCGGCGCGGCCCCCTGATTATCATGAGTGTGGAAGGAGACGGCTTTTTGTACCATATGGTGCGGAACATGGTTGGTACCATTTTGGAAATTGGCCGCCGTCGCTTGCCGCCGGAACAAGTAATGCTGGCCATTAAATCGGGGCGTCGGTCCGATGCCGGGCCGTGCGCCCCGGCGTCAGGCTTATGCCTTATGTGGGTGCAATATCCACCCGACGTGGCGTGCCAGATGGCAGACTCTGCCGTCGGAGATAAATGAGTGAGAATTGTTCATGTCATCACCCGATTGATTGTTGGTGGGGCTCAGGAAAACACTTTACTGACGTGTGAAGGCTTGCACGCCCGTGGTCACGAGGTGCATCTGATTACCGGTCCGAGCCTTGGACGTGAGGGAACTTTGATGGAAAGGGCATTGGCGGGCGGTTACAGGGTGACCGTAGAGCCTGACCTGGTCCGCAACCCGTCCCCGCATCACGATTTGGCAGCATACCGGGCATTAAAAAAACAGGTGAGTGATATTAAGCCCGACATATGGCACACCCACTCAAGCAAGGCCGGCATCCTTGGTCGCTTTGCAGCCTATGGCCGCGGCCCGATCGTCATACATACCATCCATGGACTGCCATTTCATCCGTACCAGCGCCGAGTGGTGTTTCGCACGTGGGCGGGGATGGAGCGGGCAGCAGCCAAGCGCTGCGACAAACTGGTAGTGGTTGCCGATGCCATGCGGGTGCAGGCCTTGGCGGAAGGCGTTGGGAAGCCTGATCAATATGTGACCATCCGAAGTGGAATGGAAATTGAAAAATTTAAATTCAGCGATGCTGCGAGGCGGGATATCCGGGGTCAATACAGCATCTCAGACGAAAGTGTCGTGTTCGGCACCATCGCGCGCCTCCAGCCACTTAAGGGGCATCAAGACATTCTGAATATTGCCCCCCTGCTGATTAAGGCAAACCCCAAAATCCATTTCATGTGGATCGGCGATGGAATTTTTTATGACAGATTCCGCCAGCATATCCACTCACATAATTTGCAAAATCACTTCACGCTGACAGGGTTGCTGCCCCCAGATCAAGTGGGACGGTTCATTTCCGCTTTCGATGTTTTAATCCATCCCAGTTATCGCGAAGGACTGCCCCGTGCGGTTGTGCAGGCCATGCTGGCGGGTGTGCCTTCCATTACTTATGATTGCGATGGGGCAAGCGAAGCCTGCATTGACGGCCAGACCGGCGTGCTGATTAAGCCTGGTGATCGGGAAGCCTTGCAATCGGCTGTGGTAAGACTTGCCGGCAATGCAGACATCCGATTGCAGATGGGTGCGACAGGAAAACACCTGGCTGAAAAAGAATTCAGCGCTAAAGATATGGTGCAGCAGTTGGAAGGTCTTTACCAACAGTTGATTTCTCGTAGGACGCGAAGGCTATGACAAAAACCGGGTCGCTGATTACCATGACGTTTTTCGCAGGGATGCTCGCTTTAATCGCCGTGCGCCCCGCTGATGGATCGGGTTTATTTAATGAACTCCAGCGGCCATATGACCCGGCACGGGCAAAAATTCGCACGCTGAACAATTCCATCGGCGATCTTTTGCTGCAAATGCCCAGCGTATCGCCAAGACATGTTTCCACGGATGCCATATGCGAAACGTACCTACTAATCGTCAGGCAGTACTTCAAGGGGAGTCTATCCACGCGCGATGTCGCGCTCAAAAGTGTGCTGAACCTGTACGGGGATCGGCTTCTAAACGGTTATCCTGAATTTGCAGCAATGGTCAAGCAGACCTTGGGACATCCCAACTCTCTGGCCGCCGGCATTAAGGCGCTGGCCAAGTTCCAACAATCAAAGGTCAATTTCGATCGGCGGCTAACGTCATGGAACAGATTGGCGATATTTCAAAAACAGGCGCTTGGCCCGCTTTTTCCCCTGGTGTCGATGAGCTTGTCCAAAGCGAAACCTGTTGTGATCTGGCCGATTCAGACTGCAAAATCAGCAACCCCCATTCCGCTGCCACCAATCAATACTGTTGCGCCCATTTCGCAGACAATCGCATCACTGCCAGAAATTAATATTGCGACCAAATTGCGCAAGGTTTTCAGTGGGGTGTTGCGTCAGATTCAGACTCGGCTTAAGCGTCATCCTCGAGACGTCAAAGCTGCCCATTACTACCGAGTTATTGTGCACTGCCTCACGCTGGCGCAGCATTTGCAGCAGATATCAGTTCTAAGTCTCAGCACGCAAGAAGCGTTCAATCACCGGTTGATGCTGGCGTTGCTGTTTTTCAAGGATCCGCGGACACGGGCAGGCGCGCTGCGAAGATTGGAATTCATCGGCCGAATTGTCGGCACGATGGAATTAATATCATCCATGAAAATTAATCCCGCCGATCGTGCCATTTTGAATCGTCGTCTGCATCAGATCACCACCGAACTTGACAGTCACCAGCATAACAAACCCTACGTGCGTGAGCTTGAAGCCCTTGATGCCTTTCTTCGCGCAGCTGCTGCGCTGAACCATCTGGAGGCCGAGGTGACGCAACCGCCCTACCGCGAGGCGCAAGAGCGGATTGAATTAACCGGCAGCAAACTTGTGTCAAAATCCATCCATAAGCTTAAAGATGACATTTCGAAACAACAGCTTTACGCTGCCCAAACTCAGTTAGTTGTAATTGCGGCCAATCTCAAGCGAATAGAGAACATGCCGGCAGCACGCAGCCAGGCGCTCCTTTATCATCCCATTCCGGCCGGAGGCGTAACGCGAAATACTGTTCGGTGGGCCAGGGAGATCAGTATAAACCCCCTGATAACAACCGATGCTGCCCGAAATGTTGATCGATTTCAACACACGCTTAGTTTACTGGCGGGCATTCATCTTCAGTTACTTCACCGCGCCCCGATGAAAACACTCAACGAGTTGTCCGGTCATCGCTACACGCAATTTCTTGTCTTATTTCACAGCGTGCAACAAGATATTATTAATTCTTTATCGACCCTGCATCCGGCACCTGCTGCGCTGCGATCCGAACTGCACGAGCAGTTGCGGCTTCTAAGGGCCGTGCATCGATTGGCCTGGCTGGTTGATCATCGCCTTTATTTAATGCGGATGAATATTTGGGGTGCCTGGCATTGGAATCGGGCAGCTCGCAGCATGTGGCTGCATCAAATGCAGGAAGTTATTGCCCACCGATTTGACCGCGATACTCGAATCAATGGCAGATCCGAGGCGGCGATGAGCTTTGCTTCCGCAGCCCCTGCCATCAAAACTCTGTATCGGACGGTGCGGCAAGTCGCACCCCAACTGCATGCCAATGCCAACCTATGGGCCGTTGCGTATCTGCAGGTAACCATGCGCCCTCCACCGGATGCCATTGCCAGTGGCCAATGGGTGAATTTCGTCGAAGCTTGTTCACAATTTGACGACGCGGCAGCCAATAACGGTCATGGGCGCTTTCAACCCGCTATGGACCTGTTCCGGCGGGGTAACCGGGTGTTGGCGGCAACACAAGTGTCCAGGCAATGACAGGTCGTCTTTGCCGAGAAAACCTATAACTTGCCGAGATGCCCATCTATGCTATATCTTCCTGTCAGCGGCGTGCTGGGCTGATACATCAAATGGTTGGACAGCTCGAAGCGCCATGCAGCGTGTCTAAGCCTCAGGTGGATCATGCGCCTCTACATCAAGGCCCGTTTCAGTGCCCTGATTATGAGTGTTGCACTGAGCGGATGTCATGGAGCAATGGGTGTTTTCTTGACTGTTGGGCCAACGGTGGCTGCAGGCCCAGCCTCGGCCGGTGATGATTTTTTGAAACAGCGAAAGCCATTCATTTCTATTTACGGAGCACTGCACAATGCACAGACGCGATTTCCTGACGGCGGCGGCCGCAGCCGGTATTTACGCCGGTAGTGTAAGAGCAAAATCGGCTAAACCATACCGGAAGTCAATGCGGCCCCCGCCATCGGCCCGCAAATTTGTTTCCAAGTCGGTAGACAACCTGCTGCGCGAGGTACAGGGTCGCATTCGCGATCCGGAACTGGCGTGGATGTTTGAAAATTGCTTCCCCAACCCGCTGGATACCACAGTGGATTACAACGGCAATGCTAAGGCACCCGATTCATTTGTGATTACGGGTGATATTCCGGCCATGTGGTTGCGCGATACAATGCATCAAATGTGGCCATATCTGTCCCTGGCGCGGCACGATACCCATCTTTGTAACATGTTGAGAGGCGTCATCCACCGCATGGTGTCGTGCATCATGATTTCACCCTACGCAGAAGCCTTTTTGAAAAGCCCTCACGACAAATCCATATGGACCACAGACCTTACGCATATGGCCCCGGGTGTGTGGGAACACAAGTGGGAAGTGGACTCCATCTGTGCAGTGATCAGGTTTTCGCATGGATATTGGAAGGCCACGGGCGACACCACGCCGTTCGACGCCACATGGCAATCAGCCATGGAGCGAATTGTAAAGACGCTTCAGACCCAGCAGCGGATAAAAGGCCCGGGCCCCTACCGTTTTCAACGCGACACGCCTAACAGCACCGATACGCTACCGCGCGGCGGGCTTGGCTTTCCAGCCAACCCGGTCGGACTTATTTTTACAATGTTTCGACCTTCCGACGACGCGGTCATCTACCCACTTCACGTCCCTGATAACTTCATGGCGGCCCGTGCCATGGATCATTTGGCAGACATTATGACGGCAATACATGGCGATGCTGAGTTCGTCCGCGTATGCAAGGCGTTTTCCGATTCGCTAAACGGAACGCTTAAGCACCATGGGTTTGTTGCGCAGCCATCGGCCGAAAGCTTGTACGCCTACGAGGTTGACGGCTTTGGTAATGCTGTTTTGATGGACGACGCCAACTGGCCCAGCGTGCTTTCACTCCCCTTTTTTGGTGCCTGTGCCAAGAACGACACCAACTATCGGGCATCTCGCAAACGCGTGTGGAGTTCGCAAAATCCATATTTCTACGAAGGCAAATTTCAAGGAATTGGCAGCATTCATACGCCGGCTGGAAACATCTGGCCTATGAGTTTGATCATGTACGGCCTCACGGCCGGCAATGCAGGCGAAGTTGCCTGGGCGCTGAAAGCGCTTAAAGACAGCAATGCGGGTACCGGATTTATTCACGAATCGTTCCATCAGGATGACCCGGCCACGTTCACCCGTTCGTGGTTTGCAATGGCCAACGCCATGTTCGGCGAACTGGTGATTCAAACCTTGCATAAATTCCCAGAGGTTCTGTCTCATTGACTCTGATTCGGCGTATGCCAGGGCGCCATCCATGGAGTTCCATCCAGAGTCCTTTGGGCCACCAAGTGACCTTTTGCGGGCGTGCTGCTTTCCATTTGGTGGTGCAGTGCCAACGTTTTTGACTCTCGTGGAACAGCAAGCTACTATTTTTTGGCCTGCGGTACTGGACCGCTTGCGAGAATTATTGTTCTTTATGAAAGGTTTGCACCATGGATGTGATTGAGGCCCTTCACCAGCGTCGTGCGGTAAAACACTATGATCCGAATCATAAAATGCCGGCGGAGACAAAAGAACGCCTGCTGGAAGCCGTATTGCTGGCACCGAGCGCGTACAATATTCAAAATTATCGGCTGGTGGAAGTCAGCGATCCGGCCCTCCGAAAACAGGTAAGGGCAGCGGCATGGGACCAAGCCCAGATTACCGATGCCTCCCTGCTTTATGTCATCTGCGGAGACCTTTCGTCCTGGAAAAAGAACCCGGCCCGCTACTGGGCCCACGCGCCCCAGCCCGTGCAAGATTTTCTCGTGCCTGCAATTAAGCAGTACTACGAGGGTAAACCGCAAGTTCAAAGAGATGAGGCAATGCGGTCGGCTGGGCTTATTGGCATGTCACTGATGTTGGCAGCCAAGGACCTTGGATACGATTCGTGCCCGATGGACGGATTTGACTTTGATGCGGTCGGTAAATTAATCGGACTGCCACCTGAACATGTGGTGTGCTTTATTGTAGTCATCGGCAAGGCGACACAGCCGTCATGGCCGCGGGGCAATCGTCTGGATCGTAAAGAAACCGTGATCGTCAATCATTTCTGATTACGGCCTGTATTTTTCCGGGATTAAACATGAAAGGCCTATGGCACCCATCGGTGCCAAAGGCCTTTTTTTTGTGTGGTGTGTGAGGTGACGGCAATCGCTGCCGATGCGAATGTCGGCTATCATACCGGTCGCGCTCGGGTGGCGGAACTGGCAGACGCGCCGGATTTAGGTTCCGGTTCCGAAAGGAGTGCAGGTTCGATTCCTGTCCCGAGCATTCAGATGGTGTGGGCGATTCGTACTCTCGCACACTCTTTGCCGGGAAAATGCACCGACGCTGGCCATTGCTCCCACCGTTACATCGGTTTAGCATATCATCACAATCTTTGCGGTTCGTTCGGGGGGTGATGTCGTATTTTAATTTGCTGCGTGATTCGGAATTCTGATGGCTGACGCACAAATGCAACCCATCATTGAGCTTAAGGATATAAGCAAGACCTACGGCCAGGTGAAGGCGTTGGATCAGCTGTCATGTGTCATACCGGCAGGTGCCACCGGCCTGCTGGGACCTAATGGATCGGGTAAGACGACCATGATCCGCACTATGCTGGGTTTGGTCAGGCCCGATGCGGGAACAGGAATGGTTTTTGGGCTGGATATTCGTTCGCAGCAACTTGATATACGACGAAAAATTGGATTTTCGCCGGAGGATGATTGTCTTTTTCCCGGCGTGCATGGAATTGAATTTGTGGCCTATGCGGGCGAACTATGCGGCATGCAAAGTTCTGATGCGATGCAACGCGCACATGAAGTCTTGGATTATGTCGGCCTCGGTGAGGTGCGGTACCGCAAGGTGGAATCTTATTCCTCCGGCATGAAGCAGCGGCTTAAATTGGCGGCGGCCATCGTACACGATCCGCAATTGCTTATTCTGGATGAGCCAACCAATGGCATGGATCCGGCCGGAAGAGAGCACATGCTGCAACTTGCCGACGACCTGGCCACCAATAAAGGGATGAGTCTTGTCTTCTCCAGCCATCTGCTGCCGGACGTTGAATCCGTATGCCGCTGCATCGTAGTACTTTCCGGCGGCAAACTTCTGGTGCAGGGCGACATCGGCACGCTTAAACAAATTCATTCTGGCAGCTATGAGTTGCGTCTGAAGGAGGCACCGGGGAACTATGTGGAACACATAACGGACGCGGGCTGCCAAGTGCAGATTAATGGCGAGATGCTGCGCGTGCGGCTACCGGATGGCTTGGCACCGGAAATGCTGTGGCGACAAGCGGCTTTGGACCATGTGCAGATACGTCACCTGCGGCCACAACGCAGCACCCTGGAAGAGATATTTCTTGGTGCGGTGGAGCGCAGTTGATGCCGATTGCAGAACAGGGATATCAGCATTGGTCTGGACGACTCTCCGGTCACGCCTGGCGATGGTTGGCCATAACGCACCGGGGCGTTCAAATTCAATTCCGCAATCGATTCCTGCGATATGTGCTGTTTGCGGCTTGGACGCCTGCATTTTTATTAGTATGCATGCTCTCCATTTGGGGCTTGCTGGAGCAAAAATCGAAATGGGTATCAACGGTTGTGCAATTTCTGCGGTTTATCAACCCGCATGTGATTGCCCAGCCCCGCTACTATCGGCTGGATGTGTGGCGTTTATGCTACGGTTATTTCATGCATGTGGAATTGTTTTTCTCGATGCTCATTGTGTTGATCGTTGGCCCCGGACTGATAAGTCAGGATCTTCGCGTTAACGCATTGCCGTTGTATTTCTCGCGTCCCTTGCGGCGTATTGATTATTTTCTAGGCAAACTGGGCGTCATATCCTTCTTCATTGGGATGGTCACAATCCTGCCGGCCGTAATAGCGTATGTCTTTGGCCTTCTGTTCAGCCTGAATTGGCATGTGGCGGTGGTAACCTTCCCCATTCTTCTTGCTGCGGTTACTTACGGGATCATCATTTGTATCAGTGCCGGAACGCTGATGCTGGCATTTTCATCACTATCGCGCAATCTGCGTTACGTGGCGCTGTTCTGGCTGGGCTTCTGGTTTGTAAGCGGTGTGGTAAGCGACGTGCTTATCAGTGGCCATAACCAGCAGTTGCGATCGCAGTATTATCACTCAGCACCAGTTCTGCAGCCGTCAACGGGAGCTCCCTCCGGCCGGCTACTGTCACGCCAATACTGGCGTCAATTTCACAGCTACCAATTTGAAGCGCAACTTCACGACTGGCGTCCCCTGGTTTCATACACCGGCAATTTGAACCGCCTGGGGAACAAACTTTTGGGAATAAACGATGTTTGGCTAAAGTTGGCCAAGCTGGAGCCCAACCGTTGGCGGCGTAGCTTTTTGTTAATGCGATTCGGTGGGCCGTGGTATCCATGGTATTGGTCGCTGGCGCTTCTTACAGGTTTGTTTTTGGGTTCAGCGGGATTACTGAAATGGTCGATTCGATCGTTCGATCGCATGAAATAAAACCAGTTATTGCCTTTCACGAGGTAAGCAAATGGTATGGCAATGTGATTGGCATTAATAAGTTGACGCTTGAGATTGGACCAGGCATCTGTGGGCTGCTTGGGCCCAATGGCGCAGGAAAATCTACACTTCTGCAGCTGGCCACAGGCCAACTGCGGGCCAGCCAGGGGACGGTTATGCTTTTTGGCGAGCCGGCATGGAATAACCCGGCGATTAACCTGCGAATTGGCTTATGTCCGGAACAAGACGCCCTCTACGAATGGATGACCGGCCGCGAATTTATCATCACCTGCGCCCGGCTTACCGGCTACAGGCAATCCGCAGCGAGGAATCGGGCAGACGAACTGCTGGAGTCCGTGGGCTTAACCGCCCATAAACACCGCGTGGTGAGAGGATATTCAAAGGGAATGCGACAGCGCACCAAGTTGGCCCAGGCGCTGGTGGCCAACCCGGAGATATTATTCCTTGACGAGCCAATGACCGGCACCGATCCAATTGCCCGAAGGCATCTATTGGATATCATTTTGCGGCTTGCCGATGAAGGCAAGACCATCGTAGTTTCCAGCCATGTGCTTTATGAAGTGCAGTCGCTTACACAAAATATAGTGCTGATGAATCGCGGCCGATTGATTGCGCAGGGGCACATCCGAGAGATTCGAGATTTAATGGATAAACATCCACACCGAATCGTACTGGTAACCCCGCAGTGCCGCCAACTGGCATCCATCCTGATGACATGGCCGCACGTGGATGGCATTCATCTTGCCCCTGACAACAGGTCGATGACTGTGGCCACGCGGCAACCGGACGCGTTCTATGCGCAACTGCCAGCTAAGGTCGTTGAACACAGCTGGCAGATAGATGAGGTCTATTCCGAGGATGACAATTTGGACGCCGTATTTCATTATCTGGTGGATAGATAATGCGCTTGCCCACCGCCACAACCAGTAAGCCGGCTGATCGCGCTGCACCAGATAAGCCGCTATTTGGCCCAGTGCGAGCAGCGTGGGCGTTGTACCAACTGGCGCTGCGCCAGCATCGGCATGGGCGACGCTGGCTTGTCATGCTGGTGCTGGCCCTGCTTCCGATACTTATTGCCGTTATCACGCATCTGACTGAAACCGCCATACCAGCCCGCTCGCTGGAATTTAATCTGGTCTTCATGCTGATACCCCAGGGATTGTTGCCTTTGCTGGCCCTGGTTTACGCTTCAGGCGTAATCCAGGATGAACAGGAAGATCAGACCATTACCTACCTTCTGGTGCGCCCCATACCCAAATGGCTGATCTATCTGATGAAATGGGCGGCGGCTGTAACGGCGGCGGAATGCCTGGCGGTTACTTCCATCGTGCTTACCTACGCGACCATATATGGTGATCACCATTCCGCCGTTTCGATTCACGACATTATTTATCGATGCGCGGGAACGTGCGGTGTTCAGGCGCTGGCCGTGCTGGCATATTGCGGCATATTCGGATTGATGGGAATCGTCACACGGCGTGTCCTGGTGGTGGGCATACTTTATACCGCACTTTTTGAGGGGCTTTTTGCCAATATCCCTTTTAATCTTCGCATCATTACTGTCATTTATTACGCACGTCTGATGCTATACCGCCTGATGAGCTTCAGGGTTAATACAGGTTATCGTGTGCATGATTTAGCGGCCCAAGCCTGGAACTTCACCCCTTCACCGCATCACCATTTGACCGGATATCCGCCGGATTGGGTTTGCGCGGCAGTCCTTTTTTCGTTATCCGTCATACTGAGCGCGGTGGCAGCGTTTGTCTGCAACCGTCGCGAGTTTTATGTCAAAACGCCGTCAAAAACCGATTGACAGGTCGACGCTGTCCACGGCCGCGTCGCGGGCGCATAGATTCCATAATTGCTGTAGAATTTCGCCCAGGGCATCCCGCTTCGCACTCGAGGAATGCGTGTTGTAGATGATGGGAGTTGATGGCAAGGGGTCATGTCAAAATCTACTCAGCAAACACCTCTGGTAAATGAAAAATTCGGCTCTGTGGGTGGTCAGGCCCAACGCTTGTTTATCCGCCTCGCCGGCGCACCCATTATTCCGGTAAGCACTCTATCCGGCGTCGGGTTGCCGATGGGTGTTGCATGGGCGAACTGGTTTGCATTTTTCAATGGCCTAAGCTGGGCGGTGGTTTTAGGCGCCCCACTTTTTCTATTTGCCAAATCGCTTGGTGCTGGCGATGGTGTGCTGGGTTTTATTGCGGCGCTCCCACCACTGCTCAATGTGCTGCATATCCCCGGCAACCATTTGATACCCAAGCTTGGCTACAGGCGAATGTTGCTGCTGGGATGGACTTCTCGCACTGTTGCAATTTTATTTATGTCATTTATACCACTGCTTGTACCAGAGCATGCCATTGCGCTTGCTTTGTTGATCACACTGCTGATCATATTCAGTTCGTGCCGCGGGCTTACGGGTGGGGCATGGATGCCGTGGGTGTCTACGCTTGTTCCCAACGATGTACGCGGCAAATTTTTTCTGCGCGACCAGCTTTTCGGCCAAACTGGAAATATTCTGGCGCTGGCGGTAATCACGGTCATTTTTCACTCTATCAGCGGGGCAGTCGCTTTTTTTACCGCTTTTGCGGTCGCTACCGTCGGCGGAACTATAAGTGTGCTGTGTATGACGGCCGTGCCCGACGTAACCAACGCTGATCTTCACGTGCAGGCAGGATCGCGGATTCCATTTATAAAAATGCTTTCTGACAGCCCATTTCGGCTGCTCTGCCTCTTCAACGTCGCATATATGCTGGTGATGGGGTCACTGGCGGTGTTCACAGTGGCTTATCTGCGCGATGTGGCCAGGCTGCCATCCGCCGACATCATTGGGCTGTCGGTATTTTCCACACTCGGTGGGGTTGCTTCGCTGTTCTGGTGCGGAAAAGTTATCGGCAAAACCGGTGCCAAGCCCATCATAATCGGAAGCCTGATCGCGCTATTTGCCGTATTTTTGTGCTGGTTCCTTCTTGCAGCCGGTGTGGTACCGCCGCGCTTGCCGATACTTGGCATCATATATGTTTTGTCGGGGATCGCAGGTATTAATTTTTCAGCGGCCAACAATCATCTGCAAAGCGTTCTGGTGCCGCATATTGGCCGTAATCATTATTTTGCCCTGCTGCTGGTACTGCTGAATTTGGCTGCAGGTGCGTCGCCGATGCTATGGGGACTGGTGCTGGAAGCGATTGGGAACAATCATGCGGTATTCATGGGATTGCATTTCAATCGGTACACCATCCTTTTCGGCGCCTGCGCCGTGATGTTAATACCCGTTCTGGCCATGCTTCGCCGCCTGCATGAGCACCAGCCGGACCGCGGCCGATAAGCCAGTCAAAGCTGACTGCGGCATTTTTACCTGGCTCCCTCAGGCCGACGCCATTTTCTGCTCCCATGCCAAGTTACAGATTGCCAGCTCTGCCTTGAATTTATCATACTCAGCATTCCGATTGGCCAGTTCCTTGTGATTGCGGGCGATGTCCGGGTTGGCCATGGCGGCTGCCGTTTCCGCGATCTGGCGTTCCAAGCGAGCTATCTCTTCCTCCAATTGAGGTACCGTCATCTGGCGGTACGGATGGGGAATTTTTGCCGCCGCTTCAGAAGAGGCAGTCTTGCCGGCTGGTTTGGTCGCCGTCGCAGGTTTGGCTGCCGCAGCCGCGGTGCGCGCTTCTGCCTTACGCTGCTTTTCTGCAATCGCATGAATGCGTGCCTGCATACTGGCAAGGTAATCTGTACAACTTTCTTCGGTAAGCCGCCATCCCGCACCTGCCGTATCCCACGGCTCAATAGCCAATATCGTGTCACAGGTGGAATCTAAAAAGCAACGATCGTGCGAAACAATCAGCAGTGTGCCGTCATAAGATTGCAGGGCATCTTCCACCACTTCACACGTCATCAAATCAAGGTGATTGGTAGGTTCATCCATGAGAATGACATTGGATGGCTGGAGCAGCATTTTGGCCATGCAGACTCGGGCTTTTTCGCCACCAGAGAGACCGGCAATGGGTTTATCCACCACATCGCCAGAAAAAAGAAACAGCGCCGCGAGATCATAAATCTGTTGACGATTGGCCGTGATTCGAGTGGCTTGCAATTCCTGATAAATGGTACGGTTTAAATCCAGATCCTGTTGCTCCTGTCGATAATATTGGATTGACACACCGTGCCCCCACGTCACCGTGCCGTGATTGGGCGTGGTTATGCCCGCCAGGATGTTCAGAAGCGTGGATTTGCCACACCCGTTGGGGCCGACGATGCCCACACGCCGTCCGCGCGGTAGTTCAAATTCAACATTGTTAAAAAGGGGCTGATCGCCAAAGCCATGTGAGAGCCCTTTTACCTTCAGCACTTCGCGACCGCTGGGCTTTTCCACCTTTAAGTTCAAAACGACATCGTCGCCGGGCCCGGACGGTCGTGCGACTGCGTCTTCCAGTTTATAGCGTTCCAGGCGGGTTTTTCGTCCGCGAGCCTGACGGGATCTCTGCCCGGCCTGGAACCGCCGGATGTATTCTTCCTGCTTTTCAATAAATTTTACCTGCTGCTGCCATTGCCGCTCCTGGGTCAATCGGCGCAGTTCCCGCTGTTCCACGTACGCAGAATAGGCACCGTTATAAACCTCCAGGCGGCCAGCTGACATATCCCATATCTGCGTGGCTACGCGGTCGAGAAAATATCGGTCATGGCTGACAATCAGCATGGCTGACTCTGAAAATTCCAGCAGCTTTTCTTCCAGCCAGCCAAGCATGTTCATATCAAGGTGGTTGGTAGGTTCATCGAGGATAATCAGATCGGCTGCCTCCAGCAGCATTCGTGCCAGTTGCACCCGGGATTTTTGTCCACCCGACAATTGCCCCACGGGCGTGCCCATATCCGCCGGTCGAAAGCCAAGTTCTTCAATCACGCCATCCACTTTACGATCAATTTCCCAGCCGCCGACATGCTCAAATAAATGTTGGAGGTGGTCAAAGCGCTTCATCGCGGCGTCATGCTCGGCACCGGCAGGCAGCGAAGAGAGGCTTTCTGCCACGGTTTGCATTTCGGCCTCGATCTGGTGCACATGATCCAGCGCCGCCTTTATCTGCTGGGAAAGCGTCTGCGTCGGATCCAGCCGCGGCTGTTGTGATACATAACTAATGACCGTGCCACGTTGCGGATTCACCTCGCCGCCATCGGCTTCAATTTCACCAGCAATGATCTTCAAAAGCGTGGTTTTTCCGCAGCCATTGGGACCCACCACGCCAATTCTCTGGCCGGCTTCCACCGTGGCTGATATGTCTTCAAAAATGCTTTGGGCACCGAAGGCTTTTTTTAAATTGCGAATGGTAAGGATGGACAACGATTGATACTCCAACACAAACCGGACCATTACCGCACGGTGCGGCCGGTAACCGGATTGAGCAAGGGTATCGCACGACGAGCGATTAGTCACCCCCTGTTCGATTCAGTGGAATCGGATAGAATGGCGGCGGTACGGAGGCGTGGCAGAGCGGTTGAATGCGCCGGTTTTGAAAACCGGTGACGGGGTAACTCGTCCGGGGGTTCGAATCCCTCCGCCTCCGCTGTCAGGGGAGATTTTGTGTCCGCACTTCCGTATCGCATTGCCACGCTGATTTACATTTTTGACAACCAAGGTCGCACGTTTTTGCTGGAGCGCAAAAAATCGCCCAATTTGGGATTGCTGTCACCTATTGGCGGCAAACTGGAACAGGCGCAGGGAGAATCGCCCTACCAATGTGCCATCCGAGAATTAAAGGAAGAGGCGAACATCAGCGTCCCGGTTGACTCACTGCGGTTAATGGGACTTATTGCCGAGCGCGGGTTTGAGGGCACCGGACATTGGCTGCTGTTTTGCTTTGAGCTTCTGGCCCCAGTTTTGCCGGTTGAGCGCGACATGCCGGAGGGCACCATGCGGTGGATTGATTTGGCATCGGTTGATCAACACAACCTGCCCAATACCGACCGTGAAATTATCTGGCCGCTGATTAGAAGCCACAGCCGCCGTTTGGGTAATACGGTTACCGAGGTATTCAGCGCGTTTATCGATTGCACGCATGGTGAAAAACTGCATGTGCATATTGAGCGTGCATAGCATCGCGTGGACCTGCTGGCAGGAGTCGATGCCCTACCAGTCAGCCAGCTTGGCCAGTTGCAGCCAGCAAGCGTTGATGCAGCGCATGCGGGCGCAATTCAGCCTTTCAAAACAGCAGGATCGACCCGCGCTTTAATGGTGCGCCAGTTGACGCCAAGACGTTCGGCTGCAGCTTGGTAACTGCCAGTACGATCGTAGGCCAGTGTGGTGTAAAAGCTGAGCAATTGGTGCTCGCTTAGTTCCACGGCTGCAATTCGGCGCAGCCAGCCTTCCATCGGCCCCGCACCGACGCTGACCGGCGGATCATAGCGGCGGCGCAGTAAAATATTTCGGATGCATTGCTCCAACTCTCGAAAATTGCCCGGCCATGTGTAATCGGGGTGCTGCACGATCCAACTGCGTGCATCGTCGTTCAAGCGGCGACGCATGCGCTCATCATCGATCAAGCCGGTGGTAATAAAGTTAATCAGGTTATCCAGATCATCCGGGGCCTCAGAGAGCTGCTGCTGCAACGATGGCGTCGTAATCACGTCTGAACAGATTCGAAAATAAAAGTCCGCACGAAATTTGCACTCACGCATCAGGGCGGCCAGATCGCGGTTGGTGGCGGCAATGATTTTGCCCTCAAATCGGCGCGGTGTGGCCTCTCCCACGCGTTCAAAGGTTCGGTATTGCAGCACGCGCAGCAATTTAACCTGTATCTGCGGGTCGGCATCGCCAATTTCATCCAAAAAAAGGGCCCCATAGGGCGAGCAAGATTCCAGCCGACCGATGCGATCTTTGACCGCGCCCGTAAATGCACCCTGCGCGTGGCCGAAAAGTTCCGCCTCAATCAGGCTTGGCGAAAGGGCGGATAGCACGGTGGTCGAAAACAACTTATCAACCGATTCCCTAAAGCAACGCGTTTTGGCATCAAAAGGGATGTACTGCGCACGGGCCACCGCCTGGGCAACACGCTCCTTACCAGCGCCTGAAGGGCCTAAAATGAGCGTCGCGATATCGCCCATCTTGCGATAAAGCTGCTGGTGGTAGCAGCGCATATCGTGTGTAAAAATCGATTCCCATACCGCCGCTCGCAACCGCATCATGCACGGCGATAAACCAATAATGGAGCGATATATACCCTGAAACGCCCGTGAAACCTGATAGCAACATGCAAACAGATGTTCAGGCGTGTACTGGCACCGCCACGCGCGATCGGGCAGCATCAGCAGATGCTGGAACCTGGTCAGAAACCGGGTGTAAATTTCACCGACCGACGGAATGGGACCGGCTGAAGTCAGCAGGCGGAAAAAATCATCCTCTGCGGAATAGTACAAATCAAATACAGCGGCATCTTGATAAAGGTGCCATTCGTCGGATGTCATCTCGCCGCCACCGCGCAGATGCCGGTTCCATTGTTCCACCTGTGCGGCAATTTTATGGCGAAGACGCACCTCGTTGGGGCGCTCACGTCCGTTGGTGGCGGCGAAATTCCATGCCGCATCCATTGGCGCATAATCCGACCCCAGCACGGCCCGCTCAGCCGCGGCTCGGCCGGGCACAAATGGGTTAATAAATGTCAGATGCGAGATCGCCTCCGCCAGCCGTCGGTCCGCCGATGTGAACAGGTTTGGCATAGTATCTCCTTCTTCTTTATGCTACATAAAGCGTATATGGTACATGCATTACATGTATATTCAATTCTATTTTCAGAATACCGCTGTGGGACTAGCAGTTCGATGCAACCGATTGTAAAATAGAGAGTTACACTATTCTAGCTTCCCATGGCACGCCGGTTGTTCTTGCATTTCTGTCGGTTGGTTCGTAGACCAATCGGGTTTTTCTGAGGTTTGATGATGACTACTCTGACTAAGTTGCAGAAATACCGGAGCGCAGTCCGCCCCCCACCGCAAGATGATTCTGTAGCAAGGAATCGATCGCTATGCGCCTTATCCGGCCTCCAGTATGGCAATTTATTCTCCGCCCGCCCAATCCAAAAACGTATCAGGCGGGCACTGGCCCAGCACATCCGTTTCGCCTCCGCTCTTGCGGGTCGGCTGATCGGACGCAGCGTGATTCAACCATTACAGCCAGCCGCCGATCCTCAAGATCTGATTCACGGCCTTACCATCATTTTGCCGGGAATCGAGGCCATTGGCCCCTACCCTGAGGAGATACGCGCCGGCTTGCGTGACGGCCGGGTACCGGGCGCGATTCATATATTCCAGTGGGGCGTACCGTTTCCCGAGGGCTATTTTCGCAACTTGATGGACATCCGCTGCAATCGTCGGCAGGCCGCTGCGCTTGCAGCCATCATTCTGGCCCATCAAAATCAATATCCCCGCTCACCTATTCATCTTGTGGCCAACAGCGGGGGTGCGGGGCCTGCCTTGATGGCCATTGAAATGCTGCCATTGGACTGCCCCATCACTGGGCTTGCCATAGTTGCTGGGGCGGTATCGTGCGGCTACAACCTGCAACCGGTGCTAACACGCTGCAGCAAAGGGGTAATAAATGTTTATTCCCACCGTGATGCGGTGATGCTTAATATCGGCACCCGCATTTTTGGCACCGCTGACCGGAAATTTGCCGCCTCCTGCGGATACCGCGGTTTTACCATGCGCAGTGATAAACTTCAGCAAATGGCGTGGGCACCCGCTTACGGGCCACTGTACGGATGGTGGGGTACGCATGGAACCTCAACCAGCCGCGAATTTATCAGCTGCCACATTGCCCGGTGGATCAAGGCATCGGCAACCACAGCCAACCGGCATGCAACATTTGCTTTTGAGAGGCCATTATGACGCAGACTACACCATCTCAGCCAGCTACCCCGGAACCGAATCTCTCTGAAACGCCCCCCCTGGCGGTACAGATACGCCAAAGCCGCATGCTTTTTCTGGCGATGGCAACCGCCTATACGCTGGGAAACTTCAATGATAATTTCATGAAGCAGTCTGTTAGCCTGCTGGCACTCACTCATCATCACGCAGGTTTACAAGGATGGGTGGCGACGCTGTTTACCATTCCCTTTTTACTTTTCACGGCGGCGGCCGGATGGATGGCAGACCGATTTCCGCGGCGACGCATCATCATTATTTCAAAATTTATGGAATTGGCTTTTTTAAGCATGGCCGCATATGGCGTGCTGACGCTTAATTGGCCGGTGCTGATTGCGGTCATCCTTCTGATGGCGGTTCAGGCCACCATCTTCGGCCCGGCCCTTACCGGCTCAATTCCTGATATTTATCCTGAAAGTTTCGTGGTACATGCCAACGCTCGGCTGAAGGCCGCCATCACCGGGGCTATTTTGATCGGCGTAATTGCGGCAGGCCTGTCGCTTAATGTCGGTGGCCATTGGCACGGTGTAGCAGTGGGAAGGGTGATAGTGGCAAGTATTCTGGTCACCGTGGCCCTCATTGGCGTGATTGTCAGTTTTGGTGTTCCGCGTCGACCGGCGGGCAATCCGGACGCTTCATTTCCGTGGGGCGGGCCGCTGAATTCCATGCGTGATTTATGGTCGCTGCGCAAAGACCGACTGCTGATCACCGCCATTCTGGGCGATTCGTACTTCTGGTTTCTGGCCGCCTTGCAGGTGTTGTTTATTAATAAAATGGGCATTGAGCAATTTCATCTGGACTACGCCACCACCAGTTATCTTGCCCTGGCTGAACTTCTAGGCGTGGTGGCCGGCAGCCTGATTGCCGGCAAAATTATCGCCCGTGACCATGGGCTGTGGACAGCACCTCCAGCGACGGCGGCACTGGCCATTTTTATGTGCCTGACCGGCGCGGCGGCTTTATTGGCGGGCTGGCAGCAGCTGGCATACGTGCTGACGATGCTGGCCCTTTGTGGCGTGGCCGGCGGCATGATGATGGTGCCGTTGGAGAGCTTTTTTCAAACCCGCCCCGCCGCCGAACACCGCGGGCAGGTGATTGCCGCCGCATGGTTTGCAGGCTTTATGGGCATTCTTTTGGGCAGCATGGCCTACATCCCATTACAAAAATGGGTTCAACCGACGACAGTCTTCCTGATGGTCGGTGTGCTTACCTTCCCAGTAGCGGCCCTGATGGCACCGGTGTTCAGCCGTCGCCGTCCGTCGCGCGCTTCTTGGCAGGCCAAATTGCTGTGCTTGGTGGCACGCATTGCCCTTTCCACCCGCTACCGCGTCAAAATCTCCGGCCAACCCCCTGCTGGCCGCCCTGCCAACGGCATTTTGTTTCTTGCCAACCATCCTGCCTTGATCGACCCGGTAATTGTGACCGCATGGCTCCATGGTAAATTTGGACTGCGGCCCCTCGCCCTTGAAAGCCAGATTTATAAGCCCGTCATACGTTCACTGGCGGATATGATCGGTGTTATCCCCATTCCAGACATGGACAAGGTGGACAGGGATAACGCGCTCAGGGCAGATGCCGCCATTGCCCAATGTATTGACGCACTTAAACGTGGCGAAAATGTGCTGCTGTATCCTGCCGGCCGGCTGATGCGTCAGCGGCAGGAAACGCTGGGTGGTGTAAGCGCTGCCCATCGCATTGTGGCTGAATTGCCTGACGTTCGCATTGTTATTTTGCATACCACCGGGCTGTGGGGCAGTTGTTTTGGATGGGGTACCGGCCAGCCACCACGACTTTCCAATGGCGCGCGGCGCATCCCCGCACTGTTGCTAAGTGGGCTTTGGTTCGGGCCTAAACGGCCAATTCATATTGAACTTACCGAACCGGCCAATATTCCGCGTACTGCACCAAGACTGACTTTTAATGCCTATTTGGATAAATATCTCAATGGCGATGCGCCACCCGCCCGCTATGTGCCCTATTCCATCTGGGAACGCACTGGCCCGCATGACTTGCCCGAACCATCGCTGAAGCAAAGCAATGCCGCCATCGATGTGCCGTCGGCCACGCGAACCATCGTGCTTGACTACCTTCAGCAAATAACCGGACAGGCCAATATCACCGAGACGCAAAACCTGACTACCGACCTGGGCCTTGACAGCCTGTCGGTAACCGAAATTATTTTATGGATTGAGAAGGAGTTCGGTGTCTCGCTGCCGAACGTGGAAGCGGTGCAAACCGTTGGCGATGTGATGATGGCGGCCATTAATAAATTATCCGTGGAAGGGCATGATGTGCAGGCCTCCCCACCACCCGCCAACTGGTGGGCGCATGCTCCGGCTCATCGCGCGGTACTGGCACCCGCCGATACCATTGGGCAGGCATTTCTGGCTCAGGTGTTGCAGGCACCCCACCGAGCCGTTGCCGCCGATATTCAGCGCGGCACCCGCACCTACCGCCAGTTACTCACCGCCGTTCTGGCACTGCGGGACCCCATTGCCGCTGTTGACGGGCAGTATGTCGGCATCATGCTGCCGGCGTCGGTGGCGGCGGATGTTGCCTACCTGGCGGTACTTTTTGCCGGCAAGACGCCCGTAATGCTTAACTGGACCACCGGCTCACGCCAGATGCAGCACGGGCTTGATTTGCTTGGTATCAGGCGGGTGCTGACTGCCAATGCATTGCTGCAACGGCTCTCAGCGCAGGGGATTGATCTGTCCACTGTGGCCGATCGCTTTTTACCGCTGGAACGAATCGGTGCCGAACTGACACGCTGGCAAAAACTCTCCGCCGCGTTGCGGGCAAGAAGGCCGCGCAGCATAAAACTTACAGGCTCGGCCGGCGATACGGCCGCCGTATTATTCACCAGCGGATCCGAATCATTACCGAAAGCCGTCCCTTTAACCCATCAGAATATCCTGACCAATATCGGCGATGCACTTAATAGTTTCACCATCATGCAGAGCGACCGCATGTTGGGCATGTTGCCGCCGTTTCATTCTTTTGGTCTCACCGGCACATCGCTGCTGCCTCTGCTCTCGGGCGTTCGCGTTGTGCACCATCCCAACCCGGCGGAGGTTGCCGCCCTCGGAGCAATTATTGAATCCTACCATGTCAGCATTCTGCTGGGCACGCCGACGTTTGTGGGCAATATCATTCGAGGTCGGGCCGATCACGATTTTGGTAGTGTGCGACTGTGCGTTATGGGGGCCGAAAAATGCCCGTCCGAAATTTATGAAACTGTCCAAAAGGTTTGCCCCAAGGCGGCGGTGTTGGAAGGCTACGGCATTACCGAATGTTCTCCCATTGTGTCCATCACACGGCAAGAAGACCCGGCACCCGGCACCATTGGCGTACCGCTGCCATCCGTTGAAACCGCCATCATCCATCCCGAAACACACCAGCCCGTGAAGCCCGGCGAAACTGGCATGCTGCTGGTACGCGGGCCGAGCATTTTCGGCGGCTATCTGCATTATGATGGCCCATCGCCGTTTGAAACATTTAATAATAAAAGCTGGTATCGCACGGGCGATTTGGTGCGCTTGGATGATGCCAGCCGACTGGTGTTCGCCGGCCGATTGAAGCGCTTTGTGAAAATTGGCGGTGAGATGGTTTCTCTGCCAGCCATTGAGGAAGTGTTGCTGCGGCATCTGGCCCATCCGGACGACAAAGGCCCCCCACTGGCCGTGGTAGCGACGCGCGATGAGCAGCGCCCGGAGTTGGTGCTATTTTGCATTCGGCCGGTGGAGCGATCAGATGTCAATCAACTTATTCGGGCCGCGGGCCTCTCCGGCCTGCACAACATCCGCCAGGTACGAATCATCAATGAAATACCAATACTTGGCACTGGCAAAACCGATTACCGTAAGCTGGAACAAAGCATGTGAGAAAGACGGGTAGCTGGCAGCGCGTTTGCCTGCGCCTAAGGATGGATATCCAGCCCGGCTTGGCCACGCTACTAAGGAAACGGCGTGCAGCTGCTGGTCGAAGGGGCTCTCTCGACGGCATTTGGGCCACCCACCTGGCGTTGGATCAAATCGCCAACAGCGGTAGCGGGCGCGTGGCAACCGCATGCCTGCCCAAAATCGGAAACGGGGGGTGTGCAAACCCCACTGTAGCTTGGCACATACTTAATATCGCCACTCTTTATCGCCCCTATACACTTTAGATAATATGGGCCGAGGCTACCAACGCAAATTTCCAACTTTCCATTACTTTCCCAAATCCCTGTTTCGTTATTCGGGCTCCGACGGCTGAACCTCACACCGGTTTTGGTAACCCCCTCGTGAAACATGCCACATCGCACGGACGAGTAAATATATCCCGCCAGTTTCTTATCAAAACCCATTTTCTCTTTCATGAATCGCGTCGAACGTGTTCTGCTATTGTTCTCCTTAAATTCGTAAAGGCAACCCCCGGCTGCATCAATACCCTGCATTATCGAATTGAGCAGCGGCCCCGCTTTGTCCTGCAGCTCGGGGCATTTGCAATTAAGCAACGCCTCAATATCGCCGCAGTTATATTTTTTTATGACCATTTCCCAATAATCCTGCGGCGTGATCGGATTGGCACCGCCACCCGGCACCGGTTGGGCATTAGATTCCATATTTGAGCCTCAAAGGTCGCGTTCGTCGGGCACTATTCCTAACCCGATACCTACCCGTGCTGCCCGCAAACGATACATACCGGCCTTGGCCAGCTTATCACGCCTTCATTTTAGGCACCACAGGGCAGGTTGGAAAATCATTTTGCCCGGCGACAAATCAGGCCTATAGGGCGGGGCACCCATTGGAGGTCGCTGGGCAGCAGGGCGAAGGCAAACTCATTGCGTAATGTATTTTAGTCGGGAATCGTTGCCCCAATCTGCTATTAGCACCTTGTTTTTGGCCTCCATTTTCACGTTTTTCCCCTTTTTTGGCATATTTAGGGCAGCAAGGTGCGGAGTGTGCGTTCGCCCCAGGATAAATTGCCCCCCAACTGGCCGGATAGGGACTTCCCGGTATACTATTTCTTCGCGTGATGGAGTCTTTTAGCCCGGCGGGGGTTGCCGGGGTTAGCGGGTTTGTGCCTGCGCGGAGGGTGTTGTGAAAAGGCTCGGTCATTCATGTCCATTCGCGTCGCCCTTACCCATATCACCCATTACAAATATGACCGGCTGGTTCGCATGTCGCCCCATGTGGTTCGCCTACGGCCTGCGCCCCATACGCGCACACCTATCCTTAGCTACCGACTGAAGGTTTTGCCCGATAAACACTTTTTGAATTGGCAGCAAGACCCGTATTCCAACTATCTCGCCCGATTGGCATTCCCTGAGCCAGCCGCCGAGTTGCGGGTAGAGGTGGGCTTGACGGCCGAATTGACGGTTATCAATCCATTTGATTTTTTTGTTGAGGCAGCGGCCGAGAAATATCCGTTCCAATACGATCCAGTGCTACAAAAAGAGTTACCGCCCTATTTGCACACCGGATTGGCGGGATGCGAGTTATCACGGTTGGTTGCCGTTTACCAACGCAAAAACATGCGATCCATTGACTTTTTAGTGGAAATTAACCGAGATATCCACCAGCGATTGAAATATCTGGTGCGAATGGAACCGGGCGTGCAATCGCCGGAAGAGACACTGCGGCTTAAACAGGGATCGTGCCGCGATTTTGCGTGGTTGCTGGTAAATCTGATGCGTCATTTAGGTTTGGCGGCACGGTTTGTTTCCGGCTATCTCATCCAGCTGGTGGCGGATGTCAAACCGTTGGACGGGCCAGTCGGTACTCTGGTGGACTTTACCGATCTGCACGCATGGGCGGAGGTTTATCTTCCCGGCGCGGGGTGGATCGGGCTGGACGCCACCAGCGGGCTGCTGACCGGTGAAGGACACATTCCGCTGGCCTGTACGGCAGAGCCCAGTTCCGCCGCGCCCGTTACAGGTTTGGTGGACGAATGCAAAACTGAATTTAGTTTTGACATGTCGGTAAAACGAATTTATGAAACGCCACGCGTTACAAAGCCGTACACCACAGAGCAATGGATGCAGATTGTGTCGGAAGGGCACAAGATACATGACGATGCGGTGGCCAATGATATTCGCATGACGATGGGTGGCGAGCCGACATTTGTATCCGTTGATGATATGGAAGGTGCCGAGTGGAACACGACGGCGCTTGGGCCGAAGAAGAGACTACTGGCGGCTGAACTGCTCAAGCGTCTGCAAAAGCGTTTTGCCCTGGCGGTTTGCTGCATCATGGCCAGGGGAAGTGGTATCCCGGCGAATCGCTGCCACGCTGGTCGTATTCATGTTTTTGGCGCAAGGATGGTCATCCGATCTGGAATGATCCGCAACTGATTGCCGATGAAGCATCTGCCGCGCCGCGTGATGTGAATGACGCGCGGCGATTCATGGAAGCGCTGATGGAGCGCTTGGGCGAGGGGGCACAAAGCCAACACGCGCTGCCGGCCTATGAAGATGTGTGGTATTACCTTTGGAAGGAACGTCGTCTGCCTGCCAACGTGAATCCATTGGATAATAAACTGGATAACCCGGAGGATCGTGCCCGCCTCGCGAAGATATTTGAGCAGGGGCTGGATAAGATCGTCGGTTTTGCGGTGCCTATTCGAAATATTGGCAGTGCTGGAAGCGGATTTTGGCAGACTGGGGCATGGTTTTTTCGGCCCGAAAAAATGTTTTTAATTCCGGGCGATTCGCCCATGGGGTTTCGGCTTCCGCTGGATTCGTTGCCTTGGGTTGGCAAAGCAGATTATCCGTACGTGTATCCGCGTGATCCGATGGAAAAGCTGCCCCCGCTGCCGAACCTAAGGCGGCAGCCTTTTATCCGTGGTGCGCCGGGCGCTCAGTCGCCAAGTGGATTCCGCGAGCAAAAGCTTGATGATTACATCGACCCCAACGGGCAGATGAGCCCTGAAATGGTCAGAGAGTACCGCCGGCTGCTGGCGGCCAATAAGGCTGACACATTGGAATTCAATAAGCCGGCGAATTGGATTATTCGCACGGCTCTTTGCATTGAACCGAGGAATGGCATCGTACATATTTTTATGCCTCCCCTGCGGTATACCGAGGACTATCTCGATCTTGTCGCCCGCATTGAATCCACCGCCGCCGCGCTGGCCATGCCCGTACAGTTTGAAGGCTATCTCCCTCCGCCGGATCCGCGGCTCAATGAGCTTAGGGTGACGCCCGACCCAGGTGTTATCGAAGTCAATATCCATCCGGCAGCCACATGGCAGGAGGCGATTGACATCACGACCGGACTTTATGAAGACGCCCATCAATGCCGACTGGGGACTGAAAAATTTATGCTTGATGGGCGGCATTCCGGCACGGGCGGCGGAAATCATATTGTGGTTGGCGGCACCACTCCGGCGGAGTCGCCGTTTCTGCGTCGACCTGATTTACTAAAAAGCCTTGTCACTTTTTGGCACAATCATCCATCTCTTTCATATTTGTTTTCCGGGCTGTTTATTGGGCCAACCAGTCAGGCACCGCGAGTGGATGAAGGGCGATTTGATAACACGTACGAACTGCAAATCGCCAATCAGCAGATTGAAAGACAGGGCCGCAACACGCCGGCGTGGACGGTGGACCGCATTTACCGAAATCTGCTGGTGGATTTAACCGGCAACACCCACCGGGCAGAGTTCTGCATTGATAAGCTCTACAGCCCAGATACGTCATCAGGACGTTTGGGCCTGGTGGAATTCCGCGGCTTTGAAATGCCGCCGCACCCACAGATGGCGCTGGCGCAGCAATTATTAATTCGATCTTTAATATCGGAATTTTGGCCTCGGCCTTACAAGGCGGAATTAATCCGCTGGGGCACCGAGCTTCACGATCGGTTTATGCTGCCGCATTTTGTCTGGGAAGATTTTTGCGATGCACTGGGTACCATCCAAGTCAGCAATCTCAAGCCTGAATGGTTCGCCCCGCATTATGAATTTCGCTTCCCGATGATTGGCGAATTTACCGCCCAGCATTTGGGTGGCGTTGAGGTGCAGTTGCGTCAAGCGATTGAACCATGGAATGTGCTGGGTGAAGAGCCCGGTGGCGGCAGCACTGTTCGCTACGTGGATTCTTCGCTTGATCGGCTGGAGATTACCACTCGCGGACTGATCGATGACCGGCATACGCTGGCGTGTAACGGCATTGAGGTACCGCTGCACCCCACAGGAACGCGGGGGCAATATGTGGCAGGCATTCGGTACCGGGCCTGGCAGCCAGCGGCCTGCCTGCATCCGACCATTGGCATCCATTCGCCGTTAATCATTGATCTGGTTGACAAGTGGAACGGACGTTCTGTGGGTGGCTGCACCTATTACGTTACCCATCCGGGGGGACGCGCGTACAATACGTTCCCCGTCAATGGATTTGAAGCTCAGGCCCGGCGAGCGGCCCGGTTCTTCAAGTTCGGCCATACCCCGGGCGATTTGCGTATTCAAACGCCGCCGAGGTCGCCGGAATTTCCATTGACGCTTGATTTGCGCCGCGTGTAGCGCCGTGATAATTGGCGTGGAATTGGTTTGCCGCCCAGCGTGCGTCGAGCCATCAGCGGCCCGGCGTTTTTAAGGTAATGACGTGAAGGTATGACGACAGAGGCCATGACTGTAAACAGCGGCGGCGTAGCGGAGAGCGCGGCGGGGCTTTTTACCGCGTACCGCGCACGCTTCGGTGCACCTGATGAAATGATGGATGAGGCCGGTGCTGTGCGGCCCCATTGGCAGCAGCTAGCCCGACTGCTGGACGACGTGGGACCTACAGAGCTGGAAAAGCGCTGGGCCATTGCCCGGCAGATGATTCATGAAAATGGCGTTACGTACAATGTGTACGGTGACCCTGCGGGGATGGATCGGCCGTGGGTGCTGGACGCTCTGCCGCTGGTGTATTCGGCCGAAGAATGGATAACCCTATGCGATGGTCTGGTACAACGGGCCCGCGTGCTGGACCTGGCTCTGGCTGACTTATACGGGCCGCAGCGTCTGTTGCAAGATTCAATTATTCCGCCGGAAATTGTCTTTGCCAATCCAAGTTTTTTGCGGCCGCTGCGGGGTGTAAAGCCGGCTGGCGATCGCTGGCTGCATGTTGCAGCGACTGATGTGGGCCGCAATCGGGACGGCAGTTTTTGCATCTTGGCTGATCGGACGCAGGCACCTTCGGGGGCGGGATATGCGCTGGAAAACCGAATCGTTGTATCACGTACCATGCCAGATATATTTCGCGATTGCCGCGTAAATCGATTGGCCACATTTTTTCGTTCTATGCGTCTTCTATTGCAGATGGTGGCCCCGCGTAAAATTGAAAATCCGCGGGTAGTCATACTTACTCCCGGGCCGTATAACGAGACATATTTTGAACATGCGTACCTAGCACGTTACCTGGGATACACCCTGGTGGAAGGTGCAGACCTTACCGTGCGGGATAACCGGGTTTATATGAAGATGCTGGGCGGGCTGCAGCAGGTGGATGTCATTTTTCGTCGCCAGGATGATAATTACTGCGATCCGCTGGAACTCATGCCGGATAGCACCTTGGGGGTCGCCGGGCTGGTGCAGGCTGTGCATGCGGGAAATGTGACCGTGGTAAACGCGCTGGGGTCCGGAGTGATGGAATCGCCTGCGCTGGAGATGTTTGTCCCGCAGATGTGTCGCTACCTGCTGGGCGAAGAATTGAAACTTCCAGCGGTGCGGTCGTACTGGTGCGGCGATCAGGAATCGCTGCAATATGTCATGGCGCATTTTAATAATCTTCTGATTAAGCCAGCCTTTTATAAAGTTGGGCAATCGCCCATTTCCACGGATGGCCTCACAGCCAGTCAACTGGATGAATTGCGAGCCAGGGTGCAAAGCCAGCCATCGCAATATGTGGCCGAAGAGCAGATTCCGCTTTCCACCGCGCCGGTTCTGATCGATGGCCGGGTTGAAGCACGCCACATTGCTTTTCGATCACACTTGGTCGCGGCCGGCGATACCTATTCTGTCATGCCGGGCGGATTGGCACGGTTTTCTATTTCAGCTGAGTCCATGATCGTATCGATGCAGCGGGGTGGAGGGTCAAAAGATACATGGGTACTTTCGGGCAAGCCGGTGGATTCATTCAGTATGCTTACGCCTCCCGGTACGCAAATGGAGGTGTCACGTGCCGGCGATGACTTATCCAGCCGCGTAGCGGACAATTTATATTGGCTGGGGCGCTACGTGGAACGGGCCGAAGCGATTGTACGCCTTGGGCGGGGAATTATTGCCCGATCGGTAGATCACAATTTTGATTCCAGCCCGGAATTACCCGCTTTAATTCGGGCACTGGCGGATCAAGTCCAGTTGCCCCAACCCAATCTGACATCCGCTGGAGGCGAACATATGCTGAACCAAGTACTGTTTGGTGCCGAGCTGGCCTACGGCCTTCAGATGACACTTTCATCTATTTACGGCACGGCCAGCCTGGTGCGCGATCGTATGTCGATTGATATATGGCGCATTATTAATCGATTGGATGGGGATTTTGCCCCGGTGAATGTGCCCTCCGGTCAGTTAAGCGATGTGCTGGCATCGTTGGACAAACTAATTGTTACGTTTGCGGCCTTTGGCGGTCTGGCCATGGAATCAATGACACGCGGTCTGGCGTGGCGGTTTTTGGATATGGGGCGGCTGATCGAGCGCGGGGCCGACATCGTGCAGCTTTGTCTCAGCACGCTCCATACCGACCATCCGCCGGTCCCGACCGCATTGGAAGCGATTTTGGAAGTGGCCGATTCTGCCATCACCTACCGTCGGCGTTACATGACATCGCTTCAGATGCCGCTTATTGCCGACCTGCTGCTGGCGGATGAAACCAACCCGCGTGCGTTGGCATTTTAGTTGGTGCGGCTGCAGGAACATGTAGCCATGCTGCCGGGTAATCATCGAGACGGCCGATTAAGCCCCATTGCAAAGATATTACTGCGGCACCTGACCGAATTGCGTCTGGCTGATTTCACCGCCCTTGCCGCCGGCGGACAACGCGAGGGGTTTGGCCTCCGTCATCTCATGGATGCAATAAAGGCTGATTTGTTTAAGCTTTCCGATCTGATCAGTCAGCAGTATTTAAGTCACGCCGTGCAAAGCCGGCAAATTGGGCCTTCAATCGTGCGCGTGGCACCCAAAGATCGTAGTGGAACGTAACCGATTAGTTAATGGAAGCACGGGCAGTATGGCGGTATACAGAATTCGACACATGACGCGCTATCGTTACCAAGAACCGGTGACGGTATGCCACAATTTGGCACATCTGATTCCCCGCGATGCGCCCCAGCATACTTGGACACAGATTGACTTGGACATATCGCCCGATGCCACCGCGTCATCGAGAAATGACTATTTTGGCAATCGCATGACCGTCTTTACCATTGCAGAGCCACATCGTGAATTGTTGGTCGTGTCGCGGTGCATGGTAGATCTTGCCCCACCAATCACCGCGTCGCTGTTTCCTACCGCATCGTGGGAATCGGTCGCCGGAATGCTCTCGGACAGACCGAAAGGCGAATGGCTAGCTGCAAGTGAATTTCGTTTTCAATCGCCGCAGATCAGTTGGAACCAAGCCATTCACGACTGGGCATCGCAGTCATTCACCGCCGGACGCCCCATGGCGGAGGCGGCTTTGGACTTGGCCGGTCGCATATATTCCGAACTCAAATTTGTCAGCGGTTCAACCAATGTTACCACACGCGTGGAAGAAATATTTCAGAAGCGAACCGGAGTTTGCCAAGATTTTGCCCACCTTGCCATTGCGTGCCTGCGGTCGATGGGTTTGGCCGCACGTTATGTGTCGGGCTACCTGGTCACCGCCCCACCACCCGGCCAGCAAAGACTCATTGGTGCTGATGCTTCGCATGCGTGGGTAAGTGTATATGTGCCGGAATATGGCTGGATGGATATCGATCCGACCAATCACTTCTGGCCGCTGGAGCGGCATATTACGGTTGCCTGGGGACGCGATTTTTCCGACGTTTCACCGCTGCGTGGGGTGATTTTGGGAGGGGGTAAGCATGACGTTAAAGTTGGTGTGGATGTGATTCCGCTTGACGCAGGTGAAGGTGCAACCAGCCCACCTGATTTACCTCAGTAGGCAAGGTCTTGATGCGGATTCAATTGAATTTTCAATGTTACGTTGGCGGCGTGGCGAAGTTGGCTGCAACCAAGACCGTTGCTATGGTTTACCAGCATTGCCAGCGGTTTTGGGTTCTTTCAGCTGATCAGCGCTGGGCAGGTCTTTTAATGTCGAAAGGCCAAAAACCTCTAGAAAGTGCCTTGTCGTGCCGTACAGCATGGGGCGGCCGATTTCCTCAGCCCGGCCGACGATTTTGACCAGGTTGTATTCCATCAGCGTGCGAATCACTTCTCCGCAAGCCACGCCTCTGATGGATTCTACATCCACGCGCAATATCGGTTGCCGGTAGGCAATGATCGCCAGAGTCTCCAATGCCGCCGGTGTCAGCCGGCCCTCGTCTCGCGCCTTGGTCAGCCGTTGGATATACTGTGCGTATTGGGGAAGTGTAAGCAATTGATAACCGCCAGCCCGCTCTTCAACGCGGTAAGCGGCATGGCGTTCGCCGTAAATGGCATTAAGTTCCGCAATGGCTGCTTTGATCGGCTTGGTAGAGTCCAGCCCAACCGTTTGCGCCAGCTTACCGGCAGAAATCGGGGCGTCCGTGGAAAAGAGTATCGCCTCCAAAACCGGGCGCAGCTCCATGCCTTCAACTTCAAAAACGCCATCAATTTGGGCAGCATCGGCACCGTCAGCCGTGCTGGTGACAGCCGGTTCGCCAGCGGCAGCATTCAGTGCATCAGGCGAAGCCACTGTTTCAGGCCCGGCAAGGCCAGCGTCGGAGCCGTCAACGTTGCCCGCCACCGATGCCGTCGCCTCACGCACCGCGGGTGGTGCGTCGGCGTCCGGCGGCGTATGCCCGTCCTGCTGATTGGTTGTATCCTCTGTGTTCATCATTGCTTAAGTTCGCTTCATCTAAACCGCTGTAAGATTCATGCCACCCCCGCTGGCAGCCGACATACCCAATATCACACGAGAATCTATATCGGGCGGGCAAAATCGTCCAGCGTGGGCAACCATACCAGAGTGCAGAGTGTCCATGCGCATTTATCCCTTGGTGGTGGTCCGCAGATATTCCAGCACATCACGCGCTACCCAGCTCATGGCGTCCATTGCGCCTTGGGTTCGGGCGGCCAAATGTGGTGCCAAAATGACGCGGTCCAGATACCAAAGAGGATAATCGGGCCCCGGCGGTTCCGGATCATGCACATCCAATGCAGCACCAGCGAGACTGCCGGATTTGATGGCATGGGCCAATGCCTCTGAATCGATCACCTCGCCCCGTGCGGTATTAATAAGCAATGCCGAAGGCTTCATCCACTTCAGCTTTTCAGAATTAACAAAATGGTAATTGCGCGGGCGGTGGCTGACGTGAATACTAAGTACATCAGACTGTTGGAAAAGTTGTTCGACAGTGACGGATTCAGCTTTAAAGTCCAATTCGGGACCAACATCAACCACATCGTTGTAAATGACATTCATGCCAAAGGCGAGACCAGCACGCGACACCGCGCGGCCAATGCGTCCCATTCCCAATATGCCCATGGTAAGCCCGCAAAGTTCCAAACCGCGGGATGTCTTCCGGTATTGATGAAAGGCATCGGCTGAAATCGGTTCTTGCAGCCGAACAACGGGACGGCCCAGCGCAAAAACCAGATTGAATACATATTCACACACGGCACGGGTGTTGGCGTGGGGCGTGGATATTACTTTTACTCCACGTGCATCGCACGCCGCCTGATCAATATTTTCAAGCCCCACTCCGGCCCGCCCCACCACCCGCAGTCGTGGTGCGGCCGAAAGCAGGTCGGCATTCACCTGCGTGTAGGTGCGCACAATGATTCCGTCTGCAAGGGCCAAAGCTGCTTTCCATCGAGACTTATCCTTAAGGGAAAGCTCAATCACTTGCGTCTGGCTTTTCAGCCATGCCAAGGGGGCGGATTCAAGTCCTTCCGTAGTAACAATCACATAAGGCAACGCTAAATATCCTGTAATGGATGCATCTGCCAACCATCATTCAACCGGCAGATGCTACAACCGGCTGATGAGCAATTCGCGCATGAATATCATTTCTTTTGGCAATTCACCGGCCAGCTTCAAAAACAATTCTTCCTCTGCCAGCAGCTCCGCTTTCAATGATTCGGCGTCCACTCGCTGGGCTGCGGCAAACGCTTCGGTGTCCAGATCCAACCCGTCGAGATTGATATCTTCCGGCCGCGGCATCCAGCCCAGAAGGGTTTCCACCGCATAGGCTTGTCCATGCGAGCGCTTCAGTATCCATTCTAAAATGCGGATATTTTCACCAAAGCCCGGCCATATAAACTGCCCGCGATCGTTGCGGCGAAACCAGTTGACATGGTAGATGCGCGGCGGATCAGACATCTTTCCGCGCATCCTGAACCAGTGCACCAGGTAATCGCCAATGTTGTATCCAATGAAGGGGAGCATGGCCATGGGATCACGGCGCACCACCCCCACCTTGCCGCTTGCGGCGGCGGTGGTTTCACTGCCAAGCGACGCCCCCACGTATACGCCGTAGCTCCAATTGAATGCTTGATACACAATGGGGATGGTTGAGGTGCGCCGACCGCCAAAAATAATCGCCGTGACTGGTACGCCCTCGGGGTCGTCCACAGCAGGATCAAGAACGGGATTATTTTGCATCGGCGCGGTAAAGCGGCTGTTTGGATGGGCAGCCTTGCGGCCACAGTCAGGAGTCCACGGATTTCCCTGCCAATCAATGGCGGTCGGTGGCGGCACCGCCGTTTTGCCCTCCCACCAGACATCGCCATCGGGCAGCAGAGCGACATTGGTATAGATGGTGTCGTGAGAAATGGTCTGCATGGCAATGGGATTGGTTGCTTCGCTTGTGCCGGGCAACACTCCAAAATACCCACTTTCGGGATTGATGGCCCGTAGCTTGCCGTTTTTGCCATCGACCCACAGCCAGGCGATGTCGTCCCCCACCGTCATAACCTGCCACCCTTTCTCGCGGTAGGAAGCGGGTGGTATCAACATGGCAAAGTTAGTTTTGCCGCATGCGCTGGGGAAGGCAGCTGTGATATAGCTTTTGACGCCATTGGGTTCGCGCACGCCGCTGATGAGCATATGCTCTGCCATCCAACCTTCCTGAAAGCCTTGAAAGCTGGCCAGTCGAAGCCCCAAACATTTTTTACCCAGCAAGGCATTACCGCCATAACCGGACCCAAAACTCCATACAGCATTGTCAAGAGGGAAATGACAGATGTAGCGCCGATCGGGCGAGCAGTCGCCAACGCTGTGAAGACAGCGCGTAAAATCGGGGGCGTCACCAAGTATTCGCAGCGCGGTGTCACCCATGCGGGTCATAATGTCCATGCTGGCGGCAACATAGAGGCTATCAGTTAATTGCACACCAACTTTGCTTAGATGGGAACCAGGCGGGCCCATGATAAACGGCAGTACATACATGGTGCGGCCCGCCATGCATGAGGTGAATAATTGCCGCAGACGGGTATAGGCAGCTTTGGATTCCATCCAGTTATTGGTAGGCCCGGCCATGGCACGAACAGGTGTGCAGATAAAGGTGGATGCTTCGCTTCGCGCCACATCGTTGGGATGAGAACGGTGCAGGTAGCACCCCGGAAGTTTGGTTGGATTAAGCGGAATAAAAACTCCTGCCTGAACACCCTGCGCAAAAAGAGCAGCTCTTTCCGCCGCCCCGCCCTGACAGAGCACCACGCGATCCGGTTGGCACATGGCGACCATTTGCTTCAGCCACATGCGCAGATGCGCGTTTGGAATTATGCCAGCGATAATCGCTGAATGATCGCCGAAATCATTTGTGTCCATCGCAATCAAAACAGCCACTCCTCAACTTGGAGCCCAGTATAAAAACCGGGAGCCATTCGGAATCCATACCACGGTGGAGGCGCCGAACGCCCTGCCCAACTTTATGCGATGCCACCATATTTGTCGCCCCAGTTGAGGCTGACAAGTGCGCTACAAGTTGTGTGGCGAGCCTTTCCTACGGCATACGAGATTGTCCCGTGTGTGCGGGGCAACGGCTCGCCCCTGCTGCGCCCCAACTGCCTCGCGGCCGCAATTCGACCACCGACACTGTGCAACTCCCGATCAATTCCGGTTATCCAAAGTTGAGGGCAGCATCTCGCCGCACAATCGCGCAAATGAACTGCCCGGCCCCGATTGGCAAGGCGAAACGCTTCTAAACCCTGTATTGCTTGTGTGCGTCCGCTGTGGGCTGCGACAGGTGTACTCGAGGGCTTGTTGCTCTACAATTCCGGTGGTCGTCTGATTGCGAGATCCGCATGCGGACCCCTGAGAGGTGGTATAGGATTGAATATAAGAAAAGACTTTTGGATCAATATACTTCTGATACTCGCGCTGGTTGTTCTAGCGTTGGTTGTATTCTGGTCCGTGAAACAATCGCGACTCTCATCGCAGGCGGGTAGCGGCGGCAATTGTTCCATAACCACTTTCGGTGCCGTTGGGAACGGCACCATGCTGAATACGGCCGCCATTCAAAAGGCCATTGATTACTGCCATGAGCATGGAGGCGGAGTAGTACGGGTGCCAGCGGGAACGTTTCTTACCGGTACCATCGTATTAAAAAGTAACGTGATGCTGCATGTGCAAAAGGGGGCGGAAATTCTTGGCAGCCGTAACCTTGGAAATTATATTAAGGTTGATCCGTTCATTGATGGCGACGGGCAGCCGTTTGGTTATTGTCTGATTGGTGCCGATCACGCCACGCACATCGGCATCGAGGGTCGCGGTATTATCGATGGCAACGGCTATGGATTTACGGGCAATCGCCCGTTTTTAATCCGGTTTGCAGCCTGCAGCGGGGTGCAGGTACATGATGTCGCGCTGCGGCAGTCGGCAGCATGGGGGCTGAATCTGTATCAATCCCTTAATGTACACATATCGCATATTCATATCTATAGTCACGCCAACTACAACAATGACGGCATTGATATTGATTCATCGCAGATGGTATTTATCAGCCACTGTCATATCAATTCAGAAGATGATTCAATCTGCATGAAGACCACGACACAAATGGCGTGCGCCCATATATACGTCAGTCACTGTACGCTGCAAAGCCTGTGTGCGGCATTTAAATTTGGCAGCGAATCGCGCGGCACCTTTACCGATATTCATTGCACGGACTGCAAATTTATCAACTGCCGCTTGGGTGGTATCAAGATCATGTCCGTGGATGGCGGGCATATTAATAATGTACGGTTAGACCATATTCAAATGACCAATGTGGATGTTCCCATTTTTATACGCCTGGGCGGTCGGCTTGCAACCTTCCATCCCGACCAGAAGCCACTAAAGCCCGGGGCGATTACCAATGTGGTGATTCGCAACGTCACCGCGACAGTAGCACCGGAGAGTCGGCTGCTGTTTCCCACGGGAATTGTGATCAGTGGGTACCCTCAGCACAGCATCGGTCATGTTGCGCTAGAAAATATTTCCATGACGCTTTCGGGTGGGGGCACCGCTGATGATGAGCAGGTGCACGTGCCTGAGCGCATTAATGCCTTCCCGGATATTGATATGTTTTCACTTTATTTTCCGTCGTATGGCATGTTTGCACGCTATGTGAAGTCTATCTACATGGAGAATGTGCATTTTACGCTGACGCATCCTGATCTGCGGCCAGTAGTTGTCTGCGAACATGTCGGAATAATTCATTGGCAAAATTCACCCGCCCCGGTATTTTTACAGCCGAAACCGACATCCGAAGATACCGCGCCGTCAGCGGGTAACAGCTAAGCCTTTTTCAGGAGCTGACTGTGGAAAGCGACGCCCCCAAAAAATACGACCTGAACACAGAGTTGGCCGCCGAACGCACGATGCTGGCGTGGCTGCGCACGGGCCTGGCCCTGATGGGATTTGGCTTTGTGGTTTCCAAATTCGGCCTGTTTTTGAGAAAGCTGGCGGAACTTCGCGACATTCACATGAAAATTTCTGCTGATCAATCGCTATCGGTGTGGATCGGCGTGGCGCTGGTGCTTTTGGGTGTGCTGGTTAACATCATCGCCAGCGCCCGATTCCTCCGCACCGTTGCGCAGTTGCGGCAGGGCCAAAGCCCCACCGCACCCAAGTGGCAGCCGTCGGTGCTGATTGCGGCTGTTATGTCTGTGATCGGTATAGCCATTGCGGTTTATCTGATCCATATTCGATAGCCGCATGGGCGTCATTCAGTCATCACTTTATAACCGCGCCCGGCACCACCGCCTTATTTACCTGATGGAATAGTGACCACCCTCTGAACACTTACCGTAACCGGCCCACGTAAACCGGCCGGCTGAAGGTGTGACCCCACATGGTAATAATTCCATGTGGTAAACGTATGCAGATGAGATGGAAATGGCTTATTCCTGATGATCCATTGTGGATATTTTTTCAAGGGGCGTCCAACACTGCCGCGTGACCGACCCCAGCCAAGTTTGGAAAGGTATGGCTCATCGCCAATCAGTCGATTCACCCATGTGTTGGTAACGGCAATACGCAAGCGGTTGCGTCCCGGTTTAATCGCCGACGTAATATTAATGGAAAAAGGAGGATACCAAACCACACCAAGATCATGGCCATTTACCCATATCCGGGCCAAATCGTCCACCTGTCCAAGATGCAGAATGATGCGATTATCCGGTGCCATCAGTTTGTGGGCAATATGAATCGACTTGCTATAAGTCGCCGTGCCCGAAAAATACCTTTCGTCGCGCAAGGGCAAGTCCGTCCACGACACCAGGTTGGGTAATACAACCCTGCTCGGTGCGCCCCACCCCGCAGCAAATTTAAGCACCCATGGGCCGTGAACCTGCAGCAGCTTTGGCAGGTTGTTTACCTGCACCGACAGATGCCTGCCCGTGTTCATACTGATCTGGTAATGTCCCGCCCTTCGGACAATCAATTGGATACTTCCATTGCTTTTCAAAATCGCCTTAAGGGAATGCACGGGATGCCCATTACGGGCCACAGCAGCCACGGATGCAGTTCCGTTTAAAGGCTGGCTGAATACTACAAACACCGATCCCCACGGGCCCAGGTGAATGGGCACATCGGTGCGGCCGCCTGCAGAAGTAAATTGGTCATCAATCACGCGCTCGCCAGTATCTGGATTCCATAATTCTGGCAGTCGACCACCCACACCAAAACAAGCCGTAAACTTTGCCGGTTGACCCGACCGGTTGGCAACGAAATAAATTGCTTTTGTATTGGTACGGCGCTCGATAGCAAAAACTTGGGATCCACCCATCGATGGAAGGACCAACGAATTATTCTCGTGAATACGCACCGTTTGGGTTTGGTGACCATACTCGTATTTCACCGTCAGGTATTTGTAATACCCATAAGCGGGATCGCCGCCAAACTGTGCATTGTCCGCCCGCAACTCAATGTGAGTTCCGCCGTTGTCGCGAACGATCTGCCTGAGCATGGCGGTCACGTTGACCCGCCGTCCATGGCCGGGGGCAGCATAAATCGCTGATAGAATTCGCAGACGGACACGGGGATATAACAGCCTAAAAATCGGGCGCACCTTTAACTGACGCAGTATCTCCTGCACAGGTACATTCCATGCTACCAACCCTTTGCCGTAGTGGTGCTCGCGGATGGTGGTGCCGTTGCAATTGCCCCAGAGGTCGCGGCCAATTGCGGCCGTCTGCGCGTCGCACCTGGGGTAATTGGTTAAACTTGGAGATTGCGTGGGTCTTGGGCCAATGACGGTTGCCCCAGCTGCCACCAACTGCTGAAGTTTGACGGCAGTACTTGGTAACATGCTGGTCGTATCAGGTAGCAGCAATAGGCTGTAGGCGCGTCCATCGGGAAGAATAATTTTGCCGTGCTTTACCACCGCCTGCTGAAAAAGCGAGCGGCTCAGCGCGTCAATTGAAAACGCCTGTGGAGAAAAATTAAGCGTGCACACCTGACATACCTGCGAACCCTGCTGCAACATGGTTTGACATCGATTGATGTAGGTGAAAAGAGCAATGCCCGGCTTAAACCAGGTTTGATTTTCTCCAAAGTGGGTACCCCACCAGCCCATCAACACGCCGGGGCGATATCGTTTATTCAATGCCTGCTCGGTCCAATCGTGCAGGTAGCATTTGTTTACGCCGCTTAAAAAGCCCCCGTCCAATGTCTTTTTTATTATATAAGGCGTTTCGGTCATTCGACTCACTTGCGGGCCACCGGTAAGTGTTTCGGCACCCACGATGGTGCGCCCATACGCGCGCGCCGCCCCCGCAACATTGGACGCAATTCCGTTGCGTCCCCCATTCCAAAACTCCCCCATGGTCACATCGCACGAATTTGCGGCGGCAATTGTGTTGAACGGACCGGTATACGGTTCCAGACACATTTGCATGTGCGCCGCATTTATCAGTTTGTGGTAGACGTCGAAATCTTTCTGCACAAAAAGTTGAGATACCGTGCGTGCCATGTCGAATCGGAATCGCTGTGAAAGCTGCCGATTGCCAATCACCGCGCCGCTTAACACCGGCAGCCACGGCAGCGGGTCGTAGTGGCGCAGCAATAAAAAATCGTGTTGAAAATGTTTGGTCCAGTTTTGCGGCCCGGCCTCGTAGCTGTCAAAAAGGAGATGGTTAAACGTATGCCCGACAGCAGATCCAAGATGTCGCTGCAATGCACGGATGACATGCTCAATATGAAAGGTCGCGGCTTTGACGCTGAGCTTATCTGCTTCCAATGAATGCACGGTGCCATGCGGTCCAACCAGGCTATCTGGCACGGGATGGTCGGTCGATGCTGTCGATGTGTACCCGATGCGGTAGATGCGCCACCGCCCCGCAGGTGCGTTCCAATGCAATTCACCGCTGGCGGTCACATCCGCTGAGATGTCAATTTCCTGCGAGATGCTTACTTGGGGCGAGTCCGGCAAGGCAAGCACTTCAATAGGTCGGTAGAAATTCAGGCGTGTGGGCGGCTGCTTCAATTGAGCATGTATTTTGCCTGGACCGTGCACGATCGTGACAGAGCTGGTCAGCATTTTCATGGATAACTTTGGGGTGATCCATGGCCCACCACTGGCGTCCCAACCGGGGCAATTTTCCATTCCCAGCTTTAAATGCAGATGATGCGCAATTTTTACTGAATATTGCACCAGTCGCCAGAAACGCGGACTCCAGTACACAACGGGGCGTGGCACCCCCGCGTTGGTAATGTTCTGTGCCACGCCCGCCTGCGAACCAATCGGACAAATTGTCGCACCGGCCACCCCAGCCTTTTTCATGGCGTAAAGATCGCGTTTGATGCCGTAGCGGCTGATGGTGTATCCCATCCAATGCCACCACACATAAAGGCGACGGTCAGGCGGTGGTGACTGAAATTCTTGTGCCAGCGTATCGGCGCGAGCTGTTGCTGCATTGAACCACAAACAACCAATCAATATCGACATGGCAGCGACCGCTGCATTTTTTTTCCGATCACTCATTTGCGCGACCCCCTTGAAAAACAAACCTCTGTAAGACCGCCTTGGTTGGCTATGGTAACCAGACATGGCAACTTTATCCAAGAGAATCCGCAATCGGCAACCCCCGGACGCTTGGTGATCGTGCAAAGAGTAGCTTTTGATTGAGCATCGAGACGACCACCACCGAAAAAGCGCGGCACCGCATTCTGTATACAATAGGGCGCGGGGTTCTGTGGAGATGACATGCTGTTAACGACACTTCAGGAAAAATTGGACGCAATGGATTTTGTCCGCTTCTACGGACTCAGCATCCAGACACTTGAACCGAGTCGATGCGTCACCAAAATCCTCTACCAAAAGCAGTTGGAGCGCCCCGGCGGCATTGTCGCGGGGCCCACCTTCATGATGGCCGCTGACGTTACATTTTGGCTCGCTCTGGTGGGCGAATTGGGCATCGAAACCCCTCTGGTGACAGCCAATTTGCACAGCACCTTCTTGAATCCATGCCGCGAGCAGGACATCTGGTGCGAAGCCACCATTATTAAATTCGGCCGGCGGTTGATTTACGGATCGGCAGAATGCCGGAGCGAGCGCGGCGACTTATTTACCCATCACACGGTGACGTACGCCCGCATTATTCGCGATTAGTTTTTTTTGCAGCCAGGCAATCACTTAATGTAGCGCGGACGAACTGTACTCCTGACCCAGTTTCGCCAGATAATAAAGATGCAGAAGACCTGCCGCCGCAGCAATTCGAACCTTTTCCGACGGATCATGCAGCATATGCACCAGTCTGTGGGCATTGTTTCCGTCGGGTATCCACCCCAAGGCCAGAGCCGCCAGCACTCGATAGCTTGAATCTGAACTGCCCGCATAATGCCGGGCAATCTCCTCTCCCTGCTCGCTACCGCGCTGACCCAAACCACGAGCCGCAATCAGCCGCCCCGCCGGTAGCGGGTCATGCAAACCATTTAGCAGCACATTGGCCGCCAGTGGAGTGTTAAGCGACCGGCTGGTGTTCAGGGCCGCGAGATGATCAATCGCATACCGGCTGTAGCTTAAAGCGATGATACTAGAGATGGCCCGGTGATAACCGAGACGGGCCAGAGCGGATGTGACAGCCAGCCGAACGGCATGGATGGGATCACCGGAGTCGGTACGCAGCAAGCCGATGGCGGTTGGATCACCCAACCGCCCAAGTACCATCGCGGCATTGGCACGCACCGTGGGATCTTTGGCATGCAGCAAAATTGCCAACTGACCCACGTATTGCTGGTCCCCAATTCGAGCCAGCGCATAAATAATTCCAGCTTTTACGCGTTGACCACTGGCGGGATACAGGGCCAGAAGTTCCGATCGAAAATTTCGCAGTCGGAGATTCCCAATAACAATGCAGGCGGTAAACCGCACCGCTGATGCCCGATCTCTCAACGCCTCCTTCAGCGCTGTCACCGCAGACTGGCGCGGCAGTTGACTGGCGGATTCCACCGCCGCGGACCGAATGGCTGGCGACGCACTGTGCAAGCCACGAAGAATGATTTGCTCGGCCGGTGCAATCGAAATTTTACTGTTTGATATTCCAGTTGTAGCGCATCCTCCGATCATTGCACAGCAAATGCCCATTGCAGCAACCCGGCTTATTTTCCAGTACAAGCGCCCCAGCATGGATACACTCCTGAAACTTTGAATTAACCTGCCGCGCTTCCGCTGCGGCTTTCAACAGATGATACCGCCTTGTGCCTGCGCCGCTGAAACAGCAAGCAGTCAACTCCAAAAGCCAGCATCATGAAGGCGGTCAGGCCAAGGATCACGGGGGCAAACCAATGCCCCCAGCGCGTAAAGACTGTTATTTGTGAATCCAGCGGCAATGCCGCAACCGCCACACCGGTAACAAAAGCATGATGCCCGTCAGCGGCAACTAATTTAATAACACGGCCTGTGGGACTTATAAATCCGCAATATCCACCGTTGACACATCGCGCGACGCTGACGCGGTTTTCGACTGCGCGAATCTGATCCAACTGCATGTGCTGCAAGAGTTCGGCACGACTTTGATACCAGCCGTCGTTACTGATAACAACCAGAAAATCCGCTCCCTTACTTCCGTCGCGCGCCTGGCAGAACATGCGTGCAGGTTTGGCCATGGCGTCTTCATAACAGATGGGCACGCCAAAGACGTAACGCAGATCAGCGACATGGATGGTAAAGTGGTGCCAGGAATCTCCCGGCGTTAAGGAATAGTCCCCATTCGGGCCAAACGGGGTGAAGTAGGACAGTAGATGATGAAGCCATGGCGCAGATTCTTTAAACGGCAGATATTCGCCGAATGGGACCAAATGCCGTTTTGCATAATATTTGCGAACCTGCCCTCGGCGCGGCGTAAAAAGCACTGCAATATTCTGCATGCGGCTGATCTTTCCAAATTTGTTAAATCGTACGCCCGATGAACCCACCAGAACCGCCGTGTGATATCGCCTGGCAAATTGAGATAAGCGTCTGGCAAAAGTCTGATCCATCTTCAACATGAGACGACCATGTCCCCGAGCAAACCATGCAGGCGATTGCGCCAGCCACGATGGATTTAAAAAGCCTGGCACCATGGTTTCCGGCCACACAACCATATCAGGATGATATCGAACTGCCTGCAGCCCCAATTGAAAGTAGGAATTAAATAACTGCTTCTGACTCTGAATTGAGGTATCAGATTTAACCGACTGAGGTATATTCTGTTGCAGCACAGCGATTCGTGGCCCGATGCGGAATTTTGCATGATGCAGGTGGGCTGACCCGTACCCCCAGACCATAAGCCACATTGCCACGACGCAAATGGTACCAATCGTAAGAGACATGCGATTGGTTTTGGACTTCGGATGAATGAATTGCCAGGCCACATCGGCCAACCACGCCGCGGTCATCACCGAAAGAAAGCTCAGTCCTGCTGCGCCAAAAATCGAAACACATTGCAATATGGTGGGTGAATTGGCATACGCCACCCCCAGCGTAAACCATGGAAAGCCCGTAAAAAGATGCCCTCGAAGATATTCCAAGGAGGTAAAAAGCATGGGGGCCGATACCCAGGCTGGCAGCCACGACCGTCGGCCGAGCAAATGCGTAAGCCAGAAAAACACAGCCAGATAAAAACCGCAGTAGATGCTCAGGGCGATATAGCCCGCCACCGTTATGCCGGAGAGCCAATATAAATTGGCAACGTAGTAAATGAACGCGATCAGCCAGATGTAAAGCAGATATCCAACGCCGAGCGGCCGCCGCTTCGCAACATAAATGAGTGGAGCGAGAGCGAATGAAGCAACCTGCCAACAGCCTAGCGGTGGAAACGCGACCGATAGCAATAACGCGGTTGCGACTGGCAAACCGAGAGAAATCAGCCGCCCCTGATTCCAGCGTGTTGGCCGGTTGGAAAGTAAGACGGGGGACGTAGCGGTCATGCAAGCGGCTCAACCAGTCAACCAGGCAACCAAGCACCATCGCGGCTGCGGGCGGCCGCCCATGGCCGAATCACCGCACGATACGGGCACTACCACCCTTGTATACGTGCATCAGCTCCGCATGGCTGACCTGACTTGTATCACCGCGCGTGGTTTGAAGCAAGGCACCGTGGGCCGCGCCAAGGTCAACGGCTTCCTGCGGCGTCATTGAATTGAGAAACGCATACGCCAGCCCGGAACAAAATCCATCCCCGCCCCCGACGCGGTCCTCAATCTCAAGGCCGTCAAATCGCCGTGAGTGATAAAACTTGCCGTCGCACCACAAGATCGCAGACCAGTTATTAATAAGGCCTGATTTTACCTCCCGCAACGTCGTGCCAACCATTTTGATATTTGGATAGCGGCTCACCACTTTTTCCACCATCCGTTCATACGCGACCGTGTTCAATTCAGACAGATTAGCATCCACGCCTTCCACCTCAATGCCGAGCACCTTTTGAAAATCTTCCTCATTACCGATGAGGCAATCGGCTATTCGTACCAATTCCGGGGTCACCTCCTGAGCCTGCTTGGAGGACCAAAGCTTGGAGCGGAAATTAAGATCGTAAGAAATAGTGGTTCCGTGGGACTTGGCGGCCTGCATTACCTCTTTGGCAACGGCGGCAGTGCCGGCTGAAAGTGCCGCGAAAATTCCGCCGGTGTGCAACCAACGCACACCATCCTTGAAAAGCCCATCGATCTTCAGCATTCCCGGTTGCAAGTTCATTGCGGCTGAATGCCCGCGATCATACAAGGTCACCGACGCGCGAACTCCCGTACCCACCTCCGTAAAATTCAGCCCAATTCGGTCCTTCTTGCCCACCCCATCGTAAGGTGCGACCACCACGTGCGACATATCCATACCGACACTTCGACCGTGGTTCAGGATGATATGACCCAATGGATTATCAACAATCCGGCTCAGGAAGCCGGTGCGAAGTCCCAGGCGCGACAACGCATAGGCAACATTGTATTCGCCGCCACCCACCCAGACTTCCATTAGATTACTGAACTCAATACGTCCATGACCCGGTGGCGAAAGCCGCAGCATGCATTCGCCCAGACTAACCATATCCAATTTTGCATCTGCCGCCGTTTTGATTGCCATAAAGTTTTTCCTTATCATCTATCCTCGGTTATGGCGAGCGGTGAAGTCAATTTCTCCGCCGCTTAAACCACACTCGCAGCACCAAGGCGAGAGTAGAATATAGCGCAGTTCCTTGGATGCCAAGATGTCGGTTGTGCGCACAATATTTTTATCCGTTGATCGGAGGTGCCATCCTCGTGTTTGTGAATCAAGCCCGTCCGTCCCCGAGCAATTAAAAGTCGATACCCTGCCTTTAACACGAATTTTGAGGAGTAAAAGTGAAATCTAAAAAGTCGAAAATAACATCCACACTCCCCCCAGACGTGGAGTTTCCGCATTGCATCAATGAATACGTTTGTGGCCCCGCAGGTCGCCAGCGAAGTGGTGACCTGAAAGTCATTCCTCTGCATCAGACCAAAGATGGCAAGCTGCCCGACGCGGAAATATCACCCGATATTCGCAGTGCCATTGAGGCACAGGTGGAGGATCATCTATTTTCCGGCGCCGCCGGAGAAGTAAGACTTTTGCGCATTAAAAGCGATCGCTTTGCGCTGATTGGACTCGGCACTGCACCCGCTGATCGCTCGGCATATCGTTGGGCCGGTGCGCGTGCGGCACAGGCAGCGCGCAATGTACAAGCGCCCGTTGCTGCACTGCACAACGGTTCGATTCCGATCGGTGATTGGGCCGCCGCCGCCGCTCACATGGCAGAAGGTGCTGAACTGGGCAGTTTCTCGTTTCAACATTACAAAGCTGCCAAGGCGACATCCGCAAATTCAAACGCCCCCCTGAAAGTGCACTTTATCCACGCAACCCGCAATGCCGATTTCGATAAAGCCGTCCGCCAGGCCGTGGAATGTTGCAGCGCAACGAATTTTGCCCGACATCTGGCTAATCACCCACCAAATGTGATCAACCCTGCATCTTTGGTAGACATATGCACACAACTGGCCAAAAGCTGCGGCCTTAAGTGCCGAGTGATTCCGTATAACGAGGCTCAGCGTTTGGCGTTGGGCGGACTATGCAGCGTCGGAAAGGGCAGCCCAAACAAACCCGCCCTTATTATTTTGCAGCACGCGCCGTCGACCGTGGTCAACAGACCGCCTGTCGCCATAGTCGGCAAGGCCGTCACCTTCGATACCGGTGGTATATCCATTAAACCAGCCGCGGACATGGGAGCCATGAAATATGACAAGTGCGGCGGCATGACGGCCATAGGAGTTGCGGTTGCCGCTGCCCTACTGAAGCTGCCGTATCACGTTGTCTGTGCCATTCCGACGGCAGAAAATTCGGTCGACGGTGACGCCTATCGTCCCGGCGATATTATTCGCATGCACAATTCAAAAACGGTTGATATCACCAACACGGATGCAGAAGGCCGACTGATTCTTGCCGACGCCATCAGTTTTGTCTGCCAACAATACAGGCCCTCAATGGTCATTGATTTAGCCACTTTGACGGGAGGGGTGGTAACCGCTTTGGGCAGTGTATACGCCGGTCTGATGTCCAATCATGACAAACTCGCCGAGCATTTAATCGATGCTGGAAATCGTACCGATGAATTGCTCTGGCGGCTTCCATTACATCCCCAATATCGCAAACTGCTGGATTCACCACATGCCGATATGGTAAACAGCGGTGGACGAGAAGCGCACCCCATTCAGGGCGGAATGTTTCTGCAGGAATTTGTTCCCGCCGGCACGCCCTGGGCGCATCTGGATATTGCGGGGGTGGCTCATCCGAAAAAAGAAAATCGCTACCTGAAAGGTGACGAAGCCAGCGGTTTTGGCGTGCGGCTGCTCGTGGAATTTATTAAATTTGGTGGTCATATTCAATAGCCGTGCGGCACGCTCCGGTCTTGTGGGCGGGTATCTGGATGCGACCGGCCCCTTGCGCTGAACCAGTGGCAAAACCCGTCGCTGCGGCTATACTTAAAGCCCGTTCAGTCAAGGATTTCTGCTGAGCGTACAATACATGGAGAATATTGCATATGTCCAACCGCCGAGAGTTTTTGAAAACCACCGCATTGGTCGCCGCTGCATCTCAACTGCCACGCGTAGCCGAGGCATCTGAGCTTAAATTCCCACCTAAATCGATTGACAGAGCAACGGCCGAAGCTGGCGTATTGCACGCCTTGATGGGTCGCAACAGATTGAAGATATGGAGTCCGGTAGCCGGAGTATTGCAGATTGATCTCAATGCCAATGGTGTGGTGGATCCGCACACGCCTGTGGTCGACCCCCACGCCGACCACAAGGGTGATCCGTCAAGCAAGATTCAAATCGGTGGCGATTCAATCGCGCTGCGCACAGATTCCTTTCATGTGAAAATCACAAAAAAACCTCTACGGTTAACAGTGTTTAACAAATCCGGCCAGAAATTACTCGATCAAAAAATGAGTAATGGGTTCCGGGTTAATCCCCACAATCAGGCTGAAAATGGCTTTTCATTTGCTCACGCCAAAAATTTGCCTTTTTACGGCATTCGAAATTCCGCCTGCTGGTCGGCACATCAGCTACCCGTTCTTCGAGATGGCCAAGGGGTAAGCAATGACACTTATCAGGTTGAGGCGTCGGTTGAAGGTGGTGCGGGCGGACCATTGGCCTGGACGACCGCTGGATTCGGCATTCTAGTGGATTGTGACGGGGGTTATTTTCAGATGCGGCCGTCAGAAATTGGTTTCTACTACGGCGATACACCCATGAAGGATTACGGCCGCCGATATTTTCGCAATAACAGCCTGACGTTTTATATTCTGGTTGGGTCACCGCATGAAATATTTCGCGGTTTTTCAGCCATCTCGGGCCGAATGCCCATGTTTCCGAAGTGGGCCTACGGGTTTATCAACTCTCAGTGGGGTACCAACCAGGATTTGCTGCGCCACTACTTGAAAACCTACCGAGCTCGCGACATCTTTATTGACAACTTCACCTTGGATTTTGATTGGAAAGATTGGGGTGCCAGCCACTACGGTGAATTTCGCTGGAATCCGGTTAAATATTCGCAGGCGCTTTATCCCCCTTCCAATCCCGATGCCCTGATTAACTGGACGCGCGAACTGAACGTAAAGATTGCCGGCATTATGAAGCCGCGCATCATTCTGAGCACAGTGAAAGGCAAGCTTTCACCGATGACAACCCAGGGTGCAGCAGCCAAAAAGCTGAATATATTCGCGCCGGGCGAAAAGCCCTTCGCCGATTACTTCTCCGGTTTGCCGTCATTAGATGTGGACTTCTATAAACCAATTTGCCGCCAATGGTATTGGCACGCGACTTGGTCGCACCGCTGCATGCAGCATGGCATCGCGGGGTTTTGGAATGACGAGGCCGATTACAGCTATCTGGGTAATTTCGAATTTTTGCACATGCAGCAGGCCTTGTACGACGGTCAGCGGCGAGATTTGCCCAATCGGCGTGTCTGGTCAATCAATCGCAACTTTTACACCGGATCGCAGCGTTACGCCTACGCAACTTGGTCCGGTGATATCAACACAGGGTTTGCCGTCATGCGACAGCAGACCATTGCCATGGCCAACACCATCAGCCTTGGTCAGGTGCGATGGGCACAGGACACTGGCGGTTTTAATGGCCATCCCACACCGGAATGCTACACGCGCTGGTTCCAGTTTACTGCTGTGTGCCCCACGCTGCGCACGCACTGCACCCTAGGTGAACGGCGTCAGCCATGGGTCTTCGGCGATCAAGCTTGCGAAACAGTAAAATTTGCCATACGGCGTCGATATGAGTGGTTTTTTTACGTCTACGCTTGCGAGCATGAGTGCAGCACAAAAGGCGGCGTCGGGATCGTGCGGCCTCTATTCTTTGATTATCCGCAGGACGGCAATGTCGTTGGAATGAGTGAGCAGTGGATGTTCGGCCCCTCCATCATGGCTGCACCCGTGCTGCACGAACTTGGTACGGGTAAAGGGCAGCAACTTTCGCGCCGCGTTTACCTGCCCCCGGGAACGCGCTGGATTGATTATTTCCGCGGTGCCACTTATACCGGCGGCCAGTGGATTGACTATCCGCTCAATGCGGCCTCGTGGATGGACTGGCCGCTTTTCGTCAAAGAAGGTGCCATTATTCCCATGATGCCACCAAGCCATGCCATCCATGTGGCCAAACCGGACTTTGCCTGGGTTGACGTATTCCCATCCAACGATGCGACGGTTGGCGTATTTTACGATGATGACGGCGATACTTTTGACTACGAAAAAGGGTCTTACCATCGGCAATTGATCACAACCCGGCGTAACGCTTCAGGCTCTCGCGCAGATATAACGGTGGCCGCCCGCACCGGTACTTATCAATCGACTGTCAAGGATTTTATCATTCGCTTGCATGGTCAAGCCGCAACCGCGGTTACCATCGGCGGAGCAGATGCCTCCCACCAGGTAAAGGACCTGTTGGGAATGGCAAATTACGCTACAGCTTGGTATGTCGATGAAGACGTCTATGGACCCGTCACGCTGATTAAAATTCCCGCGGGAGCCGACAATGCCATTTCAATTGTGGTCACGGGCCACCGATCGATATCGAAGACCATGGAGCAATTTCTGGCAACGGATGCATCCCTTTCCGGCCCGGTGGCACCCGATACTCCGCTGCAGACGAAAAATGGCATGTATGCCCTGGCCAACGAGTTTGGCCCTTTTGGGGATTTGCGCAACACTATCCAGAACAATCATCGCGGGTACACCGGCCGCGGGTTTATTGCCGGCTTTAATAATGTAGACACCGCCGCCACTTATTACCTGTCGCGCCAGGCCGCAGGGATTTATAAAGCAGTGTTCCGTTTTGCCAACGGGCAACCGGATGTCATGCGCACCTTGAATGTTTACATCAATGGCGTCCGCTACGGAACAGTTGAAATTCCCGGACTGGCCAGTTGGGATCAATGGCAGGACATTGCGATGTACATACCACTGGTGGCGGGTGCAAATACCATTATGCTGCGATGCGACGTGGACAATTCAGGTAAAGTGAATCTGGATACGGTCCAAGTGTCCATGCGACCGACGAGCTAATTATGAGGAGCATTACTCCGCGGTTGTACACCAGAGAGTAAAGTGGCTATGCCGCAATTGCCTAACGAAAACGCGGGGCCGGTGATAGATATCACCGGCCCCGTCATTGTATATCGAACTCACCACGTGGCACTCGACCACCCTATGCGACATCAAATATTGATGGGCATCATTCACAGTTTGGATTGATAAATACCCGAGGAAACTGAGAAGGAGTAACCGATGCAGCATGCCCGTCTAGAAAGCCGACATTGATGTGGTTCCCGTGACGATTAAAGCCCAAACCGGTGTTGGTATCACCCTTGGGTAAGGGCAGATTTTCTGGCGACATGGGGATTCGATCGCGCAAGGCCGAATCGTCAGCCACCGCCTGAAGCGTACCAAGATTCACCGATGCGGGCAGCCCGGCATCAAAATCAAACGCAGTGGTGTAATATGTCTCGTCACAATAGAACAGTCCTTTGCCGGTCTGGGCATCGGTACCGCCTGGATTAGGCCGAACACCGCAATCGCCAAACATCAAGGTCTGCTGCGGGTCCCGGATGCCTGCGAGCGTGCAGCCCCATGACGCTGTACCCCCGGCACTGGCCTGCGCGCCAGCCGGAATCTGGAATCCCCATCCAGGGTTAAATGCCCCATAGGAACCGTTATATTTAGCCGATGCAATATCTGCGTTAATACCGTATGAAACGGGGTAATAGCCCTGAAAATTTCCCGTGTAGCCGGGAGGTAACGGCTGCGGCGAAGTTGACGTAATGGCTACATTATTGAAAAGTTGGTACCCTGGATAGGTATCCGTAATGGACGGATCTGACGGACATTCAAACACCTTGGCACCCGCGCCATGAGCACCAAAGTTCAAAAATGTCTGATCCGGCTGGCCACCCAGATAAGGCACCAGAGCACTGGCCCAATCGTCAAGTACCGAGTATCCCTGCGGTTGGTAGGTATTAGTCTGTGGGTTGTACAGCGTTGAGCGATAAGCAAACATAGTATGATTGGTATCCGGCGTTTCCGTATACTGCATGATACTGCTGTCGGTGTCAGGCTGAATGAAGTTTTTATGGGCATCAGCAAATTCGATCTCCGCCGTCAATATCTGCCTCACATTGGAAAGGCATACGGTTGAAGCCGCATCTTCACGGGCTTTGGCCAACGCTGGCAGAAGAATCGCGATCAGCAAAGCGATGATTGATATGACCACCAGCAATTCAATAAGCGTGAAGCCACGAGCTTTTGTGCCAGAACCTAACATATGCATCTCCTTATTACGAAGTGTGTCTGCAAGACTTTCTGTGCCAGAGGCGGCCGCCCGCCACCAACGGAATAATGCCTAACAGCGCCAGGGACAGAGAGCCCGGCTCTGGTGTAGAAACAATATTAGCGCTGCTTATGCCGGTCAAACCATATTGACCCAATAATTGGTTATAGGCAGCCATGGTTGCACTGCTGGCGTCGTGGGCCAGCAGTGTCTGGCCAAATGGAATCAAATCCTGCGGAGTAATCACCCCGGTGCCAAAATAATCAGCCGCCGGGTTAAATTCAGTGTTATTGCTCGCAAGCAGACTGGCAAATGCGTTGACGTCGGCAACATCATACTGGCCATTAAAAAGAAGGTCGCCGAGGCCCTGGCCGTAAATCGACGATACGTACAAGCCCGCCATGCGCTGAATATTAAAGGTGCCATCCGGCTTATAACTGACAATGGTTGCAACGTGGTTTCCACTGGTCAGACCCGTCGCCTCAATTTGCCATTGATTGACGTCGGTCTGCGTCGCCTGATTCGAATTGCCGATCATGGCGAGTATTTGCGATGTACTATCAGCGGCCGGCAAGTCGAAGAGCACATGTACATTATTGGCTAGGCCGTCGGCAGTGCTGGATTGCACGACAAGTTCCCGATTTTGATTGATTCCGTGCACGACCGGATTGAAACTCATAATGGTCGATTGCGGCAGCATCGTGTCAACGTAGATGGTCTGCGTCCAGTCGGTATAAACCGGTGGAGCATCGGCCCCTGTACGCGCCCGGAAAGCGATCACCGAAATGTAGTTATACCCTTGAGGCAGGTCGCTGGTATTTACCGTCTCGGTATACAGCCCGTTTCCACCTCCAACCAATGGACTCGCATTCTGAAACTCAAGATAGCCATACCCAATTGAATTTGGCGTCGTGCTGACATAGGCCTGGCCATTAATAGATAGCCCGCTGTTTATTTTAAAAATGGCGTTATTGCCACCCGCGTTGGGATCGTAGAGATTTTTGTTGCCCAGCAGATAGACTGGCTCGGTCTGCAGTTGAATATTGAATTGCGACGACTTTACCACCGCCACATTGGTGATCGTATCGGCACCATTGTCGGCGACGATGTTCGGATCGGACGCAGCCGGGGTTGTACCCGGAATTTCACCGACCGCGTTGGTGACCGTCATCGTGCCGATAGGTGTAGGTGGCCCATAAATCAGGTACCCCTGCCCGGTGAACTGGCCCGCAGTGTTTGTGTTGTTGGGAAATGTTACATTTACGGTACCATCCTGATTAACCTGCAAAACTTGTGGAAGCAGCCCATTGGAGGCCGCGGCATTTCCCGTCAGCTCAACCAAATATGGTACATTTGCAGGATTAAAGTTAGTTTGCAGGGTGGTACTGAAATTGCCGCCGCCAGTCTGATTATTCAGCAGCACCAAAGCAGAATCGCTGCGCTCAAAGGCATAGTTATTCTGGCTCACATAGCGGTTGATCACGTTACCAGTGCTATATCGATTGCGGATGTCCACCAGACCGCTGACCTGATTATCATGCGTAACACTCATTGTCTGAGTTGATGCGTCGTAAGTGGCAAGCGAATTATTGGCCAAAATATTGCCATACACGCCGCCCAGCGCATCGCCCCGACCATTTTGCGGGAAAGACTGCGTCCCATTGTCAAAGGCCGTCTGATTGCCATTGTCATAAACAATGGCCTGACCAGGCATCATCAATGTGTACGCATATGCAACATTGCTGAGGTAAGGGGCACCATTATCCTGGCTTTGAACAAAACTTACCCCTCCGTTATTGACGAGATACGAGGCGCTGATGACATTGTTCCAATTGTTGGTCAAGCCATCGCCGGTCAGGTTACTCTGCAGGGCGAAGAATAGAGGAAAATTAAGTGCGTTAAGATTGGCACCAGGATCAATTGGGTCACCGGGGCCTTGCGGTATCGTACTGTTGTAATATTCGCCGAATGAATAAACCTGCTCCTGCTGGCCATTGAGATAGTGCTGTGTGCTGGCCCCCGTAACCGCCTGATTGAAATAAGGCAGAATGGTGGGCCACTCCATATTTTTGACGGCATCAAGGCGGAAACCATCCACCCCAAGCGTCTGCACAAACCACTGCACGTTGTTCATCAGATAGCCGGTGTCGTTTTGCAGCGTCGGCGATCCACCCTGCGGATTGGTAGTGTCAAATGAATTTACATTAATCCCTTTCTGCCCGGTGTCGGGGTTCGTAATCGTGTATGAGTTGTAGCCTGGCTGCGGATAAAACTGCTGATTGGCGGGCATCGGAATATTGGCGATGCGGCCAAACGCCGGCTGGGTTCCACCCGGAATGTTGGCAGAATCTCCAGGGGTAGTTGGTATGCGGATGTACTGATAATTTTCATTGAAGTTGATATTGATAAGGCCAGCCAGCTGGCCGGTCTGAGTACCGGTGCTGCCTGGATTGTTAAAATCGCCGTATGGATTTCCCGGCACGCTGAGTGTGAAACCCGGATACCCCCCCGCTTCCGCAAAGGTACTTCCATTGCTGTCGGTTGTGCTCCAGCTTGAAAAACCGTTATGCCCCAGAGAATAATCGGTGTAAAAATATCCACCCATCTGATGAATGGTATTAATCAGCGACTCATACCCCTGCAGCGTGCCATAGGCGGTTGGATCATTGGGCGATCCCAGATCGAAGCGGTTGTACACGTCGTAGCCGACGGAAGCATTGCCGCTGTCGGCCCGCGTGGGAGGCGGTGTTAATAGAGAACCGTAACCGGCACCAAAGATATCTGGCGCACGGTTAAGTATGTTTTGCCAGGTGCCGCCGAAATAATCCAAAATGGCAGCGGGAGAATAAGCCTGACTTTGCGCCGACGCCACTGTGCAGCAGAATCCCACGGCCATGGTCGCAGCGATTGTCGATCGTCGCAAAAGCCAGCGCCCAACCGCCGGTGCCAGTCGAGGATTACCTGGGGCTCGTGTCATCAGATCCCCCCTCCCTTATGGCCCTTGGAGTGCAGGTTACTTTTTCGGAGTGTCAGCCCGGATATAAGTGTCATACCGAACAGAAGCATAAGTGATGTTGGCTCCGGGGTGGATACCGGATCTGTTATATTTATACTATTAAAATAATCGGCTTGATAACTGGAACCCAAGTTGTCGTTGAACAATGCCAACTGATTAATGGGCATATTTGTAAGCGTAAGCGACGAAAACGTTTCACCTCGAACCGAGGTGTTGAGCGGCGTAAGCGTAACTGTCGCGGTGTTGGAATTACCCATGGTAACAGTGACCTGCAGGCCATTCCCATTATTCCCTGCGGCAGTCCCGTCATGCACTGACGAAATGGTACTTGAAACGCTATTGGAAAAGCCTCGTGTCGATGAGGTATAGCCTCCCCAGCTCATTCCATAGTAAGTGCCGCTGGCGAAGGCGGCGACTTCCAATATCGGGGTGGCAAAATTGGTGGAGGGATTGTAGTTTTGCAACTGAAACCCTTCCGCCCCCTGGGTTCCCATTGCGTCCGTTGTCATATCAATGGAAAAGGTCGCCCCGGGCACCAATGCATAATCAAACTTGCGATATGCCGTTTGCGCGACGGGGTCCGTGCCGGTACCGTTCTGGGACCACAATGCCCACGCTACGCCATTGGTGTTGATATTCGGATTGGCGGTCACACCAAACACGTTGGCGGCCGATTCGGTGTCGAAACCCCAAGTCGCCCCCTGGTTGACGCCCGATTGTGATACATCCGGCACCAGTTGCCACGGCGCAAAGCCAGTGCCACCATTGGCACCTGTCGCCCACGTACCAGCCGCATAGGCGGTGTTGGACGCCATGTCAGAAAGGCTCACAGCGCCGTATGCGGCGCTGTGAGCCCCCCATCCGATCATAGGTGTAAACGCAACGGCCAAGATCAGTACCGACTGTCTCGCACCATCCAATCTTTTTATTTTTTTCAACATACAACTTCCCAAATAAAAAGCTTGATGGCCGGAATCAGCAGGCAATTACGACCCAGCCTCGTGACCCATTACCGTCTTCTTAGCTCAATTTGCGACGCCGCAGCATCAACATGCCACTAGCCGCGATACCCAAGAGGGCGATCGAAGCCGGTTCGGGGGTGGCTGCTACAGCGAGGTTGTTCGCTTGAAGATTGGCATTGGTCTCTGAGTCGAATATATCCGCCGCGTTGATCCCACCGGAGACGGTGCCAGTGTACACCAGCGAAGACGTCAAGAGTGTATTACCGGTGGCCGGTGCCAGCGTCAGGGTGTAAGCTCCATTGGCACCCAATGCGAACGACGCGTTGATTCCCGCCTCGAGCTGAGATTCATCAATCGCATTTGTGCCCGGCTGGTTGTAAGCCTGCGAAGTGTAGGTGGTGGAACCATTGGCGTCGGTTATCGTGGTAACCACTGGGTAATTGCTGTTCGCGCCCGGCGTTTGGGCAAAAGCTAAAGTGAACACCGGCGTGTAGCCACTGCTCGAAACCGTATTAAGGCTGAAGCCAGCGGAAACGCCCGTGTTAGCACCCAAGCCGTTATTACCAGACTGCACCTCGAGCGATACATCAAATTGCTGGCCCTGACGCAAGGTGCCAACGCCGGTACCGGCCGAATTTTCAAACGGACGGTAGGCATTAACGCTTGGTATCGCCGTCGACGTTCCACTGTTGGCGTAGAAACCCCAATAACCGCCATTGCTCGACGCGATGTTGACACTTGCGTTGCTACCAAGAAACGCGCCCGCGTAAGGTGGACTGTTGTTGTTGGCGACTTGGATATTCCAGTTGCCAAAACCCGTGATTGCCGTTGGCGTGTTCGAGGTGGGCGTAAAGGCCGTGTAATTGCTGGCGTTATCGCTGGCCAGCATCGCGGCATGAACGGGCGCTGCTGCACCGAAGCACAGGGCGGCCACGCTCAAGCTTGCCGCCGATAAGAGAATGTTGGAAGACCGTTGTGATCGCATAGGAGCCTCTCCTTAAAAATAGAAACATGGGAACAAAAAAACACACAATGGATACAGAACGAGAATTTATTTTCCTCGCTATCCAACCTATAGTTTAACCGGTTAAATGGATTTGTCAAGCGGATTCTACAATTTTCTCCTTCGACTTCAAAATCCGCCTCGCCCACCTCAATTCGCCCATAAAATGGTGATATTTCACATTTAGACGCCATATGAACCACCGGCTACTCACCATCGCCAGGTTAACCCATCCCCGCAATTTAACCAACATGAATTGACTTTGTTAAACTATATGGTAAACTGTTTTAACAATGGGATTGCGGCTTTTTTAGTCGTGTGTGGTTCGCAGCCCGGATGGTGAACGGCAATCGGGTCGGCTGTGGGTATGGGCCATCTCGGTGGCGAAGCAGGAAATATCTGGCCGGAATATTAACCTTTGTTGAGGCACCGTGATATGCCTGAAAAAACCAAACACCATCGGCATGGATATCCGATAACCATCAGCATGGATGACGGTCAGACGGACGGGATAACAGAGAGTACCGACATCGCAAAAGCCATTCAGACGGGATCTGCCAGTTACCCGCTCGGCAAGCCGCCGGAAAAAATCAATATTCGAGATGTGGCAGGACAGGCCGGGGTTTCTGTGGCCACGGTTTCCATGGTAATTAACAATAATCCGCGTATCAGCCGGGAAACCCAAGGCAAAGTTCAGCGCGTCATCCAGGAACTGGGGTACCGTCCCAGCCGCCCCGCCCAAACTCTATCCGGAAAATTCACCCAAGTGATTGCCGTATTGCTTCCCGCTTTGCGGCACGCTTTGGCTGATGCCTATTTTGGTGAACTGTTAAGTGGTATCGCGGACCGTGCGGGTAAATTAAACCACAAGATCATCATTGAACAGGCCAAACCGCAGTATCTGAAGGACAATAAGCATATAGAACTTTTTGAACGCAAATTTGTGGATGGCTTTCTATGCCTTGGCTTTAATGATAAGCACCACATGCTGGCCGATTTCGCCGCCCGGCAGTATCCCGTCATTATGGTGGATAACCGCTACAGCGAACACAAACTGGACTGGATACATTGCGACTACCGACAAGGTGCCCAGCAGGCAATGAACTGCCTGATTCAACTCGGCCATCGAAACATTGGGATGATCTATGCCGCGCCCGAAAGCGCCACGGCCCGAGACGTAATGGACGTTTACCGCCAGAGGATGCTGGACACAATTGATGGTATTAATGAGCAGTGGATGGTTGATGGAATGTTCACATCGGAAGGCGGAGCCGTCGCCGCAGATCAGTTATGGTCGGCGGCTCCGGAAGTAACGGCCATCCTCTGCGGCAACGACAAGATGGCAATCGGTGCCATGCACGCGCTGACCCACCGCGGCGTGAGAATCCCGCAGGATGTATCGGTGGTGGGTTTTGACGATATTCAGCACTTGCCGTTTGTAAGCCCCAGCCTGACCACGGTGCATCTGCCGCTGTATGAACTTGGTGCTCTGGCCGTGGAACGTCTCATTGAGCGAACTCACAACAAAGTTTCTCGCGTTGCCGAGACACTTCCAACTCATCTGGTGCTGCGTGAATCCACATGTCTGGCCCGAACGCATTGATTGCAGTTGAGTTTTACCGTTTTTTCTGTCGGGCTGGCTTCACCCCCCTGGCTTATTGGAGGATATCGAATGCGGAACCGTTTATTTTCCACTAAATCGCCCGCGCAATGGCTGGCAATCATCGCGGCCCTTACGGCAGGGAGCTGTCTTTCCGTTTTAACGACGGCAGCGCCAGCTGCGGTGTTATCAACGGCCTCTGTTGGTCGACTGCAGTCCATACCCACTCGCATTGCGCATCGCTTTACGTTTGCGCCACCGGCCTCAGCCGGAGCCATCGCGCATGTTTATATCGCCGGTGATTTCAATAACTGGAGCCCCACCGAGACTCCCATGCGCCAGATCGATCCTGGTCACTGGGCCATAACCCTCAACCTGACGCCCGGCATCCATTACTATAAATTTGTCATCAATGGTACCAACTGGACACCGGACCCGAAATCCAATCCGCACCTGTCCGTTCCAGATGGCAATGGCGGAATGAACAGCGGTGTGAGAATCGCTTCAGCCTGGCAAAAAATGCCGCTTCCGAAGGCAAATATTGTGCCCATGAACGAAATTGCGTTTTCCCGGCACAACACGGTCTACTACGATGTTGTTAATCGTCACGAGTTACGCCTCAGTTTGAGCGCCCGCAGTAGTGCGTTGAGCCGGGCGTCAGTGGTTATCCAATCTGCCGGAACCTGGCACCAGCATGTCCTGCGCCCGGAACTTACCCATGCTGATGCGACCTTGTACGGTACCCTAATCACCAGGCTCAGCTCTCCTGCGGATTATTTTTTTAAACTTACCCATGGCCGCCAGACGCTGTATCTGGCCAACAACCAATACTATCTTTCAGCGGCCGCGGCCCGCAGCCATCCATACGTGTCCCGGCTGCGACCGCTGATAGTCACCCCCCGATGGACCCATCATGCCATCTGGTATGAGATATTTCCAGAGCGATTTTTTAATGGCAATAAAGCCAATGATCCATCTCCTCACATTCCGTGGCGCTGGTCGTGGTTCAAACCTTACCGACCGGCTGGTGAGCATGGAAATTTTTACAGCTATGTGTTTAACCGCTTTTACGGTGGCGACATTCAGGGGATTGCCGACAAACTGGGATACCTGCAGCAACTGGGGGTCAACACTCTATACCTCACGCCGATTTTTGTGTCTCCCAGCATTCATAAATACGATCCGTGGGATTACCGGCATGTGGATGATGGCTTCGGTATTAAAGGATCACTGAAGCTTCTTAAAGGCGAACGAATCCGCCATCCATCCACATGGCAGTGGTCAAAATCAGACAAGGTATTTCTTCATTTCGTCAAGCAGGCCCACCGGCGTCATTTCCGGGTTGTGCTTGATGTGCCCTTCGGGCATTGCGGTGTTGGTTTTGGGCCTTTTCAAAACGTTCTCAAATACGGCAGGAAATCACCCTACGCGGGTTGGTTCCAGATTGTTAAATGGTCCCCCCATATTGTTTATCGGTCGTGGGGTGGTCTCAACGGCGACATGCCCAACTTTCGCCATTACCGCAAAACCGGGTTGGCTCCTGGTCTCTGCCGTTACTTTTTTGCCATAACCCGCCGATGGATGGCACCCGATGGAAACGTTGCCGATGGCATCAACGGCTGGCGAGTTGATTCAGCCCAGACGGTTCCCCACGCATTTTGGATTGCATGGCGCAAGGTGGTAAAGTCAATAAATCCCAAAGCAGTGATTATTGGAGAAATCTGGCCACCGGCCCAGTCGTATCTGAACAAAGGGAATCAATTTGATGGTGTGATGAACTATCCATTCGCCACCATCTGCACAGAATTTTTTGCCGATCGGACCGGCAATGGAGGCATAGGCATAGGCCCGAAGCGATTTGGCCGGAAGCTTGAGCAGATGCTCAACTGGTATTCGTGGCAAACGGATTTGACGCAACAAAATCTGCTTGACAGTCAGGACACGGATCGCTTTGTATCACGCATCGTCAATCTGAATCTGCCATTTAATGCTGATGATCGCCTGCAGACCAATCCCAATTACAGTTCTGCCAAGCCTACGCCTTACCAATACAAACGCTTTAAACAGGTCGTTGCTTTTCAAATGTCTTTTGTGGGGGCACCGATGATCTGGTACGGTGATGAGGTAGGCATGTGGGGTGCCAGCGATCCGTCCGATCGACAGCCCATGGTATGGAAAAGCATGGAACCCTATGATGACCCGCAGGTGACTGTGAATGAATCACTGTTAACATTTTACCGGCGAGCCATTGCCATGCGCCGCCAATTGCCAGCTTTGCAGACCGGTGAATACGGCGAATTACTGGCGTCATCCACTAAAGACGTGTTCGCTTTTTACCGCAGCCTTAATGGCTCGAATGTTTATGTGATACTCAACCGCAGTGCCCAGCCTCATCGCGTTACCCTGCATCCGTTCAAAGCTGATGTAGGAAAGAAGTTGTACAACTATCTCTCACCACGAGATTTCAGGCTTATCGTTCAGCCGCGCAGTGCCATCCATGGGCGGCCCAGATTGCAATGGCGACGCAGCGCAAAACCCATAACGGCGCTGACGAATCTCCGGCTGAGGCTACGGCCGTGGCAAACCATCGTGCTGGCACGCAAAACAGCTCAGCCCGATTGAACAGGCTGATTTCCGCGCTGGCCTATGAACAGCTTTGCGGCGGGATTTATTTGGCCACGCGCAATCACCGTCACTGCTCCCCCCAGCAGTTCGCTATAGCTGAATGTGCTGCGGTAACGTCAATAAATAGCTTCAACGGGCACTCCCGGCGGTCAAATGGTTTCAGCCAGAATAGTGGATATTTGCTCGGCCACATCGCCGATCTGCTCGGAAGTAAGCACCGGGTTTATAACCTCCACCGCTTGCCCCTTGAGCATCATCCGCCACAGTTCAGCTTTTTCATCCGTCAAATTCAATGCGTTTCGACGGTCTGCCGGCAGCAATTCCGAACCCTCGTAGCGCAAAATCCGCTTGCGCATCAGCAGCAGGGCCAACACAAATCGAAAGCGGATATTGGCGGCATCTGGCTGTTCAGCAAGCCGTGTAAAAAGATCCACCAGCACATGGTCGTCCACCAGCAACCTTGGCTTGCGGTTAGGCTCCGGGATGGACGTTTTCCAATGCGAAAATATGCGGGCCATTAGCCCGCCGCCGGATTGTGAATGCCAGCAGGTTTGGCAATAATTCTGCCGGCGAAACGGCAAACCGTTTTCGCGGACCGTATCTGGCGAATTTTCAATGAGAACGGCCCAGCATGGCGTAGAGGGAGAAAGTTGAACCTGACACGCGGCACACTGAGTGTCTACATTGCCAAGATTCCAATTTTGATTGTGCGACATGATGACAGGCATTGTTTATTCCATATTTTTAAGCATCGCCCGAACGACCGGCAGAATGGCATTGTCTAATATTCTACAAACGGCAGATCTCCAGGCGTGGGCACATAACCACCAACAGCCGGGGAATTCATCTCCTGAGCAGCACCAATTGCATTCACTATCGCAGCCAGGTCATCGGCCACACGGATGGGGCGGTTGGCCCGCGATCCCCACGGCTCTTCAGCCGCCGGCGGCCGGGCAAGCTTGGTATTAATACCTGTGTGGTAATAGACCGTGGCATCTGGGTCTTTTAATCCGTGGCCAGTCAGCACGCACGCCACGCGTTCACTGCGCGATATCACGCGTGCGTCAAGCAGGCGTTTTAACCCGGCAATGGTGGCGGCGCTTGCTGGTTCGCATCCCAGTCCAAAGCGGCCGATCAGCGCTTTAGCCTCCAGAATTTCCTCATCGCTTACTTCGCACGTGACGCCATTCATTACATCCAAGGCTCGCAGTGCCTTCTTTAAATTGACGGGACGGCCAATTTCGATGGCCGAGGCTACGGTGTGCGGATGCACGCCTTTGTTTTCCATGTCCGCGTAAAATGATTGCACCTGTACGTCGTTAATCAGGCCACCGTTCCAACGCAGCCCCGCACCGTACAACTGGTGCAGCGTGTTGGCCCCCATCGCGTTGATCACAGCCAGGCGCGGGATCCGCTTAATGAAGCCAAGTTCCTTAAGCTCAGCAAAGGCCTTGCCAAATGCCGAACAATTACCCAAATTCCCGCCCGGTACAATAATCCAATCCGGAGGCTGCCAGCCCAGCGATTCTAATATGCGATACATGATGGATTTTTGCCCCTCAAGTCTGAAGGGGTTGACGCTGTTCATGAGATACAGTCCCAATTGCTGAGCAACCTCCCGAACACGTTTCAGGCAGGTATCAAAGTCGCCTTCGATTTGCAAAGTCTTGGCCCCATAATCCAGCGCCTGCGACAATTTACCGAACGCTATTTTGCCGGAGCCGATAAACACGATTCCCTGAAATCCGTTGGATGCCGCGTACAAGGCCAGCGACGCAGACGTGTTGCCAGTACTGGCGCAGGCCACGCGCTTGGCCCCAACAAGGCGAGCGTGGGTGAAGGCCGCCGTCATCCCGTTATCTTTGAAACTGCCGGATGGATTCATCCCTTCATACTGCAGCCACAGTTGGCCCGGCCACATACCGATATGGTTGCCCAGGCACACGGCATTTTGAAGAAACGTTTGTCCCTCTCCAATCGTGCAGATCATGGCGTCGGCCGCAAATGGCAACAAGTCTCTGAATCGCCACACACCCGAAAAATCGAGGGGAAACCGTCGATTTTGCCATCGCACCTGAAAATCTTTCAGATTACGTGGAAGCTTCGCCGCGGACCAATCATAGTTGATGTCAAGCAGATCACCGCACTTCGGGCACCCAGTAAGCGTTTGGCCCACATCATATGTCGCAGCACACTGCGGATTAATACACTTTTGGAAACCTACCGTCTTCATCTCTCAGATTTTACAGGCAGTTACGCCGACCATCCAGACCGCCGGGTTGAGCGTGCCGCCTCCGGAAGGAAACTGCTGAAAGCAAAACCATAACGGGCCACTCTCATGAAGTTGGGTCTCAGTGTACACTGCACGGCCACTAAGATTTTTAGGTGGCGGTCAGTTGGAGGACACATTGAATGAAAAAAAACTATATCGGCATCGATCTTGGCGGTACCAACATCAAGGCGGGAGTGGTGGATGCCCAAGGCAAGATTATTTCCAAAGCATCAGTCGCGACAGGTTCGGGCCCCGAGCAGGTAGTTGAGCGAATGATTCAGGCGGCCCGCCAGGCCGTGCAAGACAGCGAACTTAAAATGGCTGATATTGAGGCTGTCGGGATTGCATCACCAGGGCCGCTATCGTCGGCGGATGGCGTGGTTTTGCGCAGCGCAAATTTGCCGGGATGGCACGATGTACCACTTCGAGACTTGGTCAGCAAGGCTCTTAAGCGGCCCGCATTTCTGGAAAACGATGCCAAATCGGCGGCATACGGTGAATTCACCGCCGGGGCGGGTGCAGATGAAAAAATTGCGAATTTTATTCTGGTAACACTTGGCACCGGTGTTGGTGGCGGCATTATTTATCATGGTCGGCTCTTGCGGGGTGTAAGCGATTCAGCGGGGGAAATCGGACACATGATTGTGGACCCCGACGGCGATGTTTGTGGATGTGGCCAGCGCGGATGCTTGGAGCTTTATGCCTCCGCCAGTCGCACGGGCCGCTATGCGCAGCATCTTCTGGCCATTGCACCGAGTCGAGCATCATCCCTCAGAGCTCTGCTGGCGGCCGGCGCGACGATTGATTCGCGTGCGGTAGTGGAGCACGCGAAGATGGGCGATGAGTTAGCCAATGAGGTATGGGATCGTGCCTGCCGGTTTTTGGCCCTCGCGTGCGTGAATGCCGCACGATGGCTCGATCCGCAGATGCTGGCTTTAGCCGGTGGAATGGCCGCCGCCGGCAATTTTCTGCTTCATCGGGTGAAGCAGCATTTCGCCCAGCTCAACTGGAAAATGAGTGAAACCAAGATGGAGATCGTACTGGCCACACTTGGCAACGATGCCGGCATCATTGGTGCCGCTGCCCTGGCACGAGACAGTGAGCATCAGCGATAATACCATCCGGTTTAATTCAATCCACCCGAATAATTGGTCGATAATTAGGACGCATATGAATTCGGAAAGTCCCCGTTATCTGGTCGTAAGTGTTCAAGGTCGAGACCAAAAAGGCGTAGTGGCTAAATTTGCCACCTACATGGCCGCCCACGGCTTGAATATTGAAGACACGCATCAGCAGGTTGTCCGCGGCTTGTTTGTGATGGATATGCTGGTGTGCCTGGAGGGTGCAACCATTGATACCCCCAGCCTGACGGCGGAACTCAGATTACTCGGAAGAGAATTGAATATGGAGGTGCGCGTCACCAATCGCACCCAACGCCAGCCCAAACGCCTGGTAATTCTGGCCAGCAAAGAGCCGCACTGTTTAAGAGAACTTGGCACACGAATGATGAGCGGTGAATTACCTGCAGAGTGCTCAGCCGTGTTGGCCAATCATCCCGATCTGGAAACGCTGGCCGCCAAATTTGGTTTTCACTTTGAATGCTTTCCATCTGGCAGCAGCGCGGACGCCAAGCAGCGCCACTTTGCATGGCTTGCCAATCGGCTGGCACAACTTAAGCCCGATGTGATCGTTTTGGCGCGATATATGCAGATACTTCCCGAAGACATCATTCATCAGTTTGAGAATCGTATCATTAACATTCACCCTTCGTTACTCCCCCATTTTCCAGGCGCCAATCCTTACCGGCAGGCATTTGAAAGTGGCGTACGCGTCACTGGCTGCACGGCACACTTTGTAACAAAAGATCTGGATCAGGGGCCTATCATTCTGCAGGATGTATTCCATATTCAAGTGGGTAAAGATACGGCCGCCGATGTGAGAGAGCGTGGCCTCAATGCCGAAGCGAATATCCTTTGCCGGGCATTGGAATATTTTTTAAACGAGGAAATTCTCGTCGCCAACGGCCAAGTGGTATTCAAGCCGGGCATCAGCAGTTTTGCCGACCCGCTCAGATAATCGCTACTACTTACCAGTCTTTAACAGGTGTCGCCAATCCAGCAAAGGCAGCTGGCGCGTGACCATTTTGGCGTAACGGCGTTCGGCGGGTGTAACCTGAAACCGAATCTGCCTGATGTATGCTATTGAACTGGCTTTCTGTCCAAGCTTGCCCTCAATACGTTTCTTCAGCAGGTAAAAATAATTTTTCCCATCCGCTGTGCGAATATAAATAGGAGCAATGACCGTACCGGTTATCTGCCTGCCATCAATCAGCTTGAAGGTGAACCGGTAACCGATCCGAGGTCGAGTGCGGCCTGTGTAAAGTTTGATATCGCTGCCCATCTGCTGGAATTTATATTGGCGAATCTGTTTGCTGTAACGAATGCTTCCGACGATCTCACGCACCAGACGAATGTCGATATCGCGATATTGCTTCAACTTTTTTAACCACACACGAAATGGCGTTTGCTGCGTTGTCCATATTTGGCCGCGAAGAATTTGCCCGGTGCTAAGTTCTACTGTGCCAATTCGAATTGCGAACATCCCTTTTGACCCGGCTGCAAACGGATGGAGGTTCGCTTTAGGCGCAAACTTTACTGCGGGGGCCGTAGTCGTCGGCGCATGATTGAGAAGACTTTGCAGGCTCTGCCCGGCTGCGGCACCGACACCGACTGTGATACCAAGAAACAGGATGAGAAGTTTGCCGCCAATTTGGTTAAGATGTGGGCAAGGAGTTTGCATACAGATATTATGCCGCGCCCTAGAGGACTTATCCAACAGCTGGACCAGCACCTGCATCGGTCACGAATTCTTCAACCCAACGATCGGCTGTTAATTGCTTGCTCAGGGGGAGCCGACAGTGTCGCCTTGGCGCATTTACTTTGCGGTGTATCGCGATCCAATCATTGGCACTGGAAGTTGCGCTTGGTGCATGTGAACCACCGCACCCGCCCTGGAGAAAATGATCTTGATGAGGCGGCGGTGCGTCGTTTGGCACACCAACTCCAAATGCCGCTGACCATATCGAGGCTCAGACATTCTGCCCAGCCGCGAACCGAAAATGACCTCAGATTGCTTCGTTGGGCTAAATTTGTAGCGGTGGCACGGCGATACCGTTGTAACTGTATCATCACGGCACACCATGCCGATGATCAGGCGGAAACTTTTATTATGCGGTTGCTTCGTGGCTCTGGAGTTCGGGGCCTTGGAGCGATCCGTCCGGTGCGCCACCATGGTGAACTGAAGGTCGTTCGTCCGCTGCTGCATATACCAAAGGCACAACTGCTGAATTACCTGATTCAAAACGATTTGCCATGGCGTGAGGACCCGACGAATGCCAGCACACATCATCTTCGCAATCATGTTCGGCATCGTATTCTGCCTGAATTGGCGGGCTGCCAGCCGCAAATTGTGTGCAATCTGGTAAACACCGCAGCGCAAATGCGAGGTGTCCAGCGCCTGATTGATCATCAGGTAAAGGCGTTGAGCGGTCGTTTGGGCATGCACGATCTTCAAAAGCCCCCATTGTCATTGCAGCGCAGCGTGCTGCGCCAGTCGGACGCCCTTACGGCGATGGAATTGCTCCGTCGTTGGCTGATAGCGTGGGGAACATCGCCCGATCGACTCAGCTACCGGCAGATGAGCGAGATTCATCACCTGATCATGCGGCGATCTTCCAATCTGACCGTATCCCTTTCAGACGCTGCGCGTATCGTTATTGAACGTGAAGAGGTTCGATTGATGCATGCAATCAGGCGCAAGCCATGCGAGGTGCGTCGATGAGTTCAGTAATCACCGCTACTTTACGGCCGCCAACCTGGCTGCGCCCCGTGCGAATTCTCGGCCTGCTGATCGTTACTGGAGTGTTGGTCAGACTGGCGCTGGCACTGGTTCACCCGCTTACCTTTCCAGATTCTCTTGATTATCTTCATCTGGCGAGCCGTATTGAGAACGGACAGTCGTATCGTGTGACCGGAATGTACGCCAAGCGCCTGCCGGGTTACCCGGTTTTTATGGCATGCGTATTAATCACGGATGGCGGCCATAAATTGGGGATACTTGTGTGGCAGGCGATTATTTCCGGCTGGATGATTTATCTGGCGTGGAGATTGGGATCGCTGGTCGATTCTATTGTAGGTCTCCTTTCTGCTGCGCTAACGGCTCTGGATCCGTTGCTGATTGGCTTTGCCGCGTCCTATCTCACTGAGACGCTTTTTACAGCTCTTTTCCTGTGTACGTTGTTGATTTTTGCCCGCTGGTGCCAGCAGCCGCAGAATAAGTTGCTGCCGGTCTTACTGGCTGCGTTATTTACCATTGATGTTTACGTACGAGCCGAAATTGCGCTGTGCATTTTTCCTCTTCTGGCGTGGTATGTACTTGCTCTGGAAGGCAAAGGGCGGGCGCGGCGCGTGCTGGTATCCTGCTTTGTCCTGCTTATGATCCTCGCGGGAATGATGCCATGGTGGGTCCGTAACTGGGAAATTTTCCACAGCAACTTCTTTAGATTTTCCACCTTGGAAGGGATCAGTCTTTACGAATCGGTCTATCACGGTGCGACCGGCGGGCCGAGACAGTCGGATATCAAATGGCCGGCCTACATGAAGAAACTTAACGAAAGCCAACGCGATAACCGTTGGACTGCAATGTCATTTGCCATTATTCGTCACCATCCATGGCGGATATTACGTTTGGCTTTTGTCAAAATCTGTCGGACATGGTCACCCTGGCTTCATGCCAAAGGCTACCGCAGCATGTGGGTTAATATTGTCCTGAGTTTGTGGTACGTCGCCGAATATGTGCTTGCCTTTTTGGGACTATTGCATCTGCGTCGTCGTGGCCCATGGCTTTTATTTGGTATCACAGTGATTCCGATTTTATACTTGACCGCAATGCACGCGTTGTTTTTGGGCAGCGTGCGCTACCGTGTGCCGCTGATTCCCCTGGTGGGAATTCTCGCTGCTGTCGGCCTACGGAATGTCCTTGGCGCATGGATTCAATCGAATCATCCTGCGGCATCGACTGGCGGTTCATCAGCGGTAGTGGAGTGACATGACGTCGTTGCGTCAATACCCCAGAGGTAATCCGGCCAAGTGGTGGAAAACGCGGTCCATCGGGCATGCCCACCGCGCGCCGCAATCCACCTTTATTGGCTCCATCCGGCGATGGATGGGGCTGATGACACTGCTGATTCTTGCGTGTGTCGTGGGCGGCGTCTTTTATATGACCAACCCTCGAAGGTTGGCCGGCATGGCCCAAATTCTGCTCTCTGACGCGCTTGACGGGCATGTCACTGTTAAATCTGCACATTTGTCGCTTTCGGGAATCCTGCAGCTATCTGGCGTGCGGCTGGTAACCCACGTTGGCAAGGTGAAAACCGAACTTTTTTCCGCCGATGCCGTGCGCGTTCACTTTAAATGGTTGGGTCTTGTAAGCGGCAAGCTTGCCGCTTCACGCATCCGAGCCATTCATCCCGTCTTAAATCTGGTAGACGACACAGATGTGGGTCGCTGGAACTACCAGGCTTTTCTGCGGCATCCCGGCCCGAGTGCATCGCATTTTCCTGCCGTTACGCCGCCGACGCGCTCGGTGCGTCGGCCACCCGCCCCACCATCTTCCATGAGTTTGATTCATCTTCCCGCCATTACGCTCACCGGCGCAGTGGTGCGTTGGGGTGTGATCCGCAAGGGTAAATATTCACTTGCAGGCGAGAGTGTTATAGATGGCGTACTGAGACCGCTGCATCATTCCGATGTACTCTATGCCATCAGCATTCATCAGCGATCCGTGTATGGTCGCCCCGCTCTTAATCTGCGCGGTAGCTGGAATATCGCTACCCGCACTTTCCAAGCCAATGTGCCGAGACTCAAACTCAGCGAGGCATTTCGACGCAGTTTACCTCCCGCCATGCAGCGTTTGTGGAAACATCTCGGTTTGCGGGGGCAAATATCACAGTTGCACCTTGCTATCGGGCCCCTGTCACCTATGCAGGTTAGCGCGGCACTGGATGACGTTTCTCTGGCCATACCCTATAAAAGTCGGCGGTTGGGTGTCGTGCCTGTAAACATCCGTCATTTAACCGGCGAGGTGCAATTCAAGGGCCAATCGCTGGCAATCGAAAACCTCAAAGGGATTGCATTGGGGTGGCATTTTGCTGTGCCGCGAGCGCATTTCCAAGGCTTTGGACATGGCAATCGTTTCAACGTTACCGTCAAAATGCCCAATCTGCTCCTGCCGAATCGCTTCCCCGCCATTTTCCGCACCTCCAATTTTTCCATTGCCGATGGGATTTTTTATCGCCTTCGTCCCCGAGGTCTGCTGAACATGACCGTCCATGTGACGCGAACTTTGAGGAATGGCGATGTGCACGTTGCCGGTACTATTGAATGCAAAGATTTATCAGCCCGTTATGTTCATTTTCCATATCCACTTCACAACGTCCAAGGGTTGATCCGATTCACGTCGCACCACATCCACTTTGTCCATGTCCACGCAATTGCTGAAACCTTCCCGGTGACACTTAATGGCTTGGTTTCAATTAATGAAGCCGGCGGACCGATCAGCCTGCAAATTTCTTCACCACGCGGCTACTTCGACAAACGCCTTGCTGCGTGTCTGCCGAAAGATATAAAACCCATCTGGAATAAATTCACTCCCGTGGGTTACGGCGCTTTTCAGGCAGATGTCACCCGGCCGGCCGGTGAAAATTCAAGCCCGAAAATTGTTTTGCATATTTTTCCGCAGGATGTCACCGGCTACTACCATGATTTTCCTTATGTGATGCACCACGTTCACGGTGAGATATATTTTTCAGACCGAATAACAAAAATCATAAACCTCACCGCCCCGGTGGGGAAGCATGGGTCCATCACTTTTACCGGCGACGTCGACTATCGCTCCGGCTCGCTGGCTTCCATGCAGCCTCACGTGCACCTGGTGGCGAAGCACCTGCCCGTTAACGCCGAGCTGCTTTACAGCCTCCCGCGATCCTTTGAGCATGCGCTTGCCCCCTTTCGTGTGAAAAGCGGCTATGTTGACGCCGATGCCATGATCACCCGTGGAACGCATGGTTCACCCGCGGTAAATGGCGTCCTGCGCCTTTTTGGTGCTCAACTGCACCCTAAACTTCTGCCTTGGCCTATAACGAATGTGTCCGCGAAGGTACTGCTCACTCCAAATCATTTTCTGGTGCAATCAATTCTGGGGCAGATTGCGGGGAACAAGGCAAGTTCCGTCAAAGCGTCGGTAGCCGTCCGCGATAGTCGTCACCAACCAGTCAGGGTGTCGGCTCATGGAGTTTGGAGCGGACTATTGATCACCCCCCATCCTCCTTCACAAATTAAAGGCGCGTATGCCAAGATGTGGAAAAAATTTCGCCCAGCGGGCAACCTCGCGGGGGGATTTCAACTGGCGATTTCCATTCCACATCACGGCCAGGAATCCTTATGGAAAGATGTCAAAACGCTTGCTGTCCAGTTGCGTCCCAACGACATGACATTGTACCCGCGTACCTTCCCGGCAGCCGTGGAGAAAGTTACCGGTCTCATCGGTATTGCCAACGGGAAGGTGAAGATCAAGTCGCTGACGGCCAAAGCTGGCCCGATCTCGCTTACAACTTCTGGAGACTTTATTCCATCGACAGGAACGCTTAAGCTTGAGGCCTTAGCGGAAGCACCACGCGTGTCGAAACGATGGCTTGGATTGCTTCCGGCAGCGCCGCGCCGATTAGTTGCCCAGCTTCATCCCGCCGGCAGTTTTGAGCTCTATTTCACCGACTTGGAGAGACGCATTGAAAAATCCGGGCCAGGGTGGAAATTTGTTGGATCGCTGGCACTGAGGCACTTCACTCTTGACCATACACTTAAAGCAGTTATCGGCAGTGGAGTGGTTACCATCGCCGGCGATTTAGATGCTCACGAAACCGTTCCCAATCTGGCTGGTGAATTCCACCTGAGGCATGTATTAATTGCCGGCCATAAAGTGCGAGCATTGATGGGGGAAGTCACCGGCAATCGATTGACTAAAACCATCAATATTCATCATTTGTCGGGTAGCGTCGCCTCTGGAGTTCTGAGCGGAAATGTGATGCTGCACTTCAAGCCCAAGGTATCGATCTCGGCCGATTTCAATCTTGCCAATGCGCAACTGGCCGATCTGCTGCAAACCGAACCGATGACACCGACCAAGCCTGTTTCGGGAACGCCTGCAACCCAAACTGCGCCCAAGGCCACAAAAGAGCGTCATACCAGCACTGGATTGGTCAATGCCAAACTCCACTTTGCCCAGTTGCTGGGCAAACTCAGCAGCACAAGCGGCTATGGCGATTTAATTATTACCAAGGCTAATATCTACAATGTCCCGCTCTCCATGGGCTTATTACAAATAGCCACCCTTCGATTACCCGTGAGTTCAGCCTTTGACCGCGCCAAAATTTATTACACCATCCGGGGCAATTCGGTCGAATTCCGCAAGATTCGCCTCCATAGTCCCGGCGTAGATCTTCTGGGGCAAGGGAGGATGGATTTGACCAATCAACAGGTCGATCTGGAACTGATCACACAGTCACCATCAGGGACATCTATTCCGCTGCTGGGATTATTTGTGGGGCTGGCCCGATCGCAGTTGTTGCAACTTCATGTGCATGGCCCAATAAGCCATCCACACATTACGCCCATCCCCCTGCGAATACTGGCATTCCCGTTTGGTGAACCCTAAGCCAGGTCTTCAAATGACTTGATGCGCCGCACCCGTTGGCACCGCCAGGTTTAAATTCGGCCTTCGATGGGTGCCCAATATATTTGCGCCTTCACCGCGGTGCCATCGCAGTTCATCGTTGGCAGCGCTGCAAACGGTATTATAAAGAACCGTCGGTGCCGATGCACAGCCAGGGCACCTGAAATATTAAGCAGGCCCATTCAATATCGACAGACGGCGTTCATCGTCCCTTCATGCATAGTACATAAACTATGCCCCATCGGTATGGCAAAGACCTGCGGGCAATGGTGCCCGGAGCGCTCGCCATTGGGCTAAGTTGTGCCAAGGAAAACAAAACATGAAGCTGGATCTCGTAAGTGTAAAGCAAACATCGCACCGCCAAATGCAAAATAAAGTTCCGGAGGTGACAGTATATTTTTGGATCATAAAAATTCTGGCTACAACAGTTGGCGAAACCGCCGCTGATTTTTTCAGTATGACATTGCACCTTGGCGAAGCCGTGACCGGCGTTTTAATGGCCGCCGTGCTGGCCCTGGCTTTATATTTTCAGTTTCGCGCCATTAAATATGTGCCTGCAATCTATTGGCTGGCCGTGGTGCTGATCAGTATCGTGGGAACATTGTTAAGCGATAACTTGGTGGATAACCTTGGAGTTCCATTACAGGTAACCACACCGCTGTTTGCGGTGTTGCTGGGGATTACATTTTCAGCGTGGTATTTTCGGGAACGCACATTGTCAATTCATACCATATTCACCGCGCGGCGTGAACGGTTTTATTGGCTGGCGATACTGGCGACTTTTGCGCTGGGCACGTCCGGCGGTGATTTGCTCTCAGAGGGCCTGCGATGGGGCTATTTTAATTCGCTCCCTATATTTGCAGGTGCTATCGGGGTTGTGGCATTTCTTCATTTTGCGATGCGGCTTAATGCGGTTTTAGCGTTCTCGTCGGCGTATGTACTCACCAGGCCTTTGGGGGCTTCCCTTGGCGATTTGATGTCTCAACCGCGCCAGTTGGGTGGCCTTGGGCTTGGTACGGTCTGGACAAGCGCCGCGTTTCTGCTGGCCATATTGGCTCTGGTATCATTCTTAGCCGTAAGTGGCATTGACCGATCTGAATCGCAACGCCCCGACGGAGATCAGCCTGCTGATCCCGGCCTGCCATCCAATGTGGTGACCCCAGAAATGCTGCCAATCGAGGGCGAAATGGAAACGGAATAGGGCTCCGAACCCATAGCCACCGGTCCGTGGAGGATATCGCATCATCCGATTCTTGGCTGCGCCCGGCGGCGGACTTGGCCAGCTTTGGTGATACGCGCCCTCAGCCACCCACACATTGCGCCCATACGCTTGACAATCTTGGCTTTTTCGTTTGGTGAACCCTAAAAGATGCCCATCATCTTGATGTTGTTCTACGGCAGGCCGATTCTCGGAAAGTTTTTCAGTCTTCCAACACCGGTCAGCAATACGCCCAGCCTGAGTTGTGGGTTGAATGGCACGACCGAGTGGAAAACTCTCTGCGTTGCAAAAAGTAGGTTTGTCACGTCAGGACAGCCACGGCATCCGCAGGCCAGTCATCGGCCCGGGCCTGCCGAGTTGAGGACTTCGGGCTTATCCACCCTGATCGTAAGATTGTAAAACGCCGTTCCGCTGACATCTGCAAATGTCGGCCGTGCTGCGGAGAGTCCTCACCACTGATAAATGCATGCGCAGGTGGTGTAGGTTGTGGTCTTCGGATGATTCGCACTGTTGCGGCCAGGTATCGGATAGCCGCGAGGGATTTTTTATTTAGGCCCATGCTGAAAGAAGAATGATTCATTCGTAAAAGTCGATACGCAGATATCTCGTCTTTTTGTGGATAGATGTCGGTACACGTATCGACCGGCGTATGGAACACGCCGCGATTGAAGTAATAAGTCCCGGTAAAAAAAGGTCTTCCAGCCCTGAAAAAAGCCGGATCGATTTGTTTGAGCTATTCAAGTACGCACGCATCCCACCTTCTATGAAGTTTAGCGCGTCAGCACTGCGGGCTTTTAGCGCAACTTCATATGAGTCATCGCGTTCCGGCCGATCCGATTAAAAAGAGCAGCCTGCTGGTAGTCTTTTAGATTCATCCGCCCCCTGCCAAAGACGCTGAATGTCACAGGCCTGTCGGCCAACGGCGGTCCGGTTGCCAGCCCCGGTTGACAAGGCAACTGCAAGTAAAGCCAAAAATAACAGTCTTGGCACATTCAAGATGGCATCGCATTTCCCGTAGCTTGCTTGTAGAGAATTGAAATTATTCGCATCAGCAGTTTTCAGGTCGCCCCCTTTGCGCACTGTGCACAAAAACCGTTACTTGCCGGCGGCCGCTGTAGCATGCTGAAACCCATGGCTATAGGCGGTATTTTCGCCCAATCGAAAATCGTTACCCATAAAATTGCATCCCCGGTTGCAGAATTTGCGAAATGCGGTTAAATGCTTGGTCGTTGGGAGTTGTCAAATATTGGCCACCGGAGAATTATTCTTTGAGAAGGGGTGCTGCAATGGGCATGCGTTTGCAAGTGTGCGTATCTGGTGAACGACTCAAGCGACGGTTTGCCTCGGGCAGAAGGCATATCATTTCCGCAGCAATCCTTGGTGCATCTCTGGGTCTTCCCGCGGCTGCATCTGCAACTCTGGAGCCAATTTCAGTTTCCAGTATTGTCTCAAACATTAACATGGGCAACTTGCTCAACCCGAGTTCTCTCAATGGCACAGTCACCATTAATACCGGAAATGGTGGCACGCCGACTTTGATATCAGGCGGCACCACCTACAACGGACAGATTGTCGCGCAGGCGAATGGATCTAAAGTGGCCGTCTTTGCATTTTCAGGAAATTTGACAACGGGCAATGTCACCGTAAGCGGCGGGTCACTGCCCGTTGTGATTTATTCGGCTGGAAATATGACCGTTAACAATGTTGCTGCGGATGGTTCAATCGGTGGCACGGGCACGCTTCTCACAAGCAATAATGGTGCCGCTCCGGCAGGCGGGACGGCTGGACCGGGCGGATTTGCGGGAGGAACCGGAGGCGCAGCGGCTTACGTTGGCTTGGCGGCAAATGGTGCAGGCCCCGGCGGCGGTACCGGCGGGCCGGTGCAAGGAAGTGGTGGCGGTGGCGGCTTTGGTGGTGCGGGTGGGACAGGCTTTGTTTTTCCAAACGCCACCCCGGGCACGAGTGGTACACCTGTTCCGGGTGGTAATGCGAACGGGAATCTTGCCACGCAGCTTGAAGGCGGGAGTGGTGGAGGCGGTGGAAGCGGATTGGTTGGCAATGCTGGCGGCGGAGGTGGCGGCGGCGGTGGTGCCGTCGCTCTGATTGCCGGAGGACAAATATCGGTTACCGGGTCGGTTCATGCCAGCGGTGGCCAAGGCGGAACTGGGTATTACGGCGGTGGCGGCGGTGCGGGTGGCGGCATCATTATTGCTTCCCTCGGCTCTTCAGGCGGTACCATTACGTCCACTGGCAGCCTTTCCGTCGCCGGCGGAAACAGCGGATACTGGACACCTGCTGGCGTCGCATCGCAATTTGCTGGCGGCGGAGGTGGCGGCGGTCGTATTTTGGAATACTATCGGCAATGGAACGTAGGTTCCGGCGGATTTGCTGGCCTTAATGTTTCGGCCGGAACATACACCGCTGGCAACGGTGCCTACAACGGTAAGGCGGGCTCTGTCGTCATTCAGGCTGATGCCACTTACATCTCCTCTGGTAATTATCTTGATATTAACGGTTCAGGCAGCAGCACCACGCTTAAGGATAGTTCAGCAGGCTATTCCATCCCACTCACCTTTCAGACCGGTGGCTTTGTCGTCAACGGTACCGGGACTTTGACGCTTAATAATGCATCCCAAACCATCAGTATTCTAAGTGGTAATGGATCGGTAGTGCTTATCGGCAGCAACCTTACATTGGATCCGGCACTATCTGTAAGCAGCACGTTCAGCGGCGTGATATCGGGTACGGGATCGGTAACGCTTGACGGCCCCGGTAATTTTTTCCTGGGCGGCAACAATACCTTTTCGGGAGGCGTGTTTGCCGATGGCGGAACATTGGGTGTGCTCGGCAATACGGCTTTGGGTACGGGGTCTCTTACCATCGCAGGGGGAGCGGTTTATCTACCTACCGCCGGTACCAGCATCGCAAATGCAATCACACTTACTTCGGGTAAGACCGATATTGTTGTGCCGGCAGCTGCAGGAGGCACGGTGACACTTGCCGGCACGGTTGGAGGAGCAGGAGCGCTAACAGTCAACGGGGCAGCCAATGCCACGCTGGCACTCTCGGCCGCCAACAACTATTCTGGCGGCACGACCATCAATGGAGGGATTCTGGAAGCCAGTGGAAGTGGGACTCTTGGATCCGGAGCTGTCAATATAACCAGCGCCGGCACGCTGGCGCTCAGCAATGATAACCTGACGATCAGTGGCTTGACCGGCAACGGGGAGGTGGCTTTGGGCAGCAGCAATTTAACCGTTACCAATACCTCGGGCACGACCGACACATTCAGTGGTTCCATCAGCGGTGGCGGCGGGTTTATCGTGGGTGGATCGAGTCCACTTTTGCTCAGTGGCAACAACACTTACACCGGTGGTACAACCATTAATCAAGGTGCAAGCCTGCTGATCAGCAGCCAGAACGCCCTGGCCAATGCTGCACTGACCAACAATGGCAATTTCAGCTTGAGCGGCGGTCTGACGAGTGCAACCATAAACGGAAACTTTATCCAAGGTTCCACTGGCGTGCTTACAACACGCGTATCAGGCGCGTCACCGGGGCAGTTTGATCAATTCCACGTTACCGGTACGGCCAATGTCAACGGTGCACTGAATGTGGTACTGGAAAATCATTATGATGCGACCACCAGCCCCACGGTGATACCAGTGCTTACTTCAACTGGCGCATCGACCGGCAATTTCAGCAGCATCAGTCTGGGCGATCACCCCATCAACCTCTTTGCCTCCAGTGTTGATACCGGCAACGGGATCAATTTGATATTCACTTTACAGCAGCCATCTCTGGTGCCCTATGCGATCACACCAAACCAGATTGCGGTGGCTGAATATCTGGACAGCAACGATGGATACAATCATGCATCCACTCCATCTCCGGATTATCAGCAATTTCTTAATGCTTTGGACAGTTCTTTCTCATCGCAGATACCAGCTTATCTCGACCTGCTGAGTCCCATTGATCTGCAGGCATTTCCGCAGGTGGCGGTGCAAAATGGCATCAATCTGGATCAGACCATCAGTAGCCACCTGTTGAATCTGGATGCCGGCGCCCAGGGACTTGAGAGTTCTGGATTTACGATGCTGAATCCCGGGCAGCAGGGTGGCGAGGCGATGGCGCTGGACGAAATGCTGCAAAACCAGTCGCGGATGGTAACACTTGATGCCGGCCTGCCGTCCTATCTGGGATATTCGGCTAATGCCCCCTATGGCTCGCCCAACCAGCAGCGCTGGAGCGCTTTCATCACGGGTGCCGCACAGTTTGACAGCTATTCGGACACCAGTTCAATTGGCAGTTCCAACGTGACCACCGAAAATGCCACATTGGGTGCCGACTACGCCATTTTCAAATATCTCTCTGTCGGTGCGTTTTTTAACTATGACCACAGCGACATTAATCTGGACAGCTTCGGTTCCACGGGCACTGTTAATGGATATACGCCGGGTGTTTATGCCGATCTGCACATGGCGCACTGGTTTATTGACGGCATGGCCGCGTACACGTACATGGACAACAGTGAATCCCGCAATATCGCCATCAACTATTACTCGGCCACGGCGCACGGCAACTTTTCGGGTAATAGTTACAACGGATCGGTGGATTTGGGATACAGGCTTTATTCCAATTCGCCGGCATTTTCCAGCCTCAACTCCTGGACCGTCGTTCCGATGATCTCGGTCGGTTATACGCACGCAGATTACAACAGTTTCAGCGAAACCGGTGCAGGAGTGACCGGCCTTAATGTCAATTCCATGTCGGTGGATTCTTTCCGCACCATGCTCAGTGCGACGTTTTTATACACCATTCGTCTCTCGCGCCAGTCTACCATCGTGCCTGGCATTCTGCTGGGCTGGCGGCATGAATACCTCAATAATTCGCAGGGTATCACGGCACAGCTACAGGGGGCGGGGCCCGGCAGCTTTACTGTCAATACGGCATCTCCAGTGCGTGATGTAGCTGTCATAGCTCCATCACTGAATATTAACTTCACCAAAAATGTAAGCGGCTTTGTTGACTACGAGTTGGATCTGGGATAAAACAAGTTTCACGCGAAACAGGTGTTTGCAGGTTTGGCGGTGTCGTTCTGATGCGCGCGATACTCAACGATGTAATGTCCCGCTGCCCCAATGAGCTTGGCGGATGTGACAATATTGGCCGGAGAGTCTGGTCATGGAAGAGGAAACTTGGAAAGGGTTTTGGCGTGATGGACAAGGTATTGAGAAATGCTATCCGGGCCAGCGTTGTGCGAGCCTGTTCATTGGTCCCACTCTGCCGCCGCGCAGCGCTACCGGTGGTGCTTGGATCGCTGGCATTGCCGTTGGCTTTGGGCGTTAACGCCAAGTGCGAGGCATCTGTAACGGCTTCCGCTAATTGGGCCGGGTACTTGGCCACTACTTCGGGCGGAAATGCTTTTACCACCGTCTCAGGGGGCTGGACGGTACCCGCCATTACCAGCGGTTCTTCCTCGGCAGGCAGCTATTCATCAATCTGGGTTGGCATCGACGGCGCTGGTAACAATGCCTTGGAGCAGCTTGGCACCGGGGGTGACTACTACGGCGGCCGAGCCCACTATGATGCATGGTGGGAAATGATCCCCGCACCCGAAACGCTCATTCCCAGCATGCCAATTCAACCTGGTGATCGGATGTTTGCCAGTGTGCACTACATCGGAGGTGGCAATTTCGTCCTGAGCATCGATGACCTGACCACGAATACAAGTTTTACCACCACACAAAATAATTCATCCGCACCGCGGTCGTCGGTGGAATGGATCGCCGAAGCCACTTCCGTTAACGGGACCATTGCACCCGTGGCCGATTACGGCACGGTCCGTTTTAATAATGCGACGGCTTCGCTTAACGGCGCACCGGCCGTGCCGATCAGCTCCCTTTCGGGCTACTCGCAGGTAACGTTGGTCCTTTCCTCGGCATCTAACTTCAGTGCATATCCTTTTCCGCTGACGACCAATGGCCAGGGTTTTGTTGTAACGGTATCTCCGCCATCCGCGTCTACGCTGAACTGGTCCCCCAGCGGAGCCGCCAATGGGAATGACGTATCGGGCAACTGGGATACCACGACGACCAACTGGGCCGGGGCAAATGGTACGACGGCTTGGACGACCGGCGACTGGGCCCAGTTTGGAGCTGGCACCGTCAAGCCAACGACCGTTACGATTCAAGCGCCGGTCTCTGCCGCTGGAGTGGCCTTTGCGGTGGGTGGACCGATCAGCGGAAATTATTACACCATTGCCAGCGCGGGGGCCGCCGATACACTTACCATAACTGGTGGTGCAATTTTGGCCAATTCCAATGACGTCATATCCGCCCCAGTGGACTTTACGCAGGGCCTGACCCTCAGCGGAATTGGAACGTTAACTCTCAGCGGCAGCAATACCAATACGGTTGGCACCATCATCAACCCCAATGGCTCGCTGCTGGTTGCATCAGAAGCGGCGTTGGGCACAAGCGGCGTCGAGAATTTGGGTACCCTTGGAATTGTTGGAGCGTACCAGACGCTGACGCTGCCACAGAATTACACGGAAGGACAGACAGGTTCGCTGGTTGTACGCATGGCCAGCATCAATCCCGGGCAATATGACCGATATGCGGTGACCGGCACGGCGAATATCTCGGGCAACCTCGATGTGGCGCTTCAAAATGGTTACACCCCTCCGAATAACTCTACCGTTAACATATTGACTGCAAGCTCCGTCAGTGGCAATTTCTCATCCATCACACTGGGTACTCATCCGATCGATCTAACCGCCAGCACCACAACGACTGGAACCGACGTCAATCTTCTCTTTACGATACAAATGCCGTCACTACTTCCATATGCCCTGACGGCTAATCAGGCGGCAGTTGCCGAATATCTGGACAGCACCGATGGTTATTTGCCGGGTTCACATCCATCTGCCTCCTATCTGCAACTTATTAACAGTATCGGAAGCCAATACTCCAGCCAAATTCCGGCAACGCTCGACATGCTAAGCCCCATTGATATGCAGGCATTTCCGCAGGTGGCGATACAAAACGGTATCAATCTGGACCAGACTATCAGCAACCATCTGCTGAATCTTGATGCAGGTGCCCGCGGATTGGATACATCCGGCTTTACCATGCTGAATCCAGGCCAGCAGAGTGGGGACGCGATGGCTCTGGATGAAATGCTGCAGAACCAGTCGCAGATGGTTACACTTGATGCCGGGCTGCCGTCCTACTTGGGCTATGCGCCCAATACCTCTCCAGCCACCCAGCAGCGATGGAGTGCCTTTATTACGGGTGCTGCACAGTTTGACAGCTATTCTGACACCAGCACGATTGGCAGTTCAGATGTCACCACTGAAAATGCCACGCTCGGTGCCGACTACTCCATTTTCCAACATCTGGCTCTTGGCGCGTTCTTCAACTACGACCACAGCGATATTAACCTTGACAGTTTTGGATCTACGGGCAGCGTAGATGGCTACACCCCAGGTGTGTACGCCGATCTGCATTTTGCACACTGGTTTCTTGACGGCATGGCCGCATACACTTACCTGGATAACAGTGAGTCTCGCAATATTGTAATCAACAGCTATTCTGCGACTGGCCACGGCAATTTTTCGGGCAGTAGCTATAACGGATCCGCTGATCTCGGATATCGCATTTATAATCATTCGCCGATGTTTTCCAGCATCAATGCATGGACCATCATTCCCATGCTTTCGGTCGGTTATACACATGCTGATTACAACAGCTTCAGTGAAACAGGGGCCGGAGCCTCGGGATTGAATGTAAGCTCCATGTCAGCAGATTCATTGCGAACCATGCTTAGTGCAACCTTTTTATACACCGTCCGCCTATCACGTCAGTCCACCATCGTGCCCGGCATACTGCTGGGATGGCGACATGAATACCTCAATAACTCACAGGGTATTACGGCGCAATTGCAGGGCGCAGGAACCGGCAGCTTTACCATCAATACGGCATCTCCATCACGGGATGTGGCCGTGATAGCCCCATCGCTGAATATTAATTTTAATCAGAATGTAAGTGGCTTTGTGGACTACGAGCTTGATCTGGGGTCCAACAAATTTCAGGCTCAGCAGGTGTTTGCAGGCTTAGCGGTATCCTTCTGACACCGGGCAGCCATTCGCGTATGATGGCGCACACCATGCACCGCGATGTTCTGCGCAGGCGGCCGGCCATGCTCATTCCATGGATGGATCGGATGCCGTGTAGTAGTTTGGGCTTTCCCGTGTGATGGTAATATCGTGCGGATGACTTTCCACCATGCTCGCTGCGGTAACGCGCACGAATTTGGCACGGCTTTGTAATTCGCCGATGGTTCGGGCACCTACATATCCCATGCCCGCACGCAGGCCGCCAATCATCTGGTAAACGAAATCGCCAAGCGGTCCCCGATAATGCACAAGCCCCTCAACCCCCTCGGGCACCAGTTTGCTGCTACTTTTCACGCTGGCTTGGCCGTATCGGTCAGCGCTGCCATGCACCATGGCCCCCATTGACCCCATGCCACGGTAGCTTTTGAAGCGGCGGCCCCGCCGAATGACCAACTCTCCCGGACTCTCATCCAAACCGGCAAATAGTGACCCCATCATCACCGCGGAGGCCCCTACCGCTAAAGCCTTTGTAATATCCCCGCTGTGTCGAACGCCACCATCGGCAATCACAGGAACCCCCGCTGGCTTGGCCGCACTGAGAGCATTCATAATGGCCGTAATTTGTGGCACACCCACACCGGTTACAATTCGTGTGGTGCAGATACTGCCCGGACCGATCCCAACCTTAACCGCATCGGCACCGGCGGCGATCAGGTCACCTGCGGCTTCGGCCGTGGCGATGTTGCCGGCAATCACTTCAAGCCCAAATCGTTTCTTAATTTCGCGCACGGTTTCAATCACGTTGCCAGAGTGCCCGTGCGCCGTGTCCACGACCACGACATCGACACCTTTTTCTATCAGCGCTGCCACACGATCATATTGGTGAACGCCTACAGCCGCGCCCACACGCAACCGCCCACGGGCATCCTTGCAAGCTCGGGGAAACTGATAGGTTTTTTCAATATCGCGCATCGTGATCATACCGGCCAGTCGGTTGCGATCATCCACAAGCAGAAGTTTTTCCACACGGGCATCGTTCAGGATCAGTTCAGCTTTTTCCAGTGACGTCTCTGCCGGCGCGGTCACCAAGCCTGATCGAGTCATTAAACTTTGCACCGGCTTGGCGTCATTGCCATCCATAAATTTCAGATCGCGCCGAGTAAGAATTCCGACCAGTTCCTTCTCCTCGCCCTGCACAATCGGTATGCCGCTTATGTGCTGCTCTTTCATAATCTGCCGGGCTCGGCCTACGGTGGCATCAGGACCAAGTGTGACTGGGTCGGTGATGATGCCGTTGGCGGACCGCTTCACTTTTTCCACTTCGCGGCACTGGATTTCAATTGGCAGGTTTTTGTGTATGAACCCCAGTCCCCCCTCCTGGGCCAAGGCAATTGCCAGCGACGCTTCGGTCACCGTATCCATCGGCGCTGATAGAAGGGGGATATTCAGTTCGATCTGTCGAGTAAGACTCGATCGCACATCTGCCTCTGATGGCACGACGTCGCTGCGCTGCGGGACCAAGAGAAGATCGTCAAACGTAAAACCGTCGGCAATGTGTTTTTCGTGCAATTCCATGTAGCAATGATGCCCGAGATGCGACGGAAAGTCAATCGACAGCATCGTCCGGACAAATTGCTACATGTGGTTTTAAGACCTCATGCATCGCGGTCAACGGCCGCGGCGATTCGCTTGAGTGTGACCATAAGGTTCCTAAGCGTAGCTGGCGTAATGGATTGTGCGCCATCGGTCAGCGCATGCTCCGGGTCATTGTGGCATTCAATAATCAAGCCGTCCGCCCCTGTCGCAACCGCCGCTTTACACATATCGGGAACCAAGTGTGCATGGCCGGTGCCTTGGGATGGATCAACGACGATTGGCAAATGACTTACACGGTGCACCTCGGGGACAATCGCCAGCGGCAGCGTATTGCGGCAGTAGGTCTCAAAAGTCCGTATCCCCCGTTCGCACAAGACTACCTGGCTATTACCACGTGACATGACATATTCCGCCGCCAGCAAAAATTCCTCAAGCGTGGCACTCAGGCCGCGCTTCAGGAGAACTGGTTTGCGCTGCTCACCGACCGCCCACAGGAGGTTATAGTTTTGCATGTTGCGGGCACCAACTTGGAACACATCAGCATATTTTCCAACCAAAGCAACCTGATCAATGGACATCACCTCCGTGACGATGGCCAAGCCGGTTTTTTCGCGAGCCTCAGCAAGAATTTCGAGGCCTTTTTCTCCCAGACCTTGAAAGGCGTACGGGCTGGTACGCGGCTTGAATGCACCGCCCCGCAGACCTGTGGCACCGGCTTCCTTCACCGCATGGGCAATTTCCAAAAGCTGGGTGCGATCCTCCACGGAGCATGGCCCAGCAATAACGGCAATCTTTTTTCCGCCGGCCGATCCGCCCAGCGTTCCGCCAAGCGGGATGTTGCTGCGATCTCGCTGCACCTCGCGCGATGCCATTTTGTATGGTGCAAGCACTGGCATTACCTTTTCCACGCCAGGAACATTTTCCATGCGCCCCACATCCAGCTTCCGTTCATCACCCAATGCGGCAACGACAGTGCGTTCCGTCCCCACAATGACATGCTCACGCATGCCCATTTCACGCAGCAATCGGGTAACGTGCTCCACATGATCCTGCGTGGCGCCAAGCTCCATGACAATAATCATTAAATCTCCTTGAGGGTGATCTTCGGTTACTTGAAACGGCGAAACTGGGTTGCAACCTTCACCAAATACGACTCATAGCCCGCATTTGGCCGAGAATGCTTTGCGCCAAAGAACTTGCAAAATTGAGTTTGATATGCGCCTCGACCAACATGTCATCCAAATTCATCGCTGAAACTCCAAAGACCGTAATCCCATTGATCGGCCCGCAAAAAAAGCCTGCATTTCGCAGGCTTGGTCATCAAATCCGTAATCGCCGTACACCAAGACCTGCTAAGATCGTGTTCTACCGTCACCGGCACCGAACGGGCACCAATATCTGCCTGAAAATGGGGTACTTTCGCCGTTTATCTGACCGCCGCCAGTTGCGCACGACGTTAAAGAAATCCCGAACACGGTGAGCTCACTGCACATTTCCATATCGTGGCGCAACGCGCTTTATTTGTCAAACCACCTCCACTTTTCTGCCCCTTTCCAGCTTCCTCGTTTAGGAGTGCCCGACACAAGTCTGTTAAAGTCCTATAATATTAACGATGGCAGAGGTTGAAGGAATGCCGAATTTAATTTGACCCCAAGCAAATATTGCTATAATTGAGTTGTAGACGGCAGTGCAACAAAGGTGCGCCGCCGACGTTTGCACTGTCAGGTAGAGGTGATGAGTACGGAAACGCTGCCAAATGCTGCCGGGCGGCGTCCCTTCCGCCCTGCGGTCGGCAGAGATGCACCTGGTTAATGATGGCTCCATGTGTCTGCAGAGCCAAATTAAGGAGTGTGTGTTATGACGACTACTAAAACGGTATTACATCCATGGAAGTTATGCAAGGCCCGGCGAGCGTTGCTGGCGATCGGTGCCGGGCTGACTTTTGCGGCAGCAATGGCTCCGGCTGGTGTTGCCCAAGCCCGTGTATTTATCGGCGTGGGGCTGAACTTCGGTGTGCCTGTATTCCGCGCGCCGGTTTATTGCCCGCCTCCAGTGGTTTACACCCCTCCGCCAGCAGTGGTTTATGCACCTCCGCCTGTGGTTTATCAGCCAGCTCCGGTCATAACAGAACCCGCGCAGACGTATGTCAACACACCCGTTGCAGCGCCCGCCCCGGCTGTAACCTATCCGCCACCAATTACTTATACTCCGCCGGGCCTGGTTAATCAGACGCCCGTTCCCACACCTGTGTACACCACTCCGTTGGTACCGACCTACACTCCCGGTTATAGCTACGTGCCAGCTTACACGCCGCCCGTATATCAGGCACCAGTTTATGTACCCCCGGTGTGCATCGCGCCGGAATTTGCGTATCACCCGTTCTACCGCCCGTACTTTTACCACCCTGTTTTTCGCCCATATTTTTGTCATCCGTTCTACCACCCGTACTTCTACCACCCGTTTTATCCCCGCTTTGGTGCAGGGATTCACGTGGGATTTAACTTCCACTGATAACGCCGGCTTTTTTCTCCGACAGGCGTTATCAAGCAGGTGTTGCCCTGCAGACGCGGCCCATCCTTCTCAGGGTGGGTCGCTCAGTCGCTTTTTAGGGGGCGACAAATAAATGGCATGCAAGGATTGATGGTAGCTGGTTGCGCGTAGGCCAACCTTCGGGCAGCCATGGCCTGATTTAAGCTCACGCTGCCCCCTCCGTGTTTTCGATTCTTGCCTCCAGATTGACACTGCGATTCAAGACACATAGTATAGAGCTGGACAATTGAAGACCGCTCTTATCCAGAGTGCCTGAGGGACGGGCCCGTTGAAGGCACAGCAACCCATGCGGACGGCAATGTGGCCGATTTCGTGAAAAGGGTGCTAATTCCCTCCCGCTCGCTTTACGCGAACTTGGGGATAGATAAGTGGTGGCGAGTCAGCACCATGCGAGTGTCTTACCCGTCAATCTCTTATCAAAGTCTCAAGTTAAATCGACGGCTGGCGGCGTCAGTCGGGAATGTTGGATTCTGCTACTTTCGGGCGATAGTCCGCTGTGGCGCGAGCGATTGATGGACTCTGCGGAGGATATTGATGTCGTACGTGCGTGGTTTGAAATGCCGGGAATGTGGTCAGACATATCCCGAAAAAGGTGTGCATGTTTGCGAAACGTGCTTTGGCCCGCTTGAGGTACAGTACGATTACGCTGCCATGCGTGGCAAGGTGACCCGTGAATCCATTGCCGCCGGACCTCGTAATTTGTGGCGTTACCGCGATTTATTGCCCATCCATGGCGAGCCGAGGGCGGGATTACATTCTGGGATGACGCCGCTTAAGCGCGCCCGCAATCTGGAAAAGGCTCTCGGCGTGCGCGAGCTTTACATTAAAGATGATTCTGCCAATTACCCAACTTGGAGCTACAAAGAGCGCGTGGTATCGGTTGCCATCACTAAAGCCATCGAATTAGGTTACGACACAGTGGGATGCGCCAGCACCGGCAATCTGGCCAACAGCGTGGCGGCTCATGCGGCCGAGGCTGGCCTGCGGGCGTTTGTCATGATTCCGCATGATCTTGAGCAAGGTAAGGTACTTGGATCGCTGATTTTCAACCCCACCATGGTGCGGATACAGGGGAACTACGACGATGTCAATCGGCTGTGTTCGGAAATTGCTGATAAATACCGTTGGGCAATCGTTAACGTAAATTTGCGTCCCTTTTATACGGAAGGAGCCAAAACCTTTGGTTTTGAGATTGCAGAGCAGATGGGGTGGAAGCTGCCGCAACATACGGTTTGCCCCACCGCCGGCGGAACCATTTTGCCGAAAATATACAAAGGCTATCGCGAACTGATTAATTTGGGCATAGTAGAGGACAATCACCCTCGAATATATTCCGCTCAGGCATCCGGCTGCAACCCGGTTGTTGAGGCGATTCATGCGGGGCGCGATTTAATAAAACCGCAGAAGCCTCGGACCATAGCCAAAAGCATTGCGATCGGCAATCCGGCGGATGGCTTTTACGTGGTGCAGGCGGTGAAGGAAAGCGGTGGTTGGGGAGCAGACGCCACAGATACAGAAATTGTTGACGCCATTAAATTGTTGGCCCGCACCGAAGGTACCTGGACGGAACCCGCCGGTGGCACAACTCTGGCGGCTACGATCAAGCTGATAGAATCTGGACGAATTCCGCGCGATGAAAGTATTTGCGTATGCATTACGGGTAACGGACTTAAGACGGTCGAAGTGGTTGTGGATCAACTGGAACCTCCAGCATCCATACCACCAAGCCTGGACGCATTTGATGCGCTGATGGCAGATAAAGAATCGGCTGCCAAATTATCCGTCGCCGTATAATTGGCTGGCGTGTTTTTATTTTGTTGGAGAATTGAAAATGGCTGTAAAGGTTCGCATTCCAACCCCCCTGCGTTCGCTGACCAATGGCATAGATTCGTTCGACGCGTCGGGGACAAATGTGCAAAGTGTTCTCTCTGAAGTGTGTCAGCGATTTGAGGGTATGGATAAGCGGTTATTCAAACAACCGGGCGAGTTAAATCGCTTCGTTAATATTTACGTCAATAACGAAGATATTCGATTTATGGACAACCTGAGCACGCCCGTTAAAGACGGCGACGATGTGAGCATCGTGCCCGCCATTGCCGGAGGTTGAGCAGCCATGGCAAAAATACATAAACGGGTCTGGCTGACTTTTGGCAATCGCAATCTGGTGGAAAAGCCCATTCTGTGGCGCATGGCGCGTCAATGTCCGAATGTCAGCTTTGATATCCGCCAAGCCAGCGTGACGGCGGAAATCGGAATTATGGCTGTGTTGTTCGAGGGTGAATCCGATGACGTGCTGCAGGCACTGGAATTTCTAAAAGCACAGGGACTTACCGTCGAGCCAATTGAAAAAAACATGATTGAAAGTTAGGCCACCTGTAACTACCGCTGCATGGAAACCGGCGGGCATCTCTTGTTGCCGGCCGAGTGATAAGTTGCAGCGAATAGACCGGTTGGCATCCATTCGATCAGGCTTGGATATTTTTTACAAAGGCTAATGATTTATGGCGCTATCGCAGACAGCATCGGAACTGGAAAAAGCCGATCCATCTCTGGCAAGGTACAACCGACAGATGCTCTGGGAGCCAATCGGTATCACGGGGCAAAGAAAGCTGCGCGACTCGCGCGTATTGATGGTTGGCTGCGGAGCCTTAGGTACTGTACTGGCCAATACTTTAGCACGGGCAGGCGTTGGCCACCTGACCATTGTGGATAGAGATTTTATCGAGCTTAACAATCTGCAGCGGCAAGTGCTGTTTGACGAACGCGATATTGCCGATCAATTGCCCAAGGCGGAAGCGGCCAAGCGTAAAATTGCAGCGATCAATTCATCCGTGCAAGTCGAGGCCGTTGTAGCGGATGTAAACCACACCAATATTGAGCAGATGGCGTCGGGCAAACATCTGCTTCTGGACGGCACAGATAATTTTGAAACCCGATTTTTGATAAATGACACATCGATCAAAACCGGCATTCCATGGATTTATGGGGCGTGTATCAGTGCCATGGGGTTGGGCATGGTCATTCGCCCGGGTATTACGCCCTGCCTGCGCTGTATTTTTGAAACTTCCCCTCCACCCGGCATGAACCCCACCTGCGACACTGCGGGCGTGCTGGGACCGACGGTCAATGTTGTGGCGAGCTGGCAGGCCATGGAAGCAATCAAACTGTTGTCGGGTAATCTTGAAACACTAAGCCCGTTCATGTTCAGTTTTGATATGTGGGATAATCGTTACCAGCAACTGCGCGTGGCCAAAGCACGTGAGTTGGCAGATTGTCCCGCCTGCAAACACGGCCAGCTTGAGTACCTTTCCGGCAAATTCGGAGGTAGCACCACCACACTTTGCGGCCGTAATGCTGTTCAGATTTCTCAGCCATCCGGTGAAAAAGTTGATTTTGAGCATGTGGCCAGGAATCTCTCGGCCGTTGGCAAGCCATCATTTAATAAGTTTATGCTCAAATGCCCAATCGTTCAGGGGCAGGGCGAAAATCAGAAAGAGTACGAGATTACACTTTTCTCCGACGGGCGTGCTATCATCAAAGGTACGAATGATGCCGCCACTGCCAAGGCGATCTACGCCAAATATGTGGGCAGCTGAGGCATCTGTTATAGAACCGCGATGCAGCGGCTCGTTTCTGGTCGATTTTTTATGGAGGCGATTATGCTTGACGCGCTTATCCACACCATTAAGCTCACGCGTGACTCTACGCTTAAACTGGTAGCCGATCTTTCAGATGATCAGTTGGTGTTGCAGCCGGCACCAAAAATGAATCATCCGGCCTGGGTGCTGGGTCACCTGCTTATGGTCGACGGTAATTTTCTCACATTGGCTGGAGGAACAGCCCCTGTATTAGAGCCCAACTGGAAGGAAATTTATGGCGGCGGCTCAACGCCTGTCGCAGACAAATCCAAATACAAACCGAAGCAATGGTATTTGGATCACATGGCATCGGTTCGGAGTCAAATTATCGAACGGCTAAAAGTTCTCACGACAGCCGATATGGCCAAACCGCATCCCGATCCAGCACGCCGAGAGCGTTTCCCCACCGTGGGCCACACGATGTTTATATATGGCACATGGCATGAAGCCTATCACGCAGGCCAGCTATCCGCGTGGCGGCGCGTTCTTGGCCTGCCAGCCGTGTAGCTGTAGCCAGTTGCCGGATAACTTCTCGTGCTGGTTCCTCATGATGACCGCTGAGGGGCCATCATGAGGTTGACAAGGTGTGGATGCTGATGCTAGCATCGCGAGGCAAAACTGCGGTATGTCTTAGCCATGGGAATGCTGGATATGTGGCATAAGTTTCACGCGGTTGCCTTAACCCTGTTGATGTTTCTGACTTTCAACGTTCCCGTTGCGCAGTGTTCAATGAGCAACTCGATCATCGTTGGGCAAACCCATTGTAGGTGGATGGGTATGGGCAGGTGCCGCACATCGAAGTTGATTGGCGCTGCTCGCACTTGTTGTACCAAACAAAACTCTGCCCCCCCGCCATGCCATATGACGCTCATTCACAAGGCGTGGGGCGGTCCGTCGGCTGCGCAGCCCCTGCCTTTACCTTCGCATATTTTTCTATATTTGTTGGCGATGAAGCCCGCTTGCCTTTGCGGTGACGTCAAATGTCCTGCACACGCCATGTTTGTGCCGGGCCATTCACCGCCCATCCTCTCTACCAAATGCGTACTTAATATCTGACACTACAAAATCGTGCACGTTCGTGTTTACCTCCCCCTGCTTTCGGGCGGCGAGGATTACCGCGTCATGCTGTCTTTGTAGTGAGTACCTATCATGAAAAAGTTTCTCCTCGGGGTCTCGGCGGCCGCCGTTTTCGCCGTCGCCGGTTTTGTCAGTGGTATTTGGATATCACACAATTTCACCGCGCATCAGCGAATACCCATTGCCGCAGACGGAGTATCAACCGTCAGCAGGCATCCATTTCGACCAACGACGCCAAGGAAGAGGAAGATTTTATATTGGTGGGATCCCATGCTGGGCCCATCGTCCATTTCATCCAAACCGGGGATTAGCGCCATGGGTATGAAACTTGTACCTGTTTATGCCCCGCACCACGCAGCATCGGGTGGCGTGGTCATTAATCCCATTATTGAGCAGGACATGGGCGTGCAGACGGCCATCGCCCGCGTCAGCCCGCTGACTGAGATTATTCGCACGGTGGGATATGTCCGCCGCGCCACCCCACAAACTACGCGGGTGGTGCTGCGAATCAGCGGCTACATCGGGCGTTTATACGCGAATACACAAGGGCAGATGGTCCACGCAGGCGATATTATCCTGACGCTTTACAGTCCTCAATTGCTGACCGACGAAACGGAAATGCTTTCAGCCTATCACATGTGGCGATCTGCACGGCGCAGTAGTGGCGCGCGAAGTGCTGCCGCAGAACTGCAGCTATTCCATGCACTGGTCAGAAGGCTTATTAACCTCGGAGTGCCGGGAAGCGTCATTCAGCATCTGGTGGCAATCAACCGCATCGAAAAGTATCTGCCATTTGTAAGCCCAGCGTCCGGTGAGATCACCGAAATTTCCATTCGTCAGAAATCGTTTGTTCGGCGCGGTCAAACCATCATGCAGGTGGCAAACTTGTCTTCGCTCTGGATTGACGCTCACGTCTACGATCAGCAAATGTCGGGGGTACGCATTGGCGATACCATGCGCGTCTCGCTGAATTCCCAACCCGGACGTATCGTGCTAACCAAAGTAAATTTTATCTCACCATCGGAGGGGCGAATTTCTCACTCTGTCGTGGTCCGCGGTGATCTATCCAACGCCAGTGCTAACCTGATGCCTGGTATGACGGCCACCGTATACATTCACACCCACCCGAAAAAGTCTGCGATCTTGATACCTCGCGACGCTGTGATCGAAACCGGCACACGCAATGTCGTTTTCGTTGCGAAAGGGCATGGTCATTTCTACCCGGTTCGCGTCCGGCTGGGTTTGCCAGCGCAGCACGGCATGGTGGCCATACTCGCTGGCATAGCACCAGGGCAGCGAGTGGTGACAAGTGGCGAATTTCTGATCGATGTCGAGTCGCAGATGCGTACCGCTGAGAGCAATTTTGCATTGCCCATGCCTACAAAAATAAAAGCCTTGCTAAAAGCCGGACGTGCAAACGCGCACCTCTCGAGAATGTCAGCGCTGAGGTCGAATTCCGCGGATCATCATTGATTTGTCATTTGAATATATTTATTAACTAGGGTAACAGATGTTACGCAAAATTATTGAATTGTCAGTCGCCCATCGCGGTCTGGTATTGCTGGTGGCGGCAGCGATGTTTATCATCGCTGCTTACGCGGCTTTTCATAGCAAGCTGGATGCTGTTCCTGACCTGTCGGATGTACAGGTATTAATCTTTACCGACGATCAGGGTCAATCGCCCGAGGTAATCCAGCAGCAAGTTACTTATCCACTTGAGACGGCCCTGATCTCGGCTCCACGCGTCTCGGCCGTTCGGGGCGAGAGCATGTTTGACTATTCGCTGATTCATGTAGTGTTCAAAGCTGGAACGAATCTCTATTGGGCACGCAGCCGGGTGCTTGAATACCTCAATGAAGCACAGAATCTTCTACCCGCAAATGTCCATCCGGAATTGGGACCGGATGCAACCGGCGTTGGATGGGCGTATCAATATGTATTATTTCCAGGCTGGTATTGCCGCCATCATCCTCAAGGGATATGGCATGATATCAAGACCAATCGCTGGTACGCCCATCGAAAAGAAGATTTCGCTGCCCGGCGCGGCCATTGGCTTGAGCGGCTCAAATGGGTGAAAGGGTTCACTCATGCCGGATTCTCGCCACTTTCCGGCGAGCCTCTCGTGCCGACCAACATTAATTTAGGGGAACTGCGGTCGCTGCAGGACTGGTTTGTGCGTTTTCAAATTGAATCGACGCCCGGAGTGGCAGAGGTGGCTCCATTGGGAGGTTTTGTCCGTGAATATCAAGTCGTGCTGGATCCCGTGAAGATGCGCTCATACCACCTGAGGCTATCAAAACTCATCGCGGCCATACGCGCCGCCAACAGCGCCGTCGGTGGTGGCGTCGCCGAAATCGGTGAATTTCAGTACATGGTCAACAGCAGCGCCTATATCACCACGCTGCATCAGCTTGGCGACGTGCTGGTGGCGCGAGGCCGCAGGGGCGAACCGATCTATCTGCACGATGTCGCCCATCTGCAATTCGCCGGCGAGCAGAGACAAGGTCTCTGCGAATACAACGGGCAGGGAGAGGTCGTCGGTGGAATTGTCATTGTGCGATCTCACGGTGATACTTTTCGCACCATTCTGCGTGTAAAACGTAAGATAACTTCCATCGCACAAAGCCTCCCTCCTGGCGTATTAATTAGAACCGGCTACAACCAGGACAATTTAATCAAGCGTGCGGTACACACATTATCAGACACCTTGATAGAGGAAATGATCGTCGTTGCACTCGTGTGCATTGTGTTTCTCGTCCATGGGCGCAGCAGTCTGGTAGCGATTGTCATTATTCCGGCCAGTATGCTCAGCAGCCTCGCCGTACTGTACCTGCTGCATGTGAGTGCCAATATCATGAGCCTCAGCGGCATCGCAATAGCCATCGGCGTGGTGGTGGATAGTGCAATTGTCATGGTCGAGAATGCACACCAGCACATCAACCGGGCAACTGTGAATACCGGCGCGGATGCGGCCCGTACATCGAGAGTAGCATTAATTCTTCGGGCGGCCAATGAAGTTGGCCCAAGCATTTTTTTAAGTCTGCTTATCATCACCGTCAGTTTTGTGCCCATTTTCATCCTGCCAGGCGAAAGCGGAAAAATGTTTGCTCCACTGGCTCTCACCAAAACTTTTGCCATGGCAACAGCCGCCGTCCTGTCCATCACGCTCACACCAGTACTGATGATTTATTTACTGCGGGAACGACTATGGGGAAGCGGCACATCAGTGTGGCTGGAAATAATCTTGTCCGCCGCCATCATCATGGTGCCGCCGTTTTTCATCTGGAAGGTTGCGGGGCACAGCCCATTGCTGGCACGATACCAGTGGGCAGCAGTGATCACATGGATGGTGCTGGCAATTATACTGGTTGTACCACAGAAAATCATTGATGAAGCACGTAATCCTGTCAGCCGTATTTTGCGAGGCATCTTTGCTCCCGTATTCTCCGCTGCGATGGTCGGCCGGTGGATTCTTTTGCCAGTGGCGCTGCTGGCGGTTTTCTCGGTGACCTATCCGTTGACACGGCTGGGCACGCAATTTACCCCGCCGCTCAACGAGGGTGTTTTGGAGTATATGCCGACAACATATCCGGGTATCAGCGTGACGCAAGCCCGAATGGTGCTTCAGCATACTGACAGAATAATTAAAAACTTTCCTGAAGTGCGTTCCGTTTTTGGTCAGATGGGTCGAGCGATCACCGCCACCGATGATGCTCCTTTGAGTATGATCGATACGATCGTACGTCTCAAACCTCGGAATCAATGGCCGCAACGGCGGCTGCGCCGCTTCTACCATGGCTGGCCACATTGGTTGGCCTGGCCATTCAAGCACACCTTTTGGCCAGACAGGCGACCGATCAATCGTCATGAACTGCTGCATGGCTGGGAGGGACTCAACGCTGTACACCACATTGGGATGGATCAGGCCCTTCATTTTCCTGGTTTGCCTGTGTACTGGACCCAACCTATCGCCAACCGTACCAATATGGTTAATACCGGCAGCAAGACACTTATTGGCATACGAGTATCCGGCCCAAGTCTTAAAAGGCTTGGCACGCTGTCGAATCAAATTGCTGCGGCCGTATCTGATATTCGAGGAACCCAAAGTGCGATTGCCAATCAAACTTTGGGTGGTTATTACCTGCAAATCCAAATCCGGCGAAGAACGGCAGCACAGTATGGTCTGAATATTGCCGCCATACAACGCGTCATACAGATAGGGATTGGTGGTAAATCCATTGGCACAATTACAGACGGACAGCAGCGCTTCCCCATAAACCTTCGATACTTTCGATCGCTGCGACAGCGCCCCTCGATTATTGCGCAATTACCGGTGCACACGCCCGGCGGTGGAACCATACCTCTGGGTGTGGTTGCCAGCATTCGCTATGCCAACGGGCCACCAGAAATTGACAGCTACGACACACAAGTGGTCAACTACGTCAATATTACTTCCAGCGCCGCAAACCTTGTAGGCTATATCCACCGTGCCACCGCTGCCATTCGTCGGATGGTGCACCTGCCGGCTGGCTATACCTACCATTGGGTTGGCACGTATCGCCAAATTCAACAGACCGACAAAAGCCTCAAACTGGCGATTCCCATGGTGCTGCTGATCATTTTTATTATTTTATATATCGCCACCGGGCATATGCTGCGTGTATTGGGTGTACTGCTATCCATACCATTTGGTTTGGTGGGCGCATTTTGGGCTGTCTATTTGATGCATTACGAGCTTTCGGCGGCGGTGTGGGTTGGAATCATCGCCCTTGCTGGCCTATGCACAGAAATGGGCCTCGTGCTGATGGTGTACCTGGACATCGCGGTACGCGACGCGATGGAGCAAAATGCCATCCACTCGCGGCGCGACTTGCTTGATTGCGTCTATAACGGCACGGTGAGGCGAATTCGCCCTCAAACGATGACCGTCTCCGCAGCGCTTCTGGGTCTTACCCCAATGCTAGGGAGCACAGGTACCGGAAGTGGCATCATGCGGCACCTGGCTGTCCCGATGATTGGCGGCTTGGCAAGCAGCTTTTTGCTGGAGCTGCTCGTGCTTCCAGCACTCTATTACATGGTGATGAGCATTACACTTCGCGGAAAATTCACCTCCCCTTCGGAGGCACCGTCTGGTGCTGGACCACTTACTGGAGATGCACAACAATGAAAACCTCGATTCAAGCCGTTATGACCTTCACAGCTGCATTACTTGCCATGCTGATGAACGGGTGCACCATCAGCCCCCCAGGAGAAGCCAGGCTGCGCACAATGGCCCGCATGGAGGGACATCAATTCAACCCTGCAAAGGGCACCTCCGCCGACCAACCACTGCCGCTAAGTCCCAATTCCTCACAGTTGGTAGCCTATGCTTTAGTCCGCAGTCCAACAGTTCAAGCTGCCTATTGGAAGTTGCGTGAAGCAATTGAGGCCATTCCACAGGCTGGCACCGAGATGACGACACCCATGCTGTCTGGCGACCTTGGCCTGAATAGCGGAAGTTTTAGCGCCGCGAATTCATCAATTGGGCTTGCCAATATGGGTAGCAGCGATATTCGCTGGCCATCGAAACCAGCAGCCGACGCAAAAATAGCTTTGGAGAAGGCTAGAAAGGCACAGTGGCTATTTCGCGAGGCCGAATTTCAGCTACAGCGACGTGTGCTCGTCGCATGGTATCAACTCACTGCGACCCGGCAATTGGTCCAAAACGCTCGGCACCGGTTGGCTACTTACATCTCACTGGCGCACTATCAGCAGGAGCAAATTCGCGTGGGCGATGGGTCCGCAACTGGCTATTTAAATTTACAAAGTGAATGCACCGGCATCAGAATAAAGCTGATCCAGATGCGGCATTTGGCCGCCATTCAATTGACGAATCTCAATTTACTATTGAATCGACGTCCAGACTGCCGCATTACGACGCCGGCACGCATGCCAATTGGCAACTTGACAATGGTACCCGTCAGCCGACTGGTGCGCCTCGCAGTTGAGCGAAATCCCAATTTGCGGGCGCTGCACTTTACACGCCGTGCCAGGGAAATCGCCATTAGCCGGGCGAAAATGGAATATATTCCGAATTTTGACCTTGGTGCCATGACCAGCCTGGATGGCACGATGCAAAATCTGACTGGGGCCATCATGTTTCCGATGGTCCGCTTTAAGGCCATCAATGCCGCGATCAAGCAGGACCGTTACCGGCTTTTTCGTGCCGCAGCGCAAAGACATCAAGCCCGCAACGATGTGATAAACCAGTTGGTAGCTGATGCCTTATCGCTTCGCAGTGATGCAGAACAATTGAAATACATTCGTGATTCTCTGATACCGCGTCTGCGTGATATGCGTCGCTTCTCATCCGAAATCATTTCACAAAGTCGCCATGGGATTCGGGCAAGTCTGATGGCCACGGACAGCATACTCAATGCCCGCGATCTTGAATGGGCGCTGCGGCTTGATCTCGCGGTTCGACAGGCGGATATTACTGCGATCATCGCCCTGCCCGAGTACTCTGCCAATGCAATCGTCCACCGGGCGTCAGCGTCAGAGAATCGGTGACAAGGATTGGCTGAAGAGTAATTTTTTCAGTACACTCGTGATTATGAAAATTGTCTTTTATGGTGACTCCATGACGGAATATCTGCACGACTCGCTGCGGGCATTCCGTCAGCATTTTGATCCCGTCGGCCAGCGGAGTGATCTGGAACTTCTTAATTACGGTGTCGGTGCCACGCGGGCCGAACTGGTTTTGTACCGCATGCTTTATGAATTCTGGCACGGCCGCAAACGAATGCTTCCGCTGGCCACACTCCAGCCTGATGTTATTGTAATGGAATCATGTGCCTTTAATAATTCGACCGATCGTGAAGATGGGTTTATTAATTTTGAGCATATTTGGGATCAAATCGTTTCGACTTGCAGGCAGTTTGCACCCCGAGCAGCAACTTTAATCTACATCACCATACCACCCGATCTTATCATCCCGGAGGAAAAGGCCAACAGGCTGTTCTTTCGCAGCCTGCCGGAAATATTTGCCTATCGACACCATTGGCGGCAAGTGTATCAGGACAGGTTCGCCCAATGGGCCCAGTCACGCCAAATTGATATACTGGACATCCGAAGGGACGTGTTCGCCATGGAACGAAAGGGCATGTTACACCGCGACCTGATTCATGCCGATGGTGTTCATCCCAATGCTGCCGGCGTGGATTTAATCAGCCGTCGGCTTGCCGAGGAAATAACTGCTCGATTGGGGAACCAGGGGAATTCCGATGGATAGCGACAGTAAGGTGGTGGTGCCGGCTTCTGCGGCCAGCAATACAGGCGGAACCATTGCGATTGCCAAGCCTCACCGTAACCGAATACTGCTGCTGATTGCCATATTCAAATTTCTGAAGGCCATCGCTGCGCTGACCGCAGGGATTATTGCTTTACATTTTCTGCATGCGAGTCTACTGGGCACCCTGTCGCACTGGGTTAATTTGTTTCGCGTCGATCCACACAATAAATGGGTTGATATGGTTCTGGATAAGGCGGCCCTTATAAATCACCGTGAAATAAAAATGGCTGCCCTGGGTGCGTTTGTCTACGCTGCCCTCTTTGCCACCGAAGGGACCGGTCTCTATTTTGAAAAAGTCTGGGCGGAATGGCTTATCATTTGCGAAGTATCACTGCTTTTTCCGTTTGAAATTTATGCCATCACACAAAAGCCCGATTTCATTCGTATTTCACTGCTGATTGGCAATATTCTGGTGCTGATCTATCTGGTTTATTTGCGTATCAAAGCAACCGTCAAGAAGCCCGCGACTCAGTGACAGTAACGACCCGTCATATCCATTGAATCAATCCAATATCGAGCAGCACTAGGAATTTTTACGTCTGTATTCCGCATAGACGGTATAAGGTTCGATCGATGCCGAGAGGATCTGCGCTGGCTTGTTCACCGCCCGCAGACATAAGGCAATGACATTTTTTTCTGCGCGATGGCGTAACCAGCAATCAGGCAGGTAATATTCCCTCTGGCCGCCATTTTGCCAAAAGCGTCCATAACTGCGCCCGTTCACATAAATAAAGCCGGTACCCGTTGCATCAATTTTAAGACACCATGGAAGCCAGATATCGGCGGGTACCGACGGCAGATGAAATTCCATGCGATGCCAACTAAGCAAATGAGGTTCCGCCGATGAATCAAATGAGCGCGGAAGTGGATATGAAGTCCACTGGCTGTCATTGAAATCTGTGTCCTGCCAATGATCTTGAGCGCCTACGGGTGCTGCGGCGATCTCCATTGGTCCATCCAGTTGCGAAAGACTCTCCGCCTCCCGGTCAGAGATAAGTTTTACCAGCCCCAAACCACCTGCACCGCCGATATTCTGCACCACAACGGCAATGCTGTTGCTTCCGGCCCGCAGCGCGTGCGCTGCTCTGAACGTCCACGTTTTGTTCCAGTCAGTGCTGTGCCCAATAAAGTGCCCATTTACAAAGACCCAGCCATTATCATCGATTCGGCTGAACCAGAGAGCGGTCGTATGATTTTGAATCTCATCCCTTGTCAGCTTGATATTGGTGCGGAACACGGCCCATGAATTTGGTGTCAATTGCGTGGCAGCCTGCGCATTTTGGCACACCACCTTCCTCCAGCCGCTAATCGCCACATTTTGCTCGGCGAGTGCCAGAGAGCGTGGATTCCGAGGAGTTGCGATCCGTTTCATTGACCATCGCTCTATAGGCCGCCCCAACGCGACCTCGGGCAGAAGCGAAAGGCCAAATACGCCGTAGACTTCCTCCATGGACATACCGCCATTGGCGTGGCCCCGATTTTCATACGCCAATGCCACTTGATGGTCTCCGGCGTTGATTTCGGGTGGGGTGAAGATCACACTGGAGCTGTCACTTGACGACGGGTATAGGAGGCGGCCATCAATAGTGGCTGTAGCCGAATCCCCGGCACCAATCGAAATGTTTAACAGCGTGCGATTCCCGCGTGCAGGCTGCGGGCGGGCGCGCAAATTCGCGCGGTAATAATTGAAGCCACTTTCATAGAACCCAAGATCTGCCAGCGATTGCCCAGTCCTAACTTTCCGCCAACGCGTGGGCATGGGGTCGGGGGCAGAGCGGCACTGCGTGATCTGGACTGCCGCTGGAAGCGTCTGATTGTTGGGACGGGCGATCGGTGCCTGCTCCTCCGGCAGCCACCTTGCGTCGGCAGCTGACTCAACGCCCGGCGCGAAGTAGAGGATTTTTGATCCAAAATGCCCCAACGAATAATCAAATTCAACGTTGTGCAATCGGCCACCACTGATGGTCGCACGGCCCTGGCGCGGATGTCCATCGCGGTTTTTGCGTATGAAAACATACATGCTGCCATCAGGGGACTGACGTGCCGCCAAACCAACATCTTCATGACCGGCGTGGGCCGATACTCGGACGGCTTTTGATCGGGCGATCTTTGGGCCGTGTTCACGCAACATGGCGGCCAGGGCTTTTACCTGCAGATATTTAGCACCTACACCGCCATTTTCACGGATTGGGGCACTGTAATCATAAGAGGTTGCAATGCCGCGGCCCGGATGGCCGCCGAAATTGGTTCCGCCAAACAGCATGTAATAATTAATCATGGTCACGCCGTTCTGCATGCAAAACAGCGTCAGGTTGGTAATCTGCTCCGGCCCGATGCCGTTGCCGTAATGATCCACTGTTGTGCGCAAATCGGGCACTCCCCCCACGCCGGTGAACCATCCACCCTGGAGTTCAGCAGTCATCAGGGGCGCATCGGGTTGCTCTTTGCGCATGCTGTCGATGGCCCCCTGCACACTGCTGACGTTGGCCCGCGGATAAAAATCCATGGTGTCAAACACGCGGCGCAGGCGCGAATTTCTAGCACCCAGTACACAACTGCCCCAATTGATAAACAGCGGAACATCAATGGCGTTAGCCAGCGCCCCATCTACAAGCGATTCGACATACCGACGCTTAACCGCCAGCGGAAATGGCGGATAGTCGTATTCATTTTCAACCTGAAATAGAAACACGCCCGCCTTGCCCACCGGCTTACGCGTCAGTTGATGCCTGGCGATTACGGGGCATACGGCATCGTACCAGTGCCGACTCCACGCCACGAATAAGGGGTCATCGCTGCGAAGCCATTCGCCGCGGTAACCTTTGGGCTTCTTGGCCACCAACCATTGGGGAAATCCACCCGTGTCCCACTCGGCGCATATGTATGGGCCGGGACGAATGGTGACGTAAAGCCCAAATTCTTCCGTCGCCATATGCAGCCAATGATCCAAATCGGCCAGATCAACATGAGAAAAGTCTGCCAAGGATGATGGTTTTTGCGGCTCGCTCATATTCCATGGTACGTAGGTTTGAACGGTGTTAAAACCGGCTTCTTTTATCTTTTCAAAGCGGGCTCGCCACATTTCTCTGGGGCAGCGGTAATAATGGAAACACCCGCTGTAAAGAAAAAATGGCTTATTTTCAACAAACAGCGATAAGCCGTCATAGCGAATCCGATGCGGATGGGAAAATGGACGGCCGGTTTCTCTCAAATCGGCCGCCGACGCAGACCGTGCGCTGCCGAGTCCCGAAAGCCCCCCCGCGGAAGCCAAAAGAGCCAGTTTCAAGATATCGCGCCGAGGCAATTCCGGTAGCCGTTTCATCCATCGGACTCCTAAAGAAAGTTTTTAAAATGCGGTAAGTGCCGTCCACCCAGCCAAAGGTTAACGACTGCAAGGCGAAAAATCAATTTGTGGCGACTGGACAGATCAGACGGGCTGGGATTCAAAGTCCGGCGGATTGAGCATTTCCGCATGCGGACACTTCTCGGCGATGGCGTTGAGAAGCGGCCCCAGATCATCAAACAACATGGAATCAAACCGGGCAGACTTGATCTCTCCCGGCCGGTGCTCAAATTCCATGTCCACAATGCCGTGCGATATCCACCTGCGATTGTCAATTCGCTTAATCTGACTCCAGGTGATCCGCTCACCTCGGCTCATGGTGACGGCCGCATCGTCGACAACAATTTTTCGCTTATTGACTCTCCACCACCACACCCCCCCACCAGCGGCTAACAGCAATATAAACAGCGCTATCCACCGTTGATTTTCAATATCGGTAACAGTGTGCCAGCCAGAAAAATTAAGTAGATGGACGATATGGTCAAAATGATGGCGTTGTGCCATCGTGGCATGATTCCAACCCGGCCAATAGTCAAGCATTTTTTTGTATTTCGTGTCCACGCTGGTGGAGCGTTGCATGCGATGAACCATGTGGTCGTCATGGTTGGGCCAGTTCAGGAAGCCATCCAGAGCAAATAGTGCGGCAAAAATGACACATAGTGTAACGAGAATCATCGGACGCCGGCGTTCAAAGCGGGTGAGACGTGCGGTGATCTGCATACTGATTGTGCCCTTATGCTTGCAAAAACATCAATACCCGGGAGGGCCGAATTCCTGCATCAAGACGTAATTCCAGAAGACCGTTTTAATCCGCTGAGAGAAATGGCCCAATCCAACAGGATGAGTTGGTATTCGAGGAACGCGCCCAGGATTGTTCAATCCCCAGTCGATAAACGCGCTGGTCTCATCCAACAGGCGCTGGCGAAATTCTTCATAAGTTTCAATTCGCAACCGGCGACTGGGCCCGAAATATATCATGTCGCAATATCCTTGACCAACACCGAGATTATAGACGCCAGGAAAACTCAATCAATGCCGCCATCTGAGGTTCAGCTTGTCCTATCTCTTTGCGATCAAAAGCATCTGTTGTCAAGCCGGCCGGAAATTTGCAGGCGCCACACCAACCACACACACAATCCAGCACACCACTTGAGGCGGCACGACTTGGCGGATACGCTCGGCCAACTCCCGATTACATGCTTACATCGGCAATCATTCGGCAATAAACTCAAGAAAAGTTGTAGAATAGTCCGAGAAAGCTCATGTTGGAATGCCGAAAAGTATATTTCAGCGGTCGAGTTCAGGGAGTGGGCTTTCGCCAAAGCGTAGTTGAACTCTCTCGGCGACTGCCGATTTCGGGCGAAGTACGGAACCTGCCTGATGGCCGGGTTGAATTGGTGATGCAGGGCACGGCCTCCGATTGTCAGTGCCTGCTTGATTTGCTGGCCAGGCGGTATAGCGGATACATTAGCAGGACAGTAGAAGAGGCTGCGCCCCCTATTAAGGTGACAGGCCGAATTGTGATTGTGCGTTAGCGAGGGTTAGAGGCCGATTCAGACGCGGCGACTGAATTCACATAATTGGAAAAGGAATCGTTAACGGTGAATAAAGCTCAGAAGGTGTTACTTGCAACCTTGGCGATATTTATTGCCATTTCGGTCGTATTCATTTTTCTTCATGCACATTTTCTGGCGGCAGCGCATCGAACATCAAACATAGCCGTGACAGCAACTAAGGGAAACCATGGCGTGGCGGAACACTACGCCAACTATGTAGCGCGCGAAGAAATCACCACCCGCATGTGGATGATCATTTCATTCATGATTACCGGCTCGCTGGTTATTCTCAGTTTGGTGGAGTTTGCAGTTCTACCGCTTCTGAGCATCAACCGCGTCGGCGCGCTCTGCCGGGTCACCTATTACGAGGGACTACTGCAACCATTTACACTGGTAACATTTGTGATTGGTCTGGCGGCCATTGTAGTCACAACGTTCATTCCGTTTGATACATTCGGCGAGGACACAACCATGTATCGTGACATTGCCATCTCTTTTGTGTCCATGTTCGTGCTGATCATTACCGTGTTCGTTACGGCCAAGGTCATTGATGAGGAGATTGAAAACCGAACAATGCTGACATTGATGAGCAAGCCGCTGGCGCGGTGGCAGGTGATCATCGGCAAATATCTGGGCATTGTCTGTATTGTGTTCGTAACATCAGCGATCCTGATGATCTTCGCCGCCGGGTGCGGGTGGCTGCGATATTTTTCTGATCAACGCATTGATATTTATGTGGCCACCATCCAAGGTCGGCAGCAGCTATTCTGGGACAACGATCGGGCTGTGCTGCTGATGATTCCGGCCTTTCTGCTTGGTTTCCTGGAAATGTGCACGCTGGCGGCGATCAGCACAGCAATCGCCACACGTTATTCACTGGCGATTAATATGACGGGTATTGTGATCCTTTACATCGTGGCAAATTTGACGCGATTTTTGCCTGCCTTGCACGCTACTGGTTCCTTGGCAATGGTGCTGAACAGTGCCAGTTATTTGTTACCCTACTTAAGCAACTTTGACATCAACCAGTGCCTGGTTTACCGCCGTGTCAGCATGCCGGGACATTACATTGCCGGGGCACCAACATGGGGCGAAATTTGGCAGTATGTGGGGATGGCCAGCCTGTACGGAGTTATGTACATTGGTGCCGCGCTCAGCGCTGCCGTCGCTCTGTTCCGAAATCGCGAGTTAATCTGATGCCTTGGTGCAAAAGCCATGAACTCCATGCAAACGGCGTAACTATGGAGCGACATCAAAGCGCCGTGACCGGTTATACTTCTCCTCCATGAAGGACCAATTGCAGGATAATCGCCCGGCGCAGCCACCATCCTTCTTTGCTCTTGGTTACGACGGTTTGCCGACTGAGTTTGAAGCTGAAAATCAGCAATATCGACGCACCAAGATATTCAAGCACGATTTTTTTGCCGCCACTGGTCTATATGCTGATGCGAATGGTCGGCTGGTGGTATTGAAATTGCAGCGCACCTATCCTTTTTTTGGAATACCCATGCGATGGCTTGGTGCGCGAATTGCCAGACATGAAATTGCTATTTTTCGTCAACTGCAGGGAATACGCGGCATACCCAAATTCATTGGTGTTTTTGGTGCCACCGGGTATGTCCACGAATTTATTCCCGGCGAGGATCTGAGCCCAGACTTGCATCCGGACGAGGCTTTTTTTTCCGATTTGGCTCGCCTATTTTCCGATCTGCATTCCAACCATGTTGCGTACGTGGATACCAACAAGCGCGAAAATATCCTGTTTGGCTCGGATGGTAGACCGTACCTGATTGATTTTCAGATTTCCTTCTGGTTGAAGCGCGGCGCACACGATCATTTTCTGGCGCGTTGGGTCTTTAAGCGGCTGGTGCATGAAGACTGGTACCACTATTACAAGCACAAAACACGACTTGCCCCACAGTGCTGTAATGCCGATGATTTTGCCCGGGCAAATAATCGTAGCTGGTACATCCGCGTGCATCGGACTATATTCCGGCCGCTGATTCAACTGCGCCGAAAGTTTTTGGCGCAATTTAAAAAATCTCCCACAGAATTGCGCTGATATGATAATAAGCACTGCACCGTTTTCTCCCTCGGAGTTTTTATGACCGATCCCGTCGTGGTTACAGGTATTGGAGTTGTTTCGCCCAATGGGACAGGTGCCACCGCTTACACCGAGGCGCTGCGCCGTGGAGCGAGCGGCGTGAAAATGATTTCGGGCTTTGACACGTCAAAACTGAAAATCAGGTTTGCGGGCGAGGTAGCGGATTTTAACCCAGCGGATCACATGGACCCCCGGGATCTGCGACGTATATCGCGCACCGTTCCGCTGGCCGTAGCTGCGGCTCGAGAGGCTTTAACGATGGCAGGCATCACCCATCCCATGAATGACATTGCGGAGTCTGAGAATGTCGGCGTCTTGCTGGGCACGGGCGGTGGCGGCCAGGACTTTGTGGAAAATCAATACCGCATTCATTACACGGGCGTGGGTAAATCGTCTCCATTTACGGTACCCGCAGGGACTCCCGGAAACCTTTCAAGCGAGATTTCCATTGCATTAGGGCTGCGCGGGCTCTCGCATGTTATCACCAGCGGATGCGCCAGCAGCACTGACGCCATTGGGTATGCCACGATGCATCTTCATTCCGGCCGTCTGCCAATGATGCTTGTCGGCGGTTCCGATGCGCCGCTCGCTGAAGGAATTATGCTCGGTTTCGAGGCCATGCGTATACTGGCCAGCCCGTGTGATCCGGTTTCATCCTCCTCGCGGCCGTTTCACGCTGGTCGAAATGGCTTCGTGCTGGGAGAGGGTGCCTGGATGCTGGTGCTGGAAAAAGAGTCGCACGCGTTGTCTCGGGGGGCCAAGCCACTGGCGGAAATTCGCGGCTGGGGCTCTACCTGCGACGCCTATCACCGCGTGCAGCCATCGCCCGATTCTACCCAATCGGCACGAGCTATCCGGCTTGCCATTGCACAGGCGGGCATAACAGCGGAACAGATCGAATATGTAAATCTGCATGGTACGGGCACCAGACTCAATGACGTGCTGGAAACGCAAACCATGAAACGTTCGCTTGGCGATCATGCCCGAGCCATACCGATGAGCACCGTAAAATCGATGATCGGTCATCCTCAGGGAGCGTGCGGTGCGGCGGGAGTTGCGGCCACCATTCTCAGCCTGCGAGCGGGCTTCATCCATCCCACTATCAATTTAGATCGACCCGATCCAGAATGTGATCTTGATTACGTACCGCACCAATCCCGTCCCACCGAAGCGCAATGGGCGCTTTGCAACTGCATTGCATTTGGTTCGAAAAATTCAGCGCTGGTTGTGCGAGTACGCCGCGACTGATTCGGCATCCGTGGCGGCTGACCGTCAACTTGCGAAAGGCGATTCAATTCGAGCCAATAGACCAACCCCTGTGGAATGGTTCTTTATGATGCAACGGATGCCTGAAATTCCAGAAGTTCCGGCGGCACCTGCCGCAAGCCGCGCCGTTTCGCCAGGCATACATAATGCTGCATGCTGCGACGATAATGCTTTTCCACACGGGCATCAATGGGAATGCCGCGCATCCGCATCTGAGAAAAGGCCCACTGCCACACATGATATTCTTCCAGACAACGCGGGCGAAATTTGCGAAAGCCGATGGCGTGATGTCCCACTTCATGTAGAAAAATACACGCGCTGACAGGTGAACGTGGATGCGGCGACGAGATTAAACGCTTAACGTCACCATTGCTGTAGTGAAGTTCATACGCAACGCCGCTCATACCGCTGCGCCATTTACGAATACTGATATCGAAAGTCTGCTTCATTTCAAGGACGAGCTGTTCAAAAAACGCGCGACGCGCACGACGTCCCTCGCTTGGATATGTCTTTATATGATTGGCTTTCTTCAATTCTTCGCCACCATGCCCTCCATCTTTCGGTGGCATTTGGTGTAATACCGTGTCATTAAGATAATCGAAAAGTCCTAATTGCCGCGCTTCGTCGTTCAACATCATCACACCACTAAGTATATCGCCAAGATACGTGGCGGGTGATTATTGTTTTTCATCGGCCGCCGCGGACTGAGTCACAGCTGATCTTTTTTGAATGCCGAAGCTGTCAACACCTGTGGATGTCAGTGTTTCGGGGCAGGGTCGCGGGCAGCGGCCACATCGAAACTGTCGTGTCTCTCCGGCAGGCACATGTGATCATTGCAAAGCGTGCATCGAATTGTCACACGCTTTTGGTAGGTGCCAGGCCCAGCCGAAATTTTCAAAATAAAGTGATGAATGCCGGCACCCGTTTGATCAAGTTGCTTCTTGCTTAAATCAAAAACTTCATACTTCAGTTCGGAAGATTGAGTTTGTTTATCCTCGGCGTCGGCCACCAGATAAAATTCTGGAGGCTGCTGAAAGTGATATCCATCAGGCAGTCGAGCTTGAACTTCCAACTGCCTTCCGCCATCGGCAAGGTCGCGCACTGCTGTGAGCCGCCACTCCACCTGCGGGATAATTTTCGCCCGTCGTGCGTGCCGCAACAGCGCCGCGATGAACGTGGCTGAGGCTAAGGGTTGTTGCGCGGCGAACGGGTATAAAGCGCCAATCGCCTTCTCCGCCTGCCGGACGTAACTGGTTGAATGCCGCCATTCATCGATATCCAGCATAGCTGCAATCAGCACCGCTGATGGGCTGGGCACGGCGTTATCAAAATCGGCGCGCATGCGCCGCAGGGGGCTTTCGTGAAAATCGGCCGAGCTATATAGACTGCCCTCATCTCCGCTGAATTGATCCAGCGCTTTATTCATTAATTGCCCAGCCAGCGCCATTGTATCCGCGGCGTGGTCTGGGTTTATTCTCGCCCAATCAATGAGTCCACGTATCAGATAGGCATAATCATCTAAAAAGCCTGGGCCACTGCAGCTGGCGCTGCATATGCTGCGCAAAAGTCGGCCAGTGGAATCCAGCAGCCGGTCACGAAGGGCGGATAAAAATCGCGCACCGGCGGCACGATAGGGATGACCATTTTCGAGCCGGGCGGCCTGTGCCATGGCGGAAAGCATCAATCCATTCCACGCGGTAATTATCTTGTAATCCACCTGCGGTGTGAGCCTGGTTTGGCGTGCGGCTTGCAGTCGAGAAATGAGGGCTCCCCATCTTGAATCGAACCAGAGCGATGGTGTTTCCCTCGCTGAGGGGCTCAATTCAAGCACATTGGTGCCGTCCCAGTTTCCAGCTCGACTGATATTTAAAACCCGCGCCGCATAGTCAAAAAGAGACGGATCCGATGCTAAAACCTCGCTGAGCTGCGACCAGCTCCACGTGTAGTATTTACCTTCCTCGCCCTCGCTGTCGGCATCAACCGAACTGTAAAACAAGCCGTCCGGTGACGACATGTGCTGAAGCCAAAAATTGAGAATTTGCCCGGCAGTGTACGCATAATCAGGACGCTGCAGACACAGCGCCGCACGGACATAAATTTCAGCCAGCTGGGCGTTGTCATAAAGCATCTTTTCAAAGTGAGGCACGCGCCAACAGGCGTCTGTGCTGTAGCGGGCAAACCCACCACCTGCCAAATCATGGATGCCACCCCACTGCATGTTATCCAGCGTTATGGTCAGCATTTGCTCCGCTCTTGACCGCCATTGCGCCCAAGTGGGATCGAATTGATCTGTGGTATCATCCGGAATGCCGTCCGGCGGTTTGTTACTTTTTGTTCTTTGTAATTCAACAATTTGCAGCCAAAGCTGCAGAGCCTGATGCGGCGGAAACTTGGGACTTCCGCGAAAACCGCCGTATTGGAAATCAAAGCGCTCTTCCGCCGCATCGAGAAACAATCTCAGCAAATCGGCTTGACCTGTCTTTCCCGATACTTCCGCTCGTTTTATTGCCTGCAGCATGGCTGCCCAGATTTCGTCCGCTTGCTCCTCTAATTGCGAGCGTTTTGTGCTCCAGGCGATTGATATCGCGGTGGTCAATCGAGAGAATCCAGGCCGCCCGTGCGCGTCATGCGGGGGAAAATAGGTACCAGCGTAGAACGGCTTGAGATCGTGCGTGAGCCATACGCTCATCGGCCAACCTCCCGAACCAGTGAGTAATTGCGTTGCCAGCATGTAGGCTTCATCGATGTCCGGCCGCTCCTCGCGATCAACTTTTATGTTGACAAATTGCTTATTCATGGCCCCGGCAATCTCGGGGTTTTGAAACACTTCATGCTGCATGACATGACACCAGTGACATGCGGCGTATCCCACCGAGAGAAAGATCGGCACGTTCCGTTGCCTGGCCTCCGCAAAAGATTCACGAGTCCAAGTTCGCCAATCGACCGGGTCAGCTGCATGCTGGCGTAAATAGGGGCTGCTGACATTTGCTAAATCGTTCATCGCTTTTCCTGTCGTATCAAACTTTTGGCACAAAGCTCGTCATGTTGGCATTGTTACAGCACGAAGCACACCTATTCGCCCCCCCGGTACCTGCCTACCACATATGCTACCATCCCCCGAGCCATGGCGATAAATGGTACCTTCGGAGCTTGAGTCCGCTAATGTCAATCGTGAAAAACGCCGACTTACCTTATACAATCAGTTTGGAAAGGCGGAAAATGAATGGCAACGCTGTACGAACACGAATTTAATCATGGCGACCCAACCTCCCGCGACATGTGGCGAGTGTTTCGAATAATGGCAGAGTTTGTGGAGGGGTTTGAGCAACTCGCAGACTTGGGCCCCGCGGTCACCATTTTTGGCTCGGCCCGTACCCCACGGCATGATCCGCTGTACAAAAAGGCCCGAGTTCTGGCGGCGTTACTGGCGCGAAAGCGTTTTGCCATTATTACGGGCGGTGGGCCAGGCATCATGGAGGCGGCAAATTCCGGCGCAAAAGATGCCGGCGGCGTTTCGGTCGGCCTTAATATCAGTCTGCCTCATGAACAAAATGCAAACCCGTACCAGACCATTGCGGTAAATCACCACTACTTTTTTGTCCGTAAAACCATGTTTGTTAAATACAGTCATGCTATTGTCTGTTTTCCCGGCGGTTATGGCACAATGGATGAGTTTTTTGAATTGCTCACTCTCATTCAAACCATGAAAATTGACCCTCGGCCCGTGGTGCTGATAGGAAAGTCATATTGGACGGGCTTGATCCGCTGGCTGCGTGGAACGATGCTCGCCAAATACAAAAATATTGCCGCCGAGGATTTACGCATTTTCCGTCTGACCGACGACCCACATGAGGCGTGTGACATGATCGCCAATGCCGAAGCCGGGAGGTGTTACTATCCACCGTCCAGCGAATTTTCCGGCATTGCACGCAGTCGGCAGCTATCGCCGGAGGGCACGCGGTTTGGCGTGGCCCCGCGCATCAGTGCGGAAACAATAGAGCAACCCGCGTTGCCCAACGGGAACGGTAAATTAAAACTCAACCGGAAGCACAAAACCAAATCAGCCAATTAGATTCCCTTTGTCAGGCGCATTTGAGTGCGATGCGCGGACCAGCAACGATGGCGTTGCTTATGATAATCTGCGGTGTGAAGCTGCGCTATGCGTCTAGCATGGCGCCAGCATGGCGTGGCTTCAACTTTTCATGTTCTTTTCATTCTCATGGGCTAGCATGACGGACGCCTGGCCGGGCAGTCGCCCACAGGAACACCTGTACGGGGACGTCCGGGGCATAAGCTGCAAGGGGACACGGATGCCTCATGCCGGTTCGTAATCAGAATAAGGAGTTATGAGATGAAACGCATTTTATTGTTTTCGATGGCGGCTTTACTGGCAGCCATGTTTGGAAAATTACTGGTCTGCGGTGCCGAGCCGCATGAGCAAAATCTCGCAATGGCGTCCGCGATCAATCAACACGGCGCAGCCTGTGCGGATCGTCATCAAGCCTCGCCGCACAGCCGAATATTGATCGTCATTGATCCCGGACATGGAGGCAGCGATCCCGGCACCCACGGCCCCAACGGTGTGGACGAAAAGACCGTCACCCTGGCCGTGGCACGCGATTTGGCCCCCCTGCTTAAGCACCATCATGTGCGGTTTATCTTGACCCGTGACCGCGACAAATATGTCAGCCTGCGACGCCGCGTGGCGATCGCCAACCGCAATCATGCCGCGCTTTTTGTCAGCCTCCACTGTGATGAATACAGCCATCACCAGATGCATGGCTTTACCGTCATTTACGCCCAGGGAGCATCAACTGATTCAAGGCAGGCCGCCAGACTGATTGCCAAAGGCCTTGAACGGAAGCACTTTTATCTGCACGCAGTGCGGGCCGAGGTGCGTCATTTGTATGTCCTGGACAATACCAACTGTCCCGCGGTACTGGTGGAGATGGGATTCATGAGTGATCCGGGAGACCTGCGATATCTGTGTTCAATTCGTGGGCAGCATCGACTGGCCGAGGGGATTGCAGACGGAATTGTGGATTATGTCCATGCCATGCACAAGGCATCATGATTATTCATGTTTGCTTCATTTGTGAATGGTAGCATGGCAATATTGGAGGTCAGAAGTTCTGATCTCACTTCATATTATTTTAAGGAGTTTCTTATGAAGCATATTCTGTTACCCATCATCGCGGCAGCAGGCATTGCGGGACTTGCATTATTTGCCTGGCCTGTGCCGACAAGAGCAGCGTCCATGCTGTCGACTGCCACGCAGAGCAACTGGCAAGTGCTGAAATTTGCATCGCCCACCTCGGCGTTGCCGGCGAGAACTTTCGGCGGCTTTGGGACGATCTCGGCCAGCACGACGACGCGGCCCAAAATGTTCGATACGTTCTTCAATCGGCGAAGTGCCATCAATCTCGATGAGAATCATCACCGCGATCACGACCATGAGCATGGCGATCACCACGATCACGACCATGAGCATGGCGATCACCGCGATCACGACCATGAGCATGGCGATCATTGCGATCACGGTGATAACCATTAATCATAAGACCCTCCGCGTCTACACTCCCGCAGCAGCCGCGCCAGAATGTCTGGCGCGGTTGTTTTTATACGGCGCATGAATGGTTAATATGATGCAGTATCGCTGTGGCAATTAGGCAGAGAGAAAAAGAGTAATGCGTATTTTACTGGTTGAGGATTTTAAGCCGCTGCGTAAGTCCATCGCGCAGGCCCTGCACGAGTCAGGCTACGTGGTCGATGAGGCCGGAGATGGCCGCACGGCGATCTGGTCGCTGAACGGCGGGTACACGGATCTGGTATTGCTGGATGTCATGCTGCCTGGAATTGACGGTTTCGGCGTGCTTAAGGCAATTCGTTCCATGCCAAACGCTCCGCTGATTTTGATGCTTACCGCCAAAGACACCGTAGATGACCGGGTTGCCGGTCTGGACGCTGGCGCCGACGACTATCTGGTCAAACCATTTGCGTTGGAAGAATTATTGGCGCGGGTCAGGGCCCTGATCCGCCGACGATATCGCGTGGACTCTTCCATCATAAAGCTTGGGCCGCTGAAAATGGATCTTAACGCCAGACGTGTTTATCGGGAAGATAATCAGGCTGAAGTGCCCTTGAGCGCCAGCGAATACGCAATTTTTGAATATATGGCACTGCGGAAGGGACACGTGGTGTCGAGATCGGACATCTGGGATCACACGCATGGTGGTAATTCGGCACCAGAAAGCAACGTGGTGGACGTGTTCATCGGTTTATTGCGAAAGAAGATTGATGCGGCGGCTGGAATCCGCATGATCCACACGCGGCGTGGCCTGGGATATGTATTGGCTGAAGTGGAATGACCAACTCATTGCGGCTACGACTTACCCTGTCCTGTGCCTTGGCTATCGCCATGCTGCTGGCCATACTCGGGTGTACTCTATACTTCAGCCTGAGCGAGGCATTCTTGTCGCGCTTCGAATTATCGCTTCGATCGCGTGCAGCCGTATTGATCAGCTTCCTGGATTGGAATCGGCGCGGTACCGTGCACTTTAACGGTGGTGCAGATGCGCATGGTCTTCATACCGCGCTTGCAATACCCCGTCGCTATGAAATATGGACTTTGCATGGGCGACCGCTTTTGGTGGCACCTGATCTGAAAAATTACCCCATGATATTCACCCACTCTCTTAATATGGCGGGACAATTCATCCGGCTAAATCTGGCCAACCGACAGCCAGCCTTGGAATTTATCGTCAGCGCGGTAAGAGGTGATGAGGATGACGGCGACGGGCAGGACCATAAGCACGACCATCATGACGGGCATCAAGATGGACATAAGGACAAGCCGAGGCGAGTCGGAGATCCAAAGCAAGCAACGCGTAAAGGAAGGCACGCAGCCAAAGAGAACCGGCCTGACAATCCCAAGCGGCGGCACTTTATACTAGCTGTCGCCCGTTCCACTGGAGAACTCGACGCCTCGCTGGACAGCCTGCAATGGTCACTGATCATCGCGTGTTCGACGGCAACCATAGTTTCCGCGTTTATCATCTGGTGGCTGCTGGGACGCGGGCTTCGTCCGGTGGGAAGAATTGCCGAGGAAATCACGCGTGTGGGCGCTGATGATTTGTCGGACCGCATCTCCAATGATCATGTCCCGATTGAGCTGATTCCAATCGTTGACCGGCTGAATCAGCTTCTTGGCCGGATTGACGATGCCATGCGGCGTGAAAAGGCGATGACGGCCGACATAGCACATGAATTGCGGACTCCGCTTGCGAGCATGCGAGCATCGGCGGAATTGGCGCTGACTCGTCCCCGTGAACCAGAAGAGTACCAGCGAATCATTGGCGAGTTTTTAGCCGTGGAATTGCAGATGCAGCATATGGTGGAAAATTTTCTCACTCTCGCGCGTCTTGAAGCCAGACCATCGGCGGCATCGGAACAGCATCAATGTAACGTAGCCAAAATGATTCGACGCTGCATCGAAGAATCGCAACCACTTTTGAAAATCCGGAACATTCATCTGGAGTCAGACCTTATCGACAGCCCTGCAATCAATGTGCCGGAAGAACTGCTGCGCATTGTGCTGCGCAACGTGTTTGAAAATGCCATCCATTATGTTGACGCCAACGGTAGCATTCGAACGAACATACGGTGGCAACCGCCCTATGCCATCTTTGAAATTGCAAACTCCGGCTGCCGGATCACCAAAGATCAAGCGCAAATGGTTTTCGATCGATTCTGGCGTGGTGACACGGCGCGGGCGGAGTTGACGGAACACAGTGGATTGGGGTTGTCCATAGTGCGTCAAGCCGTGAATAATTTTGGCGGAAAAGTTGAGGTGGAGGCGGAATTAGATGGATGGTTTGTGCTGCGACTGTATTTACCCATAGACCCACTAAACTCGTGACGCACTTATTCTTGCGCAGCTCTTTATGGTGATCGATACGATTTGAGTCGCAGCGTGATGCAGTTGGTGTCAAACGTGTTATAATCTGTCAATCGCTAGGGGTGTCCTTGCCTGTGTGGCAGGACTGAGAACAAACCCTTGGAACCTGACCCGGCTGGTACCGGCGTAGGGAATGCGGTCCATCATTTGATTATCGCATAAACCCAACCACAAGCCGGAGATTGTTAAAGGAGTGCATCAATGATCCGCAGCGATGTTTCGCAACACCTCGTCACACAATATGAGTTTGCCAAAGCCGGCATCATCACACCACAAATGATTCGAGTTGCCCAACGCGAAAATCAGGAGCCCGAATTTATTCGCCAGGAGGTGGCTAGGGGACGGTTGGTAATTCCCGCCAATATTCGGCATCTGGCCGGTGCCGGGGGCAAGCCCCACGCCAAATCGCCTATGGATGTCGACAGTCCGGCATTTGCACCGGTCGGCCATCCTGGTGCACGCGGTGACGCGGCGCGACTGTGGGTTAATCAGACCGTCGATCAGCGGTGGCCAGTGATCAACGATCCCGACATATTGCGCGGTACGGCCGCCCCAAAACGGCTTGATCCCATGGCAATTGGCCGGATGGTCACTACAAAAATCAATGCTAACATTGGTGCCTCGCCTGTCAGTTCAAGTACAGCCGAGGAAGTGGAGAAGTTGAAATGGGCTCAAAAGTATGGAGCCGACACGCTGATGGATCTTTCCACCGGAGGGAATCTGGTGGATTGTCGGCAGGCGATCATTGACAACAGCACGATCCCGATCGGCACGGTTCCGATTTACTCCATGATCATTGGGCGGAAGCTGGAAGAGCTTACCTATGACATCATCCTGAAGGAAATTGAACGCCAGGCGCAGCAAGGAGTGGACTACTTCACCATTCACGCGGGAGTATTAAAGGAACACCTTCCACTGGTGAAGAACCGCTTAACCGGCATAGTGAGCCGCGGTGGCAGCCTGCTTGCCAAGTGGATGATCATTCACAACAAGCAAAACCCCATGTATGAATTATTTGATGAAATTTCGTCCATTATGCGGCAATATGATGTGACTTATTCGCTGGGTGACGGATTGCGACCGGGTTGTTGCGCCGATGCCACCGATGCTGCGCAACTGGCAGAACTGCAAACCCTGGGTGAACTGGTTCTGCGGGCCCGTGAGGCCGGCGTGCAGGTGATGGTAGAAGGCCCCGGGCATGTGCCAATGGATCAGATTGCCATGAACATGCAGTTGCAACAGCGGATTTGCGATGACGCGCCGTTTTATGTGCTTGGCCCGCTGACCACCGACGTGTTTCCCGGATATGACCACATAACAAGTGCCATTGGTGCGACGGAAGCCGCCCGCGCGGGGGCCGCCATGCTTTGCTATGTCACCCCGAAAGAGCATGTGGGCTTGCCCAAGGCACAGGATGTAAAAGCCGGCTGCATTGCTTATAAGATTGCGGCCCACGCCGGGGATATTGCACGAGGAATCACAGGTGCACGGCAATGGGATGATGATATGTCCAAGGCGCGGGCAGCGCTGAACTGGCCCAAGATGTTTGAGCTGGCCTTTGATGGTCAAACCGCCCGGGCTTTGCATGATGAAGACTTGGAAGTTGACACCGATTTTTGCGCCATGTGCGGACATGATTGGTGCTCGATGCGCATCAGTAAGGAAATACAGGAATTTGCCAGTGGTAAGGATGCGGCATTTGCGCCAGCTAAGACGGCGGCGCAATCCACGGGCATTTCAACAGAGGGCGCGGAACTGCTTCAGCAGCGCGGCGTACTGACTCAGGAAGAAATCCATAAGCTGGCCCACCGGGGTAAACCCATGGCTTGCCATTCTGACCTTGTACCGGATGCAAACGAAGCGCAATTGGTGCAATTAACCACGGCAGGACGGACACAGCCCCCGGCATAATGTCGGCTGGCGGTGAGCTGAAATCAGTGTGGTAATTGTGATGCTGATACCTTAAGACCGCGATTGGCCTCCGGTGCCGGAGGCTGATGGCGGTTCTTGCCAGCCTGTGGGGCTTTGCCAGTGGCCCCACATCAGGAAAAAGCCAATGATCGCTGCAATGGTTGCGCCCGTGAGCTGCACCGTCCAATCCATCAGTCCGTGCGGCTTAGCCAGATAGCGTATGCTGACGTAAAGGGTGGCAGCAAAAAATGCCAGAGACGTCCCCATCGAGAGAACACCGCATACCCAAAAACGCGTGGATCGTTGCATATAACCCCCATCAACTACCTGAGGCCTGCTGAAGCAGCGTCAACCGCATCATCATCAGCGCCGTGTCCAACTGGGTGTCGAACTCCTCCTGTTTTATCGGCTGGCGGCGGGGATTGCTGCCCAATTTTTCTGCCTTGGCCTTATCGGACGAGGTTGGTAAAATTTCGGCATGCATCCATGTTTCCTGTAAAGCCAGAAGTTGCGCCGGCGAAAATGGCACGACGATGTTGGGCTCAACGCCCCAGGTGGTGGAGTGTGGATTGCGCTCCACACATTCGCCATCGGGCAGATAATAGTGTGCCATGGTCAGCTTTAAGATGGCGTTTTGCTTCAGACCGATTGGGATGATATTTTGCACCGAGCCTTTGCCATACGTGCGATGACCGATAATTAAAGCGCGGTGACGATCATGCATGGAACCGCTGAAAATTTCTGATGCACTGGCACTGTCCTGATTCACCAGCACTATCATGGGGATGTTGGTCGGCACCATAGGGTGAGCAGTGGCGTACCAAGTCTGTTTGGGGCTGGTGCGACCATAGGTGGAAAGAATCACGCCATTTTTCAAAAACATTCGGCACATGCGCAAGGCAATTTCAAGCAGCCCACCAGGGTTATAGCGCAAGTCGATGATGATACCTCGAACATGATGGCGCAGCAGATATTTAATATCACGCTTGAATTCGCGGGCGGTGTTGCTTTCAAATTGTGTCACGCGGATGTAGCCAATTTTCTCCTTCGGATCAATCATCAATCGCCACCGCCCGGTTGCGGGATTGCGGAGAAAGCCCTCAACCGTATGCACTTGAATTTCCGCCCGCTTAAGATGAAAGATCAGTAAGCTCGGATCTTTGCCCCGCCGGATGCCCAAAGTCACCCATGTTCCCGGTGGTCCCTCGATTTTGTGAATGACCGAATCAAGTGACAGGCCGAGAATGCTCTTGCCGTTTACGGTGGTGATAAGGTCATTGGCCTCGATACCCGCACGTGATGCGGGAGTACCATTGAGCGGACTGACCACACGCAGGAATCCATCGTGCGGCTGTATTTGAATGCCCACTCCGCCAAACTTGCCCTCCATCATTTTATTAAATTCGGCTACCTGACTGGGCCAGAAAACGTCCGTGAATGGATCAAGCGTGCCAAGGGCGCCATTGGTGAATTCCTTTACCATAACGCCAGTGGGTATCTTTACACTGCTTTTGTCTGCTGACAGTAATTTGCTCCAGATCGATATCATCTGATCGGTATCAATGGTCTGGTGTGATTCGGTTGTTTTCAATAAGCGTTTCATCGCAGCGACAAATCGCCGCGCGTCAGTCTGATTTTTCAGGCGCGGAAAAGCATCGGCCAACATGGGTGTTTGCGGAAACAGCCGTATCATTTTCAGTCCGCCGGTCAGCAGCTGGTTATAGTTAAGGTTGAATACCCAATGGTGCTCGGTCTCATCAAGTGCCTCGACCAGCAAATCCTGATGTATCCCGCGGATGGATTTGTGCCAATTGTGATATGAAGGCGGAGTTTTGGGAGTCGGTGCTTGAGGTTTGGATTTCTGACCGGGAATATGCGCCCCCTGGGGCAACGCTACTGGTACTTTTTTAAGCAGGAATGACTCCTGCAGTTTGTAAAACTGTCTGGGCGTGTATTCCGCCAGCAGGGTCGTGCGGCGGGTAACTTTTTGCAATCGGGTATAAAACCGCATGGAAATTTTGTACATCCGGTTGAGTTGCGTGTAGATCTCCAACGCATCAAGAAAATGATTGGTACGATTGTAGCTTGCAGCTTTTTTGGCAGTGCGATCAACCAGACTGATAACCCATGGCTTTTTCTTAAAGGCCGCTTTGTCAATTGACACCGCATATGCGGCTAACAGGTGTTCAAAAGCTGGAATCGGATTGCTTTTGGTCATATCCTTTTTAGCTAAAGCACTCTGCTGCTGGTAGGTATTGGCGTTGGCAACAGTCATTGCTTTCATATGCTTGAGATAAGTGCTCAGCCATTGGTGCAGCTGGCGATTCTGAGGCTCTGTGCCCAGCCGGTGGTTAAACTTGGCCAATCCTGCAAGATTCTGATCCATCACCAGCGATTGCGCTTTTTCGGCTGCGGCGGCTAATGCCGGTGTAACAGCTGATGCGGTCGATGCCGATGCCAAAATCGAGACCGACCCAAGTGCCATTAAACACACGACTGCCAATCGATTTGCCAGCTCAACTCGAAACCAGTTGTTAAACATCAAACACATTTCCTCGACAAAAGCGACATCGCAGATGCTCGCGGAGCCCTGCCCCTGCATTCTATACGATATATTATGCGGGGTAGGTCACTGTCGTGCCAATGTATGCTTGCTGCACTGCCAACTGCCGTAAAACGCCTACGAGGTGCTGTAATTCTGTGAGCCCACGCCTGCCCTTGCATGCTGGACTCTTTCCGGGCCTTGTTAAACAGTAATCGGCTCGCACTGCCCTGCGCATAGCGGTGGCAGGCAGCCCGGGAATCCTGGTTTCCGGCAGTTGGTCAGTGTTTCAGCCTTGACCGCAGATACGCCAGCATTTTATTCAGGGCCTCACGTCGCTGAGGGGAAGTGATGTTCATAAAGGCGTGGCCAACTCGCTTGACCATCACCAGCTTAACCGGCTTGCGGGCGTTATTTAAGGCAGCCGCCATTATGGATGCTTCAATGGGCGGTACCAGTGTGTCGCGCGTACCTTGAAACAGCAGCGTGGGCACGGCATGCTTAAGGTAATAAATCGGCGACGCAGACAAAAGCCCGTTAATAGGATGCAGCATTAACCATTTTTTTAGATAAGAGTGAACCAGCTTGTAAACCCAGCTATGGTGGCCCAGTCCGCTGATCAGCATGAGATTAGTGGGTGTATAAAAGCCGATGGCCGCCTTGACATGAAGTCGCACCGCCGGATATTCCGTGGAAGGAAAGTGCTTGCCTCCCGCCGTATAGGCTGTCATTAAGGCAAGATGCGCACCGGCCGAAGTGCCAGCGACAAAGATGTCATGCGGCTTTATGTGCAGACGCTCGGCGTGCACATAAAGCCACGCCAGCGCATTTTTGCAGTCGATCAGATCGTTTGGAAACTCGCCACCTGCACCAATCAGCCGGTAGTTGATGCAGAAGACTTCATAACCATTGGCAGCAAGATGCCTGGCCAGATAGACAACGCCGGGATCATTGTACGAACCAAACTTCCACGCACCGCCATGGATCAGCAGCACCGCTGGATGATTCCCAAGGCTGCGGGGAATATACAAATCACCGGTCTGTTGGGGTGACCCGCCCGTAACATAAGGGATATCCCTTTTAATCCGCAGAAATTTTTTAAGCGATCCATCCTTGGCGGCCGCCGCATGCATCTGGGCGGCGAGCAAGATCGGCAAACTCACCGCCAGTATGAACTTACCAATGCCGAAAGTCAGACGACACTCCATTGATCACCTGCTATGCAACGAAAAATCCATTACTCTGACAACCCTGCTAAGACACCTGTGACCGTCATAAGTTTGCCAACGTAATACTATGCCAGCCATGTTGATAAATAAAATCCAGTATCCTTGGTAAGGCGGCTACAGTTTGCGACTGGGAGCCATAACGCCGCGCATACTCCAATCCATCATGAAGCAAGATGATGCTCCCCGGTACAAGACGGCGCGTGATTCGTCGGTAGATATTCGCCGCACTGGCCCCCGTGGTGTCCCACGCCCACGCGCTCCAGCCGATGTATTTCATGTTCAATGCGCGAACTGCGGCAGCCTGATTCCATATTTTGAACCCCATCGGCGCACGGAACAACGTGGGAGACACACCGGATATTTCCTCAACAAGGGCGCTGGTACGACTGAGTTCTGTGTTCCAATAGCGCTTGGACCCCAATATACCCGCATGATCGTGGTGCCATGTGTGATTTCCAATTGTGTGTCCAGCGGCAATCATCTCTTTAACCAACGACCGATTAGTCGATATATTTTCCCCAATGCAAAAAAATGTCGCCTTGGCATTGAACGATTCAAGGCACTTTAATATCGGTACGGTAAATTCCGGCGTTGGACCATCGTCAAATGTCAGTGCGACAGCATCCGCGCTGGCAAACCGTGATATCACGGGGGCCACCAAGGGTGAATTGTGATACAGCAGGCCCGCGACCGATCCCAGCGCCCCAGCGTATCCCACGGTGCCGATGCCCAGTAAATCCATCCAGCCGACCATTATTGCACCAACTTCCTGTGCTGAAACAGCCTGATATGCAGGTCCAAGTGTGCGGTCGTATCGTTCAAATAAACGGCCCGCAGACGCCCGGCTTCTGTCCAACTGAATGTCGCTTTGATACGACTACCATCGGGGCAGGTGACAACCACACGCCAAGGAAGCTTTGGACTGTTGATAAAGTAAAGTTTGGTCAGATCGCCGCTGGCCTGCCGGGCAGTGCCTTGCTGCCCGGGATGATATTTTGCAGGCCTGACCTTTATAGTGCGCGGCAAATCTACGACACGATGCAGGTCGCGCACCACGGTGAGCACCCAGGAAGGCTGATGGGCATAAATCGCCCGATGCGGTCCGGCCCAGGTGTATTGTGCGGCGATGTATGGATAAGCGGATCGAGGGGTATCGCGATGCAGGAAAAAAAATACGCCGAGCCCGTTCACTATGAATGTTCCGTTATATTCAAAACGCTGGTGATTGATGCAAAGCCGCCACCTGCATGAGGCATCCAATCGCACTCGCTTTGGCTGCCAGACAACAAACGCGTTTGAGGAATGAAGGCTGCGGTGAATATGTGATGTAGTTTGCGAACACGCAACCAGCGCCAGACAACACAAGGCGACCAGCAGAGCGAATGGCTTGTTTCGGCAGTATGCGTATGGCATTGGGCGCGGCATTCCGGTATTAAATATTCGGACGGTCTTCCCTATTCAACTATGGTTGCAATGTCACAAAGCGCCGGACCCATAATATTCCCGCACACCCTCCAGCAGCCCCCACCGCGGTGAATATCCCAACATGGCGATGGACTTGGCCAGGTCGGCTTCCGTGTGCTTTTGGAAAAAATGATATGGGTTATCGATGTATTCAGGTTCGTAGTTGGTGTGCATGACCACATTAAGAGCGCTGATGACCGCATTAAATGATTCAGAAATCCCGCTGCCCACATTAAATACCTCCCCAGCCGAGAATTCAGCCGCCTTGAGGTTGGCCTGAATGACATCGTCAATCCATACAAAATCGCGTTTTTGTGAGCCGTCGCGAAAAATGCGTGGTCGATGGCCGGCCTTCATCTGTTTTGCCAGTTGATGAATCATCGAGGCAAATTTGCCCTTGTGCCCCTCACCCGGCCCGTAGACGTTAAAATATCGCAACCCGACGCATGGTAATCCGGTTTCCTTGTGCCAACGCCGAGCGACATGCTCCATGACCATTTTGGAATAGCCGTAGACATTTAGCGGATGCGGCTGACCGGACTCAACCATGGGCGGCGGTGTATTGCCGTAAACTGCCGCCGACGACGCCCACACGACGCGCGCCTTCCATGCCGATGCCCATGTGAGCACATGCCGGAACCCCTCCACATTGTTCATCATCATTTTATGCTGATCAGCCACCGTGGTATCCGTGATGGAAGCTTGGTGGTAAATGATATCAAACGGGCCGGGCGGCTGAACCGCGCAGTCAGAACAAATTACATCACCTTTAAATTTCACCAGGTTGCTGAAGTTACCCGCCGAAAAATCGTCCAATATCGTCACATCATGCGATTCATCGACCAGTGCCATCGCGAGATTGGCACCAATAAAACCGGCTCCACCTGTGACTAAAACACGCATAATTACTCCATCTTAATAACAGCAATCTGAAGGCCCATTTTTTTGAGCACGATGTTGCCACATTTCGGCTGGCTGCTGCTGCGTCATGCAGTGCAGAGTGCCCAGCCCCCAAACCATATCACGGCAAGGTATGGGGACAACATCCCTGCCGACAAAGCAATCTGCAATTATATTCAGCGCCGCCCGATCCGCCGAATCATTGAATATCGGCACCAGAACTTTTTTATTGGCAATGTAAAAATTGGCATAACTGGCCGGAAGTCGCTGACCATCAAAATAAACCGGCTGAGGCATCGGCAGTTTGCGTACCGTAAGCGGCTTACCATCGGCATCGGTCATGGTTGACAAAAGTTCATAATTTTTTTGCAGTCGACGATGATTTTCATCGCGTGGATTATCTTCCCAGCAGGCCAGCACAACTCCCGGTGCTACAAATCGGGCTGTATCGTCTATATGCCCGTGGGTATCATCGCCGGCGATGCCACTCTCCAGCCACAGGACCTTTTTCACCCCAAAATAGCGGGCGAACAATTCTTCCATGGCTTTTTTGGAACCCCCCGGGTTGCGTGCCTGTACCTTGGATAGAAGGCACTCGCGCGTGGTCAGCAGCAGGCCGGCACCATCCACATCAATGCTGCCACCCTCCAAGACTGCATGCCACGAGTGCGACTTTACCTGAATAGTGGGCACAACGGTGGGCACACGGGCGACGTCCGCCATAAATCCTGGCAGGCGGGCATCGCGCCTGTAATTGGGATATTTGGCCCATCCATTAAATTTCCAATTAATTGCAACCAGTCCCGGTTTACCCGATTTTTCTCCTCTGGCCTGATACGCGAATATCGCCCCGGAATCGCGCGTCCAGATGCGGTCAGTTGGCAGTACATGAAAACGTACCTGAGCCAGGTTAACCCCGCAACGTTTCAATATACGTCGTGCCTGCCCCCGCTCGACATCGGAGCCGACGATCAGGTGAACCCCCTCCACATCAGCCAGATGACGGACAATATCGGCAAACACCCAGGGAATCGGCTCAAATTTACCCGGCCAGTCGGCGCGGTTGTGCGGCCACGCCAGCCATGTAGCTTCGTGGGGCTCCCACTCTGCTGGCATTCGCCCTGCAAACCCGTCGCCAGAAATGACCGGGCTTGTATGATTGGTTTTCGATGACATAGGCTCCTAGTCCAAAAAGCGCCGCGTAATGGGTTCGTACATGTCGATACGTCGATCGCGTAAAAACGGCCAATTCCGCCTCACCGTTTCCTGCAGTTCGGTATCCACCGTTGCGACGAGTATTTCTTCCTTCTCATTGCCTGCTTTTGCCAGCCAGCGGCCAAACGGATCGCAGATAAACGATCCGCCAAAAAATTCGATACCGCCGTCCGCCGGGCCTTCATGGCCGACACGATTAGCCGCTGCTACGAACACGCCATTGGCAATTGCATGTGAACGCTGAACAGTCTGCCAGGCATCAAGCTGCGCGGCACCAAACTCGGCCTTTTCCCGGGGATGCCACCCAATAGCCGTCGGATAAAAAATAACCTCCGCCCCCTGCAATGCTGTCAGCCGGGCACCCTCCGGAAACCACTGGTCCCAGCAAACAAGTACGCCTACCCTGCCATATCGGGTTTGAAAAGTTTTAAAACCCAGATCGCCGGGTGTAAAGTAGTATTTTTCGTAATAAAGTGGGTCATCCGGAATGTGCATTTTCCGATAAATGCCCAGCAGTTTGCCATCCGCGTCAACCACGGCGGCCGTATTGTGGTAAAGGCCTGCGTGCCGCCTTTCAAATAGCGACGCTATGACCACCACCCCCAGATCACGCGCGACCGAACCGATTTTGTCGGTGGTGGGGCCAGGAATGGATTCTGCCAGGTTAAAGGTGTCGATGTCTTCGCGTTGGCAAAAATAGTCGCTGCAAAACAGCTCTTGAGTGCAGATTACTTTAGCCCCCCGTCGGGCCGCCTCCTTAATTTGCACGATAATTTTCTCGCGATTGGAGGCAACGTCACCAGCAGAACGCATTTGAATGACTGCAATGTCATATTTCATAATTCAATCTCAACAGTCTCAACATTTCCGGTATTTCCGGCTGCCGCATCGGTTTATAACCAACTTCGATGCGGCAAAAGCGGGATTATAGCGGTACCCGCCATCTTGGGGCACTTGCGAGGCAGTTGATTTAAAATGCCTGTGCCCGTCATGCCAGGCTCGCATTTAACGCGGCGATGACGCTCCTGGCGGAGCCGCGCGCGGCGAAGGATGTAACATGAAACTCCATCGACGCCGCGGCACAAGAAAGGTTTTTTAGCCGATCACTGGAGACGAGGGGAATCGAACCCCTATTTGCGCATTGCGAACGCGCCGTCCTGCCGTTGAACGACGTCCCCGACTGACACACAAGGATATTCTACACTCCATAGACCTGCAACTATCCGCCTCGGCACCCGGCAACCCTTTACTATCAGATGCCAGATTGACCGCACCCATCATCTGGACGATTGCTTTTTGCGCGGGGTGGTGCCCAGAAGCGTATCAGCTTAAGCTCCCGGCTTGCAGACCTCATCAAGCACATGCTCTTCTACTAAAATTTTAACTCCGGCTGCCAGGGCCAACGCTACGGCATCACTGGGCCGCGAATCGATCGCAATCCTGCCGCCTCCCCACTGCACGATCAATTGGGCATAAAAAACGCCGTCTTTCAAATCATGAATCAACACATGCTGCAAATGCCCGCCGAGCTGCGAAATGACGTTCAGCAGCAATTGATGCGTAAGTGGGCGCTGCGTACGCATCTCGCGCACGCGGTAATCAATGGCCAACGCCTCAGATTGGCCTATAAACATTGGCATCACACGCGAACCGTTGCGTTCTTTCAAAAATATCGTCTGCTGATCAGTGGTCTCGGTGATCACAATCCGCTTAAGTTGCATCTCAATAGCCATTTATAACTCCCAAGATATTGCACGGCAAAAGCGTATGGCTATCTGCCGCGATATCCTTCAAACCATCATACCCCGCAGAAGTATGGTTATGGAAGCCGGACGTAAAAGACCCGATACGTGGTTGAGGGTGAGTAATTGACACTGATCGGCGGACTGATCTGCCCTCCCGCTGCAACGCGAATGACATTAGGCCCCGACCGAAGTTGAATGGGCGCGACATAGACGGTACGCGGCAGCATCTGCCAGTAGCGAACATCGGCCTGAGAACTGGCCGCTACCGCGGCACCGAGCAATGATGCCCCAAGCCCCGCCAGGGCCAACGTTTGGTCATGGTGGTACGAGCCATAGCTGGAGGCGGCAAGTCCACCAAGGATCATGCCGGTGCCGACGACCGCTTTGGCCTGCCGGATGGTGTCCATGGTAAGCCAGCGTTTTTCCTGCGCCAGCGCCAAAGTGTTAACCATGGCACTATGGCCGACGCCACGCACTCGATGGTGATTGTCCCACACCACCAATGGTGGCGGAGGGCCCACCTGCCACGGAGCGGGAGTGAATACAGTTTGCTGGCCGTACATTCCGGCAGGTCGACGAACCGGTCCGCGGCCATAATCCCCAAAGATCAGTGCGTTGGTTTGTGGTTGGCGCATCCTGGCGATAACCGCTGCAAGGGATGGCTTAAGGGATTCTGCTCGCTGAAAATCGGCATTGGCAAGATTCGGGTGACCCAGCTTCAGGTTGCACAAACCCAAGCAGAAATAACCCAGCGTAAAGTTTGAATCGGTACGCGCAAAGCGTTCAGCCGGTGGAAGCGAACGGCCGGGCCGACTGTATTTGCGAAGGCGAAAGAGGCTGTTCTGGAAAGCCGCCCTGGCGTTTTCATACTCACCTTTTATTAGAAATATCAATCCCAGATAATAATGTGCCATCGCCCGTTCAAAGGGCTGCCCTTTCCACACTTTGAATCCATCATAAAGCACAACCGCACCCAGCACCCGGCTGCCCGTATTGGTATCGACGCTGTTCATGATGCGGTAGGCGGTCAGAAAGGCATTTTCCGCATGGTTCAAATTGCCGCCAGCCAAAGCGCATGACCCGTAGCGGCAATTGTTCAGCACGTAATCGCTGTTGGGTTTCTTAATCAATGGGGCCAGAACGGCGGCGGCCTGGCGGTATTGACCGGAATAGTACAGTTCGGTGGCCTCCCGGACGCGGAAATGACTGTCACTGCAGGCTGCCATGCACGCCGTGGAAAGCACTACCGCGACGACACCGATCCGTCCCATCCACCCGCCCGACCGTATCGGGGATGTATCTGTGTCTGTTATGGATCGCTTAAGCATGAATGCCTGATCCTGATCAATACAAAAAGCTGCTGTGAACCACTTTTCGGGTTTCGTAACTCCCCTGCCAGATGATCTGTCCGCTGCTGATCCGCGTGAGAAAAAATGTACACAGGTAGTAATCGCTGCGGATTTTCGGAGCCACCTGTGTGTCGGCATAAAATGTGGCCTGCAGCGCATACAACGGAATAAGCCGTCCCGGTCCGACAGGATTGGGCATACTTTGCGTCCGAATGCTGCTCAATTGGTGAAGGGAAACCACAAAAACAAATTTGGATCGCAGCGAAGTATGACCGGCAAGCAGCAGCCGCACACGGTGCAGAAATGCCGCCCCTTCGCCACGCGTGATGATGGAATTGGTCTCGTTTTTCAGTGGCGTGAGCGCCACGACCAGTGGCCCCTGCGCGGCAATCTGGTTGACAGTCGGGCTTGATGCCAATGATGCGGCCATTTGATCCGTCATGGCGATCAGATCATTCGAATTTAAAAACGTGTTACGGAGATGCGGGTTGATGGCGTCCGATGAGCAGCCACCTGTCAAGGCCATAAACAACCCGCCCACAAGTGCCCCGTACCGCAGACGGTGCACCGCACGCGGGATGCTCCACCTTCGGGACAAATGCCATATCTGCCGGGATATGATCGACGTCAACATGCTGCTTTATGTACTCCGCTGGCGTGAAAAACCGCCATGAGGCCTGCGAGGTCAATGCAAAACTCAATATAAATTCAACGTTCTTACCTCATATTTTCCATCCCATATCAACTGTCCGGTCCGGATGTCAACCAGTTGAAATTCGCAAAGGTAGTATGTGGTGGCGGAATTTGGCAAATCATAAAATACGCCGGTAAGAGCATATTGTGGAATCAGACGTCCGGAAGTGGGTGCCGCACCTCGACTGCCCTGTTCAAAGCCACCGGTACTTCCACCGAGTGTCTCCTGCTGTATCTGGGCTAGTTGCTGAGGTGGCAAGGTGAATGCAATCTCGTTGCCAGCATACTTGGCCAGCAGCGTCCGCATGCGGGCAAGATAAATCTGGTCGTTTTGCCATGGAGTGCTGGTCTGGTTGCGAATACTGGTCACCTGAATGACAACTTTGTTTGGATTGTTGGCGATCTGGGGTATCTTCAGCAGATCGGCCGCAAGTTTATCGGTCATATCCACCAGATCGCGGCTCTGCAGTCCAGTATCGCCTGGAACAAATTGCGAAACCCCGGGCCGGTAGTAGCCGTAGCCATGCGATGCACATCCCCCAAGTCCCAATACCATCACCACACTGGCGGTTGCCATGAGGATGCCACTGATAGCCTGGTGCATTTTTGTACGGTCCATGTTTCCCACCTTTCAGAAAATCCAAAATCTCTGGCAGCGTCCGGCAAAAAACCCAAGATTCACATTTCACCTATGCGAATCTCGCCCGGGCGGCCCGCCGTACTAAATAGTACGTAGAAGGCGGCTAATTGCCAGCCGCGCCGGGCCACTTGATGGCTCAACGCCCCGAAATTGCCGTAGTTGCGATCACGTGGATCGCCAAACATCGTTTGTTTCTTCATGTGGTGCGAGGTGCCACGCACCATCGAGGGGCATTTGGAATGCACCGAAGTTTCTAAAATTTCAAAACCACTTGAAATACCCACCACACTTTCACTACCATATGGATTTGCAGGATGGTGCAGGTATGAGTCAAACTGAAGTTGCCGTAGGTCGTCCCAAGCTGGAAATTAAGGGGAGCGCCGCCCCCAAAAAAAATCTGGGTGATATTTTTGCCCTTGCCGTCGGCACCACAACCGCCATGTGGGCAACGGCATATTTGTGCCGTGTGCCGGGGACATTGGTTCCCAGCCCTGTCATTCTGGTGCTGATGCTCCTGATTTTAATTGGCGGTGGTTTTGTCGGTGGATGGCGGACCGCACGTGGTGCCAGGGCCGGCCTTATCTCCGGCCTGATCACCGGTTTGCTTAACTTGATGATATTGGGATCCTTGGGACATGATTTATCCAATGATCAGCGCATCATCCAATATTACTCCATTTCGCTGCCACTATCGGTCATCATCTGCGGAACGCTTGGCTTCGCGGGCGCATGGATTGGATCTTTCCTGAACCCTGATCGCCTGCAGCGCATATATCCGGCGGGAGCCTTTCCCTTGGTCACCACGCTTGCCACACTTTGGCTGATCATGGCCGGCGGCATGGTCACTGGCATGAATGCCGGTTTATCTGTGCCCGACTGGCCCGATACATTCCATTACGGGATGTTCCTTTTTCCGCTGGCGCATATGACCGGCGGAGTATTTTTTGAACACACTCATCGCCTGTTCGGCTGCCTAGTGGGATTGGTTACATTGATTCAGTGTGTTTACGTCTGGCGGCATGAGCAGCGTCGGTGGGTGCGGTGGCTTTCGTTTACCGCACTGGTTATGGTCATCATTCAGGGCATGATGGGCGGGTTGCGCGTGACGGGCCATTTCACGTTGGCAACCGCACGGCACGATATGGACCCAAGTTCCACTTTGGCGATAGTCCATGGCATCTTTGGCCAGATGTTTTTCGCTGTGCTGGTGGCGCTGACGGCCGTTTGCTCGCGGTCGTGGCAGAGTGGTTTGGTTAAACACCCACGCCACAGCGCTAATACCGCCATCATTGCAGCCTGGTCGCTTGTGGGCTTACTGCTGGTTCAATTGACGTTGGGCAGCATTCTGCGACATGAGGGCAAAATTCTGGCAATCCACATCATGGGTGCCATTTTTGTGCTGGTGCTGAGTGTTTTCTGTGGTGCACGGGCATGGGGGGCAAATCCAGATCAGCCCATCCTGCAACGCATTGGCATCGCCATGCTTGTGATGGTATTTCTGCAGGTCATGCTGGGCGTATCGGCAGTAATCGCACTCAGCGGACAGGGGCCGTTGAAGCATCCCGATATGGCGCAGGCCATCATCACGACGGCGCATCAAGTTGGTGGAGCGGTTTTATTGGCCATCGCCACTTTGCTGGCCGTCTGGACCATGCGACTCGAAGAACCGATCACAGTCCCAGCAATGTGATTCATTGCGGTTTTGTAGGCCGTCACCTGACATTCTGCAGATGGCCGCTGCGGCCCATAAGTTGACGCTCGGCGTGCAGAGTCTTTCGCATCATGTAATTATGCATATCCTGATGCAATTGTTATCGCACCACTAAATTTATTGCGCCGATACTCCATCACATTGACGGAGAGAATGGTTGGTGCGCCTAAACTATCGATGACTCTTCGCCGAATAAATAGAGGTCAAATCCTGATGGCTCGAAGTTGAGCCGGAAGAGTTTAGTAATTCGGCGACGAGATTCTCGTGCGTGATGAGATACCTTGCCGCCTGTGTTAATGCGGGATAAACCCCGGGGAGTTGTCGCCATGAGTATCGAAAATATTCTCGAAGAAAGTAAGCAACACATGATGAAAGGTGTCATCAGACAGTTGGTGGATCCGGTGCGTGGGGCTGGAGATTCCACGATTTTTGAATCGGCGTTTGACAGCGGCGGTCACTTTCCACCCCATATGCATGATCACGATCAGACGCTGATCGTACTGGATGGCGAAGGCATTTTGTTCATCGGTGAGGAACCTCATACCATTGGTACCGATTCGGTGATCCGCATCCCGGCCCAGACGCCGCACTGCCTGTACAACACCGGGTTTGCCAAACTGCGATTACTTAGCGTATTTGCCACCAATGAAACCGCTTTGACCTTTGTAGATGGATTGTTCCCCGCCTCTCGGCCATTACCCGATGAGGTTGAGCAGACGGAGGAATTGGCGGCAGTAGCGTGAAGGCTGGTCACGCGGCAAGCCGGGGCGGATGCCAGAAAGAGAGCAATAACTGGGTCTCCATCACAAAGCCGGGTGGCATTTTGCCCCCGGTTTTTTTCTTGCGCTAGGGCGTTACACTGGGCGGCATTTCTGAATCTGCCCGCGGTTTCACATTGCATGTTTGCGACAATCGGGCACTTCGGCGTAATTAAAGTAAAATAGGCAGAGGAGAACAGACCATGGCCGATTTGCCTGAGGAAAAGAAAAAAGCGACCCTGTGGTCCGACCTTTGGATTGGAATCAAAATTTTACATGCCCGCCTCCGCGCTGATCGTACCACCCAGCAGGCAGCGGCGATGACCTACAACACCCTATTCAGCTTACTGCCGGTACTGGTGCTCGCACTGGTGATCCTGTCACTCGTGCTTTCGGGCAAGCAGATCGCCAACACTGAGCACAATCTGATTACCAAACTCGGTCTCTCGGCAGTGCATGGCCGCGGTACACACGGAAAGGCGGCCATGCTTTTTGTCGATACCATTATCAAACAAATCGACAAGATGCGGAATGTATTGCGCAGCCCCGGCACGGGGATCGTGGGCTTTGCGACGCTGCTGTGGGGTGCCATCAGCCTGATGAATGTCATTGAGGCGGCATTTGATCATATTTATCGGGTGCGCAACCGCCGCAGTTGGGCCAAACGAGTCACCCTTTACTGGTGCGTGCTTTCGCTTGGGCCGCTCGGCGTCGTGGGATCGCTGCTTATTACCGCCAAACTGGTTTCACTGGCGGCCGGTGTGCCAAGGCTGGCGCTCATCATCGGTCCGGCAAATTTTCTGGTGGGATATCTGCCTGATTTTGTCATTATATTTATTTTTTATAAATTAATTCCTAACGCACTTGTAAGGTGGAAGTCGGCTGCGGTCGGTGCCCTAGTTGCTACGCTGCTGTGGGAATTCGGAAAGGTGGGATTCGGCTTTTATGTGGCGTACACGGCCGGCTATGGCAAGTGGTACGGCAATCTGGGGTTGATTCCCCTGTTCATGCTCTGGGTGTTTCTCACATGGACATTTTTGCTTATCGGGCTTGAGGTGGCGTTTATCCACCAGCATTTGCCCCTGCTTAAACGCCGCTATAGCCGCACCACTGATTCCAACGAATTTATTCTGGCTGACCCGCGGTGGATATTGCCTCTGGCAGGGTTGCTGGTGGTCAAATTTCGTGATGGACAAGGTATTACGCTGGATGCTGCCGCCGACGGGCTGGCATTGCCGCTGGACACGACAGCCCGACTGCTTCAGGTGCTGGTTGATGCGAATCTGGCGCATGAAATTGGCGACAATCCACCAATGTACGCGCTGGCCAAGGCACCAGAGCGAATCAGTATCGCCGATCTGCTGACCGTTGCGCACCGATGCGTGCAAAGCCCAACCGACAGCCGCAGCCAATCTCGCAGCCTGCTGGGCAGTATTGCAGATTTGCCAGTTATCAGCGAATGGCACGCCATGGAAAGCAAGTGGGCCCAGGCACACACCCTGGCGGATATCACGCCAGCCATGGCTGCTCCGGGGATGGGCAACCCTGCTGAGGCTGCAAGTTCATCGGATGCCGGCGCTGCCGCACAGGTCCATATGACATGAAGCCAAAACGACTCCCCAAATTATTTATTGGTCTAATGAGCGGTACCAGTGCCGATGCCATTGACGCTGCCTTGGTCGAAATCGGCCAGCCAATCGCTTTCAGACATGTTAAAGTCCTTGACCATCATCAACGTCCATGGCCGGCACGGCTGCGACGAAAACTGCATTCAGTCATGGAACCGGCATCGTGTTCTGCCGGGCAGATTGCCATTCTGGATATGCTTACGGCCCGGGAATTTGCTGCCGCCGCCCTGGAACTGCTGTCCCACTGCCGTATACCGGCTGAGCGCATCACCGCCATAGGCACTCATGGACAAACCATTGCACACATGCCACCCGAAAAAAAGGGCCGTACTGGCGCAACCCTTCAGATAGGCAGTGTGCCGGTTATTGCCACGCTGACGGGCATCTGCACAGTAGGCAATTTTCGGCCGGCTGATATGGCTATGGGCGGACAGGGAGCACCACTGGTGCCCGCCGTGGACGCGATTTTGTTTGCCGATTCAAAACTCTGCCGCAGCATTCATAATATCGGTGGAATATCCAATCTAACCTGGCTGCCGCCCAAGAAAAGGGGCAAGGAATCCACTGCAATTGCTTTTGATACCGGGCCAGGCAATTGTCTTATCGACTCGCTGGCGCAGAACCTGTTGAATCGCACCTGCGATCGTGACGGCAGGATTGCACGCAGCGGACATGTGAATGCCACAATATTGGACAGGCTTTTGCGGAATCCATATCTCAGGAGACGGCCGCCTAAGTCCACAGGACGGGAGTTGTTTGGTGCAGTGCTGGCCGAAGAACTGATTCGCCTCTACCCGCGTGCCCGACCGCAGGAATTGATCGCAACTGCCACGGAACTGACAGCATACACCATCGCCGACGCCTATCGGAGGCTGGTGCCATCAGTACCGGATGAGATTATTTTCTGCGGTGGAGGCGTAAATAATATATATCTCATGGAACGAATCACGCATCATCTCGATTTCGGGACAAGCGGCAGGCCCAACATACAAACGATGGAGGCATTTGGCATCCGGAATGCCGCCCGTGAAGCGATGTGTTTTGCTGTGCTGGCGGCCATGACCCTTGACGGAATCCCTGGTAATTTACCAAGCTGTACCGGCGCGCAGCGCAGGGTAGTGCTTGGTACAACTTCTCGGTCGCACCCTGACCCATCCCACCGTTATGGTTGAGTGGCCAACTGGGCTTCTGCCGGTGGACATCAGTCGTCGGCCAGTGCTCGCCAGACGGCCGCCGCCAGCGACAATAAAGTCGCCATGGTCAGCAACATCCAGTTGCCAAATGTCAATTGCCAGCCAAAGAGCTTGTGGACAAATGCCTGCTCAATCCATGTAACCACCCAGATGGGCAGCCAGCAGCCCGCAACCAAAAATGCCCACAGAATAATGCCGGTAAAACCGCACTCCTGCACGGCATTATCGCCCATTTCCCAGCCTGCCGCCCCACCGAAGACGGCCCCCAGCACCGGCTCGATCAGCATCAGCGGACCTGTGGCGAATATGCGGGCAATGAGATAAACAACCACCCAGCCGGCGGCGATCCAAAGCGCCTTTCGCCCGGCGTAAAGGGCCGTACGGCGAAGATATTCGGCTGCCCCATGGGAGTGTGATAACGGCATCATGTTCGCTCCTTCAACTGCCATGCTCGCCTCTCGGCCGCCAATATGTACTACAGGACACGCGACCTTGCGCATGGCGAGTTGTAATTAAAATATTCGCGAAGATGTGCCGATAAATAGACGGTTCGGCGACTCAAATGCCCGCTTTACATCCGGGTCAATTTCCGCATAAAGCCTGGCTGATATAAACCTTGCAATTCGGCGTGAACGTCATTGTCGTGCCAGAGAATCCGCACCTTGGCGACTGCACATTTTTTCATAACGACGGATCGATCAATGCCAAAGCATAATTCACCAATCCATCTTCCCAATACAGGCTCGTGGCCCACGGCAGCAACCGATTTGACATCATGTTTGACACCGATCAAAAATTTTGTCCAATTCGAGACTGTGCCTCCGCTGGCCAACAGAGACGATATTTCAACGTCGGCGTCTAACTGAAGCGCGGATGAAAGCAATTCTGCGGTTTGCCTTGCCCGCAACAAAGGGGAAGAATAGATACGGCCGATACTCGGGGCGGCGGCCGCCAATACTGCAAATATCTCTCTGGCGTCGTGGCGGCCAGCTTTGGTAAGCGGCCGGCCCGCATCATCGTCGTGCAGTGCCGGTTCGGCTTCCGCGTGGCGCACAAAATAGCAGATCATTTCCCTCTGGCGAACCGCACGGTGGCCACCGGCATCGGATGGATGATGAGTCACAATCCCACTCCTATCACCGCGCTCCGCGGTGCACGAATATGGTTTCACCGCTGCTGTTTGCCAGCCCGCCCTCAAGTGCATCGACAATCGTGCAGGCCACATCTTCGGTATGTAATATCTGCGATGCCGGTATTTTGTCAGCGTACGGCAAGCTACGCAGCATAGGCGTGTCTGTAGCCGCCGGTGCAACACAAAAGGCTTTAAGTCCCAACGACTGACCCTCCCTGGCCATTATTTTTGCTAGCATATTAAGACCAATTTTGGCCGCTGCGTACGCCCCCAAACCGGGGAACGGATCACGCGATGCCTCACTGGAAATCAGCACGATAGACGCCCCCGAAAAGCCCGGTAAATCGGCAGCCCTTTTTTGCTGGGCCACAAATTTGGGCCAGGCACTGTGCACCAGATACATTGCACTCGACAAATTGCAGTCAACGATATCGCGCCAATCAGCAGGCGTTGTTTGCGCAAGTGTCAGATGAGGTGCATAGCCGGCGGTATGAATAATGGCATCAAGCCGATGTTTCCACTCAAATGCGCCTTCAACTGCCTGCGCAGCCTGTTCCGGATCGGTTACGTCGGCGGCGAATAATTTTAGCCGATTGGCCTCCCCAAGCTCAGCGCCAATGCGTTCCAGCTTATCTGCGTCCCGGCCAAGCAGAACAAGAGAGTATCCTTTTTGCCACAACAGGCGAGCCGTCGCCGAACCAATACCACCGGCCCCGCCAGTAATCATTGCAACTTTCGCCATGAAATAACTCCATCACGCCAACCGATGCGTGTGATTATAGGGCACGTGAAGGCGCCTCGCGCTTAATCACCGCGAATGCAGCCGCCGGAAATACTACCAGGGTTACACAGACAAAGCCCGCTTTCCGTCCGTTGCCATGGAAACAAGAGCCTACTCCGGCTATGTTAATTGCAATGAGTACGACGACGAATGCAAGACGGGGCATGTACACGGCGACGATTCGCCGAAATGAACGGCTGTGTGATGAGCATTACCAGTTGGAGCTGCTGATCGCCGACTTTCCCCCATCCACTCCCGGACAATTTATTGAATTACATACCCAGCCAGCACCCGTTGCATCTGGTCACCCAATTTTGGATTGGGCAGCCAAAGACCGCTTTCCACAGCCACACGGGCCAGAATTTATCTCTGCTACCCCATTGCTTAGGCGCCCCTACTCAATTGCGGGCCATGATGTAAACCATGGTACATCGGTCATCCGGATTATCTACCGGGTGATTGGTAAGATGACGCAGAAGATGGAAGCACTGCGCATTGATGATGAAATCAGCGTGCTGGGCCCGTTGGGAAATGGGTTTAGCATTTCCGATGGAACCAGTCGCGTCATTTTGGTCGGCGGTGGAGTGGGTATCCCCCCCATGTTGTATCTTGGCCGCGAGCTGGCCCAGAGCCGCATCCCTGCGATGGCCCTGATTGGCGTGCAAAAAAATACCCTTCTGCCACTGAAGTTGACCAATGCCGGGCCGTCCAATCTCCCAGTCCCCTTACTGTGCGTGGAAGAATTTGCCCAGTTTGGCATTTCATCTATCATTACCACAGACGATGGATCTCTAGGTGTGCGCGGCCGGGTTACCTCCGCATTGGACGCCGTGCTTTCGCAGTTGGCCGGGCCGGGTGTTGTGGTTTGCTGCTGCGGGCCATCGCGTATGATGCAGGCAACAGCGGAGGTTTCCGAGGCTTACAACGTCCCGTGTTATGCTTCGCTTGAACAGCCCATGGCCTGTGGCATGGGGACATGCCAAAGTTGCATCATTAAATTCAAGCCGCCCGGCAGTGCTGAGTGGGTTTACAAACTGACCTGCAGCGACGGACCGGTTTTTAATACGCGCGATATTATTTGGAAATGACACGCCCGGCAAAGTTGAGGATGCAAAGCGAAACAGGCGGACGAGGCGGCGAATTGAAAACACTTCTGCACGTAGCTGACCCCACAATCGGTACGGGAGGTCTGCATTTACTGGCGGCTCTGTGGCACGCAGCCGAGGCCGACCAGCATCTGCTGATTATTGGCCACCATGACGGCCTGGACGCAGCACGGAGGACTGGCATACCTGCAGACCGCATTCACTGGCACCGCGCTTTGGGACGATACGATCCGGCAGCATACTTCGGCATTGCCCGGGCTGTAAAAATGGTAGCCCCTCATGCGGTCGGCTTATGGGGAAATTGGGCCCAGCACATGGGATGCATCGCGGCTCGAAACGTTGCACAATGCATTGATTTCATTCCCCCATCACAACCTTACATCGTGCCGGCTTTTTACGCCCAATGGCTTGTAACCGGCAGGCGTGCCGCCGTCGGGTTTGACCGAGGCGAAGCACTGGTTTGCGGATCAACCCCTCTGCGGTACTGCCCGCAGGGGTGGTACGGCATCCAGCCTGCCGCTCGACCGTATTTGGCCGCGCCGGATGACAGCACGGCCGGCCACGATTGCACCTCTGCAGAATCACCGCCCCCCACTTGCTCAGACATTCCTGACGCAAGTTATGCCGATGAAAGCGGGTCAGAACACTTACCTGCCGAGCACCGGCGAAAAATATTAATCGTAGCTGGAACCGATCCGTCTTTGCGCGTTGATATCGCGCTTTGGGCGGCGGCCATCGCCTCGCAAATTGAACCGGCCGTTGAATTGGTCATGGCGGTACCAGCCGGCCGCTGGGGTGTCAATGCCGAACGACTTAAGCGAATAGCAGAGTTTATTGCCGATCTACCGAGCGATGTGAATATTTCCGTAGATGCAGAATTATTGTGCGGGTGCGAAAGGAACATGAAGGCGGATGTTTGCGTGCTGGCTGCCGATGGACCAGTGGTTTTGGCACCGATACTGGCGGCTGCGGCGGCGGGCACGCCTGTTGTGACGACGGCCACCGCGCAAATACAATCCGCCCAACCCTTGCCGGGCCTCGCTGCCACGGCCCCACCCAATAATCCACGGCTGCTGGCGGCGGCAATTGTCGATACACTACGCAAAGACTGCAATCGGCGCGACGAGGTGATGCAAATTGCTAAGCGGGACCAGGAAACTCGCCATGGGCAGCTGGCAGCGCTGGTCACGACGCTGTTGGCGGAAAGCAACATTGGAGCCAGGAGCGGATAAAATTGGCCATAGGTGGAATCGGCGGTAATGGGGATCGCAGGTTGTTCAAACTCGCGACGCGTAGCTTCATTATCCTACCGCATGGTTTTTCTCTGTTTAATGGGGACTTCTGGAGGTGCAAAGCGCGGCTGACCCTCCTGTGTGTAGCAGGCGCGAAAAAGCTCTGAACGACTGGACACATTCAGTCGAAGATACAGTCGGCGAATATAGGTATGCACGGTATGAATGCTTAAGCCCAAATGCCGGGCAATTTGTTTTTCACCATCGCCGCGGAGTAATTGTTCCAAGATTTGCTGCTGACGTTCTGGAAGAGATTGGGGAATTCCGGTGCGGTGGCACAGAAAGTATTGTGTAAAATGATGCTGCACTTCGTTGTGTTAAAGGGTAACAATGTTTACTGGCCGGAGGGAAGACGCGGCCATGTGCTCGCCGTAAAGCAGATAATGGATGCTCTTGATGGCAAGCGGTGGTGGAATGGCATCATTGAACGCCAACTCAATCAGAGAATTGGGATCATTGGATTGGCCAGAGGGTGGCAGCAACTCTCCCGATGTCCAGAGTCGCGCTGACCCTTCTTTTTGAAAGCCATCTCCAAGGCGAATCCCTCTTTGCTCACAATGATGGAGTAATCTGGGCGGAAATGGTGCAGGGGGAATAACACCCGATGGCTTGGACCAGCATACTTCAACAGGCGTCAGTGGCGTGCCAGAATTGGCGCGAGACGTTGAGGAATCCTGCAGAACGAAAATCCCCACCACATATATGTTTAAGATACTGGCCAATCCGTCGACCAGTTTGCTCCGCCGCAGCGAAGGTGCTGCCGACAAACGCACCAATTGGGCCATAAGCCTTAATAATGCCCCCACATCAGTTGATCGTAACAATTGAGGGTCAACCACAACTCACTCTCGGTCTTTCTGCGTCGTGATATCATTCTCGCCGAATTCGTATTATCACCGAAAGCTTCCCGAACTGTAAACCGTGTCAAGCGACCATGCTGACGCCTGATTAGGCGTCTTGCGGCAAGAAAATGGCGGATTACAATCTCGATAGCGGTCTAGCACCGTCACCTTTCGCTACGCGCGCTATGAATTGGGCAACATTCTGTTTTGGAGATTGGCTTCTATGATTCGTTTCATCGGTATTCACAAATCGGTCGCCCTGCGAAATTCTTCACACATCACTTTACGAGCGTTGCTTGCCTCCGCATTGTCCGTAATCGGCATATCTGCAGCCGATGGGGCGGTGTCAGACGTGGGGTCATACGGGGTGGGAAAAGTTGCTAATTATTTGCAGGCGGGAAGCGGAACGCCCACGCTCGCCCCCCTCAAATCCGTATTCTTTTACCGCTCAAATTGCCAATGGCACGACCGGAACGGTGCTTACCAGCTCAACACTGACACCACCAGCGACGGCGACGGGATCGATTAGCTTTACATCCAACAACGGCGATACAAAGGTGGAGTACCATCAATACTTTGCCTCCTCCAGCGACTTAAATGCGGCATTTCCCGATGGTAACTACCAGTTTTCAATTAATACAAGCACACCCAATACTTATAGTTCCAGCCTTGCATTAAGCAGCCTAACCTACCCAAGTGATATTCCCACCATCACCGGTGGGACTTGGTCAGGCGGAGCATTGATTGTCAATCCCAACATCAGCAACACTATTGTATGGAATGCCTCAAACGCTACGCACCTGTCTTTTACTGTCAGCAATACCGGAATTCACGACACAGTTTTAAATTCCGGCAGCGGGCTGCCGACCAGTTACACGATAGCTGCCAACACCCTGCAGCCGGATCAAAGTTATTTCGTCCAGCTGGGTTTTGCCAACGGCAACATAGACACCACGCAGATTTCCGGGGTTCAGGGAGCTGCGTATTACGAAAACAGCACTGAATTTACGATTGAAACCACACCGGAGCCGGATTCCGGCGTTGTCTTGGTCGCGGGCTCACTTGGGGTGGCTTTGCTGTCTCGCCGGCGCGCTAAAGCTTAGCCGGTAAGCGATGGCAACAAGCTTCTTGATCTTCAATAGGGACAAAAATTATTCCAACGAGGTCTGCCAAGGGAACGGTTTTTTATTTCTGCATGGTCGGTTCACATGGAGGTAGAGATGAAATGAAAATAACGCATTTATCGACCGCTTTAATCGCAGCTGTCGTAGGTCTTTCCGTGCCGACATATGCAAGTATTATTGTCGGACCGGGAACCAATATCGGCGCGAATGTTTTATACGACGCGGGCGGTACCCGCACCAACGTGGCCTTATCCAGCCCGATAAACCTCGCTGGCGGGGACTATCTCACTACCCAGTTTAATTTTGTAGCGGGTGCCATTGGCGATGTCGAACCGTTTCTGGCGGTTCTCTCGTCGGGGACTGCGGGGAACAGCAATCAGGTATTCACCCTTATCGCAATAGGAGGAGATTACAACATTGCCAGCAGCACAAGCTACGGTACGCAAAGCATTGTCTTCGGCGGCAGTTCCAATTTTGTTATTCCCGCTGGTGGCGAAACCGTCTACGCCGGTTTTACCGGCACAACTGGTAATAATCCCGTCGAACTAACCGAGTCTGCCGGCTCTGACGCGCACAACGCCCCGGCGTTCCCGATCACGGATTTTGCCGTCGGCGGCACTCTGTCGGGCTTCAACTATCCGTCAATACGACGTGAATATGCTTTTTCCATCGAAGTTACTCCCGTACCCCTGCCGTCAACCGGCTTGCTGCTTTTTTGCGGAGTGGTCTCAGGTAGCATAGCGGCGTTACGAAAAAGGCACTGTTCCCGATGAATGCCAGATTTAACGCCTTGTTTCAAACTGCTTAATCGACATTCGCAGGGCACTCAATCAGCATTCGTTTGGGCGACGGGATGGGAAGATTCCATCTCGGTCAAAAGTCCGCCGAGCGTTCAATTGCATGCAGTGCCAAAAACCTGAATGACGATCGAGTTGCCATCCAAAAAGTTAAAATCGCCATGAAATAAGAGTTCACGTCATCTGTGCCGCACGCATAAGCCAGAGGGTGGAAGTTGATTTTTCCAACATGATCCGAAGCCTTGGGTGGCAGACCGAAGTTACGATCTCCACTTCCCGCTCCGTGCAATAGTTAGTGTGGGCAAAAGCCGTAAGCACAGGCCTTACCCAACCTCGATCACCAGAGACCAGGCCTGTAAAATTGAGATATTTCAACCGATGTGCAGCCAACTGAATAACCGCCAAGTCCAATTTGTGACTTTTAAGGAACCAGGCCGCTGGGTCGATAAGACACCGCCATGCAAGGAGTTCCGGTGCCTGCCGAACGCGAATTAAGATATCCCAATGGATGCAGGCGGAGCTGGCGTGGTAAAGTATTACCAACTGCGAACCATCAGAGCCTTGCTGTTCAACCATGCTTCAATGATACTACTAGCCAGGCGATGTGGCCTGATTTGGCTAAAGGAGATTTTCATGGCGGGCGTTTCCATTCCACATGACACAATGAAAGCGGTGGTTGCTTGTGCGCTGATTGGCGCGACGTTTTTCATTGGCGGCTGCGCTGATCGCAGCATGCAATTGCGCGATCAGGGCGTATCTCTTTACAAACAGCACAAATACACGCAAGCAATGACCGACCTGACCGCAGCGCTTAACTACGACCCTACCAGCGCGGAGGCCAACTACTATGCCGGCAAAATCCAGTACACCAAAGGCAACTATGAATTGGCAGCCTACCATTACAAGCTGACTTGGAATGCCGACCCCCATTACCCTGGTGTGAAATCAGCCCTTGCGAATACCTACTTGAAAATGGGTGAGCCGAATGCCGCCATGAATTTCTTGGAGCGCGATGCCGAGCTTACCGGGTCGGTCGCCGGCAGATTGCGGGTGGCGCGCTTCTATAAAAAAATTGGCGATTTGGATGATGCGCGGCTGAATTATGAAAAAGCTGCCGCAATGGACCCGCGCAGTCTGCGCGTGCTTATGACCACCGCAGAATTTCTGGATTCTGTCGGGGACCGAAAGACCGCTGGCGAATACTACGCCAAGGCTTATCGACTTGCGCCCACTACACCCGGATTGGTCGCAAAAATGCAGGCAGACGGCGTGTCAATTGCCGATGCGCTTGCTCCAGCCGCCACTCAGCCGTGATGAATCGTCCCGCGAGCCGACAGGGTGACAATCGACAGGCTTGGTGAATGTGCCGTTTGCAGAACCGGAGAACAGTTCCGATGAAATTAATTTCAGTCGGTACGCCAGATAACTATTATGATTGAATCTACCAGCCAAGCATTTTTAGACATCCTTGATCCCGCGAAGGACCGGCTTTACGGGCTGGCGCACGCGGCGGAACGAGATCATGCGGAACTTCGCCTGCAACGCAGTGCGCGTGAGGTATTCCAGCAGTTTCATAACAGGGATATTGGGCCGACCGATGTGCTTGCGCGCATTGAAAGCCAGCTACAGGCCGGCCAAACCCAAGCACCCACTCCTGCAACGGAATCAACTCCAATGCCTGCGGCGGTATGGGCCAGATTGGTAGCCGCCGTGCAGATTGACGCTGCCCGGCTCGGTGGCGTGGCTGAGCAATCCATGCTGGCATACGATCCACTCCTGGCACCGCAAAAATCGAAGCCAAAGGATGATGGCACAGAGGGGTTGAATTTGTCCCCCTGGTCCAGGTTCGTTATCGCGGCCGCGATTGTTCTGACCGTCGGCATTGCCGCAAGCCTCATTTTGACCACCCATCAATCGTCACCCAAAAGTGGAGCACCGCCCGTTATCACTCCACATAATAAGAAGCCGCCTTCCGGCCCATCGGGTGCCAAGCCAGCCACCAGTGCCCCAGCCACAAAACCATTGACGCCGCCGCTTAAAAAGACCGTGGCACCGACATGACAGCATCCACCACCGACATTGCATATCGTCATCCGACTCGCATCCATATATTCCAATTTGGAAGCCAGGGGATCAAAATCACTGCGCCAGCAGATCCGGATGCTTTGCTGGATGATCCGGAGGCTGAAAAGCGTTACGCAACTGATCAGTCGCTCCCCTATTGGCCGGTAATCTGGCCCAGCAGCCTGATGCTGGCGGATCAAATTTTCTCATTCGGCATCCCCGCCGATACGGATGGCCAACCGCGCCGTGTGCTGGAGCTTGGCTGTGGACTGGGAATCGCGGGCATTGCTGCCGGATTGATCGGCTGCCGGGTAACATTTTCAGACTATGACCGCGATGCTATTCTGTTTGCCGACCACAATGCTCGCAGCAACGGACTGCAGCACTATTCGACACGGATGATGGATTGGCGTCGGCCGGACAATGACCTGTTTAATTGGATCATCGCATCGGACGTTTTGTATGAGCGGCGGTTGCATGAAATACTTATTAACCTAATGGATCAAATGCTTGCACCCGATGGAGAAGTATGGATGACCGATCCTCAGAGGACGGCGGCAGCCGATTTTCCCCTGCTGGCGGCTTCGCACGGGTATCGCTGCTCATCGACGGAAGTTAAATGGGAATCACCATTGACACCGAAAATTGCCGGGACTTTTATAAAAATCAGCCGCGTAAAATCCACCCGATCGGCACCGGTCGGCCAGCTTTGATGTGCGGGTAAAAGAATGGATCGATATTACTGCCGGGAAATCAGATCGGCGCAGTCTGCAATCGTGCCAGATGACCAAGTGCATCACGCTCTGCATGTGATGCGATTGCGGGATGGTGAACTGGTAGAGCTATTTGACGGCCAGGGATGCTATGCTCAAGCTCGCGCGGTAATCAATAAAAAGCAGATTAATTTTGAGATCGACGGCGAGGTCAACGTATCGCCCCCACCACCATTTCAACTGCATGTTGCCACCGCGATACCGAAATCTGATCGCAGTGAACAACTGGTGGATGCAGCGAGCCAACTGGGTGTGCACACGCTGAGTTGGATTATTTGCGAACGAAGCTGCGTGAAATTGGATGATCGTCGTGGCAAATTGACTAAATGGCACCGGGTGGCTGTTGAATCCGCCAAGCAATGCCGACGAAACTGGCTGATGCAAATTGAAGCCCCGATTACGCTGAGCGATTATTTAACACGATGTACCCATATGAAAGTTCTGGCAAACCCACTGAGCCCCTCACACCTGACCGAAATCTTACAGCAGCCCCGGCCACCGGCGATAACCATTTTTATTGGGCCAGAGGGGGGCTTCACCCCGGACGAGATGCAGTCATTGCTGACTGCCGCGTGCCAGCCCTTCACCCTGGGGGTGAATATTTTGCGTATCGAAACCGCCGTCGCGGCGGCGGCGGCCATTATGAGTAAATGGAGCATGCCGCTCTTGCCATAATTTGAGTCTGGGCGTATTTTTTGCGCCCTGTTTTAGGGGTACGTTATATGTCCATCGCCCAGCAGATTGTTGATCGACACTCCCACCATTTAATTGGGAATTATGGCAAGTTGCCGGCGGTATTTACACGCGGTAACGGCTCCACTCTTTGGGACGCTGACGGCAAAAGTTATATCGACTTGTTTGCTGGTTTTGGCGGTACCGTTTTGGGTCATGCACATCCGGACCTGATTAAGGCCATTTATTTGCAATCGCAAATGCTCTGGCATGTGGGCAATCAGTTTTATACAGAACCTCAGGTGCGCCTGGCAGAAGCAATTCGGGCTGCGAGTTTTGAAGGTCGCGCTTTTTTTTGTCACAGTGGGGCGGAAGCCGCAGAGGCAGCCATTAAGTTGGCCCGCATTTCGGGTGGCCCTGACCGGAAACAGATTGTTTCCATGCTGAAAGGATTTCACGGGCGAACACTCGGTGCGCTTTCAGCCACGGCAGGCCCCGCGCAGCAAGGCTTTGAGCCTCTCGTGCCCGATTTTGTGCAGGTGCCATTTGATGATTTGAGCGCGTTGGAGGAGGTGATGAGTGAACGCACCGCGGCCGTCATCATGGAGCCTATACAAAGTGAGGGTGGCATGAATGTTCCCAGCCCGCAATATATTGCCGGCGTAAGGTCGTTGTGCGATCAGACTGGTGCGGCCCTGATCTTTGACGAAGTGTGGACGGGAGTTGGACGTACGGGCAAGTTTTTTGGCCACCAGCACGTTGGGGTAACACCCGACATCATGACAATGGGCAAGGCCTTAGGGGGCGGTTTACCTGTTGGCGGCATCTGGGCCGTGCCCGAACGTGCATCGTTTTTTAAGCCCGGCACCCATGGTTGCACACTGGGTGGCAACCCCATCTGTGCAGCGGTGAGCGCGGAAGTATTCAGCGTCATTAACCGTGATAATCTGCTCGCCCGGGCGGCAGATGGCGGCAAGCAAATCGTCCACTTTCTGCAGTCATCACGCAATGCGTCCAAAATTGCGGACATTCGCGGCCGAGGCTTGTTTATTGGAGTACAGTTAGGCGTACCTGATGCGACGCCCCTTCTGCACCGATGCCTTGAAATGGGGTTGGTCGTCAATGTTACGCAGAAAAATGTACTTCGTATCTGCCCGGCCCTCACAATAACAGAGGGGCAACTGCAGCAGGGGTTGGAATTGCTGGACAAAGCTTTGGACAAAATGTAGAGGCGAGCAACAGGGCTGCATGATTGCGCCACGGCTTTGAAAACCATCGCTGGGAAGACAGCAGTGCGAAACACGTGTTTTGGCGTTGCCGCCCTGCTGAAAACGTGTCAACCTGGTTGCCTGATCCGACTCTACTGCCAGCCAGAGTCACGAGAGCAATTCATCCATCGCATTGATATCCCGCGGAAGTCACAAGCCGGTTAGAATTGGTAGCTTGTGGTGACCGAGCCACCTTTGAGGCGCTTGAATGGCTGACAGAATTGCCCGGACTTGTGGTGAATCGAAATGATGTTTAAACCGTTAAAAATTGGACCTTTCGCCCTGGATGTCCCGGCCGTCGAAGCTGGCCTGGCCGGTTACAGCGATATGGCCATGCGCGTTACCGCTCGGCGTCGTGGCTGCCCGTACGCCGTGACCGAGGCGCTCCTGGATCGCGTCATCATTACGGGCGGGCGCGGGCGGGAGAAAGGATTAGTCCTAAATGATGAAGATCATCCGGTGGCTGGCCAACTGCTCGGGAGCGAGGCGGACGAGATGGCGGCAGCGGCTAAAATTTTGAAAGAATATGGTTTTGATGTTGTCGATCTGAATTTTGCGTGTCCGGTTAAAAAGGTGATGGGTCGCTGTCGCGGGGGTTACCTGCTTAGCGATCCGGTACAGGCGATAGCCATAATGCGGGCGGTGCGCGACGCTATCGACGGACCGCTGACTCTTAAGCTGCGCCGCGGCCTCAATGACTCAGCCGAGGCTTCCGACCAATTTGAACAGATTTTTGACGAGGCACAGCAACTTGAATTTGCCGCCATCGCCGTCCATGGCCGAACGGTGGAGCAGAAATATACTGGCAAAGCCGACTGGAATTTTCTGCGACTTTTGAAAGCCCGTAAGCCACGCATGACGGTTTTAGGCTCGGGTGATGTCTTCTGTGCCGCCGATGCGCTGAACATGTACGAATCTACCGGCGTTGATGGCGTATGGATAGCGCGTGGTGCCATAGGTAACCCGTGGATCTTCTCCGAATTTCAAGCTCTTATAAGTGGCCGATCACTGCGACCTCCCCCCACCATTTTTGAACAGAAGGCGGCATTGCTTGAGCATTTTCAGCTTGCAGTCACTATCTACGGCGAGGAGCTTGCTGCGCGGCAGATGCGTAAGATGGGGATTAAATATTCACGGCTTCACCCGGAGGGTACGGCGGTATGGAAGGACTTCATCGACGTTAAATCTCAGTCAGACTGGGACAGAGTATTAACAAACTACTACAGTACGGATGGACCAGGACGCGTGCAAAGTTCGATTGCAGACGCAGCCGATCTGTACAATTCCTGTTCGCTTGCGGGTGCGGCGGCTTGATATGGATCAACCTGCCACTATTTTAATCATTAAGCCGAGTTCGCTGGGCGATGTTGCCACGTGCCTGCCTCTGCTGGCAGATCTTAAGGCACAGTTTCCAAAAGCTAAAATTGATTGGTTGGTAAGTCCGGCTTTTGACGCACTGGTTAGGCATCATCCTGATTTGAACGCGTGCATTCATTTTGATCGCTCCGCTCTTGCAGGCTGGTGCTGGAAGCCATCATCAACACGAACCTTAAGCCATTTAATTCACATGATTCGTCAGGCTCACTACGATGTGGTGATTGACGCGCAGGGTTTACTGCGAAGCGCCACGTTGGCGTGGGCTTCGGGTGCGACCATGCGTATCGGCCCCGGCGACGCCCGTGAGGGAGCAAAATTTCTGTACACGCATCGCGTGGATACCCATCGGCAGACACAGTTAGCGGTAGATAGGATGCGCCATCTGCAAACACCATTGGCACCTCTGCGCGACCGGGTCGAGTTCAAACTGCGGGCGGATCCGGATGCCGCCAGCCGGGTACATTCATTACTTGGAAACAGCCAACCGTTTGTGGCACTACTGCCGGCGGCGCGTTGGAGCGCTAAAATCTGGTCAATTGACGGCTATGCACGCCTCGGCAGGCGCATCGCCAACGCCGGGCTGGGCGTAGCTCTAATAGGCACACCCGCAGAGGCCAATATGTGCACCAGGCTGGCCGATCAGATCGGCGCTGGTGCCAAGTCATGGGCTGGTAAAACCAGCATCGCCGAAATGATTGCGCTTCTGGATTTTGCCACTGCCGTAGTGGGCAACGACACCGGCCCGCTGCATGTAGCTGCTGCTCTTCAGCGACCATTGATCGGCCTCTACGGCCCGACAGATGAAAAGTCAGTTGGCCCATGGGGGCAACTTGATCATGTATTGCGTTTTGCCCCCGTGGACGACTACCGCCAGACGCATTCGATCCACGAAAGTGATAATCTTCGGCGTCTAACAGTTGAACAGGTATGGCGCAAGCTTGAGGAGTTGCTTAATGCCTCGCATGCGAAAAAACCCGCTTGAACAACCGCATTGGACTCTGGCCAGCGCCTCGCCGCGGAGAGCTGAGCTTTTGCGATCGATAATTGATTCATTTAGCATTGCGATAAGTCCCAAACCGGAACCGGTCCGAAAGCCAACGACTGTCGATGTGGAGTTATGGCCGGTCTGCCTGGCTCATTACAAAGCGAAGGCAGTGATGGCAGCTCGGCATCTGTCATTTGTTTCCAGGTGTCCGTGGGGCGTTATCGGTGCTGACACCATTGTGGAACTGGAAGGTAATATCATTAACAAAGCCCAAAATTCCGCCCATGCACGCCGCATTTTGCAAAGTCTTTCCGGCCGCGTCCATCGCGTTATAACCGGCGTGGCGGTTGTGACTGGCACCCAGACGCATTTCATTTCTGCGATTGCGGTTTGTAGAATGCGGAACCTTTCGTCTTCCTTTCTGGTGCGATACCTCGCCAGTGGGCTATGGCGCGGAAAAGCCGGCGCATATGGCATTCAGGATAATGATGATCCGCTGGTGCAACTGATCTCTGGCGAAATAACCACTGTAATGGGGTTGCCGGTCCCGGCATTGCGAGACTTGCTTAATCGTATGGATCTCAAAAAACCATCGTGATAATATAAATACAGCGATATCAAGTGCGAAGGAGTTTACACAGTGCCTACTATTGATTTACCAATGAATGAACTTAAGGTGTATCAGGGATGCAATCCCAAACCGCTCGACTTTGATGCATACTGGGATCGCTCTTTAGCTGAAATGCGCGCCGTTAAACCGGATATCCAGTTGACCCCGGCGAGGTTTCAGGCACCGCAGGCGGATTGCTTTGATATGTACTTTACCGGCATCGGCGGTGCCCGCATTTACGCTAAATTGCTGAAACCCAAAGTGCTTAAGGCCGGCGGCAATCCAGCCATCTGCATGTTCCATGGATACACGGCAAACAGCGGCGACTGGCTGGACAAACTGGCATGGGCGGGAGCAGGGTATGTGGTTGCCGCCATGGATTGCCGCGGCCAGGGGGGACGGTCTGAAGATATTACGCCTGTACTGGGCACTACTCATACAGGTCATATTATTCGAGGCTTGGACGATCCTGATCCGGACAAATTGCTCTACCGTTCGATATTTCTGGATGCGGCGCGACTGGCCGGCATTGTGATCGGCATGCGCGAGGTAGATCCGCACCGGGTCTTTGCCATGGGTGGCTCGCAAGGCGGTGGCCTGACTTTGGCCTGCGCGGCCCTTGAACCCCGAATTGCAAAGTTGGCAAGCCAATACCCTTTTCTTTGCGATTATCGACGCGTCTGGGAGATGGACCTGGCCAAGGATGCTTACAAGGAACTGACCAGCTTCTTCCGGCGACACGATCCTCGGCATGAGAGGGAAGATGAAATCTTTACCCGCCTCGGTTACATCGATTGCCAACATCTGGCAGACCGTATTGAAGGAGAAGCTCTCATGGCAATCGCCCTCATGGACACAGTTTGCCCCCCCTCCACGCAGTTTGCTGCCTTCAATAAAATGAAATGCAAAAAGCGATCGGTGATCTATCCCGATTTTGCTCACGAAAATCTGCCCGACTGGTGGGACATCGCGTTTGAGTTCTTTAATCATCCCTGATCCTTGACGGTATTGAAGTTGGCGGATATTTTCACGTGTCTGTACCGGGGGCATAGCTCAGTTGGTAGAGCGTCTCGATGGCATCGAGAAGGCCAGGGGTTCGAGTCCCCTTGCCTCCATCCGGCGGGCAGAGGCAGCGACGCTATGCGCTGCACCCTCTCGCAAAGGCCCGCAAATAGCGGGCTTTTGTGTTCTTACACTTTTGACGTGCGAAGCATTGCGAACCATTTCCGGCGGTTGCTGTGCCGGAATTTGTGCCGCTTTTTTTGCTCCACCGTTGACGCCCACGGCGGCATCGAAGTGGTCATCGGTGGTCATCAAATAATGCCGCATCGCAATCGTCGGCGTATTGCCCAGCCATTGGGTTACAACTTGAACGGGAAAATTCTCTACAAGCTCCGTCTCCCGGCTCGCCCGTAAATTGTGGAATAGCTTCGGCCATTCCGTGACGCCTGCCCGATGGATAATTTTCTTAAACGTCGTCCGCAGGTTACAACTCCCCCAACCGGCCGGCCCGAGCGCCGCCTTGCGAAAACGCTCATCTACAATGTACTCGGCTCCCTCGGGCGCAGCCTCGAAAGCCTCAAACAACTCATCCCGCAGTTCAGGGAATAATGGAATAACCCGCGACGCCCCATCGGCATAGCGTTCAGTTTTTGGACTTGTGACGGTTATGCGGCCAGTCTCCCAATTGATATCCTGCCACCGTAGCGATAAAACCTCGCTTGGACAACGCAGGCCCCCATATCGGGCAAGCACCACAATGCACCGCCAGTCATGGTTTGGGCAAGCACCTAGAACATGGGTAATATCTTCCCGGCTGATAAATCGCTGCCGCTCTCTTATGCCGCTGGCCGCCATCTTTACGTCCTCAAATGGGTTTTCTTCAATCAACCTACGGCGGCGTAGTGTGTTAAAGAATGTGCGAACAACCTGTAGCCGTTTGTGAATTGTGGTAGAGGCTAGCTTGCGGCCAATCATCCACTGTTTGAAGTCATCGGCCTGCCCCGGGGTGATGGTTCGCGCGTCCCGGTTCTCGCCAAAGTGTTTTTTTAAGTCCTCGATAACCTGTTGGTAAACAGTCAGGGACGATGGTTTCAAATCCGCCCGGCTTTTTAGGTACGCGGTTAGCGACGGCCCAAGTCTCGCGCAAGTCGCGCCCGTCCTCGGTTCGACAAGCCCAGCCCGCGACAGGCGGTCGTATAGCTTTTGGCTCACGCCCTTTAACCATATGGCGGTTTCACGGCGGACGGGCTGGCCATTGATTTTCGCCACCGCCAAGGCCGCTATATGGCCCCGGATTTCCTCCGCATCGTGTTTGGAACACTGGCCGAGTCTTACAGTCTTGCGGCTGCCGTCGCCAGCTACAAACAAAATACGTCGGCACCCGTTGGGTTCTAAACCGATAGTAGCCATAGATTGTTTACCTCTCAGAACACCCGGCGTCTTTATTTGCGCCGTCCCGTAACCGCCTTTAACTCCAACTTAAAATGAGCGGCCAACTTGTCGGCGATATCAAGCCGTAAGCTTTTGCCAGCCACAAATCGGCCAAGTCCCGCACGGTCGATCCCGGTCGCCCGGCTTATCGCACAAACTGTTTGATCGCTTTCCTGAATAGCCTTACGGATTGTTTCGCTCATAGTCATGTTGCTAATTATCTTCGCTCACCCTGCCGCTGTCAAGCAACTCATGCCGATGATGCCGATGTGGGGTGCGGCGCGGCATTGCCACCGTCGGGCAATTCAATGGCGTCCGGTTATTTTATCCTCATATGGAATTCTCGCTTCCAAGCTTCCGACAAGCATTTCGTTCAATACTGGTGCGGGTTTTAGTCGGAAGTAGGCTGAATTTCCGGCTTACTTCCGGCTTGCCCGGTAGCCGGTTGCTGGAATGTCGGAAGCGACTGCGAAAAAAAGGCTTGTTCTCGCTTTTAGCCCTATGGATATTAGGTAAAAGCCTTGTCGGAAACTCGGAAGTGGGAATTGCAGGGACGATAATGCCGGGGCATGGTGGCGGATGCCGGTGTTGATGCCGGGCGTGATACCGATACCGATGCTGCCGATGCCGCCGGGCATCTTCACGGTGCTGGACGTGATGCTGATGCTGCCACCCATCCCAATCGTATTGCCAGCGTCGGCAAACGGTGCGCCATTGTCGCGGTGGCCGTTTTAACGGCTCGATACTCAAACTCGGCCCCGGCAGGCCCGCAAATAGGCGTTTAACGCGGCGGGTTTCGGCGGAATTGCGATAAATTGGCCAATTGCGGGGTTTGGCCCGGTTCTGCCGCCGGTTTGCTGCGCTCCGGCAATGCTGGCATAATGAACCTTGACGATTGCACAGGCCGGAGTAATAAAATGCACAGCGGATTGCCATTTTCAATCGCCTGAAAATAAATGGGAAAGCCAAGCCGCCGTAACGCACGCGCGGCCCAGCGGCCCGGTCGAAACGCTTTTACTTGTCGCGCCGCCGATGATTCACGCGCGGCTTGATCTTCGCGGCAGGCGAAAACAGGCGGCGCTCGGCAGGCGTAAAATTCGCGGCCCGAATCAGTTTTTTCAGTTCTGGCGTAATAAACGGTTCGGCTTTTTTACTCATGGGGTTTATCCTCGCTTGTTGTTTCAATCTGGCCGGTCGGCAACGTGCTGGCCGGTGCATCGGCTTTGATTTCGCGCATGAATCCCGCAACCCAGTCGGAAAGTTTTAGGCGAATTTCAGGCGTCGGTTGCATCGAAAGTTCGCTGGCGTGATCCGTCAAGTAAATTCCAAAACCTTGGAGCATTGCGATAGGCCACTGGTCGCGCGGACGGGCAGGATTTTTAACGCTCTCATGCCAGGATTCTTGCAAGAAAATCCGTAACCCGGAAATCCAGTTTTCATATTTTTCGCGGAATTCAAGCGATAAATCTTCCGTAAGCGGCGGCATTGAAAGCTCGCTCAACAGCCGCAGGATGCAATTTTCCAAGCATGATTTTTGCGATTCAATGCTTTGGGCATCCCCGCGTAGTTCGGATAATTGAAACTCATAAATCGCGGCAAGTGCGTTTTCTTTTCGCCGCCGCGCTTCTAAAATCGTTGCGTCCTGTTCTGCCGGTCTACCGACAGTTCCGCGCTCCGGGTGTTGTTTCAACCAGTGGCCAATTTCCGCAAGGTTTAGTTTGATAGCGCCGCCTGCTCCGGTATCCCGATCATGCGGACAGCCCGATTTTATCCATCGGCGGATTGTTTTCGCGGACACGCCAATCGCCACGGCGGCGGCGTCAACGTCCGATTCGCGTTTTAACGGCGGTTGGACAGGCTGGACACGATTTTTAGACTTTAGGTGTCCATGCGGCACGCGCACTTTCGCCTTGATTTTATTGACGGTTTTCATTACCTGTATCTCCTATAGGTTACATAGACAGTTAATTTGACAACGTACACTTAAGCGAATAACGCGAATCGTCAACCGCGATGATTTTAGATTTAGGCAAAGGACCCGCCCTAAAAATATGTAGATAAATAATCATCTTTTAATGTCCGCCAGTTTGATTTCCGCCAGCAGACTTTGCAACGGCGCGCCCCGCAAATTTCCGCATGACAATAATCGTTGTGATAATGCCCAGATAACCAGCCGGTTTGCGGCAAGGGTTTTTCGTGCAAGGGTTTCGCCGCGCCGATAGATTGCATCGGGTGTTTCACAGCCGGTTAATATGTGCTGAATCTGGCCAAGGTCGCCGGGCGCTAGCGGGTCAGCCAGCGCGTCAAAACGATAAGCGGTAATCGCCTTTTTCCATCGCGCGGACGTTGCCGATCGCGCCGGTGTTTCAGGTACAGCAAACGCGCTAACGGGCGGTGTGGATAATCGCAAGTGTTTGAATTCGGTATCGGCCAACAAGCCAGCAATTGCGATTGCGACTTGCTCGCTGCGCTTCAGGGCGGATAGTGGAGTGTAAATTGTCATGCCCACCAGCGCCCCATGCTGCAATCGTATGTACACGTTTTTAACCGTGCATCCGATAGCAGCGGCAACGATTGTATGGCCAGCTTCGTGCCGCGCGATAGCGGCTAATTCAGAATGAATTGCAGCGTCAACCGTGCTCATACAGGCTCCAGTTTTGCCGGAATAATCCGCGCCGATAAATCTTGAAAATCGGCAAACTCAAGTTCGCCAGCCGTTGCCAGCCGCGCGGTCAGAATCATCAAAACGCGGGAATTTTCGTCCAAAATGCGCAATGATAGGCGGTCAGCTTCGCCGAATATCCGCATCGCGTCAGGCTTGCCGGAAAGAATGTCGCGGATTCGCCCGCCATCTCTCCCAGGTGCCATCGGTGCGCGGCCCGCGTGCCACGTTTCGCAAGATACCTTTGATTCCGCCGGTTGCCGTTGATTGTCACGCGGTATAGCGGCGTTTGGCGGCTTTGACAGCGGCGCGTCAGTCGATTCGATTGCAATATGCCCGAAAGCGTTCACGGAATTGACGCCAGCCAGCAGAATTGCCGTTGCATGGCACGGATCATCCGGCAGCGTCAGGTACGCTTCGCCAGCAACGCCGTCGCCGCGTTGTTCAGCGGCCACGCGCGAAACTTTAACGCCCAAAGCAATCGCCACAACGCAATGCGCGGATTCGTGTAGGCAAATAAATGCGTAGCGGTTTTGGCTCATTGTTTGCCCGCCGGTTGCGTTGTTTTGGCATCGCCGATCAGCTTATCCCATTGCGTTGCCGTGCGTCGCGCGTCGCCCAGAATTGGCCCGAGGTTCCGCACAAGCGCCGCCGCTTGCTCGTGAATCGGCCCAGCTTTTTTGCGGATTTTCTCAACAAAAGCGTTGATTTCCGCATCAAAAGCCGCAATTTTTATTTGCAATTCGTCATATTTACGTTGATCGTCCGCGTGCTCAATTAACCACCGTCGCGCGGCAAAAATTTGTTTGCCGGTTAGAATATCCTCGCCGATCGCGCCCGGGCTTTGGCGGCCAAGTTTTGTCGCAGCGCCACGGAATTGAACCGCCTCGGAATCGGTCAGCTTTTCGCCAGCCGCCAGCCGCAGGCAAGTTTCGTAATAAAGTTCGGTTGCGGCCCGTGTTTCGCGCTGCGCCGCAGCGTCAATTTGCTCGCCGAGTTCGCGGGCGACGATTTCTTCAGGCGAAAGAATCAGCCTTGGAAGCATATTTTTGTCAACGTAATCGCGGTTTGCTTTGTAAATTCGCCCGTTGCGGTCAGCCGTCCAACACGTTTCGCCAGGCTCGGCGGGCAGCGCATCATCCATCGGCACGGCAGGATTGTCGTAAGTCACGCGCAACGGATTGTTATTTTTATTGGTAGACATATCAAAACTCCTATATACAACTATGGCCAGCCAACACAGCCAGCCGAAAACTCAAAAAAAGCCACGCGGCGGACTCTGGAAAATCGCATCCGCGCGGCGTGACAAAACTGGCTCCGGCAGTCTTGCCGTAGATGGCCCAGTGGCCAATAGGTGGCCAATTGCAAGCCCAAAAACCGCAATAATTCGGGCTTTTTCGCACAGTGCGCGGCTAAATACCGGCCAATTATTCATTTTGAAACTCGCTCTCATCCGGCCCGGCGTTACCGCAAGCGCTTTCGCCGCCATAACCGTTACTGGCGCTCTTAGGCGCGGTCGCCAAAGCAAAAGCCGCTCGCGCGAAGCGGTGTAAATTCAGGTTTTTGTACGTCGAAAGCGATATGCCCAGCCGTTCGGCTATTACTCGGTTTGGCATGGACGGGCTTTCGCAAAGCAGCGTAGTAACCCGCCCACGCAACCCATTGATTTCCGAATCCGAAAATTGCCGGTGCCTTGTTCGGCGCGGCGGATCAGCAGCTTGCCCGGCAGCAGCCAAAATTGTCGCCAAAATAGCCGTTTGCATCGCGGGTGTAAGCCGATCCCATTGGCCACGAAAATCATCAACGGAAATTTTCATGATTCCGGCCCTCCCGTCCTCGCGGACGATTGACTGGCCGTTGATTCGCCCATCGCAATGGCTGGCGTCGGTTGTGCAACGATACGGGCCTTCAGGCGATACCCGCGCCACGCACTTTTGAGTAACCGGCGCACCCTGCACACCGGCGGGACATCACTATCCGGCGCGGCTGTAAATTGAATCGTCCAGACTTCCGGCGTTCGTGCCGGCACGGGAATAACCGGCGGCTTGATCCGCTTGGCGTTTGGCCGTGGTGCAGGCGGCGTATCAAATAATGGGCGCGTTGTCATAACAGCCATCCTCCAAGAATCGCCGCGGTAATCGCCAGGCGATTAAGAATCATCCGCCAACGGTTCGGCGCAATGCCCAATTCAAGGCGGCGTCGCCGAATCAGGCGGTCAAGTCTTTTGGCGTCAGGGTCAATCATGGTTTGCCCACCTTGCCCAGGGCGGCGATATGCGCTTCCAACTTTCCGCGTTCCCAGCGCGGTGATTTTGCGCCCAGATAAACCGGTTTCGGCAGTCGGCCCGATGCAACCAGTCGCCACGCGGTTCGCGTTGAAACGCCCAGTATCACGGCAACTTGTTTGACGTTCAAATACTCGGTGGCCATGGGAAAATCCTCGTCTTTCTGCGGCGTAATTCGTCGCGTCATAACCTTCGGCGGCGTAAAATGTCGCCGTCAATTGAATATGAGACTTGGGGTTTGAGCCATATTCTGAAAAAGCTCGCTCAATATGGTATAAAAAACGAAAAAACCGTCTATTTATGCGGGTTTCATGCGTTCAAAAGAAAATTTCGGTATTGCCCAGTGTTCAACAAGGCAAATCGCGGCGGCAGGCCGATGTTTCGGACGATGTTTCGGACGATGTTTCGGAGAAAAACCATTGAAAATCAGGCTTTTTTACAGAAAACGAAACGTCGTAACGTCCGAAACATTGTGCCCGTACTCTAGGGGAAAGTTCATTTTGCGGCCCGCGCCATGGCCATAATGCCAGCCCGCAGCGCTTCCGGCAGGTCGGCCCACTGGTCGGCCAGTTCAATCAATCGCGGGTCAATGTTTCGCGTTTCGGAAAAAACAGAAACGCCAAGCGGTTTTGGATGTGGTGCAGAATCCGTTGATTTATGCGGCGATTGTGATTTTAAGCGTCGGCCTCCGAAGCCGAAGGTTGTGGGTTCGACCCCCGCCCAGCGCATTGGTAAATTCCCTTGATTATTGCGGCTTTCGCCGCTATCCACGCGGGTTTGCTCAATGTCGCGTTGTGCGGCTTTTAATCCGCCAGCGTTCGCCAAAGTTCGCGGTTTTCCGTCTGAAGGCGCCAAGTAAAACGCCAAGTTAGATGGATTAGTTTCCATGGGTTTATGCGTTGTATCCGCCGGTGCGGCCACGGCGCTTACCGGCAGGTTATCGGTTCCGGTTTTCAGCGCCGCAGCGGTTTGCTTTTCCGATTGCGGATTGTCCAGCCCCAGCCGCGCGGCGATTCTGCCCGCAATGTCAAGGCGTATGGTTTGGGTTTCAGCCATAAAGCGGGCGATTGTGTGGGCATCAAGGCCGGTTTCTTTGGCCAGCCGGTAATGCGAAAGCCCGCTTTCGGCAATCGCTTTTCTCAATATGTTTTCAATGTCTTGGCTCATAATGGATAATTATCCGTTTACCAGTTTACTTGTCAAATCAATTCCCGGAATTCCGGCGGTATCAGGCGGTCGTTTTACAGCTTCCCCAGAGTACGGGCGGAATGTTTCGGATGTTTCGATGTTTCGGAAATGGCTTTTCTCGCTCAAAAACGCCACTTTGCCCGAAACATTGCGAAACATCTCCGAAACGTCTCACGCCACGGCGGCCTTGGTGATCTGGCAGGTTTTCCGCCGGTTCACCGGGTCGCGGCCAGTTTCGACAATCGTTACGCCGGCGCTCCGCAAGTTCGGCAAGCAACGGTCAATAGCGCCCGACAGGCCGCGTGCATTGGCAGGCCAGTTTTTCGCCCGCGTTGCTTTCTCACCGGCCAGCGGCTCAAGTTCGTCCAGCAAATCGCTATAACTTCCCTGCCAGTCAGCACGGTTCGCCATCAAGGCCATGATTGACGTTGCGATTGCGCTCGCTTCCAGCGCCGCCGCGTTTCCTGCCGCACGATTCGCCGAATACGCGGCCATAAATGCGCCGGGTGCCCACGGCAGCGCCGGCTCGCAGGCAACTATCCATCGCGCAAAGTCGGCCATGCGCGGCATACTTTTCAGCCGCACGGCGGACAGGTTTTTCAGGCCAGCGGATACGGCGGTCAGCAGGCCGCCAAGAATCAGGCCGTGCACTTCATCGAACGCGGAGAAAATTAAATTTTCGTCCCGGCGGCTTTTATCCGGAATTGTCGGCAGGTGGATCAAAATGCTTCGATCCATCAGGTCAGGCCGCGTCGCCGTATCTTCAATTCCGTTGAGTAGGATAGGCCGCCGCGCGTTCAAAATATATTCGTCGCCGTCCGTGTATAGTTGCCGCTTGGCCAGTCCACCGCCGGTCGCCAGTGTGCAAAGTGAATCCGATAGCCACGGTTGCAGGCCGGAAAGATTGTCCAGACAAACCACAAGGCCGTTGCTCGCGGCGATAAACAGCGCGTCATCATCTTTCGGCGATTTCCGCGCCGATGATTTATTTTTATCAATCAGATTGCGGAGAATCTTGCACATGTTCGATTTCGCGCTCCCTTGCTCGCCGGTAACGGCCAGTGCGGCTTGCGGCATATCCGGCTTGAGAGCGCCCAACAGCCACGCGACAACCAGAATCCAGGCATCATCATCCGGCACATTTATCAACGCGCGGAGTTCGCCGATACTGCCGCCGGTAACAGGCTCCGGCAGCGGCAACATGCCGCGCTTTCGCAAAAACTTAACCGGGCAATCGGCGGCGGATACCACGCTCCAGCCGTCGGCGGTAACGCGCACAGCCCGCCAATTCTCATCCGCAAGGTCAAGATAAATCGCATCAGCAGTTCGGCATATTCGTATTGCGGTTTCGTATTTCTCGCCGCCGAATATTGCTTGCGCTTCCAACGCGGATTTAACATCCTGCCAAGCATCATCGCTCATGGCGGTTTGTGTCGCGGCGTATGCGCGGCCTTTGATGAAACGCGCGAAGGTTTTACTGGATACCGGCCAGCTCTCACGGTGGCCATTGGTCTCAATCGTCGCGAAAGCGTCGCCCTCGGCGTCGTGCCACAACTCCACGCCGATCATCAATGCGGCCATTTCCGCAGCTTTTTGTTCACGGCGTTTATCAGCCGCGCTTTGCGGTGCGGCGGCAGCGGCCTTTGTTTGCGGCGGTTCGGGAAGCGGATACGGCTTGGCCATGCTTTGCAGAATCTCAACGGTCGTTTCCGGGCTTTCACTGTCGGTGCGGCGGCCCAGCCAATCGACAATATCTTCGCTCTCGCCAAGGCCATCCAGCTCGACGATGAAAACTTGCGCCGGCGGCGTCAGGCTTCGCATTTTTGCGGCCACGGTGTCGGCATAGCTTCGTCCGGCGGCATCATGGTCAGGAATGATATGCACAGTTCGGCCAGCCAGCGGCGTTAAGTCTGTTTTTGCAGATGATCTTGCTCCCCCGGCGGTTGTCACGGCCAGCAATCCCAGTGGCTCCAGCGCGTCGGAGCATTTTTCGCCCTCGGAAAAATAAATAGGCGTGTCCATTGGTGCGGCCAGCAGTTCGGGCAGTCGATACAACGGCCTTGGCTCCGGCATTGCTGCGCAGGCCCAGCTTCCATCGGATTGTTTTGCCAGCGGCAGAATATCCTTGGTGCCGTTGGTGTTGCTCCAGCGCAAAACAGTTCCAACGTGTTCACCGTCGGCGTTGCGATATCGCCAAGTCATATCGGGTTTGCGGCCGTGGCTTTGGCTTAAGGCGGCAATTCCATCATCGGCGCTGGCGTAAGTTTTTTTCGGCGCTGCAGCAGGCGGCGGCTCGGCGGCCTTAGGTCGCGGCGGCGTATAGCTTGGCTCGCGGCGGCCCAGAATGGCCTCGTTTATTTTCCCGCTCTCGCAGCCGCGTGAACGGCAGGCCCAGATTGCTTTTCCGTCGGTGAACGTCATATCGCAGCTTGGGCGGTGCGGCATCCCGTCGGCTTCGTGAATCGGGCAACGGCCGCGCCATTCTTTGCCAGCGCGCTTCGGCGGGCAGCCTGTTACGGTCGCCCACTTGTGGACGATTTCGTTTTCGGATAAAATCACTAGAAGTCCTTTCGATTTTTGCCGCCGGTCACTGTCGCAGGTCGCCGGCGGCTATTTTTATTTTTTTGCGGGCGGTATCACTTGCGCCGCCAACCAATCACGCATCGCGTCAACCGGATAAAGTGTCACACCACCGCGCCGGATGTGTGGCACGTCGCCCGATCGTGTCCACGCCCAAAGAGTTCGGGCGGATACGCCGATTGCAGTCGCAGCCTCTCGCGGTCGCAGGGCCAAGCTCGGTACGTGGCACGGCTGCCGTAGCAGGTCGTCGGTCATCGCTGGCCCTCCGCAACGCCGACAACCTTAGCGGCGCGTCGTGCCGCGATTACCTGTCGGCGGTATGCGGCCAGTTCTCGCCGGATCGCGCGGACGCGACGGCGGATTTTCGGGAGGTCGGGTTGTTCTAACGTAGCCATGAAAAAAAACTCCAATGAACATACTCATCAGAGGAAATGAACCATGGGTTGATTAAGTTTGTGCTGGTTTTATTGGGGATTCAAACCAAAAATAAACCGGAGGGCTGGCGTTTTTAACCCATTGGGTCAATTAAATTACGCGGTCGCTTCGATCATCTTTTGCTTGTTCATTAATAAGCCTCTCCAATTCCTTGGCCTCTAGGCTGGAATCAGATAAGTCAGCGCCCACCGCATCTAGCTTGGCCGGGTCTATGGTGCGGACACGCGGTTTTCGCCCCGCATGGTTTTTGTGCGGACGGTCACGCCAGCAATCTAATCGTTGCGCTGTACTCGTCGGGATTCCCAGGAATTTCGCAAAGGCTTTCAATGTCAGGCTGCTCTTAGCCAGCAGTCGCTTGCCTCGACGGTCGAGTTCTAACCTTGATACAGGTTGCGACTTGGCCTTCGCCGCAGATTGCCCGATCATCTCAGCTAGAATACGAACAGCTACTGATATCTCCGCGCTGTCGCTGTTGCCACTGCCGAGAAAACGGATTGGGTATTCATTCATCAACGCCACCTTGACCGCTGAAATAAAATTTGAGGCGCAGGGAACAAAGTTTGGCGGGTAGCCGTCTAGTCGCGGACGGTCTTCGGGCGGCAGTAGCCGTCCACGATAAAAATCAATCAACAGTTCGAAGCCCGGGGGCAACTTTTGAAAGTGTCCCGCTCCCTCGGCGGCGGCGATAACCTCGGCGGCGTCGCGGCAAAGCTCATCCATCGCCACGCTTCGACTTTGGGCTGAATGAGCCTCATGCCACACCTCAAATTTTTCAAAACACAATGCCATCCGTAGCAACTCTTGATAGTGCTCGTTGGCGCTGGCGGGGGTCAATGATTCAGTTTCGCGATCTTGCGCCCGGTTCGTTTGCGTTCCCATACTTCACCTTTGATTGTCGGGTCGGCTAGGCGAGCACGCCAAAGGTTTAACGTGCCCAACCCAGCCGATACTCGCCAGCCGTCGCCGGCGATCCCGAAGCCCATGTTACCCAGCGGCCGCCTTCAATAAAAGCAGAACCGCCTCCTTGATGTTTTCTGGCAGGCTTGTCGCGGCAATAGCATCGCTCACGTCGGCGAGTGTGCCGGAATATGTGCCGCCTTTGTTGCAAACCTGTTGTTTTATTGGCGTTTCGCTATAAGGTTCTAGTCCCCTTGCCTCCATATTTGGGGAACTTACGGCAAAAACACTCATTGGAGTCTCCTATCTGTACGTCGCACATCAGCGAGTCATCGGCGCGGGTTGCCGCCAATGGTTGCAATCTCGCCTTTGATTTCCGCCTCTGATATTGATGTTGCCGCCGTAAAAACGTCTTTAGACGGTTTCACTGAATGCAGCTATAATTGCGGGCTTTAGTAGTGGCGGAGGCTGTATCTGCTGCCATCCGCCTATTTGCCTGAGGTCACATGGAATTACACCCTGCTGGTAAACCTGAATCTTCCGCGATGGATTACAAATCGACGCTGAATTTGCCGTCGACCGATTTCTCGATGAAAGCCAACCTGACTCAGCGAGAGCCGGTGATGCTGGCCAAGTGGCAATCGGACCATCTCTACGAAAAGATATTGGCCTCGCCGCACCCGCGTGGCAAATGGGTATTACACGATGGCCCCCCTTACGCCAATGGCGATATCCACATGGGGCACCTTATCAACAAGGTGCTAAAGGACATCATCATCAAATACCGCACCATGTCAGGATATGAATGCCCATATGTACCGGGTTGGGACTGCCATGGCCTACCCATCGAAAGTGCCGTGCAAAAAGAGCTTGGCCCCAAGCTTAAAAACATGTCCCCCTTTGAGGTGCGAAAACTATGTCGCGACTATGCGATGAAATTTGTCGGTCAGCAGGCAAAATCTTTCCAACGTCTGGGCGTGCTGGCTGATTATGAAAAGCCTTATCTGACACTTGCCCCTGCGTATGAAAAAGGTGTTTTGCAGGTATTAGCCGAGCTACTGCAGCACGAACTTGTATTTCGGCAGCGGCGGCCGGTGCATTGGTGCACTTATGATCAGACCGCTTTGGCCGAGGCGGAATTGGAATACGCGCCGCATCAATCCACCAGCGTATTTGTGGCCTTCGCCATGGATTTGTCCCAAGGTTGCTGGCCGGGTGCCCTTGGTTCCAAACCTGCAAATGCCGCGTACCTGATTTGGACAACTACGCCGTGGACGCTGCCAGCCAACAGAGCTGTTGCCGTGGGACCTGGGAACTGGTATGTATGCCTGCGCGAGAAAAGTGGCCGACATCCCGCCCTGATAGTGGCCAGGGAACGGGCCCAAGCCACCATTCAGGCTGCTGCCGAAGGGCCGTTGGCAGCACATTATGAAATAACAGCGAATGCCGTCCTCGGGACCGAGTTGGAGGCTTCAGCGATACCATATCGGCATCCCTTTGATGAAAACCGCACTTGCCCGGTGGTGTGCGCCGATTATGTAACCTTGGAGGATGGTACCGGTTTGGTTCATACAGCGCCGGGCCACGGTGCTGAGGATTACCTGACAGGCCGGCGCTGCAACCTTGAAGTTTATTCGCCAGTTTTGCCGGACGGGCGTTACGACGAGAGTGTGGCTGAATACCTCAGGGGTGAACTGATATGGGATGCCAATGAAAAGATCGTCAATAAGCTGACTGCCGACGGCCAGCTAATCGCCAAAAAATTGATCCAGCACAGCTATCCGCATTGCTGGCGTTGTCGCCGTGCCATTATTTTCCGCGCTACGGAACAGTGGTTTGTTCGGGCATCCAATGAAAGCCCACTGGTGCAGCGGGCACAGGAATTTATTAATCATGTGCAATGGATACCGGCATGGGGTAAATCACGCATTGCCGGTATGCTTTCTACCCGCCCCGACTGGTGCATTTCCCGGCAGCGTTCATGGGGTGTGCCGATTCCAGCTTTCACCGACGCCGAAGGCAACATTCTGTTAACGGCAAAATCCACGGCGCGGGTGGCTGAATACTTCGGCCAGCACGGTGCCGATAGCTGGTACACGGACGCGCCTGAGGCAATCCTTGGCACCGAAATGTGGTGCGATGACGCCCTGCCCCCCAACGCTGGCGTGAAGTCTCAGCACGAATTTGTCACTGCCGCCTTGCGCAAAGGTAGCGATATTCTGGATGTCTGGTTTGAATCGGGCGCTTCGCATCGGGCCGTATTGGAGGGTACCCATCCCGCGCTTGGCTATAGTGCGGATATGTACCTTGAAGGGTCCGACCAGCACCGAGGCTGGTTTCAATCAACTCTTTTAGAGGCTGCCGGATATAAGGACGCGCCGCCCTTCAAGAACGTGCTGACACATGGATTTATTGTCGACGCCCAAGGACGCAAGATGTCGAAAAGTGCCGGCAATGATATTAAAGTATCGGATGCCCTCAAAGAACATGGGGCCGACGTGCTGCGGTTATGGGTAGCAAGCGTGGACTATCATAACGACATGCCGTGCTCCAAAGAGCTTCTGGCAAGAACCGGCGAGGCGTATCGCAAGGTCCGCAACACATTCCGGTATCTGCTCGGAAATCTGTACGATTTTAATGTGCATCAGCACTCCGACCGGCCGGCACGACACAGCATAGATACCTGGATGCTTGGCCGACTTTCGGCAATCAGTTCTGAGACCATTGATGCTTACGAGCAATACGATTTTCACCGGGTATTTAGAAATATTTATGAATTTTGCAATGTAGATATTTCTGCCATTTATGCCAAGGCGATCAAGGACCGGCTGTACTGTGAATTGCCCGATTCCCCTCGGCGCCGATCGTCGCAGCGCGTCTGCTTCCTCCTGCTGCAAACGCTGGTCAAACTGTGCGCGCCTGTACTGGTTTTTACCTCCGATGAAGTCTGGCAAGCCATACGGAATTTACCCGGAGCCGAAACGGAAGCGCCGTGTGTGCATCTGACGCGGTTTGCCGACGACTTAAAGTTCGACGCCGTCGTGATGGAGCCTTGGACCAGATTCATGATGCTGATCGAAAGCGGCAATAAGCAGCTTGATGAGCTCAAGCGTGCGATTGGTCTGGGTAACGCACTCGACGCGGAGGCGGTGATCATCGCCCCCGTTGATGAAGCATCACAGGCGTGGGCACATTTGTATGGCCCCGAGATCGAAGACGCTTTGGGAGCGGGGTGCCATCGGGTGGAAGCTGGTGCGTCATGGGGAATTCGCATGGTCGATGTGCGCGATATTTACCCCAGTTGTGCGCGTTCATGGAAACGACGTCCCGATGTGGGGTCAAACCCCCGGTATCCCGATCTTTCCGCACGCGATGCACGAGTTGTCGAGGCGCTGACTGGGCTGACGCACCAGACGCCGGGGACTACGATGTCATCAACGGAATAAATTATGCCATTACTCGGTGTTAATATTGATCATGTAGCTACACTTCGCCAGGCAAGGCGAGGCGTTGATCCCGACCCGGTTTGGGCAGCAGTAGAGGCACAACTGGGTGGGGCCGATATCATCACGGCCCATCTCCGCGAAGACCGCCGACATATCAATGATGATGACATTCGGCGGCTGCGGTCCGTATTGCAGGTGCCGCTGAATATAGAAATGGCGGCAGTGCCGGATATTCGCAAGATAGCCATTCAAACAAAACCCGACATGGTTACGTTGGTGCCAGAAAAGCGCACCGAGGTTACGACCGAGGGGGGGCTGGATGTTCAGCAACAATGGATGATGCTGCGCAGCTACATCGCGCCGCTAAAAAAGAACGGCATTCTTACCAGCGCATTTATTGACGCAGACGTAGCGCAGGTTCGGGCCGCTGCAGATGCAGGCTTTGACATATGTGAATTGCATACCGGCCCTTACTCACTTGCGACCGGCAATCGGCGTGCAATAGAAATTGACCGACTGCGCCTGGCGGCCGAGGCGGTGGTGAATCATGGCATGCAATTAAACGCCGGCCATGGGCTGAACTTCACCAATGTCACCAAGGTGGCGGCACTTCCGCATATGGCGGAACTTCATATCGGCCATTCCATCATAAGCCGCAGCGTATTTGTCGGCCTGCGGGAAGCCGTGCGCCTGATGCGGGAATTAATTCAAATTTGACTTCAAGGAGCCTAGCAGATGTTTGCGGGAACTTTCACCGCTTTAATAACACCTTTCCGGAACCAATTGTTTGATGAGTCTGCGTTTTCGCGGCAAATCCAGACCCAGATTGATGCTGGCATCACAGGAATTATCCCGGTGGGTACCACCGGAGAATCGCCCACGCTTTCGCATGAGGAACACCGACGCGTGATTGAAGCGGCCATAACGTTGGGGCACGCCGGTGGCTTGAAAGTTATCGCGGGTACTGGCTCCAACAGCACCGCCGAGGCCATCGAACTTACATCTCATGCCAAGGCATCCGGAGCGGACGGCGCTTTGTTGGTCAACCCGTATTACAACAAACCAACACAGGAGGGACTTTACCGACATTTTACGGCCATCGCGCAACAGGTGGACATCCCGATTGTGCTGTACAATATCCCCAGTCGCACAGGGATCAGCATGACCGTCGCGACGATGAAGCGGCTTGTGAGCAACTGTAAAAATATCGTCGCTGTAAAAGACGCCGCTGGTAATCTGGACCTGACCAGCGAAGCGATTGGAGCTGGCCTGACAGTGCTTTCGGGTGACGATTCGCTTACCCTGCCGATGATGTCCGTCGGTGCCAGAGGAGTCGTGAGCGTGGCATCCAATATTGCACCGCAAATGGTTGTAGCGATGGTTAAATACGCCGCTGCCGGCGATTTTGCATCGGCACGATCCATCCACCATCAACTATTTGCACTATGTCGAGCGCTGTTTGTTGAAACCAATCCCATTCCGATCAAGGCCGCCATGCAAATGGTAGGACGGGACAGCGGGGAATTACGGCTGCCGTTGTGCGAGATTAGTGATGCCAATCGCCTGATATTGAGAGACGCGCTTGTGGCAGCGGGTTTGTCGCCAACATAATCGAAATCGGTGCATTTTTGTATCAGATTGGAGAAGTTAATGCCGCACACCATCAAATATTCAACGCCGCAAAGTCTGGCCCTGCTGATCATCAGACTGGCAATAGCGATGGTATTTCTGTACCACGGTTCAAAGAAACTATTCGATGCATTTGGCGGTCCCAACTATCAGGAATTTGCCAAGTTTCTTGCATCGAAGCATGTGCCGATGCCATTGGAAAGTGCGATTCTTTCCGGATGTGCTGAATTTTTTGGCGGATTGGTATTTTTAGTGGGTCCCGGCTTGCGGATCATATCCATCCCGCTGGCATTTAATATGTTTGTGGCGGTGCTTTTTACGGCGCCCAATGGATTCGGTGTAAACAATAAGCCATATCCGGGCTGCGAATACCCACTGACTCTTCTGTTGGTGGTCATTGCCATGGGGCTGCTGGGCCCCGGCGAATTTACACTTGACCGCTTATTTCGCAAGCCTGTCAAGGTGATGCCGTAGTGAAGCAGCCTGCGGTCAATGTCCTAACTGCAGATCACATGGGCCGACGCAATACCCGCTTGCCGCGTGCCACCCAAAGCGCGCTTATGCTCGTGGCCATGCTCGGCTTGGCCGGTTGCGCAAGCCAAACCATTGAGCCGGGAGTCTCGCGGTCAGCGAATCTGGCGGCAGCCGACCGATCGGTATCACCTGCACTGGCCGCCGTGCTGGGTAATCTGGCGCAGGCCAGCAGCGACAAATGCCAATTGAGTTTTCTGGCAAATTTCAAAGGACTTTCCCCCGAGGCGGCTGAATTCAATCGTTACATGGGACAAAGTCAAAAACACCTGCTTGATCTATTAAGGGCGTGGGCACACGCGCATCACCTGGTATTGAGGCAGCACAAACGCCGAGGTCTTTTTGGTCAGGCAGCAAAATTGCAAAACTCCAGTGACGCCCACGCGCTGCTTTCCGCCAGTGGTGCATCATTTGAGCATCTTTATCTGCTGTTGATGTACACAGATTATTCATGGCAAATTCAACTGGATGAGGCAGCACTGCAATTCAAAACGCCGCCGGTTCCGGTCAATTATTTAAGGCAAGCTTTAAAAGTAAATCGCCATTCACGTTCACTGATTATGCATTTATTATTCAGCACTCGCGCACGCGGCTGACGCCGACGTACCCTGCAAACTTTCATACGCATGATATTTAGGCCTGCTGGCGGTGACGAAGCTCTTTGCTGCCATTGCGGCTGATGCACCATTCAAATTGATCAATTTTCAATTTTTGGGGTTGACAATCAGGCGGAATTTTCTTAAAAGGGGTTCATGAGATGTTGGGTGGAACCAACCATTTGAACATCTCCCATGTGCGAAGGTCGAATTTTCCTGATTCGGGTGCCGCGCATATTGTTGGCCGCCGGTTCACTGCATCGGCGGCGTGTCAGCAAGGATTGATAACGCCCTGCAACGCATTGGTCGCGGCTGAGCGTTTGTTTGGTCGAAATTCCTGCCGGCGGTCTGCCTGCATCGGTTTTTCGATCAAACGTGGTACGGTGGCGAGGAGGCGATTACTCGATGACATCATCTGGGCTTCATTCGAGCTTTGGAAGCGCAATCGCCGGGAATAATCCAGCTGGTGCCCTGGTTCTTCGCCGGCCGACGCTCTCGGACGCGGTACGGATATTTGATCTGATTCAGAATTCTGAAAATCTTGATAAAAATTCACTTTATTTGTATATGCTTTTGTGCCGCGATTTTTCTTCCACCTGCCGGGTTGCGGAACTTGGCAACAATATTGCCGGGGTGGTTACGGCTTACCTTCCATCACATCAGCCGAAGTTGGTCTTTGTCTGGCAGGTAGCGGTCGCGAAGGAATATCGAGGACGCGGGATTGCGCTGGCCATGCTTACAGATATGGTGGCAGGGCTCGCGGCGGCCGATCCATGGTTGTTGCAAACGACCATTACACCATCCAATTTGGCGTCGCAAAAGCTATTTGAATCTCTGGCGGCCCGATTCCACGCACCCATCAGCGTCACCGACGGTTTTCACGAAAGTCTCTTCGAGCCATACCGTCACGAGCCGGAACGATTATATACCATCGGCCCGATTTCATCCGTTTGCCAGGAACCCGCCTCAGGCAACCGAAGATAAAAAGGAGGATGCATAAACAATGGAAACACGTGAATCAAGAGTACGAAGTTACTCGAGATCATTTCCCGCAGTCTTTAACAGGGCCGTCGGGTCTACACTTTGGGATGAAAATGGAAAGCCATATCTTGATTTTCTGGCTGGCGCGGGGTCACTCAATTACGGCCATAACAATCCGCGTATCATCGGACGCATAACAGAATACATCCGGGATCATGGTATCATCCAAGGGCTGGATCTGATGACCAAAGCCAAACGCGAGTTCATTGAAACGTTTGATCGAATCATTCTGGCACCGAATGAACTGGACTACAAAATTCAATTTCCCGGTCCAACTGGCACCAACGCCGTCGAAGCAGCCATTAAACTGGCACGAAAAGTGACCGGGCGGTTTAATATTATCGCATTTACCAATGGATATCACGGAATGACCGCCGGCGCTCTGGCCGCTACCGGAAATGTATATCACCGACGTGATTATGTCGGCTACAGCGGTGGCATTACCTTCATGCCATACGATGGCTATCTTGGGCGAGGCGTTAACAGTGTCGCTTATATACGTCGTTTTATAGAGGACAGCAGCAGCGGCCTCGACAGACCTGCCGCCGTCATCCTGGAAACGGTGCAGGGTGAAGGAGGCGTTAATGTTGCTTCTACCGACTGGCTGAAAGCATTAGAGGCGCTTTGCCAGGAACATGACATCTTGCTGATTGTGGATGATATACAGGCCGGATGCGGCCGCACCGGCGAATTTTTCAGTTTTTCTGAATCGGGAATAAAGCCGGACATTGTCACGCTTTCCAAGTCGCTGGGCGCCTGCGGTCTGCCGATGTCCGTCGTACTCATCAAGCCCGATTATGACCTTTGGGAGCCTGGCGAGCATAACGGTACCTTTCGCGGCAATAACCTTGCATTTGTTGCAGCGACCGAGGCACTGACGCAATATTGGTCTAATACGGCATTTTCGGCGCAGATTCTATCCAAGGCGCGATTCCTTAGAACCCGGTTGGAAGTCATCGCACGGTCATATTCAAGCCTGAACATCGAGGTGCGCGGGCGCGGACTCATGGCAGGCCTGTCAATCGATAGCGAACCCGAACTGGCACGATCCATTTCTGCGGCTGCTTTTGATCATGGTCTGATATTGGAAACATGCGGGAATCAGGATCATGTTGTGAAATTTCTTCCACCATTGATTATCGAACCCGATGAACTTGCACATGGACTGGATATGGTAGAAAAGGCCTTTGCCCAGGCAGTTGCCAGTCACTTTCGGACCGCACAGACCTCGGCTCATTTAACAGGAGACATGCTTAATGATCGTTCGTAAACTTGAGGAAATCATTGGTGCCGTCAATGACGTTGACACACCCAACTGGTACAGCCGGAGACTGCTGACCGCCTCGGATTCCGTTGGGTTTTCCCTCAACGATACCCACATTCGAGCCGGGACCGAAACACTGATATGGTATCAAAATCATATTGAGGCTGTCTACTGCATCGAAGGTCATGGCGAAATTGAGCTTACCGAAGATGGCCGCGTTTACCCCATCTGCAGCGGAACCCTTTATACGCTCAATGGCCATGAGCGGCATTTGCTGCGGGCCAAGTCAGATATGCGCATGATATGCGTATTTAATCCACCCCTCACAGGTACCGAGGTGCACGACGCCAACGGAGTGTATCCGGCTGCGGCGGGTGCGCAGGACTGATCAGCCCAGATTGTCAACAGATAAAAGGAGCATTTATGCAGCCAATTCATGATTCCTACCCGTCCCGCGTGGCGGACCGCCCGTTGATTACCCTGCGGCAGGACCCGGTGATCTGGTCTCAGCCCGGCCAAAAGTGTGCAGGCCCGCTGTCGGAGTACCAACTCAAAACGTATGCTGAGCAGGGCTTCCTGTTTCTACCCGAGCTTTTTTCCGCATCGGAAGTGGAGATACTGATGAAGGAAATTCAACGACTGGGTGGAGATGCGTCCATCACTTCTCGGCCCGAATGCATTACGGAGCCTGGAGGCGGTGCCATTCGTTCACTGTTTGATGTTCACGAGCTATCGGATACGTTTGCCCGACTGGCTGCTCACACCAAATTAGCCGACGCCGCGAGGCAAATACTTGCATCAGATGTATACATCCATCAGTCGCGCATCAATTTAAAGCCGGGATTTCGCGGAGAAGCCTTCTATTGGCATTCTGACTTTGAAACGTGGCATGTCGAGGATGGGATGCCTCGAATGCGGGCGCTGAGTATCTCCCTGCTGCTGACAGACAATAATTCCTTTAATGGCCCGCTCATGCTGGTGCCCGGTTCACATCTCAAGTTTATCAGTTGCGTCGGCAGAACGCCGGACAATCATTACCAGCAGTCACTGAAAAAACAGGAGTATGGCGTCCCGGATGAGGACAGCATTGCCCACTGCATACAGGATGGAGGCCTTACAGCTCCGACCGGTAAGGCTGGATCGCTGCTTATCTTCGATTGCAACATACTTCACGGATCAAACGCCAACATGACGCCCTGGCCCCGAAGCAATGCATTTTTTGTGTACAACAGTGTGCATAACACGCTGACGTCACCGTTCAGCGGGCAGCAACCTCGGCCAAAATTCATTGCCAATCGCCATTTTAATCCTCTGCCATCATACGAACCGCAGGCGGCAATGCCAGCCGTCAAATGAAGCCTCCAGGTTTTACTGGAAGGATTGTGCGGGCATTTTCGCGGTTGGCCAAGGACAAGTTTGCGTTGAAGTTAAAACGCAAATATGCTCCTCGTATTGTACCAGCAATGCCGCGGGGGCAGTCTGGCCAGTTATGGAGCACTTTTAAAAATGATTTCGTCTTTCTTCTCTAAGCACAAACACTTTGGACGTCTTGTGAAAAAATCGACCACCGCGTTGTTATTGGTTGCTGCCGGGATGGCAGCGTCTTCGGCGTATGGTGCAGATGCTGGCGAGTGCATCCTGACAGGCCTGACACCGGCGCAGGTAAATGCCAAAGCCAACGCGATTTTGGCCAAGCTGACACGGAAGGAAAAGATTCATCTTCTGGCGGGTAATGGCAGCATGTGCACCCGCCAGGTCAAACGTCTGGATATCCCGCGGTTGAATATGAGCGATGCATCAATCGGCGTGCGAGTTTACGGCCCATCGACGGCATACCCCGCTTCAGTGTGCCTGGCAGCGACGTGGAATCCAAAGTTGGCCATGCGCGAAGGACAATCCTTGGGCTCAGATGCAAGGGCTCGTGCCGTCAATATCATCCTTGGTCCCGGTATTAATATCATGCGTGTGCCGCAGGCAGGCCGTAATTTTGAATTTATGGGTGAGGACCCTTACCTTACCAGCCAGATTGCGGTGCCATGGATCATCGGTCTTCAATCTATGGGTGTGGCAGCCTGCGCCAAGCACTATGACGCCTATGAGCAGGAGACGAATCGCGGCACCATTAATGCCGCCGTGAGTCGACGCGCTCTGCAGGAAATTTATCTGCCACCTTTCCGAGCGGCGGTACGGCAGGCCCACGTCTGGACAATCATGGCCGCGTACAACCGCGTCAATGGTTATTACTGCACCGCAAGCCGGTACTTGCTTACCGACGTTCTGCGGCATCAATGGGGCTTTAAGGGGGTGTTGATGTCCGACTGGGGCGCAACGCACGCCACCCGTGGGCCAATGGCTGCCGGGCTGGATCTGGAAATGCCCCACAACCGGTATTACAACTACAAAACCATTAAGCCATTTATTAAAGATAATGATATCACCGTGCACCAGATCAATCAGCATGTGCGAAGATTGCTGCGGATGATGGTGGCAATGGGATTTTCCCATAAGCGGGTGGAGGATCAGCAAATACCGCTGAACAATCCAAAATCCGCTGCCACCGCCTTCAAGGTAGCTGCCGATGGCACCGTCCTGCTGAAAAATAAAAATGGCATTCTGCCATTACGCCGATCGAAACTGCGCACCATTGCCGTTGTTGGGCCAATGGCGTCTCCTGCCATCTGGTGCGGCGGCGGCAGCGCATATGCGCCTTCGATCATAAACCCTGTGAGCATGCTCGCGGCCATCAAGCACGCTGCCGGTTCGGGCGTGCGGGTAATACGCATTCCGTTTAATGCCAAAATGGCTCGATTCTGGGGACGCGGCACTTTTCACGCACCCAATGGCGAACCGGGGCTTTTGGGGCAGTATTACAACAACAGCCGTCTGGCTGGCAAGCCGGTAATGACAAGAATTGACCGTCGCATAGGCTTCAATTGGGGACAGTTCTACCCGGTGGAAACATCCAACCAGCATTTTTCAGTACGGTGGACGGGCACGATCAAACCCGCATCTACCGGAACCTATCTTTTTGAGGCATCTGCGACTGATCCCTGCCGCGTCATTCTGAATAATCGTTGCGTAATCCGGATTGGCCGCTGGAGTAACGCCATGGTGCAAAAACTGATAGGCATCCACATGACAGCGGGAAAAACTTATCAGTTACGCGTTGAGTACTTTGGAAAGCACTGGAACGCCGAAATGGAGTTTGGATGGGTGCCTGAAGGCAATGAACTGCTGACTGCCCATCAAAAGAGGATTATTCGCCGTGCCAGCGCGGTCATCGCGTGCATGGGTTATGGGCCGAATGTGGAGCACGAAGGCGCGGATCATACCTTTCATCTATGGGGGCCGCAGGACCAATATCTGCGAGAGGTTGCGGGGATCAACCCGCACACCATAGTTATACTGAATGCCGGGGCACCTATTGCCACTGCCCCATGGATACATCGGATCGCTGGTTTCATTGACGCCTGGTACCCCGGAGAGAACGGCAATAATGCCGTAGCGGATATCATCTTCGGCAAGATTTGTCCCAGTGGACGCTTGCCCGATACATTTGCTCGACATTGGCGAAATGAACCGGGTTATGGCCATTTTCCTGGCCATGCGGGGCAGGTTCTGTTTAACGAAGGAATTTACGTCGGTTACCGCTGGTTTGATCACAACCATATCAAGCCGCTGTACCCTTTTGGCTATGGCCTGTCGTACACAACGTTTGCCTTCGGCAAAGCCAAAGCTAAGCAATTTGGAACCGGCAAAGACATGATCGTGCATGTGACGGTACCCATCACCAACACAGGCCGGATGACCGGCGCTGAGGTAGCGCAGTTGTACATCCGGCCAATGGAAGACCGCTGGCATCGCTGCTTCCAGACATTGAAGGCTTTTGACCGGCTCTCGCTGAAGCCCGGCCAGACCAAAATGGCCCATCTGGATTTGACAGATCGCGATTTTGCATACTTCAGCTCCGCTCGCAATAAATGGGTGGTGCCGCCGGGCAAATATGAATTGGTCATCGGTGCCTCAAGCCGTGATATTCTGTCATCGGTCGTGATTCATGTTGGCCACCGTCTGCACTGATGGCCGTGGGCGTTAAAAATTATCGCACTGGAAGGTTAGCCCAGTTAAAGTAAAATTCCCGCATGGAAAAACTCGAACCTGTAACAGTTGAACTGCGCAAAGATTTCCGCTTTGAAGCGGCACATCGCCTGCCAAAGGCACCGGCGGATCATAAGTGCTCGCGACTGCATGGACATTCTTTCCATATTGAGGTGGCAGTTCGAGGTATCGTCGATCCGGAAACCGGATGGTTGATGGATTTTGGCGAAATTAAATCTGCCTTTGCTCCCCTGCACGATCAGCTTGACCATCGCTATCTCAACGACATACCTGGCTTGGAGAACCCCACCAGCGAATACTTGGCCCATTGGATATGGAAACGCCTTGCACCGCGGCTGCCCGATCTAAGCAGCATCACCGTGGCCGAAACATGCACCAGCCGATGCGTTTACTGCGGGCCTGAAGCCAAATCCAAAAAGGGGAGATAGCGCAGATGGCCTTCAAATAAGTGAATTGAAATATCCCTGCAATATTCTTGCCGCCGCAATGGCATCGACGCGTCGCTTTTTCTGCATCGATGTAAATGCCCCGCTGGCAAGCAGGCTCTCCGCCTCAAAGGTGGTTAAAAATTCGTTTATTTCCAGAACTTCCACATCACCGACAGTCACCCTGAGTAGATCGGCAAACTGCCGCGTGCGCTTGGCCTGAGGCCCGCCGGATCCGTCCTCATTCAGTGGCACACCACAGATGATGACGTTGATGGCCTCTTCATCAACTACGCGGGCAATACGCGCAACGGCATCGGCGTCCGACAGCCCCGTCAGACAGTCATACGGACAGGCCAATCGTGACTGTGTGTCACCCAATGCCAACCCAATGCGACGTAGACCAAAATCTATGCCAAGTGCACGTCTGACGGGATTATCTTGTGTATCCATGCGGGTACGCCTTTTGTGCCGCCTGTGCCAGCAGCTTCACCTTCTCACTTTGGTCCACCGGACAAACCATCGTTACGTTACCGCTGTTAACAACGACAATATCTTTCAGCCCCACCACTGCGATCAGATGAGGCTCATCGGATACCGCCACCACGCCACTTGAATCAATGGCCAACAGATTGGCCATGCTGCTCCGATTACCCTCCGCGTCGGGGGCCAAAGTTTGCGCATAGCTGCTCCAACTGCCTACATCCAGCCAATCAACATTCATTGGAATTGTCGCGACATGCGGGGCTTTTTCCATGATGGCGTAGTCAATACTGATTTTGGGCAGCGTAGGGTATATCTCTCCAACAACGCGTTCAAAATTTGATGTGCCGTAGGCATCAGCGATGTGCTGCAAACCCGCATAAGCTGCGGGCTGATGAATCCGAATCTGTTCCAAAATGGTGGCGGTTTTCCAGACAAACATGCCGCTGTTCCAGAGATAGTTGCCACTGCTGACATAAGCCTTGGCGGTAGCGGCATCGGGCTTTTCTCGGAATGCCGCTACCTGCCGCGCGATACCGGCAATGGGCTGGCCGCTTTCCAAGTAGCCAAATCCTGTAGCCGGATAAGTTGGCGTGATGCCGAAAGTGAAGAGATATTCGGGCTTGGCTTCAGCCAGATCAAATGCCAATTTAAGCATTCTTTGAAATTCCGCCACGGGCGTGATGAGGTGATCGGCTGTAAGAATGGCCAGTGTGGCATGGGAGTCTATTTTGTGGATTACGGCGGCTGAAAAACCAACAGCGTTAAGCGTGTCGCGTCCCATGGGTTCGCCTAAAAGCCGATTGGCGGCCAAAAATGGCAAATCCGCGTAGACCTTTTCGGCATAGCTGTTCGACGTGCAAACAAATAAATTTTGAGGATCAATGAGCCCCAGCAGGCGTCCGGCCGAGGTGCTCAACAGCGATTGACCATTGATAAATCGCAGCAATTGCTTGGGCTTGTTCGATGTTGACATGGGCCAAAGTCGTGTACCCGACCCCCCCGCCATGATGCTTGCGTACCGCATAAAACTCCTTCCATCACGCCACTGCGCTGTACAATCGTGTTGCGAAGCCGTTGCATTGCCCGCGGAGGTAAGGTTAGCGTAATGTAACGATGTGGACAACCCATGCTTGTATTCCATCGGCGCAGGTGCCGCAGGAATTCGGCGAAAAGCAAAACAGGTGGACGCTGAAGAATGCATAATAATTGTAAGCCCAAAGCCCATTATCGCCGGTACCGAAGCCAGGCAACCGGATTCGCAATCGCGGTGATGTGTTCTCTGCCAGTCGCGGCGAGCGCGTTGGCCCCCCGCACAAGCCAGATACCAAAAGACGTCATTAAGCTTTGTGGCCCCACGTATACACTGCGAAAACATGAATTCAAACTCCCGGCAGCGTTTTGGAACGAACACCTGTGCAACTGGCTGGACGTTGCACTTTGTGGTCGACCCAGTAATTTTTTACATGAAACGGTTTTAAGCATTGAGGCAACCCGCACCATCGTTCGCCATGCCATGCAAAAAATCGACTTTCACGCCGCCACTTCATGGGCACCAAATTTCAAGGTTTTTGGGCAAATTCGTGGGCAGCCCGTTTTGATCCTGGTTCGATTTCCGCTGAACGGCAAAATTCAGACCTTTCCACTGGATGAATTAATTCGGTTCAATGGCTGGTCCCGATCGGCCGGGCCGTTGGGATGGATTTACCTTGGAACGCCCGGCATCTATCAACTACCGGAACACCTGCGCAATGCAAAGCCTGGCCAGACCGTCACTCCCAAGGCAATACTCTACAATGACCCACAAATTGCCATGAACTATCGTGGCATTCGCAGTCAATCTCAGGCCTTGTTGAATAACAGTCTCTGTACGGACAACTGGGTTTATCCGGATATTCGCTTTTACCGCAATCCCCGGCTTGTACCTATGGCGGTCTTTAACAGCAACGGCAAGGTTCATGCTGATATCATTTTTCGGCGGGTTTCTGAGGTTCAACTTCTTAAAGCAGTCATCAAATACTGGCATGCAGCATCCCTGCAACCCGTCATCAAGGGCCTGCTGCCATTGGCGAAGAAAATGGATATGTGGCGGCGCAGCCTCTGGAAGCAAGTGCATGCAAATCCACATGCGTGGAGCACCTCGAAAACGGTTCAGATTGAGGCTGCTGAATTGCGCCACGGCTATGCCGAAATGACATACCAATGCGTGCGATGGAGCGCGACGCACAGTCACTTTTCTGCCACCGCCACTCACACACTTGCGGCCATCAAGACTCAAGCCCGCAGATTTCTGGCTCACCTGCATGATCAGGTCAGGGCCACCCTTGCATGGGTGCATTACCGGCAAGCACAAAAAATAAATGCCTCCACGCCCGCCACCAAGCGGGCCAAGCTGGCGGCCACGCTCTATGCGCGATCGCAATTTTTGCTTGATTCCAATCTGCAATATCTGCGATACTGGAAATTAAAATTTAATGGAATCTCGCCTGAGGATCCGCGTCATCTGTGGATAGCCATGATCAAGGCGCAGTATGCAGAAGCCAAAGCCAGAAATCGCGAGGCATTGGCAGGGATTGCCTACGCCAAGGTGCTGAGCGGCGGGCACGCCGGCCAGATAATGCACGCCATGATTACCTATGAGACTGCTGTCATCGCTGCCCGCATAGCAGACCTGAAAGTTGTTGTACTTCAATATAAATTTCGCATTTCAAATGACACAGGCTTTGCAGGAAAAACCCACATTGAACAATTGAAGCATGACGAAAAGAAAGCTCAGACCCAGATCAGCCATCTACAACATGAATTGCATGCGCTGCTCAAGAAGCCGCCCCGGTAAGCATCGTCGATACGCCAAACGCAGCACCGAGACCAGATATGTCCCCGATGGCCGAAAGGCTGAGTGGTGCGGGTGGAATCAGATGTCGCTTTTACATCGGCTTGAACGACAGCGGCAGATTCAACGACGGGTTAAGCGAATCAGCACGCTTGGCGGATTCAACTGCGATTTTTTCTGCCTTGGCAATGATGGCCGGCTCGGTTGCAGTCCGGGCAATTGCAGCATTGACAGCATACCGATAGGCTGGCTCCAACCATTTAACACTTGAGCTGGCATCAACCGAGTCGATTTTGGCTCGCGAGAGAGAACCGGTTGCAACGTCCATTTTCAGAATGACATGTTTTCGGAGGGCCGCAATGTATCCCGCCTTGGGCGCTGAAACAGGCGACGCCTTATTGATCAATCCGTAGGTAATGGTGCACAACTGTGCTGCTGATTTTTGCAGCATGACCGCCATCAATTCCATCCGCAGCATCTGGGCCTCTGATAGAGTGGATTCGGCTCGGAATATCTGTAAAAGGGCGTCCGGGCTCTTATTTTGCAGTGCCTGCACGAGGGGATTGGACGCGCTCGCCTTTGCATTTAGCAGCTTGGCGGCAACTGTATAAGCGGTGCTCTGGCTGTTGACAGCCATATTGAAATCCTGTGACGCTGCCTGATATTCTGCGGACGCCTTTTTTGCCTGTCCTGACATCTCTACAAGCAGGTGATTAATAGTGGCTGCGGAGTGATTGACATCCATTTGCCTGGCCGACGCACCATAAATGATGGTATGTACCGCCGCCTGAAGGAGTCTTAATTGCTCCGCAGCGCGTCGTGCTATCTTCTGGGCGACTTTTCGCTGTGATGAAAGCTCCATCACCTGGGCCTGCGCATGAGCAAGCCTGTTGTTTGCAAGCGACAACTGAAATTCCATACGCCCGATCTTGAGGCGTGCCAATTCTATTGGAATGGAAATCTTTGCTGCCGCATTGAGCAACCTTGTTCCGGCTTCCAGGGTGGTCAATGATTTACTACCTGTTTGTACGCGCGATTGCATTTCCAGCCGTCCGCCGCGAACCAGATCAGCTTTGCGCCTGGCTTCCATCGCGGCCAGCGCGGTTTGCGCGTGATGCAAGCGCGATGTCAGGTCGTTGACCATGTGCTGCATCTTTCGCTCGGCATGCTGTGCCGCCTGTAACTGGGACACATATTGCCGACCGTAGGCGGCCTCCTGGGCCTTGAGGTAATTGATCTTCTTGGCATATTGAGTCAGGTGTAAGGTCGAATAATCCAGCGCGTGCAATTCGCGGGTGATATCTGCAACCTCGGCCCGCATGGCTTGAGATTTCATGGCGGCGAGCTGGTCTTCGCACAATGCGCGTTGGGCATAGAGTACGCGCTTATATTCCCAAGTCGTTGCCGGGTTTCCAATGGCGTCGGTCAACAGTGAAATAGCATGCCGGATATCACGTTTGCTGGACGTAAATGTGGTTCCGTTTTTAGCCAAATATGCCGCGGGATTGCGCATTGCCGCTTGTTCGCGCATGCGAAGAGCCGACGATGTCAGCGGCTTGTTAAATTGATTTGGAAAACTGGTTGCTGGTCGATAATCGCCCGCAGTTGACAAATAATAAGCTGCCTTGGATGAGGCTGATGCCGCTTTTTCAGCAGCGGCATTGGTCGGTGAATTGGAACACCCCGATAAAACCACTGACATACTCACGCCGACCAGTGCGCAGGTGCGAAGCAAACGTTTCTGCAGAGAATGCACCGGTGTACGGGACAGACCACACTCTGAATCAAAATACGCACCGTTTTTATAATGTGTCACGACTGCTCCAGCGAAAAAACCACCTGTTAGTGCCTGCCGCCCGATGTGATACCACCGGTCGCGTCAAGAGTCAACGACATTGACTGCTGTCGCGGGGTGTTACGGTTGGCATTGTCGGTCAACTACACAGTAATCCCGTGCCATTTTACGGCAGATTGCGCTGCATCTATTTGCATGCACCCGCATTCACCAATTGGCCCATTTATGCAGGCGAACAATGCCCAGATCAAAAAATTGTCCCCCAACGGTCTGGTGCACGTGAACCGCTATGACATTTCTTCCACGGTGCAGCGCTGCCAAGGCCTTTTTGGTAATCGGTAGCGTGACGTAAGAGGTAGAATATCCCCGCACCGACCCGGCGAATACCCCATTGATATACACTTGGATTCCTTGGTCGTGGTAGGTTAAAAATGCCAGGTGCGTAAAGTTACTGCTGTTGAAGACAAAATGTCGCCGCAGCCAGAGATTATCTGTGGTCCATCGCGTCCGTGGTGTAACCCCAGGGTCCACCGTTCCGAAACCGGCCGGGCCGACACTCCAATTGGAGTCATCGTAATTTTTGGCATACCACCGGCCAGATGGAGGTTTGATGGTGTAATGCCAGTTAATTGGCATATTTTGGGCGGTCGGTATCACCACAGCTTTTACGGGTGATGGTGGGAGGCTGGCCCAGTTATTGCCAATGGGCTTTGCATTATGAGCCCACTTCATCCACAATGCGCGATTGGCCAGCATGGGGAAAAATACCGCTCCAACGACGGGCCTGGCATGCATACCCCCCCACGCTCGATTAGTACCATATTGATCCGCCAGTGGCACACGGGTTGGTGTGTTATCCAAAAACTTGTAGATGCGACTGATAATGGCGTTAAATTCTGAACGCCGTGTCGCCATCGTCGCCGTCCAAATGGAAAAATCGGTTTTGGTCTGCGTGACCGTGCTGCGGTCAGGCAAACCATAGGTGTGCAGTTGCGTCATGTAGAATTTCATTTCCCGACGGCGCACCGACTTTGGAAATATGTGCAATCCAAGGGCTTGGTCCCAAGCCATATTGTAAAGCTGGCTCCATGTACCCGGCTGGTTGAAAGCCATCTTGTAATGACTGCCATCTCGATCAACGCGCATCCATTTCAGTGCCCATCGATGAGCCAGCGCACGGTAGTCCCTTGCCTCAGCGGTCAAACCGCGCATTTGACACAACTTGGCATAGGCACCCATCGCGACGATGGCTTTGACCGATAAGTTGGCGTTGTGCGCCATAAAACCCAGAAAATCATTGGTGCTCAATTGCTTACCCGGATCAAAACCCGACTTGCGCAGGAATGCGACCCAATTTTCTAACAGATTCCAATACTTAGCGGCAAAGTTGGCGTTGCCCTCGGCTTCAGCAATCGCACAGCAGATGATGATGATGTTGCCACTTTCTTCTACCGGCATGTTTTCACCACCAGTACGATAATGCCCCTGAGCAATCGGGTAAGTGCCTAAATCATGCGGTGCCCAGGCAAAACGCCATTTTGGCGTATCCGCTGATACCAAGACCGGTGCAATGGACGCCGCCTCCATTTGAGGATTAAAGAGGAGAAACAGCGGTGACGCGGGGAATATGACATCCACTGTCGCAATGTCGCCATTGCTGGTCTCTTCCTTCGTAAACACCATCGGCTGGCCGTTTCGATCTGCCGCCATACCCATCGCAGCCAACGCCTGACGATAAGCGAGCGAAGCAATTACTGCGTATTTACGACCGCCAACTTTGATGGCATCCTGCTGAACTTGATCGTCAAACGCGGTTGCCTGCCGACGCAGTGACCGGCGGTTCTTCCACGCTTTTTCAAACATTTGCGATGGTGTTACACCACCTTTGCGCCAATACGGACGCAGATATTCGCCAAAATAATCGATTGCCCATACCTCGTCGTACGCCACCATCACGTCGCGGCTGACGGGCCTGGACGATACCCTGCCAAGATTAAAACTGAACGCCTCCACGGGCCGCCCGCGACTCACACGTTGCGGGCCATGCGAGGATTCTGATGGTCCAGGGGTTCCATGCGCACGGAAATTTTTCAGCGCCTGACGGATCGGCAAGAATGCCGCCTTTGATTGCCCCGACACCGCGGCCGTGTAAATATAACCCCAGTCCAGACCGACCGGATCACCAGAAATATTAAAATAGCTTTGCGAAGGATCGCCACATTTCAATGCCGTCAGCGGACCAAATTGCTTCCTGGCCCAGACGACATGCTGATTGGATTTATTAACCGCCACGGCCGAACTTGTACTGTAATATATCTGCACCTGATGGGTCCGGCCATCGGTGGATCGAACCGTCCAGCGGATGTAGGTCACCGGCTGTGTGATATCCGCTATCTTTGCCGGGATACGCGGAGTAAGAAATGACAGGCGAATGCGAATGCCGGCGCCCGCAAATCGGTAGACCGTCTCCAGTGGCAGCACGTTGACGCTGATCTGATGCAGGGAATTGCCAAGTTGCGGCCGCCCTCCCATCAAACGATAGATGTGACCATCAACCCTTACCACGCTGACCAGATTTTGCTTCCGGCCGTCCCAATACACTGTTGGATGATCGGCGAGATGGTTTCGTTCCGACCAGATACTCATGTACGGATCAAACGTCACCAGCGGAACAGCGGGCGGACGAAAATGCATGGATGGCATGAGATTAATTGCCGCAGGTGCCGATGCCGTTGCAGCAAAGAGAATGGAAAGAAGGCCTACAGCGAAACTCCAAGGCCTCAACTTACCCATAAGCTTTTTGTGATAACGCATGAATATCCTTTCGTCGCGTATGCTACGTCCGTCAGAACTCTATTGTCGGGGCCGAAGTCTGCGCAAGTTCTTGGGGCCGCCCGTAATCATCCACATTGTAATATAAAACTTTTCGACTTGCACGTATGGAATTGAATGTTGGGATTAACCTCGACCTTTTTGCGACGGTGAGAACACAGTAACAAGCCAGCCGCCCCGCGCGACGCGGAGCGGCTGGCAAAAAGGTTGCCATTAAGTCGCAATCAGGCGATTACGCGCCGCCCTTTTCGACCGAGCAAAGCTAACCCGCAACCGGCGACTGCCATGAGCGCCAATGAAGCCGGCTCCGGCGTAGCAGCGGCTGCCAAACCTGCCACCTGACTGGCACTGAGCGCCGAATTCCAAGTTGACAGGTCATAGTAGCTGGCCAACGTCGTCGGCTGATTTGGCGCAAAGGCACCAAAGCCACCAATGCCGTCAGAAGCCGTACCGGTCGCGGCGTCCGCGACACTTGCAAGGTCGAAGCTGGGCTGGCCTGCCTCGGCCAGAACCGTCCCAGACATTTGCAGTACACCGTTTATATAAAGCGATGCGGTATTAGTTTTCGCGTCGTAGACGAGTACTTCCTGTATTTTCTGACCCATTGGCGTCGCTTGGTCGTTATTAGCAGCGAGCATCGTGTTGACGCCATTGCTCTGCACGCCTAACGATGACAGATTTGAGCCGTCGGCCCGCTGCGGTTGAAGCAGGATAAAGTTTGATCCTGGAGCGCCTTGGGTTCCAAACCCCATGAGACTTCCCCAGTCGTTCGTCGGGTCACTGGTGGATCGGTTGAAGGTGAGGGCAATGCTGAAACTGCCTGTGTAATTGGCGAACGTTGATCCAGGTAAAGACATACCATTTCCGTTTCCATTGTTGGTGGTCACCAACGCTCCGCCAGAAACGCTAACCCCGGTACCGGTAATCGTGCCAGCGGTTGCCGCCGTACCGGCCGTACCGATATCCGACACGCTCGTCCCATTGATGGTGGACTTTGCAAAGTTCCATTCATCCGTAGGAGCTGGGGCGCTGCTGGGCGTGGGTGCTGGAGCCACCGGCGTCACCGTGGACGCAACCGCGTTGGTCGTGTAGTAACTGGCAGCTTGGCCAGATGTTCCAGTAACTGACAAATTAAAACCTGCACCGCCGCCCTGCTGATAATTCATAACTTCGATGGGGTAGTAACCGGCGGCAGAGAATGTAACACTCGCAGTCCCGTCGGCGGCAGGAATTGATGAACCGTTATAGCTGGTCGCAACGACCTGCGTGCCGGTTCCCGCGTGGCCGGAGGGTGTGATGCCGGTGCCACCAATATAGACTGCGCCGGCATCGTCTGCGCTGGAAAGATTGAAATTGTAAGTGCCTGCTGAGGCCACTTTGATGTACCCCATCTGATCCACGATGGAACTGTACCAGGGGTTGCCGTCAGTAATTGCGGCGCCCGCTGCGTCGGCTCCAAAAAACTCGCGGGTAGGCCGATAGCCGCCACCGTATTGAAAAGCGTCGTTGGTGTTAAGAAATGTTTCCGATGTTGCTGGCAGGGTATAGAGCACCCCGGTTGTGGCACTGCTGTACGAGCCTGAATTTAGATAAGTCTCAACATTAGCGACGTCGGATAGCGTTGGGGCGGTAGTGCCCGTTGGCGCGGGTATGCCGTAGCTGGCGTATCCGCTAGACGTTTTTCCACCGCCAAGGGATGGTGGTGGTGGCACATGCCAGACGCTGGCATAGAGGCCTTGAGTCAGGC
>JGI20133J14441_1000034_pt1 | contig 120537 bp, 131 predicted proteins | sample RS3BMetagenome_FD_14441 | JGI IMG/M metagenome (IMG submission 14441)
CCCCCAGCGGGATGACCCCATTCAACGCAGTGTTACCGCCCTTTGGGAAACCCGCACATCCCTGACGCACTTGCCGTCACACCTATCGGGATATTCCCACCTCATCCGGTGTGACTGTATTTTTATTTGCCTATAGAGTACGTAAACCTCGCGGTTTATCGGAAGTTGACAACGGCTCTCAAGTCACCACGGTGTTACTCCATCGCAACCATACCTGGAGAAAAGCGTCATACATGCTCTCCCATCTCCAGACTTACATCTCTCACATAAGCTGCCGTAGTCGCTCACGGTGAGTTCGTCACATACGAGAGAGCCACATATTTCCACACAGGTCCTGTCGCTCAATTTGATGTAGCATTCTACATTCATTGGAGATCACTTTTTAAACTTCTTAAACAATTTATACCCATGTCGAAACTCCTATCCAGGCGTGATAGACAGGAGGAAATCAGAAAAGGATTAGAGGGCATGATAAAGGAGATAGAGGGCGAGGATTTAAGAGTAGTCACTTTCATGGAATATACCGAACCTTCCCCTCCGGTTAAGCCTAAGATCATCAAATTTTCTAATGTGCTACCGTTACTGAGGAGATTAGCTGAGATGGGTAGAGTTGAGAAAGGAGTAGCAAAGGTAATGTTCTATTCCCCCAGTACGGGGAGGTCTAGGGGACTGACACCAACCATGATGGCAGGTTTCCAGTATCTGGCCCCTGGTGCAAGAACTGAACCTCACTCTCATAACATGGCCTCGATATACATTGTGGTGAAAGGAGAGGGAAGTTCCATAATAGGAGGAGAAGTCTTCAGCTGGAGTGAGGGAGACGTCTTTGTAGTCCCAGCCAACATTGAGCATAGTCATATGAATGAGGGGCAGGAGGAGGCTATACTGTTCGATGTTACAGACTCAGGATTATTGGAGAACATGGGGATATTGGAGTTCAGGCAAGAGATGAGTGAGGTCAAGAAGTGAACAGAAAAGGGGTTTAAGGCATTACAGGTGAGCCGTGAGAGCTTCAATTTTTCCATTTTAGAGAGGAGAAGTTCCTTAAAGGATAAAGATGGACTACCTGAGCTTAAACACTTTTTCCCAAACTCTTTAGTTAAATCAATGGTACTCCTTCATGGATGCTTAAAGGAACCGTAGGATTAGTGTCCGCTGTCCCTTATCCTAAACCTTTCATGTGAAGGATCAGCGGGTTCTGACTCCAGTGAGAGGAGTTCTCTGTAACACTCTATCCCTACTATGTAGATGAAAGCATGAAAGTGAATTGGTAGCGAAAACGTGAGCCCGATGCAGGAAAAACTTTCACCTTCCTTCAGTCGTGAGAAGAATTAGGTCACTTGCTCCATACTACGCGGTATACATCCAGAAGTTTTTTGTCCCTCCAACGGGACAGTTCCTGGAAACTCTTATCCTTGATGAAGGCATACTCCTTCATCTGTTCTACTGCCTTCTTCACTGCGGTGTAAGGAAACTTATCGAACTTAGCTAGAGTGTGCATCCACTCGTTAGCTCCGTACCCAAAGCCTCTACCGAAGAAGTACTCTAATCCGCCCTCCCCACCCCCCAGGTGGTAGGTTAAGAACGGACCCATGAAAGCCCACCTGAGGCCTATTGCCGCTGTCATGACCTTGTCTATGTCCTCCACCGTTGCTACTCCTTCATCTACCAGGTGCACGGCCTCCCTGAACAAGGCGAAGGCTAGCCTGTTCCCGAGAAATCCTGGAACCTCCTTTTTGAGGACCACTACTACCCTGTCTAGTTTTTCCATGAAGTCTTTAGTTCTATCCAGCGTCTCTTGTGACGTCTTCTCACCCGGTACTACCTCCACAAGGGGAAGGAGATGAGGTGGATTCCACGGATGGGCTATCACCCCCCTCTCTGGATGTCTCTCCATGGCCTTTTGAATTTCTGTCATCAGGAGCCCAGAGGTGCTGCTGGCTAGTATTACGTCACCGTGCAACATCTTATCTAACTTCGAGAATAGGGCCTTTTTGGCTCCATAGTCCTCTATGATAGCCTCTATTACTATGTCTGCGCCCTTAACTGAGCTCTCAAGATCGTTAAATGTGGAAATCCTCTTCATCACATTTTCTACGTCCTCCTGAATCAAGGAGTTGGTCTTCATCACTTCCAGGTACCCTCTCACCTTAGCTAAGCCCTTGGTTAGAGTCTCCTCCTTCTCGGTGTAGAAGGATACTTCGTATCCCTTTGAGGCCAGGAGGGTTGTCCACCCGGCTCCTATCACTCCAGCCCCCACTACTGCGGCTCGTCTTATCATGTGTGCTTATACAGTTCAAACAATATAAGCATTAACAAGGCTTTTATAAGAGACGAGACCTTACCTCTTATGCTGTCAGATAAGATATCTGAGTATATTCTTTCAGTGGAAGCTAGGCTAAGATCTAGGTTTGAGAGTAGGGAGAAGTTGCTCCTAATGGCAAGGGAGGTAATCAGGTTGTCTGGCGAGACTATCTCACTTTCGCACAGGGGGAGGAGAGAGGAGGCCCTGAGGAAATATTCTGAAGCTGTAACTAAGGTAGCCGAGATCAGGAACATAGTGGACAGCTTTCCGGAACTCTTAGCAGGAGATGTAGGGACAGCGTTCCAAGAGGTGAGCGAGGCTACAATAGTCCTCTCCCTATACTTTGGAGTACAGTTGTCCTTCCCCAAAGAGCTCGGAATACCAGACATCTATTACATCACTGGGATCGCTGACGCCGTGGGAGAGATGAGGAGAGCTGTACTTGAGAGCCTGCGAAAAGGCGATAAGGCCAAGGGAAGAGAAATCATGGAGGAGATGGAAACGATATATGAGGAGTTGTGGAAGTTGGAGTACCCTAAATCCCTGGTCCCAGGTCTTAGACAGAAGATAGACGCACTCAGGAAGCTGGTGGAGGACACCAGGCACGACCTGTTCTTGGCCGAAGTTGTGGGTACAAGGGAAAAAGAGGACTAGGAGAACTTCTCCTTTACGTGTTGCACTAACTTGGACGCAACGTCTATCCCTGTGGCTAGCATGAAGCCTTTGAACTCAGGCACGTCGTTGAGCTCATTTATTACATAACCTTTTGTTTGATGTTCTAAAACGTCTATGGACACAAACTCTCCCCCTACTACTTTCACTGCTTTGAGGGCTATTTCACGTAAGCTATCGTCTACCTCCAATGGGGAAGGCGTTCCACCTAGGGCTACGTTGGCCCTCCACTCGTTGGAGGGTATATTCCTAGCGTAACATCCAAGTAGCTCGTCTCCCAAGACTATACACCTTATGTCCCTGTTCTTCCCCGTTATATACTCCTGAACGATGTGAACCTTGAGGGCAGAGTTTCCCATCATCTCTCTATGTTCGATTATAGTTTTTCCCTCCAAGATGTCTCTGATAAGTGAGACCATCCTCCCCCAACTACCTATGGGGGGCTTATCTATGACTGGAAATCCCATCTGCTCATATGCCTTGAGTACCGAGTCCGCAGACATGGCTATGATAGAGTGGGGTATCTGTATTCCTGCCTTAAACAGTTTGGAATAAGTCAATATCTTGTCTCCTGCCACACTTATGACATCGGGAGAGTTTATTGTATGTACTCCCGCTCCCTCCAGCACGGCAGCTGCATACAGGGACCTGTACATACTCACGGCCCTGATTATGGCCACGTCATATCGGGCGAGCGCCTTATTGAAGGGCAGTGGTTCCTGAGCGACGTTGAGGACGTCGTAGCTGATGGCACTATCATTTAGCGCCTTAACCAGTAACTTCTCCTCTTGTCTAACTATGTCTACTACCAGAGCTACTTTCACGAGACTCCTCCCCCGTATTTCCTCATCTCGAAAAATGTCATCTCTGTATCCAGGGCGGCAGCTATCTCTGCCCCTAATATACCGTTCAAGATTAGGGGTACGTTAAAGTCCACCGCACTCCTCCTCACCGAATAATCCAACCGTTTCAGATAACCATTGGTTATCACTAACCCAATTTCACCCTTGTGAATGAGCTCTTGTGCTAGTTGGGGCTCCACCCAGTCGTACCCTGGGACAGAATACTCAGACAGCGTCTTCACTGTCAAGCCGAAGTTCTCCAGGTTCTTAGCTGCAATCTGTAAGTACTCCTCGTTGCCCTTCCCATACACCAACGCTGTCTTACCCTTTTGAGGAATCCTGTTGGGAGAGCAGGAGAGCCAACTCTTCAGTAGGGCGTCCTGGAAAGTGACTCCCAGCGACGCTGACTCCCCAGTACTCCTCATCTCTGGCCCTAGAAACGGATATGATCCCTTTAACTGCGTCCAGGAAAACTGCGGCGACTTAACAGCCCAGGATTTGCTCTCTGGCTCCACGAAATCCTCAACCCCTAGTCCCTCCATCAGTGCCTCCATGGCCACATCCATGAGGTTTATACCTTTGGCCTTGCTGGTGAAGGGCATAGATCTGCTAGCCCTCAGGTTGAGCTCGATGACGTATGGCAGACCGTCTTTCACGACGAACTGCAAGTTGAAGGGCCCTTTAATTTCTATTTCTCTTGCCAGGGATAGAGCGATCTTTCTCATCTCCCTAACCGTGTACTCGGGAATCTTCCTGGTTGGTATACTCATGGTGCTGTCTCCGCTGTGAACCCCTGCTTCCTCCACGTGCTCTATGACCACCCCGAAAACGCCTTTACCGTCACTCACTCCGTCCACCTCGGCCTCGTAAGCGTTCTCCAAGAACTTGCTCACCACAATGGGATACTTGGTGGAGAGTCTCGCGACCTTTACGAATTCCTCCAGCTCCTTCCAGTTCCATATAACCCTCATGGATGACCCACTGAGAACATAGCTCGGTCTCAGTAACACAGGGAACCCAACGCTCTCCACGAATTTCCTAACCTGATCCATATCAGTAGCTGAAACCCAAGGCGGTTGCTTTATTCCCAGGGAATCCAAGAGTGACGAGAACTTCTCCCTATCCTCTGCCTTATCTACACTCTTGCCAGAGGATCCCAAGAGCCTCACACCTTTCTCCTCAAGTTCCCTTGCAATGTTATTTCCCAATTGTCCACCCGCGAAAGTGGCCACGTAGGTATACCTCTCCTTGTTTACAATGTCTAGGACCCTCTCCACAGATATTTCGTCAAAGTATAGCTTTCTGGCTACGTCCCAATCAGTGGAGACGGTCTCTGGGTTGTAGTTTAAGATCGTCACGTCATCGAAGTACTTTAGGGCAGCCTGCATGAGCGATACCACTCCCCAGTCGAACTCCACGGATACCCCTATTCTGAAGCCCCCCGCACCAACTATTAGCAACCTGTTTCCCGTAGACGAGAGCTCTATGTCGTCCTCTTGGCCCACGTAAGTCATGTAGAGATAATTGGTTACAGCGGGCCACTCCCCAGCTAAGGTATCGATTAATTTGACCTTCGGGAGTACACCGTGTTCTAGCCTCGTCTTAAACACTTTGTCTTCCGAAACTCCGATACCCTTGGATATCTGCTCGTCGCTGAAGCCCAACTTTTTCAGTTCGAGAAGCTTTCTGCTGTCCAACCTGGAGCCCTTCAGGCTTTCGTAAGTTTTGACCAGGTTTTCCAATTTCTTAAGGAAGAATTTATCTATCCCGGTGGAGTTATATACTTCCTCCAAGCTCGCCCCCTCCTTAAAGGCCTTAGCTGCGTAGAGAGGCCAGTAGGGTTTCCTTGTCCTCAGTAACTCAAGTGCCTGTTCTTTGCTCAGGGTCGAGTGATATGTTCTGCCTCCGACTACTCCCGGTTCTCCCAAGTCCAACATCCTGACTGCCTTCTGGAGAGCCTCCTCGAAGGACCTGCCTATACTCATGACTTCGCCTACGCTCTTCATTTCCGTTCCAAGACTGGTCTCAACTTCCTCAAACTTCTGAAGGTCCCACCTGGGTATTTTGATTACCACGTAGTCCAAGCTTGGCTCAAAGCAGGCACAGGTGGCACCAGACACCTTGTTTAACACTTCGTCCAGCGTGTAGCCTAAGGCGAGTTTTGCTGAGACGTAGGCGAGAGGATAACCTGTTGCCTTACTGGCCAGTGCACTCGACCTGGACATCCTGGGGTTAGTCTCTATAACGTAGGTCGTGTAATCCTTAGGACTCAGGGCGAACTGAACGTTGCACTCCCCTACGAGATCGATGGACTTAGCGACCATGGTGGAAAGACTCCTCATCTCCTGAAGTTCTTTGTTGTCCAAGGTCTGACACGGGGTGATAACTATGGACTCCCCAGTGTGAACTCCCATTGGGTCTAGGTTCTCCACACAGGCTATCACTGCAGAGTTGCCCTTTGAATCTCTCATCACTTCGAACTCCAACTCCTTCCAATGGTGGAGGTATTTCTCGACGAGTACCTCTCCTATATAGCTCTGGGAGAGTGCCCTGTCAATACTACTCCTCAGGGACTCCCTATCCCAGGCTACAGTTGATCCTCTCCCTCCGAGGTTGAAGCTGACCCTCACCATTACTGGGTAGCCTATCTTTTCTGCCTTCTCCAGGGCCTCCTCCGACGATCTTGCAGAAAAGCTGGGTGGGACGGGTATTTTGACATCTATCATAGTCTCTCTGAACTTCTCTCTACTCAGAGCCCTCTCTATTCCCTCTATGGGAGTGCCCAATACCTTGATCCCGTACTTCTGGAGGATTCCTTTCTTGAAGAGATCCACTCCCACGTTTAGGGCGGTCTGTCCACCGAAGCCTATGGCTATGGCGTCAGGTCTCTCCTGCTCTATCACCTTCTCTACGGCCCACCAGGTGACGGGAACCATGTATATTTTGTCAGCTACTTTGTAGCTGGTCTGCACTGTGGCTACATTAGAGTTGACTAGGACGGTCTCGATCCCCTCCTCCCTGAAGGCCTTTAGGGATTGAGAACCGCTATAGTCAAACTCCGCAGCCTCAGCTATCTTGATGGGACCGGAGCCCACCACGATGACCTTCTTGACGTCAGGCATTCTTATTCACCATCCTCTTGAACTTGTCAAACACCCACGTGGTATCCATGGGACCAGGTCTAGCCTCTGGATGAAACTGGGTAGTTATTATGGGAAGTTTTCTATGAAGTAATCCCTCCACAACTCCGTCGTCAGGGTTTACGAACCAGACCTGTGTCTCTGGGGGTATATCCTCCTTGAACACCCCATAGCCGTGATTGTGAGTGGAGATGTAACATCTTCCATCGCTCAGGTCCTTGACTGGCTTATTTATGGCCCTGTGACCAAACTTCATCTTCTTAACTTTGCCTCCAAGGGCCACAGTGGCTATCTGGTGACCTAAACAGATTCCAAGTATGGGTATGCCGTACTCCTTTACGTCGAGGAAGGTCTTGGCTAACCCGGTGAGCAGGTTAGGATTCCCTGGACCGTTACTGAAGACCACACCCTTTGGCGAGTAGTCCATGATCTGGTCTGCACTGGACTTGCAAGGTAGCCTAACCACGGTGAATCCCCTCTTGTATATCTCCTCCAAGATGCCGTGTTTGATCCCGCAATCGACGACTACCAGAAGATCTCCCTGGTTATGATGCACGATGGGGGATTTGGGTGAGGTGAACTGGGTGAAGTCTATTTCGTCGTACTTGGAGAGTATGTAACTTCTTGGATCCTCTACCTCCACTCCCGACGAAATGACTCCCATCATGGAACCCAAGGACCTCACCCTCTTCACTATCATCCTTGTGTCCACATTGGACACACCTGGGACGCCTCCTTCCTCCAACCACTGGTGGAGACTCCTGGAGGAATTCCACTTGTAAGGGTCTGTCTCTTCCGTGACCACTAGGCCCTCAATTTGGAGTCTCTCCGACTCAAAGTTCTTCAATATTCCGTTCTCAACCTGAGGGGTCGGAACACCATAGTTTCCCACGAGCGGGTGAGTTATAACCAGTATCTGCCCCCTATATGAAGGGTCGGTGAGGCTCTCTGGATAGCCGTTCATGGCGGTAGTGAACACCACCTCCCCATATCTGATGCCCTTAGCCCCAAAGCCACACCCCCTGAGGAGTGTTCCGTCCTCCATATAGAGGAACCCCTCAAGACCCCTCTTGCAGTATGTCATCTTCCATCGACCTCAATTCCCCGATTCCTTTGAGAATCAGGTTTTTATACTCATTCAACACCCTTTCGTGAGTTTCCAGTCTGTTCTTCACTTCCATAATACTCTCCCTCATTTTGGAGGGATTGGGAGAACCCTTCACGGCTTTCCTGGCCAGGGAATCTTCGAAGGTGAGGGAGGGACGGAATGACCCTTCCCTCAAGGACTTCGCCACTTCGAAGTAGGCAGTCCTATAACTCACATCCCCCTTAACTCTAGACTCAGCCTCATCCGTGGATAAAGTTTCGACGTCAAGCTTCGGGTCCCTCACCCTTAATTTACTTAGCAAATCGTGCAGAATATAGACGGCCTTCCTGGCCTCGCTCAATATCGCCCAGTATTCTGGGTTCATCTCCTGGAGGTCTAGATTGTACCCCGAGGGTAGGGACTTATAGATGGAGGAGAGGGTCATCAAGGCCCCCAACACCTCTGAGGTTTTAGCCCTGAGTATCTCCATGGTGACGGCATTTCTCTTCTGTGGCATCAAAGAACTTGTACTTACATGCTCGTCAGGCAACTGGATAATGTTAGTCAGCTTGGAGGATAGCAGTATCAAGTCCTCAGCAACCCTGCTGAGTACCAACATGAGCACTCCTACTTCCATGCTTGCAGAGATAAGGTCAGCCCTCGAGGACGTGGCAGAGATCGTGTTAGTTATGACCCCCTCAAATCCCAGAATATTGGCCTCTCTCTCCCTGTTTAAGGCCACTGAGGTGCCAACAACGGCACCGCTCCCCAAGGGAGATCTGTTCACCAGTCTGAGGGCTGAGAATATCATTTCCCAGCGTTGAGCTAGTTCCTCCTCTACGTAAAGGAGATAATGACCAAAGCTCGTGGGTTGGGCAGGCTGGAAGTGTGTGAAGGAAGGAAATAGCGTAGTGGTCTCATCCTGGGCCCTCCTGATCAGAGTCCCTCTCAGTTGCAACAGTTCCTCAAGTAGCGAGATGAGTTCCTCCCTCATCTTCAACCTCAGGGCTGTTGCCACATGGTCGTTCCTGCTCCTCCCAAATCCCACCATACCCCCAAAGTCCCCGGCAAACTTGAGGAGGTGATCTTCCAGTGCCTCATGTATATCCTCGTAGTTCTTCCCGATCTCCTTAAACGCGTTTATCCCCTGAATGAGGATCCTGCAGGCCTCTCTCGATATGTAACCTGAGAGAAATAACTCAACGACGTGTGCCTTCATCACTAACTTCACTTGTTCTAATATTTCGGTATCGTCTTGGTACGACGACGTGTACCAAAGCACTGGATCTTTTTCCGTTCCCCACTTCCTGTAGAGCATCTACCCGTACCTCGCCTTCCTGGCCAGGATGGAGTGCATACCCCAGATCTCGATGAACCCTCTTGCCATCTCATCTGAGGGGTACCACCCCCTATTGTAACTGGAAATTTTTTCAGAGTATGGGGAGTAGGGAGAGCTCCTACCCAAGATCCTCATGGCCTTCCCCTCTACCTCCACCTTAACCTCTCCATTAACCCACCTGTTGAGATCGTCGCCGGCATGATCTAACACTTCCCTCAAAGGCTCGAGCCAAAGGCCTCGATAGACTAAATCCGACCAAAGGGAATCTATCATTCTCTTAAACCTAAACTCCTCGGGGGTCAGGACTGTCTTCTCCAGGTCCCGATGAGCGTAAACTAAGGTGAGCGCTGCTGGGGCCTCGTAGACTTCCCTGGACTTAAAGCCTACGACCCTGTTCTCCAAGTGNTCTACTCTTCCAAAACCTCTAGCTCCAATTTCCTCGTTCANCCTGGAGATCAGTTGTACTGGATCCATCCTCTCCCCATTTACCTTGACCGGAATACCCCTCTCAAACTCTATCTCGAGCTTCAACTTGTCGTTCTTTCTTGGGACGGTCCACTCGAAAGCGTCCTCTGGGACCTCTACTGCTGGGTCGGAAATAACGTCACCCTCTATACTCCTTCCCCAGAGGTTCTCGTCTATGCTATACTTACTACTTTCCGTCTTTATGGGGATTCCCTTCTCCTTGGCGTATTTGATCTCATCCTCCCTCATCATTTTCCATATTCTTGCAGGTGCAATTATCTTCGCGTCTTCCATGAGACTCATTAGGGTTAGATCGAATCTGACCTGATCGTTACCCTTGGACGTTGAGCCGTGAGCCACATAGTTTGTTCCCTCTTTCTTTGCTACCTCAATGACCTTTTGTGCAATTAGAGGCCTGGCCAGAGCAGTTGAGAGCGGGTATACTTCCTCATAGAGGCCATTCATCATTACGTCCCTAAACGCGAACTTTTCAGCGAACTCCCTTTTGGCGTCAACCAGGTAATGCCTAACGGCACCAGCTACGTACGCTCTCTCCTCTATCTTCTTGAAGTCATCTCTTTGACCCACATCCACACTCACGCTGACGACCTCTGCACTATAGGTTTCCTTTAACCACCTTATGGCCACAGTAGTATCTAGACCGCCCGAGTACGCGAGCACTATTTTCATTTCACTGAATGCGAAACTACCTGAGTTATAAGCTATGGAGAAAATCAGACTAACGTATTTCTCTAGATATAGTATGTTGAAGGAATCCTTTAGACCTTTCCCACTTTGTTGAGAAAGAAATCTATTGCCTTGAGGATGAAGTCCGTCCTGTTTTCGGCACCCACATCCTGAAGGTGAGCATCTATTTCCTTTATTACTTCTTCTTTCAATCTTACGCTTACGACCTTACGCATGCGTCATCCAGTAATACTTTGTAAAAGGTAATATAAAACGTTTAGACCCTGTAACCAAGTTGAAAAGATTGATAAGAAACTCTTTAGGCCACTACTAAAATTAAATTCAGAATAGGCAGGAGAAGGTGGGAAAACCTTATAAAGTTATGTGGTGGCCACAGCCACTGCCTTCTCCTTCTTGGCCTTATACTCCTCCAATCTCTCCATCATGGATTTTACTGCCAACGTCAGCTGATCCTTGTGATATTTTCTAACGTGCTCTTCAGTGTCCTCTCTAGCAACAACGGTGTTGCAGATCTTGCATGTGTATGCGCCGCTGTCATTTCTTGTGATTATGGGTTCGACGCCTTTTGAAATGTATTTGAGGATCGGAATGACCTTCTTTGCTCTTATCTCGCTTCCGCTCTTCTCGATGATCCTCTGTGCATACCCCCTAAGCTGATGTTTGGAGATGTTGTACTTGTGAGCCACTATGGCTGGACCTTCTCCGTCCACTAAGTACTCCTCTAGAGCGTCCAATAGATAGTCGCTACCTCCTAGGATTTTTAGAGATACGTAATTTACGAGAGACTTTATATCAACTGGCTTCATACTAGCCACTAAACACTGCTTAGAGATTTAGAGTTTAAAAGGAATTGATAAAATTCTATATATCAAGAATTTGATTTTTGTACGACCTCAGCTTTATCTTGCCTTGATCTCCCCTTACTTTCCCTAACCTGTAGGTCTTCACTCTGTTCGACAGTTTATTCTCAACCTCCTCTACGGTATCCTCAGGGACGAAGAGTATCATCCCAATTCCCATATTGAAGACTCTATGCATCTCTCTGTGGCTCACCCCAGCCCTCTCTATCTCCTTAAAGACATCAGGAGGGTCGGGAAGATTGATCTCTAACGAGTACTCGGTTATCCTCCTCAGCTTAGCGAAGGCTCCTCCGGTTATGTGGGCAGCGCCCTTTATCAAGTCCAGTACCGAGAGCACCTCTCTTACGTATATTCTGGTCGGTCTCATCAACTCATCCTCCCAATCCTCGAGGGACAGTTTTCCTTCATCAATGAGTTTCCTTACGAGGGAATATCCATTCGCGTGTATCCCGTCGCTGGCCAAACCTAGTAGGACGTCTCCAGGTCTTACCTCATTACCTAATTTGGTCTTCTCCACTACACCCAACGCAGTGCAAGCGACGTCGAAACCGTTGACCACTCCCTTCATTATGGCGGTCTCTCCCCCAACAACTTCGGAGTCCGAGACCTTGGCACCCTCCACGATACCCTCAATGATTTCCTTCACCAGTTCATCGTCCTCGCTCTCCAAGGCCAGGTAGTCCACCAGAGCTACTGGTCTGGCTCCAACACACACTAGGTCGTTAACGTTCATGGCCACGCAGTCTATCCCTATGGGTTTGAATTTCCTGGTCCTCAGAGCCAACAGTGTCTTGGTGCCGACACCGTCGGTGTGTATTGCAAGGTTTATCCCATTTATGTTCACTACGCCGGCGTAGTGACCTGCCCCCACTACGGTTCTCCTGTAGGTGGAGGATATCAGGCTCCTTATTCCCTCGTGATATTCCCTCAATTTATCCAGATTGACACCGGAGTCCCTGTACTCGTTCACCAGAGACCACCGTTAGGCGACCAATCCTTGGAGACCCCCAAGGTGCCTCTCTTCACCCTATTAAGATAGGAGTACCTCACTATCTCCGCTTTGTCCTGCTGTTCCCAGATCCCTCTCCCTATGTCAGTCCTATATATGAGCTCCGTGTTAGAGTTGATCAGCTTGACACAGGACTCCAGTCTCCTGCTCGACTCCTCGAAGTCCCCTATGGACACTAACTCTAAGGCTCTTGAGCCTTTGCTTATCAGTTTCCCTCCTTCGTAAGCGATGGAACCGAAGTACACCTTGCAACCCTTCTCTCTCATTCTCTCTAGATCAAGTTGAAACTCCTTTCCAGAGGCCAGGTCTCTCCTTAGGGGATAACCCAGGGGAGCTACTGCCCACACCACAGCGGGTTCTGGAACGACTTCTAACATGGCTTTTGCTAACCTTCCCTCAGCAGCTAACTGAAGGATTCTGCCGAAGTCCGAGCTTATCCTGGGAATTATGGCGGAGGTCTCTGGATCCCCCATCCTGGAGTAAAACTCTATGACTGTAGGCCCCCAGAGCTCCGTAAGCATCATCTGTCCAGAGATGAAACCTCTATACGTATCCCCGGTCTCCTTCGATATGGACTCAGCGGTTCTCTTCACTATCTCAAAGGTCTTCTCATATTCCTCCCGCGTGATGAAAGGTAATAGGTTACCAGGTCCTGATATTGAACCCATCCCGCCAGTCTCAGGACCTATTCCGTCCTGGTATGCGTGTTTGTAATCCTGAGCCAGGGGAAGAGGGAGGTATGAATACCCGTCTGTCAACACGTGCAGAGTATACTCGGGTCCATCCACTTTCTCCTCTATGATTATCTTCACCTCGCTTTTGACCAGGGAACCTATCTCGTCCACGCTCCTGCTCAGGGCACTCCTTTTCTCTTTAGATAGATAGGCCTGTAGATCAGCTACTACCTTGACTCCCTTCCCCCCTACCTGCTCTGACGGTTTCACGGCCACAGATCCGCCATACTCCATGATGAACTTTGAGGCCTCCTCCAGGCTGGTGAATGCCCTAAACCTCAGCCTCCCGTCTATTTGGTACTTCCACATCAGTTCTCTCATCCATACCTTTGACTTCTCGATCTGGGAGCAAGTCTTAGAGGGACCTATGACTGGAAGCCCCTCTTTCCTGAACTCGTCCGCTACACCGTGAAATAATGGATCTTCAGGACCCACCACTCCGAAATCCGGCCCCACCGTCCTTATGGCCTCTCTCACGTCCTCTTGGGAACTTACGTTTCCTCTCAGGTACTCTCCGCCTGTCTTCCTCACCACCTCCATGATACCTGGGTTAATGTAAGAGGATAAGGCATACACCCTGTAGGACTCCGATGAGTTACCCAGGGACTCAGCCAGGACATGTTCCCTGGCACCTTCTCCTATTAAGAGTACCTTCATTATTGAATCACCTTCGGGTAACTCCTGGTCATGCATCCCATGCAAAGGGAGGAAGAGGTCAGAGCTCTCCTTAAACCCTCCAGGGAGAGCCAATGTATCGAGTCAGCGCCTAATACCTTGGCTATCTCCTCCTCCCGCAGGTTAGCTGCTATGAGCTCTTTCTCTTCTGGCACCTCCACCCCGTAAGGACAAGGGGAGACCAACTTCGGACTCCCGATGAGAACGTGAACCTCCTTGGCTCCCAATCTTCTCAGGCTAGCTATGGTGTTCTTTAATGTAGTACCTGTGACCATGGAGTCGTCAATGAGGACGACTCTCTTACTATGAACTGCTCCTCTGACCGGATTGAGTTTCAATTGAACTCCCACAATTTTGAGGAAATCGTCCGAGGCCAACATGGTCCTTATGGGACTTCCTGTCCTGGTGAAACCCAGTTCTAGCGGTATATTCAGCCTCCTCGAGTATCCCAGGGCGAAGGGGAGCGCGGTGTCCGGAACCCCTATCACTACGTCGGCCTCAAGAGGCCTCTCCTCTGCCAGCAGTTCTCCTATCCTCACCCTAACTTGATACACCTCACTTTCGTTAACGTAACTGTCAATTCTAGCCTGATATACGTACTCTATGGAGCAGTAGGCCTTCCTGGGCTCCCTCAACTGCTTGGTTGAAACGTTGAGTCTTGACATGAGGATCATCTCTCCAGGTTTGACCTCTCGCCTGAACTCTCCCCCAATAACCCACATAGCCACAGGTTCCGAGGCAATAATACCCATGTCGAAGCCGAAGCCTCCTAAGGCCAACGGCCTCAATCCGGTCTCATCTCTATATGCTATCAGGTTTCCATCCCTAGTCAAGGCTATGAGCGAGAATGCTCCCTTGGCACTAAGTATGGCTGACTCTGGATCGGTGACTAGTCTCTTGGAGAACTCGTTCAAGTCCACCTTTATTACGCCGTCTATCACGAGGGCAGCGTCGTCTGTGACCACTGGGTATCCTCTCCTGGTTCCCGCGTATCCCAGTCCAGCCCATCCTCCTATGTCCACCTCCAAGTCCTCCGGCGGTACGTCATTGATTTTCTCTCTGATTTTTCCGTCCAGTAGAGCGACTCCGCTGGTCGCGTATCCCCTGTGTTGAAGACCCACTAGGGAGTAGTAGAGGAACTTAGAGACGTTCCATACTTGATCGAAGGCTAATATGCCTACTATTCCAGCCATATTTATCACCTAGAGAAGACCCTCTCCAGTGAGGAGAGGTCATATTTTCCCCTCAGGGGGTAGTCACCGGTGAAGCATGCCTCACAGATGGTTCTCTTGCCTATGGCCAGCTCCATTTCCTCAACTGTAAGGTACTCCACGCTGTCTGCACCTATTTCCTCGGCTATTCGTCTTAAGTCTCCGGATCTGGCCAACAGGTCGGATCTCTTGGGGAAATCTATTCCCATATAACACGGATATCTTATCATGGGAGATCCTATTCTGACGTGTATCTCCCTCGCTCCCGCACCTCTCAAGGAGCTCACTATCCTATTCATGGTATTCCCTCTGACTATGGAATCGTCCACCAGTACCACCCTCTTGTCCCTCACCGCCACGTCCACGAGGCCAAACTTTTCCTTAAGGACTTCGTTTCTCTTCTCGTTGGAGGGCATAATGAAAGACCTCTTGGAATATACGGTCCTGACCAAGGCTTCCTCCAGTGGAATCCCACTCCTCCTGGAGAAACCCAAGGCAATTGGCCGAGACGATTCAGGGACAGGGACTACGACGTCGGCCCTGGCCGGATGTCTCTCCGCAAGGATCTCGCCCAGCTTAATCCTGGCAGAGTAGACCGACACCCCGTCTATCACGGAGTCACTTCTTGCGAAATAGATGTACTCAAAGGCACACGTGGTTCCCAACATGTGAAATACCTGTTCCCTCTTAATTCCACCCCTTTGAATTACTACCAACTCTCCAGGATGAACAGAACCTATGACCTGTCCACCGAGTTGTCTTATCACCGAGTCTTCGGAGGAGACTACCCACGCCCCATTGATCTTTCCCAGCACCAGAGGCCTGAACCCTCTAGGGTCCCTCACAGCCAACACCGTACCGTCACGGGCTAGCACGAGCAGTGAGTACGCCCCGTCTGCCACGTCCATGAAACCCTTTAACGACTCCTTCAGGGGCTTTCCCCCCTTCATTTCCCTCTCCAGGAAGGTCAGAATGAATTCAGTGTCAGTGGGGTAATCCCCATGCATGAAGTAGTTGGTTATGGTGCCGTTAAAGGACACGGAGATTCTATCGTTTCCCAAGGGCTGAGCCTCCTCCAGTGTGGTTGAACCGGTGGTGGAGTACCTGACGTGGCCTATGGACGCCTCTGATTCCTCCAACCTCTCCGGATCTATGGCCTCACCCACCAGACCTAGCCCCTTCACTAGCTTAACCCTACCATCCTTTGTCCAGGAGATTCCAGCTGACTCCTGTCCCCTGTGCTGAAGTAGCTTCAGCCCTTCATAGGTGAGCTTCACTGACCCCTCCCCTACTGCGCCAAATACCCCACAATGCTCCCTGATCAACTTAGCTCCTCCTCAAGCATGTTCAGGTATCTTTCTACTTCCCTCTCCAACGGAAGTTCGACGTCGTCAAGGAACAGTGAAGCCTTGCCCTTCGTGACCTTGCCTATGGTAGAGGCCACAATCCCCTTCCTGGACGCCTGAATGTGGAACCAATGTGGGTCGTCGGTCAGCACCAGGAATCTTCCCCCACTCTCAGAGAACAATATGGAGAGCGGGTCCCTGGTGCCAATAACAGCTTTAGTATTGATGTGTACTGCGTGCCCTGACGCCAGAATGGGCAATAGTGATCCTGCCAGACCTCCCTTATTGATGTCCTTATTCCAGGTTAGCTTGGACTCATTGATGGCCTTGATTATCAACTCACTTGCTAGGAGGTCCTCCATGAGCCTGGCCCTGGCTACCTCCCCTCTCCCTCCAAAGAGTCTCGAGAAGAGCGTACCCCTCAGCTCATTCCTCGTAATTCCCAGCAGGACTAACCATCCCTCTTCTACTCGTGGTTTCAGGTACTTTCCCTCTACCAGTCCAGCCATTACTATGAGAGGTGTAGGTTTTATGGGGTTCCCATTCTTGTCCTCATTGTGGAACGATACCTTCCCTCCAACTATGGGGACGGAGAAGAACTTAGCTGCCTCTGATATCCCCCTGATACTATCAACGAAGTCTTGGTAGACCTCCGGCTTCCTCGGATCCCCGAACTGAAGGTGATCCACTGCGGCGATCCCTCTAGCTCCCACTGAAGCTAAATTCCTGAACGCCTCAGCGACTATGGCCTTTCCGCACTCGTACGCGTCGACTTCGCAAAGGTCTTGATTGGCGTCCCCTTTGACGGCGATTTGCCTCCCGTTGGGCAACTCGATCACCGCACTGTCAGCCTGGCCTGGCTTAACCAGTGTAGATACTCCGACCTCATAGTCAAACTGCGAGTAGGCCCACTCCTTGTTGCCCAAGTCAGGATGAAGGAGTATGGTCGATAGGGCTTCCCTCACGGAGACCTCTTTCACCTCCTCAGTCCTGACCTTCTTGTTCATGGGCCAGACGAAGAGGGGAGGTGACAGTAAGAGTTGGGAAGGAAGGTCAACTACAACTTTACCCTCGTAAGTGAAGGTAATTCTGGGTTCACTCACGATCTCCCCGATGACCTCACATGGATAGTTGTAGTCCTCAAAGGCTCTGCACACTTCTTGGACATTCTCAGATTTAACGGCGAAGAGCATCCTCTCCTGCGTCTCTGAAATGATGATCTCTTCGGGGCTNATGCCCTTCACTCTNAGGGGGACCCTCTCCAGTTGCACCCTTGCCCCGAGACCGTTGGCNATTTCTGTCACGGCCACGGCCAAACCTCCCCCACCCAGATCCTTCATGGCCTCCACCTTTCCTCTAACCTCCAGCGTCGCGTCGATCAGGATCTTACCTGCAAAGGGGTCTGCTATCTGGACAGCCCCTATCTCATCCATCCCGCTGAGTTTCCTTGACGCGAAGGACGCCCCTCCAATGCCATCTAACCCAGTGAAACCCACGAGCACTAGCTTAAGTCCAGGAGTTCTCACGACGCTGGGTACGATCTCGCTAGCCTTCACCACGCCCACACAAGCCACGTCCACCAAAGGGTTATCGGTGTAGGTGGGGTCGAAGGATAGTTCTCCTCCAACCACTGGAACTCCCACGCTATTACCGTAGGAAGCTATTCCAGCTATGATGTTCTTTAGGAGCCACTTCCCCTTGGCGTCCAGTCCTCCAACCCTTATCATGTCCAACAGTGCTATGGGCCTGGCTCCCTTGCTTATTATATCCCTCAAGATTCCGCCCACACCAGTGGCTGCACCGTTGTAAGGATCCACAGCCGAAGGGTGGTTGTGGCTCTCCACCTTCAGGACCAGAGCCCATCCGTCACCGACGTCCACCGCACCTGCGTCTTGCCAATCCTCCACGCTCATTATAACTCCTTGCCCAGTAGTGGGCAAGCTCCTGAGGAAAGTCTTGGAACTCTTGTAGGAACAATGTTCCGACCAAAGCGCATCTACGACCTTCCACTCAGCCTCGTTGGGTTCCCTGTCCAGAGTGGATCTAACCAGTTCCATTTCCTTTGAGGACAAAGTAAGCATCATTTCCCAAACACCCTGAGGATCTCTAGACCATCTGTAGACCCGTCTGGAGTTAGTTTAGAGAAAGACGCTCTCTCTGGGTGTGGCATAAGCCCTATCACGTTCCCAGCTTGATTTGCGATGCCTGCCACGTTTTGCACGGAACCGTTAGGGTTCACCTCCTCCACCACCAGCCCGGAGGGATTAGAGTACTGGAAGACCGCCAGCTCTCTGGCCTCCTCTTCGTCCTCCAGATAATATCTCCCCTCAGCGTGTGCTATGGGCATCAGTAGTACGTCCTTGATACCTCTGGTGAATGGCGTGTCCTTTCTGCTCACCCTCACGTAAGTCCATTTGGTGATGAACCTGAGTTTCAGATTGGGGAGGAGGGCTCCCTTCAGTATTCCAGACTCTACAAGTATTTGGAAGCCGTTACAAATCCCGAGGACCAACTTGCCCTGGTCTGCCATCTCCCTCACCCCCTTCATGGCCTCGCTGTTGGCTGCTATGGTTCCGGCCCTGAGGTAGTCTCCGAAACTGAAACCACCAGGTATCACCACCCCCTGATACCTGTCTGGGTCGAAGGAATTGAACTTGACCACCTCGGCCTCAGCTTTCACCAGCCTCAGTGCCTTGACTACGTCTTCCTCGCAGGTCGTGCCTGGAAACTTAAGGACTGCCGTCCTCAACCCTCTCACTCCTCACGATGATCTTGTGAACGATAGGGTTGAACAGTCTCTTCTCTTCAGCTATCCTCTTGACCAAGGATTCAGCCTCATCCTTGGACTTAGCCTCCACNAGGAACCTCACGTACTTTCCTGCCTTCACCTCGCCTATAGTCCCAGAGTACTGCTCCTCGATGACGAACCTCTTTATGGTCTCCCCCTCCGGATCCCTGACGCCGTCCTTGTTCACTATTATTAGCTCCACTGCGTACATCTAAACCACTCTCCTGAGTTTATCCAGGAACTCGGAGTAGGAGTCCCTCACGACCTCTAGAGGGAAGCCTCTCCTATACAAGTCCTTATCTAAGATCCTCCCGCTCCTGTCCCTAACTCTCATGGAGTCCAGGGACAGTTCATCTCCCAATATCAACCTGTTGTCCAGCCTCCCGAACTCGAGCTTAAAGTCGTAGAGGACAAAGCCTGCCTCTTCAACCACCTTCTTCAGGACTTCGTTTACCTTGACCGCTAAGTCCTCCACTTTTCTGGCCTCTTCCTCTGAGAACAACTTGAGGTATCTCATGTGATGATAATTGAGGAGAGGATCATGTCTAGTATCGTCCTTCAGGAAGAACTCCACTATGGGGGGTTGGAATACCTCTCCCTCCCCTATGGGTAGCCTCTTCACTATGCTACCCGTAGCTACGTTCCTCAGCACCACCTCCACAGGGACCATTTTAAGCCTTTTTACGATCATGGTCCTCTCGTCCTCCATCCCTACGTAGTGTGTCTCCACGCCGTGTCTCTCCAACAACCTGAAGAGTATGGCTGAAGTCTGAGCGTTGAGGACTCCCTTCCCTGGTAACACGTCAGACTTAGCCCCGTCCCCAGCAGTTATTGAGTCCTTGAACCTCAACAGAACGTGTTGACCGTCCAGAAGGTAGACCTCCTTGGTCTTTCCCTCCCCTAACTTCTCCATATTGCTTGTTAACACAACTAGCTTAAAAATGCATCTTCATCTCCGTGAAACATTTACTTGTTTAAGTAAACACACATATTAAATTAGAGGTTCCTCCTGAATGCCCATGGAGATCACCATTGACGAATTCCAAAAGGTGGAGATGAGGGTGGGTATAGTCAAACAGGCAGAGAGGATAGAGGGAACCAAACTCCTCAAGCTCCTGGTAGACGTTGGGTCGGGAACTAGGCAAATAATCTCAGGTATAGCTCCGTATTACAATCCGGAGAGCTTAGTAGGTAAGAGAGTGATCGTCTTGGTCAACCTCAAACCTAGGGTGATAAGGGGATACGAAAGTCAAGGGATGATATTGGCTGCAGGTTGCAAGGAAGATGAGGAGAGGGGAGTCAAACCTTCCGTCCTGACGGTTAACGATGAAGTACCTCCGGGAACTAGGGTATGTTAAATCCTTTTGAGGGCGTCACACTACCTCCCGATCCCGAGGAGCTGATAAGAAGGGAGTTGAGGAGGCTTAGGGACGTTCAAGGAGTAACAGTGAAGGACAGGGAGATAAGGAGGCTGATACACTTCAGGGACGCTTTACAGACATACAATAGGTTCCTGAACTCTTTCCCCAAGTTAGACCGGCTCCATCCCTTTTATCTCACCTCACTTGAGATAACCGCTGGGTCATTGGACAAGGTCAAGAGGTGCCTGGCACAGGTGAGGAGGAAGGTGAACGTGGCGAGCAGGCTCCTGGAGAATTACGTGGAACAAATCAAGAGGAGCCCAGAGGCGAGGGCAAACATCCTCATGAGGACAGGTTTCGGAAGGGCCGCCTCAGTACTGAGGGACGGTAGGGAGTGTATAACTTGGTTAGCCGAGGTCACGAGGGAACTCTCTAAGGCAAAGTCCGTAGACCCAGACCTTCCCACAATAATAATTGCAGGTCCGCCTAACGTTGGAAAATCCACATTGGTCTCCAAGATCTCATCGGCCAAACCCAGGATAGCCAGTTTTCCGTTCACCACCAAGGAAGTACATGTGGGACACATGAACTGTGGGGTCAAGATCCAAGTGTTAGATACTCCAGGTATATTGGACAGACCGGACAGTGAGAGGAACGTCATAGAGAGGAAGGCCGTGAACGCCATAAGGAACCTTAGGGGGATAGTGATCTTCATGTTCGATGTCTCCAACTCATCCCTTTACGATGCTGGGGAACAGCTCTCCATATACAGGGAAGTCACCGGGATGGGAAGACCTGTAGTCACGGTCTTCAACAAGGTGGACGACGTAAATCAGGAGCTCTTCGACGCGTTGGCCCAGAAGTTGAACCAGGAGAGAGTGCTGAAGNTGAGCGCAGAAAAGGGTGAGGGTATGGTAGAACTCAAGAGGGAAATTTTTATTCGCTTGAAGGAAGTTTCCCCTGNTATAAGTGATCTACTGGATTGTTGAAATATTCTCCTCCATACAAGGGGAGGGACTTCTAATAGGCTCGCCCTCCAACTTCATCAGATTAGCCGGTTGTAATTTGAGGTGCACATGGTGCGATACCAAATATTCCTGGATAAGATCTGACGGGAGACCCATGACTCTAGAGCAGATACTGGACTCCCTGGACACCACTCCGCAATGGACCACCGTGACAGGAGGGGAGCCACTACTCCAGGACATCTTCCCCCTTGCGGATGCTCTGAAGAACAAGGGATTTAAGGTGGCAGTTGAAACCAACGGTACGGTGAAGCCCAGAGAGGAGGTGAGGAAGGTAGTTGACGTGTTCTCCGTGTCTCCTAAGCTATCCAACTCCGGCTATAAACTGAGGTACGACTTCAGCGACGATTGGGCGACATATTACAAGTTCGTGATAGTCAACCCAGAGGTAGACCTCAGGGAAGTTAAGGACTTCGTGGAGTCTCAAGGAATAAGGAAAGAGAAGGTCATAGTCCAACCTGACGGTAACAGGAGAGATTACCTTCAGGCTCTGAAGGAACTAGCGGACAAGGTAATGGAGATGAGGCTACCCTTTAGGGTTTTGCCCCAACTTCACAGGATCATTTCTTACAGATGACTCAACCTGGATTCTCAACATCTCCATCTTTTCCTTTCCTCTGGTCAGTACCTCATTGGCCAGCTTGACTAGCGGTCTCACCTCAGGATCTTCAGTTTCCTCTCCCTTGAGGAGGTGAGTCAACTTTATCCCGGTCCGCAGCTCCACCAGGACTCCCTTGGAATTTACTGTCATTATCCCGCTGTGTTTGAAACCGGCCAGCCTGGCTATCCTGAGTATCTCCCAGGCTTCCCCCATGTCCTTAGTGTAAACGTGAAGGATCGGCCCCTGAACGACTAACCACAACCTGTGTAGCGCCCCTTTACTCAGTACTCCAGTCAGATCCTCTTCGGTAATACCCAAATGGTTCTTGAAGACCACCGCCGACCCCCTCCTCGACCAAGGATAGTCCGCGTCAATCACGGTTATCCTTCCACTACAGCTACTGTAAGTGAACGACTTCCCCCTCTTAAAGAACGCCCAAAGTAGATCCCAGATATCCGGATCCAGATAACCTATTTCTCTATCCTTAATTAACCTCTCCATGGCTTGTCGCTTAGCCTCTTCCCACGAGTCCATCGCCGATTTTAACTTCCCTAACTTAAAAAGGGTTTTGTGAGAGCCTCAGAGGTCCTGAGGAGGTATCTGGAAGAGGAGGAGTTCCAGCTGGAACTCCAGGAGGAGATAGAGTACGATAGTCTCGGTGAACTCCAGGAAGTTCCCCTGGAAGTCAGGATCCTTGTGAGGAGCAAAGGGAGAGCCAGACTTGTCTTCCTGGGCTTCCTGAAGATCGCCTATGAGTGCAGTCCGGAGTTCGCTAAGGATTACTTGGACATGAGCATCTCTCTAGAAGAGATTAAGAGAAGGCACGGGGTTTACACTGAACTGGAGTTCGTAGCCCTTCATTGCCTCCACATGATAAGGGATAAGGATGCACAGGCTACAATGCGGAAGCTCAAAACCTATATACTCTCTCGAGAGAGTAAAGCCCATGGACTTTGATGTAGTAGTTATCGGAGGCGGAGTCGCGGGGGTCGCAGCGGCCCTAAGAGCTTCAGAATTAGGGAAGAGAGTGGCTATAGTTGAGAGAGATGAAATGGGAGGAGAGTGCATAAATAGGGCCTGCATCCCTTCCAAGACGCTAATTGACGCCGTAAAGGTCGTGAATAAAGCGAGGAGTTCCCCGTGGATACAATCAGCAGCGAGGCTGGATTACCCTAAGCTGAACGAGTACAAAACAATCATCATCAAGTCAATAAAGGAAAGGATGGAGGCGAACCTCAATTCCAAGGGAGTGAAGATCGTGAAGGGTCAGGCTAAGGTGAGAACATCAGGTGAAGTTGAGGTAGGAGGAAACGTGATAACCACCGACTCGTTAGTTCTAGCTACTGGATCAGTACCTCTATCTCTCCCTGACTTCCCTCTGAACGGAAAAAATGTCCTGGATCCGTGGACAGCCATGAATCTGAGGGAACTACCAGAAGAAATAGTGATAGTAGGGGGAGGAGTTGCTGGTGTGGAGCTCGCGACGCTCTTTAGAGCACTAGGGAAGGAGGTAACTATCCTGGAACTCATGCCTCAACTGCTTCCAGGGTTTGACAAGGACATAGCGTCAGCTACAAAGAAGAGAATGGAGGAGAAGGGGATCAGGATCTATCTAAACGCTAAGTCTAAGATCGTGAGCTCTGAGGGGAAGGTGAGGTTCTTAGTCAATCTTCCCAACTCGTCAGAGGAAGTAGTAGGCGATATGGCAGTGATCACCATAGGGAGGAAAGCTAGCACGGAATACGTGAACCTCAGGGATATTAGCGTGGAAACGGATCCTAGGGGATACATAAAGGTAGATGAAAATGCAAGGACTAGCAACCCTAGGGTATTCGCTGCAGGCGATGTGGCCGGAATACCCCTATCTGCCACTAAGGCCTGGAGGCAAGGAGTAGTGGCTGGAGATAATCTAGGAGGAAGGGCATCTAAAATGCCAAGATTCATACCCACCTCAATATTTGCTGATCTAGAGATAGGAGTAGTAGGAAGGACCTTAGATGATGCCAAGAAGTTGGGACTGGATGCCAGGGAAATAATCGTGCCCATGAAAGTTATCCCCAGGGCGTGGACTACAAATGAGACTGAAGGTTTCTTAAAATTAGTTGTGGCAAACGATAAGATAGAGGGGGCCCACATGATAGGAGAGGGAGCTACCGAAGTCGTGAATACCGTGAGTATGGCCATGGAATTGGGAGTTAGCATCCAACAACTCTACGCTGTTACATTTGCCCACCCAACGGTCTCTGAAATCGTAGGGGAAGCAGTACAGAGGCTAACTCACGGTGAACTATATTAGGCTTCCCATCTCATTAACATGAAATGAGTAATGAGAGGGAGAGGAGGGAGATAAGGAAGCTATTCAAGCTCCTTTTCCTCACGTCAAGGGGAGGGATTACCAGAGTGAGGATCANCACGGCACTCTTGTCCTCTCCCATGAACGCTAATCAACTCAGTCGCNCCTTGAACCTAGATTATAAAACGGTCATCCATCACTTGGAAGTGCTAACGGAGAACTCCTTGGTAGTCAAGGAGGGAGAAGGATATGGTGCCCTTTATAGGCCCTCGAGTTTCCTTAAGCTTCACTTTGACATCTACCAAGAGATAGTTGGTAATTTCAAACCTGTAAAAAAAGCCAGACGTTGAGAACCCTAAACCCTCTTAAAGTCTCTTTCCCAATAACATTCGTATGAACAAAGAGCTACATAAATTTCTAGTGCAGACTAGGACTTTCAGGGGAAAGATAAGGCTTTGGCAGGGTAAGCTAAGGAACAGAGCAGAGCATTACAGGAACCTCTCTGCCGTTAACGCCACCAGGTTCTCCGCTATTGCACAACAGTACGCTAAGGAGTCAGAACAATTAGAGAAGATATCGCAACACCTTGAAAGGATGGACGTCCTCTTGGAGATGTTAGAGATGAAAGTCGAGACCGCGCTCTATATTGGCTATATAGCTCAAGAGCTAGTAAATGTAGTTGAGGCACTCAGGGAGTTCAAAAAGGAAACTCCGTTCCTGGGTGCTGAACTCACAATGCTTTTAGATGAACTATATACAAGCTTTTATACGTCCTTCAAGGTCCCCGAACCGGTGATAATACAGGCGAGGGAGAAGGCGGTTGAGGTACTTCAAGAGGCCGACCAACTCATACGAGCTAGGGAAAAGGAAGGGAAGAGTAGTATAAAGACTTAAAAAATATATAGCCTATATAACTTGTGCAGTCAAAGACAACAAGGAGAATACAGCTCACAGGGGGCTCCACTTACATCATCTCTCTCCCCAAAAACTGGGTCAGACAACTGTCCCTTAAGCCAGGTGACGAAGTGGATGTTATCCAGGACAGTAATCTAAGGCTATTGCTGGTACCAAAAGGTACATCCCAGGACGGAAAACAGAACAGGGCTGTAATAACATGTGAAAACCTCAGACCTAACTTCGCCGTTAGAGAGTTCATTGCATACTACATGGCAGGTTATACAATAGTTTCCCTGATCTGTGCCAAGATGAAAGCTGAGGATAGGACTGCAATTAAGGACACGGTAAGGAAGAGACTACTTGGAGCTGAAGTGGTGGAAGAGGATAGCACTAACCTAACGGTTCAATTCTTAGTGAACGAGAAGGATCTACCTATATCGAGGGCCATTAATAGGGCAGCCGCGATATCACAGAACATGTTGAAGGACACCCTTGATGCCCTGAGGACTGGGGATATAGAGGTAGCTAGGGAGGTCCAGGAGAGGGACGATGAGGTGGACAGGTTTTACTTCTATGTAGCTAGACAGCTAACCCTCAGTATAACCTCCTTTGAGATCCTTGAGGAAGAGGGATATAACGCCACGCAGATAGTGGATATATACTCGGCAGCGAAGTCCGTGGAGAGGATTGCAGATCACGCCCATAGGATTTCGAGTCTGATCCCTGAGATCGGCGGTGCAGTACCGGAGTCTGTAGTTAAGGTGGGGGAAAGAGTTCTCGAGCTCTACAAGGAGGCCTCAAGTTCTTTCATTAATGGCAAGAGGGAAACAGCAAACAGGATAATAGAGGAGGACAGGGAGATAGCTGAGTTACACAGGACTGTCATGTCGTCTCTGCTCAAGGAGTTGGGAGAGCTTAGAGCACCAATCCTGTTCGTTCTAGACTCCTTCAGACGAATTAGCAGGTACTCAGTGGACTTGGCTGAAACTACAATAAATCTCCTTGCTAAGAATAAGGACTCACCGATCCAGGGGAGTTGACCAAATCTGCAGGTTACCCGCCTTGAAGTCCGCGTAGGCCTGAGCCAATTCCCTTACGTCCTTCGCTTTTTTAACCCTTTTAGCTAGATCGCTCAGGGCCTCCCTGTCCTCCAGGGTGTAAGGACCGGACTTAAACAAAAGGAGAGCGCACGTCGGATTCATCACGGCCACACTAACGTAGCCCCTAATGAACAGGGAGTCGGCTGTCTCTAAATCTGGCTTAGAGAAGAGACATATACCCGGGTGGGTGTGAGCCGAGGTAACGCCGTGAGGCATGGGAAGTGTAACCCTATTCTCTTCCCCTTCAAAAATGGCGTACTCTCCCTCATCGGTCGTGAACGCTAAGAACTCGATCCCAGTCTCCATGGTCTTCCTGGAGAAGGGCAAGAGAACCTCCTTTAGAAAACGTAAGTGCTCTCTCGCTATTTCGAAGTAAATCTGGGTGTATGGCTGAGGTCCCCTCCCCTTAACCGTGCCCTCCATTCCTCCAACAGTGAACAGGTATTTCAGGTCAGTAGTTGGGGGTTCCTCATACTCCTCGTGTATCTCCTCTGCCCTGATTAAGAGTGAGTAAAGCCTAGATATCCTCTCTGAGCTCTCATGTCTCCCTAGCCATTCCTCCTTTGCACTCATTGATAGCTACCTCCTGTTCTTTAACGATTTTCAATAGCGAGTCAAGGGGTGAATGTGATAAATAAACAGACCTTCCCACTATCTCGAAATCAGCTCCAGCACAAAGGGCAGAGCCCGGTCTAGCTCCCTGGGCTCCTACTCCTGGGGAGATGATGATCTTATCGGGAAAGTCGGCTCGCGCTCTTCTCACGACTGACTGCCTAGTGGCAGGTGCGACCAGTCCCTCTGGATTCACTCCCTTGGTCACTTGAAGGAGGTACTGGTACACTTCATCGCTCCACCCAGGATGGGACATGGAAATGACCAGATAGAGTTCCCTGTCCTTCAGCTCTCTTCTTAAAGAATCTAAGGCTCCATCGATACCGACGAAGGAGTGAGCAATGAAACCGTCACCCAGACTCTTCAGCTTTGAGGCTATAGAGACCATCGTGGAGTCGATGTCGGCTAACTTGAGGTCCAGGATGACCTTGAGGCCTAATCCCTTGGTCAGCTCGCTGACCTTAGAGGGACCCAAATCCAAGAGGAGAGGCCACCCTACCTTAACTCCCGCCAGGTGATGGGACAACTCCTTAAGTCTCTCCCTGTCCATGGGCACATCTAAGGAGAGTATTACCCTACTCATACGTTTCCCCTCATATACTCAAGAATCTGGGCTCTATCAGTCTCGCTCAACTTGTCCAAGATCGATCTCAAGATCTCCGATATCCTATATATAGCCCTGAACTCCATTCCCATCTCCCTTAACTTCCTCTCGGCCCCTTCCTCTCTATCAACTATGACTAGAGCCCCTACTNCCCTCCCCCCATTTCTAAATACCTCCAAGGACGCCCTCTCCAATGAGCCTCCGGTTGTGGCAACGTCGTCCACTACTAGNACCTTCTTGTCTGACACTTCAGCCTCAATTAACCTATCGGTCCCGTGACCCTTCTTCTCTATCCTGACATAACCCATGGGTTTCCCCAACTTACACGCCATAAAGGAAGCCAAGGGAACCCCTCCTGTAGCTACCCCTAAAATCACGTCATAATCGATATCCTTGACTCTTTCCATTGCCTCCTCTACGATCTTAAAGAATTCTGGATAGCTAGGCAGTTTCCTCAGGTCTAGGTAATAGGGACTAGTCTTCCCAGAGGTCAGGACGAAGTTCCCTATCATGAGGAGCTTTCTCTCCATGAGTACACTTCCTATATTCATGTTGTTCACAACCTCAATAGCGGAAAAGAGTTTAAATACGGTTTTCGTTAAAGGTGTAGAAGGGCTTTATTGCAAGACTTGATATCGATCCTCGACCTCGCTAAGGAGGAGGTCCTGGAAATTTTCGAGAAAACCGACGCTCTTCTTCGAGGGAAGATCAGGCTGAGGCTTGACGGGAAGATAGTGTCACTGGCCTTCTTCGAACCGAGCACGAGGACCGCCTTGAGCTTCGAGAGTGCTGCTCTCTCCATGGGAGGACGAGTCCTCGGTTTCACCTCAGAGGAATCTATATCAGTGGCCAAAGGGGAAAATCTAGCAGACACTGTGAGGATGCTAGACAATTACTCGGATTGCATAGTGATAAGGCACAAGTTCGATGGAGCAGCGAAATTCGCATCAGAGATAGCACAGAAGCCGGTGATAAACGCGGGAGATGGCAAGCATGAACATCCCACTCAAACGCTCATAGATCTTTACACCATCAAGAGGATCTTTGGAACTCCTGAAGGTCTAACCTTTGGTCTCTTGGGGGACCTGAGATACGCCAGGACAGTGAACAGTCTAGTAAGGGGTCTGAAGTTCTTTAGGCCTAAGAAGGTCTATTTGATCTCCCCACCACAACTGAGACTCAGGGAGGAGATCAGAAACGAACTTGACTACCCGACTGAGGAGAGAGTCGACCCTAGAGACGTGATAGGTGATATTGACGTACTCTACGTCACCAGAATTCAGAAGGAGAGGTTTCCAGACGAGTCGGAATACGAGAAGGTGAAGGAAAGCTACAGAGTTGACGTAAGGCTAGTAGAGGAGATGAGGAAGGACAGCGTAATCCTCCATCCACTCCCTAGAGTCACGGAAATAGATAGAAGGATAGATTCCTATCCACAAGCCAAATACTTCCTCCAGGCATCCTTGGCTGTGCCCTTAAGGTCTGTCCTGCTCCACGAAGTCGTGGGAGGCGTTGAGGCTTGAAGAACGGACTGATAGTGAGCAAGATCAAGAACGGCACTGTAATAGATCACATACCTGCAGGTAGGGCGTTGGCAGTGCTGAGGGTCTTAGGAATAAGGGGGCAGGAAGGCTATAGAATAGCGTTGGTCATGAATGTGGAGAGTAGCAAGATGGGGAGAAAGGACATCCTCAAGATTGAGGAAAGGGCCATTGAGGAGAGGGAGGCTGAGCTCATAACGTTGATAGCCCCTGAGGCAACTATAAACATCGTAAAGGATTATGAGGTAGTGGAGAAGAGAAAGCAGAAGGTTCCAGATAAGATAACAGGTCTACTAAGGTGTACTAACCCCTCCTGTATAACAAATAACGATCCTGAAGCGGCCACAAAATTCAAGACACTTAGGAAGTCACCAATAGAGCTCGTCTGCGAGTATTGCGAGACCAGAATAACCGAACAGGAGGTATTGAGGCAGATCTTGGAATGATGTATTCTAAAGTACTCAGGGTTGAGCCAACCAGGGAAAGTACGAGAGTTCTCCTGGAGTATTACGGTAAGGAACCGTCACCTGGCCAATTCGTTGGGCTCGTGTTCCCAGGCGAGAGTGAGATACCGCTAGGGGTAACCGATTACAAGGAAGGCGAGTTGGAGCTGTACGTGGATTCGGAGAGGTTGGTCCAGTATCTTCGTAAGATGAGCAGGGTGATAGTGGAAGGGCCTTTTGGAAAGCCAGTTGAGATTCGAGGGAACGTCATGGGGATAGCTGTAGGGAGGTTATATCATGACCTCCTCTATCCCCTGAGGATTGCCAAGAGGAAAGGGTACCAGGCCTCCTTGAACTGCGAGTCTTGCACGGACGAGTTCCAGAGGCCCAGTCAAGAGGTGAGATGGGATCTAATCCTAGCCTCAGTTCCCTTGGAGTTCATTAAGACTCTTCCCCGTAACACGTTAGTTTACGTCAGGTGGGTCAAGATGAACTGTATGATGGGAGTATGTGGGGTCTGTAATGTGAAGGGGTTCCTGCCCTGTGTGGAGGGACCCTTCATGGAGGTGGAAAAAGTTGTGGATAAAGGGTAAGATTTACCTGAGGGGTCTAGAGGAGGCCTGCGTGTCATTCGATAGGAGGATTAAGGAGATCAGGAAGGAGTGCAGACCAGACCTTAAGCTTCCCTCAGACTCTTACGTGTTCCCAGCAGGTGTAGACATGCACGTTCACCTCAGGGGACTCGAGCTCTCCTATAAGGAGACTATAGCCTCAGGGACGTCAGAGGCCGTCTATGGGGGGATTGGGGTGGTGGTGGACATGCCTAACACTGTTCCAATAATCAACAGCGTGGAGACCATTAGATTGAGACTCTCAGAGTTAGGGAACTACTCCAGGTGCGACTACGGAATTTACTCCGGGGTGACTCAGGATAAGGGAGTCGCTAAAATGCCCATAGCCGGATTCAAGGTATTCCCAGAGGACCTTGAGAGAGACATACAGTGGATATTGGAATCTCCGATGGTCAAGGTCTTGCACCCAGAGATACCTATGTCCCTGAGGCCTGGGAGACACAATAGGAGGTTGTGGCAGGAATTGGCGTCCCTCTACCTTGTCAGAGGGAACTTTCACGTGACTCACACCACTAGTTTGGATACCATTAAGCTAGCAAAAAGGATGGGCTTCTCGACCGATTTCACTCCCCATCACCTTCTAGTTCCAGGAGAGACGGATTGCCTGTCTAAGGTCAACCCGCCCATAAGGGGCAAGAGTGAGAGGAACAGTCTCCTCATAGCTCTGACCGAGGCTGATGCGGTAGCTAGTGACCACGCGCCTCACTCAGTAAAGGAGAAGTCCTTCCCCATTGAGTTATGTCCTCCAGGGATTGCAGCCGTGTCCTTCACCCTACCCTTTATCTTCACCCTAGCTCTCAGGGGTGCTATAACATTGGGTAGGGCAGTGGAACTAATCTCCACAAACCCCTCCAGGATTCTTGGGATCCCCGCGGGGGAGATAGCTGTGGGGAACTTAGCAAACTTCGTGATCATAAGGAGGGAGAGATGGAGATACTCCACTACCTTCAGTAAGATGACACACACACCATTAGACGGCTTTCCCTTGGATGCCACAGTTTATGCGACCATAGTGGAAGGTAAGGTAGCTTATCAGGACGGAAACGTTTTCCCGGTGAGGGGATCCAATGTATTCGACAAGAGTGGCAGGACTTAATTTGAACGACCCATTCGTCATCGCTTCTGGTGTTATCCCAGAAGTACCTGGACTCATGAGGAGAGTTTGCCACCAATACAGACCCGCAGCCATAACGACCAAGACTTTCACACTGTATCCCGTAGAACCTCATCACTCCCCCACAATCGTTAAAGTTGGAGAAGGCTGTTACATCAACGCCATAGGTCTAGGGAATCCTGGAATCAGGGCGTTGGAACCCAACGAGTGCGTCCAGATAGTGAGCATAGGTGGGAGTTCCCTAGAGGAAATGGTCCAGGCCTCCTTGGAGGGGGAGAGATACGCCAATGCCATAGAGCTGAATCTGAGCAGTCCAAATAGGAGAGGGTACGGAGCTGACACAGCCAGCCTAGTTTCTGATATAGTTTCCGCAGTGAAGTCGAGCGTGAAGAGGCCGGTCTTGGTAAAACTGGGACCATGGGACAATGTCCTCTCCCTAGCAGGGAGAGCGCTAGACGCGGGAGCAGACGGGCTGACGTTGATCAACACGATGAAGGGAATGGTAGTAGATGTAGAGGAATTCAAGCCAATCCTGAGTTACGGTACCGGAGGAATTTCAGGTAGGTGTATACACAACCTGGCTGTGAGAATAATTTATGAGGTGTACAGAGAGTACAACCCAGATATAATAGGTGTTGGAGGAGTTTTCACCCTCGACGATGCGTTAGAGCTCTTATCTGTGGGTGCAAAGGCTGTAGGTATAGCTAGTCTTATAATAGAGAGCGGATTTGAGGCAATTCCTAAGTTAAGGGCCTCTCTCTCCCTTTACCTACAGAGGAAGGGATTAAAACTCGAAGACATTATAGGAAGGGCAGTGAAACGATGAGGATAAGCATGAAGGGCAGGGATATGGAGACTTTAGTGTTCCTGGGTAGGGTTAAGGCCGTGAACGTTGAGTTCTGTAACGATTCCAAGACTATGGCCAAGGTTGTGGCTAAACTGGACACCGAGGAAGAGGTCGAAACGGAGTGTATCCCCACCAGGGCAGCTGGGAAGATCTCCACGGTAATGAAACACTACCTTAGGTTGGGAGTAGGAAAATATATAATCACCAATGATAAGGTCAGCGGTAACGTGGATACGGAGGGAGGAGAAGATGAAGTTCAGGATCGATAAACTTCCCAAGAGCGACGAGGACTTGGAGGAAATACAGAGGGAGGTAGAATCCACACACTCCCACGAGCACGAACATCACCATCACGGTGAGGAAGAGTTAGAGTCAATAATAGGAGAACTTTACGCCAATTATCAGAACCTTCAGGCCAGAGTTCAAGAGCTCGAGGAGCAGAACGAAAAGTACAGGAAAGAAATCTCGACGCTTTACGAACTCCTGAAACACTCCCTTAGGCTGTCGACTGNCTCAGATCAGNCCGAAAAGTCTAAAATACTAAGGGAGATCCTTGCCGTGTTAGATAATGAGTCTTGAGTCTGTATTAATAATAGCAGTGAAAGTTTTCGCGGTCATGGACCCGTTCTCCATAATCCCGTATATTCTCTCCATATTTGAGGAGGCCACACAGGGCGGTGAAAAGATGAGGTGGACAGCCCTTGTGAATAAGGTTGAGGTCGCAGTAATCATTTTAGTCCTAATCTTCTCCCTCATGGGGCGACCACTACTAAACTTCTTGGGGTTGCAACCATACTCCCTTGAAATCGGGGGAGGGATACTTCTTCTCTATCTAGGAATAGATACCCTAGGAGGGTTTCAGCAACTGAAGTTCGTGTCGAAGAGGCTTGAAGAGGCTGTAGTTACGCCAATAGCTACTCCCCTCATAGTAGGTCCTGGAACCATGACGGCGCTTATATCGCTATCAGTTCAGAACAGTGTTATAGACCTAGTTTTGGGTAGCCTAGTGGCAGCATTTCTCACTTATCTCGTTCTACTGAGTGGGCCTCTCCTGATCAAGGTACTAGGAAGGACGGGAACCGTGGCAGCGGGAAGGTTTACAGCCATCATCATAGCAGCCTTCGGGGTTCAGCTAATTATTAGTGGAATATCTCAAGTTAAATTGGCGTGAGAATCCCAGGACTAACTAAAAAATTTTTAATCCCGAAGGAGAAGTCATATCGGGACAAATGACAAGTGATGGCAAAAGGAGGGTAGATTTAGACACAATAGACAGAAGACTCCTCATAGAATTACTCAGGGACTCGAGGGTGAGCCTAAGGAGACTTTCAGAGGAAATGAACGTCTCTCCTGCCACTCTTCACAACAGGCTCACCAAACTCGTCCAAGAGGGTGTGATAAAGGGTTTCACAGCCCTCGTGGATTATACGAAGTTGGGTTACTCCCTCTCAGCCATCATAATGGTCAAGGTGAATGGAAAATACCTGGTCGAGTTCGAGAGGGAAATAGCCAACACGGACAACATCGTGGCAGTTTACGACGTTGTGGGAGAATATGACGTTGTGCTCATTGCCAAGTTCAGGAGTGTCGAAGATCTGGACGTTTTCCTGAAACAATTGCTCAAAAACAGCAAGGTGGAGAGAACGTATACCAGCATAGTCCTTAACGCGGTCAAAGAGGATCCAAGAGTTAAAATATAACGTTTTGCTATTATTTTTGCGTTGACATCTAAATTCTGATCCAAAACCTTTATATATGAAACCATGGGCTTAGCATATATATGGTGTTTTAGGATGCAGTTTTGTCCTAAAGACGGAGGTCTCATGGTACCCACTAAGAAGGGGAACAAGGAGATTCTGAAGTGTAACAAGTGTGGGTACGAAATGCCCCTGGACAAGAAAGCCAAGAAGGCCTACGAGATAAAGGAGAACAGGGGCAAGTCGGGTAAAGTTCTCACTACTTCCATAGTGAGCGAAAATGAGGGCAGGAGGAGGGAGGACGATGAGTGGCAACAGGAGAGGGAGGAGTACTACAAGGAGGTAGGCCTTGAGTTATTGAGGGAGGAGTTGGAAGGTACAGAGGAACACGAGGAGGAGTAAGGATCTTCTAAATAAATTGTCTTTAACACCGTAAATATTATATTGTCAGTTCTATTATCATTCCCTTATGAGAATCAACGAAACCACGAACAGATATTCGCTGAAGGTGGGAAGAAGGAACCTGTTGATAGAGGAATTGAAGAATGAGAGAGGCGAAAAAATATTCTCTATTCTTCAAACCATCTATGCTACCACTCTAGATGATAAGGAGTGGTTGGCCGATACCTCAAATGTCAAACCTTTGGACAGGAAAAACCTTGATCCTGAGCTGAAGAAGTTCCTAAAGGTTATCGGGATCTGAGGTGATCTCCATGGAGACCTTCGACTTCGTGATAACAACAGATCGGTGCCTCATGACCAACCATCACGGGAAGGAGTTCTTAGGCTTTCTGGGAACAGGTCCGGCCATAGGAGTACCGGAGTCCGCGTGGAAGTGGTTAGCGTGTCCCAAAATAAAGACTGACAATGTAGGTAGGCCTCACCAGGCGCCTTACGGAATGAGGAAAGTGGAAGCGAAACTGATAGATGAAGGATTCAAGGCAGCAATAATAGATCCAGACCACTTAGCTCCACACCTCAAGAACGCTAAGGCCCTGATGTTCTCTCACCACGACTACTTTGCTTTCGGGCCTCCCTCATCGACCTGGTGGGGAATAACGAAGAAGGAACCTATCAACTACAAGAGCTTCCAGGAACTCGTGAATAAGCCCGAGGTGCAGGAAGCCAGAAAGAGAGGTGTGAAGATGATCGCTGGAGGCCCATCAGTCTGGCAGTGGCTCTGGAGGGAGGACATGATAGAGAAGGTCGGAATAGACTCCCTAATCGACGGAGAGGCTGAGAAGGTGATAGGTAAGATCGCCCAAATGATATTGGATGGGGAGGAATTACCCAGATATTACTACATCAGCGGTGAGGACGTACCAGGTATAGAGGACATACCTGACATCAAGGGTGCCAGTGTCAACGGCCTCATAGAGATAATGAGGGGGTGTGCCAGATCCTGTAGGTTTTGCTCCGTCACCTTGAGGCCCACCAGGTACTATCCTCTCGAGAAGATCGAGAGAGAACTCCAGGCCAACGTAAGGGCCGGAGTCAGACGCGGAGTTATTCACAGTGACGACGTGCTATTTTATGGTGCTGTTGGTATCCTCCCCCGTCCAGAACCTCTAATAAAGTTACACAAGCTCGTGAAGAGATATTATAAGACGATCGCCTGGAGTCACGCCAGCTTGGCTGCCATCAGATACTCTCAGGAAAAGTACGGACTTATATCTAAACTTACTGAGATCGTATATGCAAACGAGTCTCAGAGCTATTTAGGAGTGGAGGTAGGAATCGAGACTGGCTCTCCGAGGCTTGCAAAGGAGATAATGCCCGCCAAATCGTCACCGTACAAACCAGAGAGCTATCCCGAAACTGTGGAGGAGGCGTTTAAGATAATGCACGAACATAACATAATACCTGCCGGGACTATGATCGTGGGACTCCCCGAAGAAAAGGAAGATGATGTACTAAGGACTATAGATCTCGTGGATAGCTTAAGGCCCTATAGGAGTATACTAGTTCCGATGTTCTTTGTGCCTATGGGCTACTTCAAGAACAAGGATTGGTTCACCAAGATCAAGTTGAGCGACTCTCACATAGAACTATATAAGAAAGTGTTCTGGCATGACGTATACTGGGCTGAGGATATACTGAACAGGTTCTATATGAAGGGCCCTGTATATTATCCCGTGAGGATGTTACTGAAATTGTTCCTTAGAGTAGCCAAGAAGAGAATGAAGGAAGTCGAGGCTTGGCTACAGGCCCAGATGAAAAATTAGACCTTTTTCGGCAAAATGACGTCCTTAGGTGCTGAAGGGAATAGTTCTAGGTACTTCCTGAGAACTTTTGGTATCACTACGGTGCCGTCCTCCATCTGGTTATTCTCCAGTATTGCCGTTATGGCTCTGGTTGTGGCTATGGCGGTACTGTTCAGGGTGTGAACGTAACCCTTTCTGTTGTTCTTCCTATCCACGTATCTTATTCTCATTCTGAAGGCTTGCCAGTCGGTACAGTTACTACAACTCACCATTTCCCTGAACTTGGCCTGGGCAGGCATCCATACCTCAAGGTCATACTTCTTGGCTGCGCAGGCCCCTAGATCTCCAGAGGCTATATTGACGACTCTGTATGGTAACTCAAGCCCCCTAAATATCTCCTCTGCGTTACTGATTAACTCCTCGTGAAGTTTCCAACTGTCTTCAGGGAGGGAGAAAATGAATTGTTCCACCTTATTGAACTGGTGAACTCTAAATATTCCCTTAAGGTCCTTATTGGCGGCCCCAGCCTCTTTCCTGAAGGCAGGGCTAAGCCCAACATATCTCAAAGGTAATCTGGTCGCATCGATCTCCTCCTTGTAATAAAGGGCAGCTATGGCATGCTCAGCTGTAGCTATGAGGTAAAGGTCTTCCTCCTCGATCTTGTAGATCGCATCCTTAAATGTTTCAAGATCTATCACAGACTTGATGACCTCTCCCCTCAACATGTAGGGAGGGATGATGAGAGTGTAACCCTTTGATGTCACTACGTCCACTGCGTACATTATGAGGGCAAGCTCCAACCAGGCTACGTCCTGGAATAAATAGTAAAACCTGGAACCAGCAACTTCCGCTGCCTTGGTTGTATTACCTTGCCTTAACACCTGTTCCAGGGCATCTGCATGCCCTATCGGTTTGAAAGATAATACTTCATATTGGGCCTCCAGTCCCCTAACTTGGTCAAGGAAGCTCTGCACATCCTTTTCATAGACTCTGAACTTGCCCCAAACCCTTATGGGAACGTTATAAGAATCATCAGGACCTTCAGGTACAGACTCGTGAACTAAATTAGGGAGACTTTTCAGGAGGTTATCACGTTCTTCCTCTATCTCCTTTAACTCCCTCTCTCTCGCATCGATTATCCTCAGGAGGTTTCTAGCCTCCTCTATCTTTTTCTTTCTATCTTCAGGCTGGAGCTTCGGAATCTGGGAGCTCACTAAGTTGTGCTCATGTCTCAGTTTCTCGACCTCCTGCAGCACGCTCCTCCACTTTCTGTCCAGCTCTACAGCCTTGTCAACTACAGACGCGTCTATGCCCCTCTTTCTCAGACTATCCATCAGTCTCTGAGGGTTCGACCTTATTAATTCAAGTAGACTCCAAGACATAACTAGACAAAAAGTTCCAGGATTTTATGCCTTCTGATCCTCGGTGGGGAGACCGTAGGTCTGGATCCACATCTCCACTATATCGTAACCGTAGAGTTTTTTGAACTTCTCTCTCCCTTCTGGACTCATCTTGAGGGGAGACCATTGCGTCTCCATGTCAATGTCAACCTCAACTTTCTTGGCAGGCACGGTCTCTTTGATCACTTCCTCTACGGTATAGACCAGATCATCCACAACTGGGCAACCGGGTGCAGTGAGTCCAAGTCTCACGTAAACCTCTCCGTCGTCTGATATCTTAAGATCGTAAATTAAGCCCAAATTAACGATATCTACCGGTATTTCGGGATCGTAGACGTCCTTAAGGGCCTCCATTAATTTTCTCGACCACTCTTCCTTATTCACAACCTGAGAACTCATTATTATCAGGAGATGACTCTGTCAACGATAGAATTTATCCTTTTGTATGTACTTGAGGAATTACGGTCCCTTCAAGTCACTGAGTTCTCTATAAAAACAGGTCCTATTCCCGGTATGGCATATGGGTCCTCGGGGCCTCACTAGCACAACTACGCTATCCTCGTCGCAGTCCACCTTCACTTGTACTACCTCTTGAAAATTTCCACTGGTCTCACCCTTGAGCCATATTCTCTTCCTAGATAGGGACCAGAAGTGAAGAAGGCCTGTGGTTAACGTCTTGATGAACGCCTCCTTGTTCATGTTCCCCACCATGAGTACTTCCTTGGTCTCAAAATGTTGAACCACTGCAATCACAGTGCCCTCTTCATGGCGAAAGTTAAGTTTAGAAGCTAAGACTTCAGCCTCTTCGACCCTCATCTCTTCACCCACTCGATTAGATTCCTCAAGAAGATTCCCCCAGTCTCCCCGCTCTTCTCAGGGTGAAATTGCGTGCCCACCAATTCATCGGTGCACACCAGTGCTGGGAACTCCATTCCATAGACTGAAGTCATCGCTGGCCTCATGGGAGTATAGGCAACATAGCTGTGCACGAAGTAAGCATACCTCCCTTTGAGTCCCTCGCTTAGATCACAGGACCCCTTCTCCATGAGAACGTCCCATCCTATGTGAGGTAGCTTTGGGGCATCCCGTAGGAGATCAACGTAACCCTTCAGCCACCCGAGTCCCTTAGTCCTCCCACCTTCGTACCCCTCTTCGAAGAACAGTTGCATGCCTAGGCAGACTCCTAAGAACTTCGACCCACTCCTCCTCAACTCCTCTAGTCTTCCCCTCCACTTTGCGAGAAACGATCCGACAGAAGAGAAGGCCCCCACGCCAGGTAGGACTATAAGATCCGCCTCAGCCGGCTCGGCTCTTATCTCCACTTCGGCACCTAGCCTCTTGAAGGCGGAGGAGATGCTGAAGAGGTTACCTACACCATAATTGAGTATTATTACCTTCATTTCATTCTCCTCCTCAACTCCTCGTACACCTCCTCGGGTTTTACCCCCTCCAGGGCCATGAGAACCAAGAGGTGGTATATGAGATCCGCAGTCTCGCTAATTACCCTCTCCTTGCCCTCCGTTAGGGAAGCAACTACTACCTCAACCGCCTCTTCTCCCACCTTTCTAGCTACGTACCCCTTTCCTCTCTTGGCTAGAGAGGCAGTGTAGCTCCCTTCCGGCATCTCCTTGAGCCTTGAGTCTATTATCCTATACAGTTGATCCATGACTTCACTCATATCTCACACCCATACTCCTGGAGTGAACGGTAAATCCCTCATATTCTGCCAGTTTCATGGCAGCCCTTATCAACTCTCTATCTGGATTCTTAGATCTCACGTATGCTATACCTTTCAGGAAGTCGTATACCGTAAGACCTCCCCTAAACCTGGCCCATCCACTGGTGGGCAACACATGATCCGGACCGGCTGAGTAGTCCAGTAGGGCTGGTGGTGTGTCTCCTACGGTAATAGCACCTGCGTTCCTCACGTGCCTGAGCAATTCATCTGCGTTCCTCACGTAGAGCGAGAGGTGCTCTGGAGCCAGCTCGTTTGCTACGTTCACTGCCTCTTCCAGGTCACTGGATTTAATCAAATAAAATGTTCCCTCCTGAGGTAGGAGTTCCTCCACCTTGTTTAGGAGAGCCTCAGAGGGAGAGATGAGAACTAGAACACTTCCAGGACCATGTTCACCTTGTGCCATTAAGTCTAAGGCAACTCTCGTCGGATTCGCAATCTCATCTGCAATGACAACTAGCTCTGTGGGCCCCTCTATACCGTCGATCCCCACTTCCGCGCTAACCAAATATTTAGCTGCCTGGACGAAGACGTTTCCAGGTCCCACTATCTTGTCCACCTTCTTAATTGTCTGAGTTCCGTATGCTAGGGCTCCTATTGCCTGGGCTCCGCCGACCTTGTAGACACCGTCGACGTTGAGCTTTAGGGCTATGTAAGCTATGGCGGGATCCACCGATGTCTTGACTGGAGTACACACGTAGATCTCCTTAACTCCTGCCACTCTAGCGGGGATCCCGGTCATCATGAGTGTTGAGGGATACGTCTTTCTCCCTCCTGGAACGTAAATCCCCACCCTATCTATAGGTACCCAATTAACTCCGTACTCGATTCCACCTCTCCCACCTCCCATGCTGGGGGGCTTCATGAGCGAGTGAAAAGACTCCAATTGATTCCACACCATATCTATGGATCTCTTGACTTCAGGATCTAGTCTCTCTGCGCCCTCTTCCAGTTCCCATCTCTCTGCCTCAAGGTTGTTGAGCTCCACTCCATCGAACTGAAGGGCTAGTTGAGTGAGCGCATTATCTCCTTCATTTCTGACCCTGCGTAATATTTCCTCCACTTTGCTCAAAACGTCAGTTAACGTTTCGAGTCTCCTTGTAGGTATTTCTCTCCTTATCAAGTTCTCACCTCAACGCCGTTCTCCCTCAAGTATTCCTTCAGGGCTCTGATCCTGATCACCCCATCATGAAACACGCCAGCTGCAAGAGCTGCATCAGCCTTACCTTTCAGAAAGGCCTCTAAGAAATGTTCTGGTTTCCCTGCCCCGCCACTCGCTATTACCGGTATTGTGACGTTCTCCGACACAAACTTCGTCACCTCAATGTCATAACCGTCCCTAGTTCCATCCCTGTCAATGCTAGTCAGTAAGATCTCGCCCGCACCTAATTCTTGCACCTTCTTAGCCCACCTCAGTGCGTCAAGCCCTGTGTTCTCTGTACCAGACCTGATGAACACTGCCCACGAATCATTGAGTCTCTTGACATCTATGGCTACCACCACTGCCTGGGCACCGAACTCCCTTGAGGCAAGTTCAATCAACTCTGGGTTCTCCACGGCTGCTGTGTTGATACTCACCTTATCTGCACCATTTGAGAGTAGTCTAGAGACGTCGTCCACTGTCCTCACTCCCCCTCCTACAGTCAACGGAATCGACAGGATCTCCGCCGTCTCCCTGACCTTCTGTAACAGAGTCTTCCTCCCCTCCACCGTTGCCGAGATATCCAAGAAGACTATTTCGTCCGCCCCCTCCTCCTCGTATTTGCTAGCCAGTATGGCTGGATCTCCCTTTTCCTTCAAATTCACGAATCTCACACCCTTGACTACTTTCCCGTCCTTTACGTCAAGGCAGGCGATTATCCTTTTGGCCGTCATAGTGATCCCTTCGTGCTCCTGACGTCCTTTCCAATCACGGAAACAGCCTCCTCAAGCGACAGCCCGACTCCCTTAAACGACGCCTCTATGACGTGATGCTCATTCTCCCCAGAGAGCTGTCTCACGTGAAGTGTTATCCCAGAATTGATGGCGAAAGTCTTGAAGAAGTGGGGTACGTTCTCTGTCGACAAACCGCCTATAGATTCCCTCTTAACCCTGAGGCCTATCTCTGCCATCCCTCTCCCAGAGATGTCTACAGCCACCAGAACCAAAGCTTCGTCCATAGGTACGATGGCGTGTGCAAACCTCTTTATACCAGCTCTGTCTCCCAAAGCTTCCCTCAACGCCTGACCTAAGGTTATCCCCACGTCTTCGACAACGTGATGATCATCGTAATTCTGCTTATCCTCAGCCTCTACTACAGCCGAGATACCCATATAGAATAACATGGTATTGAGCATATGATTGAAGAAAGGTACTGGAGTTCTGACTTTCACTTCTCCCTTCTCGTCCAAGTTCAGTTCCACTAAGACTTTCGTCTCCTTAGTCTCCCTGACCTTCCTAACGCTTCTAGACATTTAGAACCCCCCTTATGGCCCCAGTGTATAGAGCCATACCTACAATGGCGAAGTCGAAGCCCATTTCCTTTAACCTCCTCAAGTCTTCAGTTGAAGCTATCCCTCCGGCATAGCCCTTCTCCCCACATATCAGCTTCAGCCACCCTCCTATACGTTCGTCTATTCCGCCTTTTGTACCCTCATTACACACATAGGTGAATATGAACCCCCTAACCTTGAATCCATTGAGTTTATCAATCGCAACCGATGCCTTGACACCCTCGTTCCATCCCTTCACGAAGATATGATCCCCGCAATAGTCCACTGATATCATGACTCTGTCCTCAACTCCCCTAACAGCTTCCCTGAATTTCTCCGGTTCCGTGAAGGGTAGAGTGGACATGACCGCTATTGTTGAACTCTCTTTCAAGATACTGTTTAGCCTTTCCCTATCCCTTATTCCTCCACCCACGGTCACTCTTAAGAAACCCACCTTTATTATGTCAAGAACATGCCTCCAATTGTTCCCAATACCCTCTGCAGCGTCTAGATCCACCACATGGATCGAATCGTAACCCATCTTCCTGAGCTCTGACGCTACTGCAACTGGGTCCCCGAGTTGTAGCCCGGTGTCCCTCTTACCTTTGATCCTCTTCACAGCCTTTCCTCCACTGATGTCAACGCTTGGAACTACCTTCACTTTATCACCTTCTCTATGTTGACTACTACTATGTCTCTGGCCCCTGCAGTCTTAGCCTTAGCTATCACCTCCGGTAGGTCATCCTCGTCGGCCACTGTCACCACTTCCCATGCCTCCGTTCCGCTGAGTCTGGAGACGGCTGGAGCCAACATGGCCGGGAGAGATGATATCACGTTCTTGAGGGAGTTGTCGTCAACGTTCATGAATATCATTTTCTTCCCCCTTGCATTTAGAGCTCCCTTCATCATGGTGAGCACAAGGTTTATCCTATCTGCTTCCTCGCTTCTCATCCAATCCTTATTACCTATGACCAAAGCATAGCTCTCAGCCACAGTGTCTATGGGTTTGAGCCCGTGGAGCTTGAGAGTCGTTCCCGTACTCGTGACGTCAATTATGGCGTCTGCAGCACCTAGCGAGGGCATGATCTCCGCTGCACCGCTTATCTTTACTAGTTTAGCTCTTATTCCCTTCCTTTCCAGGTATCTAGTGGCAAGGTTAAAGTACTTGGTGGCAATCCTAATCTCCCCCTTTATCTCTTCAGGATCGTCTATATTCCAAGCTTGAGGGACGGCCAGCACTATTCTCGATCTACCGAAATCCAATTTTATTAATTCCTCTACGTCTGCCCCGGATTCCATGACGTAGTCCAGCCCGGTGATGCCCAACTCAGCAGCTCCCGCCTCTACTATGTTGGGTATATCCTCAGTCCTTATGGTCACCAATTGCACTCCGTCCCAGCTCGTTGGAACCATCAGAGCCCTATCGTCATTAGCGGTGGGCTTGATTCCCACGGAGTTCAAGAACTGAATAGTAGGAGTCTGTAACCTACCTTTGTTCGGTATTGCTATCTTCAATTATCTCACCCAATTCCTTCACGAATATGTCACATTGTTCCTTAGTCCCCACGGTGACCCTATAGAAGTCTTTTATGGGGTTCCTTATGGCTATCCCTCTCTTAAGCAAGGGGCTTAGCAGATCTCCCCCATATTTAAAGAAGAGGAAATTGGTCACAGACTTATACACCTTGAGTCCCACGGACTTTAAAGCCCTGTACAGATATTCCCTGTTCCCAGATATTTCAGACGCTATCTCCCTGGCATAGGAAGGTCTCTCCAACGCCGTTATCCCGGCTATAAGGGACGGTAAGGGGACGTCGAAGGGAGTGGATCCCTTCTCTAAGACTTTCACTATTTCTCTGTCAGCTATTAGATAACCCACTCTAAAGGAGGCCAGAGAGAATGCCTTGCTCAAAGTCCTCACAATGACGAGATTGGGGTATTTGCTGACTAACTTCGACGCCGTGTAGCCGGAGAATTCATAATATGCCTCGTCCAATAACACTATACCCTTGACTCTCTCCGCCAAGGCCTTTATCTTATCCTCGTTGGCCTGAAGCATAGGGGATCCAGTCGGGTTGTTTGGGTCGTCGATCACGACCAGCCTAGACCTATCAGCCTTGCTGAGTAGGGAATCCATGTCCTCCTGCCACCAGTCACCAGCCTCCCTTAAATTCACCCTCTCCTCCCTAAGTCCCCTGAAGGAAGAGTAAACAGAGTACATGCTGTATCCAGGGTAATTGGACAGGACAACATCACCGGGTTGGGTGAAGTTGTAGAACACTGACCTTATTGCACCGTCCCCTCCAGTAGTAGGGAATATCTCATCCGGTTCAACGCCATTATATTCAGCCGCGAGCTCCCTGAATCTCTTGGACAGATCTGGGTGCTGATACCTGTTTCCGGCCTTAAGATATCTGGTGACTGCCTCCAACACGAAATCAGGTGGAGGGTAAGGAGACTCGTTGAGATGAAGCCTCAATCCCTCCTTTATGTCCGTGAAATCGTACTCCTTGGCCCCCTTTAGCCAAGGATATATTACTTCCTTCAAGTCGGTTGGTGCAATAAGAATCCCTCCACCTACATCGTTTATATTTTCCTAAAAGTTTTTCCTTATCATGTTCTTGGAGGAACTGCTGACGGGCAGGCATCTACTCGTCTCCTATTATTACTCTGTAAACGTAGCGATAATCTCATCGATAGCTAGGGAATTGAGCAGGAGAGGGTTTTCGGTATGTATTGTAAACTTAGAGAAGATGAGATTTTGGGAAAGGGTCGAGGTGAAGTGCGAGCCAGGAGCTAGAGTACTGGTCTTTGATGCGGAGAGTGAAAGTGAAGTACCACAGGATTACTTACTGGTGACCTCAACTATGAACCTGAATTTAGAGGGCGTTAAACGATATAAAATAAAAAAAGTGCAAGGGAATATCTACAGAGCGGAGGGAGAGGCGACATACTACTTTAAAGTTAACCAGGGTAGGGTAGAGGACTACGAGCTCTCCCAAGGGGACCTCCTGGTGGATATCCTGAGGGAGCTCGGAGGAGAGGCTACCCTCAAGGATTTAGTGAACATATACTCACACAGGAGCGGAAAGGGGAGGGAAAAAGTTAGGGAAGAGTTGGGTCTCTTGGCCAGGCTCGGAAAAATAGAGATGAGAGGGGGTAAGGTTAGGCTACTGAACGATTATGGCTGGTCTGAGGGGTAGGGCCTCCTTGTTAAACTTGGTCTTTACCTCATGGGTGAAGGGTTCGACCTCAACGTCAAGGTTCAATTTGTACCTTATATACGAGACTCCTTTCCTGAGGACTTCCAACTCGTTCACTCCAAGGAGAGCTAACCTCTTGTTATTCTCTCCCATCTCCGTCACGTATTGGAACAGCCTTTGGTACGTCTTGGCCTCCTCCTTTGAGGAGGGCCTCTTAGAGCTCATGAAATCCTTGAGATTTCCTCCCTTGGTCACTATTTCCACTGCCTCCCTAAGAAGAGGTGTGAGGGTTCCATCATGAACATATATCATAACCAGGGACGGTTTGCCTTTGTAGACGTTTAGGATGGCCCTTATGTCTTCGACCAGTTGCTTGTGATACTCGTGCTCCAGTTCCAACACGTCATTTATCTTTGATTCGTCATGTGATGGCCAACCCTCTGTGGAGACGAATGTGGTGTGGCCTAGTCTATGCCACATCTCCTCAGCCAAGTGAGGAGCGAAGGGGGCTATGAGCCTGGTCCATATTTCCAATACCTCCCTTATGACATCAGGATTATACTCCCTCGATTCAGACCTGACCATTTCCAGGTACTCATTAACGTAGGACGACATATTGAAGAGGATCTCGTTAATGAATTCCCTGAACTTCATATCGGTCATGAGTCGTACCGAATCCTTCACAATCCTGTGGAGCTTTGATTGTATCCACCTCTCTGGAATCCCAACTATTCTGGACCCGGACTTCATGTCGAGCATGTCGAAGAACTTCTTGAGCGTCTCCGCTATCGCCCTAGCTCCACTGTCTGTGAAGTTTACATCTGTAGCCATGTCAACAAGAGAGGTGAGCGAAATTCTCACTACATCTGCCCCATAATTCTTAACGGCCTTCCTCAGAGGAATTATGTTCCTCAACGACTTGCTCATCTTCTTTCCTTCATAGAGGATGAAGCCGTTAATGGCTACTCCCTTAGGCCACAGTTCTTCTGGGAATATTCCGGCGTGGTTGAAGATGAAGAAGCTCAGATGGTTCGGTATTAAATCAGGAGCGCTGTGTCTCATGTCCAATGGGTACCAAAAGGTGAAGTTTCGCCTCAAGTCCTGAAGAGTCTCGAGAGCGACACCCGATTTCTCGGCTACCTTAGCTGGATCTCCCTTTCCTAATAACACATAGTCCCAAAACTCTTCGCTAAGCTGAGTTGCGTGGAGGTTCAGAGCCTTTATCCTATGGGCGACCGTGTAATAGGCCATGTAAATTGTGGAGTCTGACAGGCTCTCTATTATCCACCTCTTATCCCAAGGTAGTGGGGTACCTAAGCCTCTAGTTCTCGCACACGCCCTCTTCTGGAGCCAGTCCAGCGAGTACTCGAAGTCCTTCCTCACCTCATCAGGCACTACCCTCATGTTGGCCAGAAGCTTCTTGGCCAACCTCTTCCATTCTGGGTTACCGTAATCCAAGAACCACTGGTCCTTCAACAGCTTTACTACCACCTCGTTTCCACACCTGCAGTACACGGGCTTGTTCAGGATCTCAAGGACCTTCGAGGCCATCCCCCTCTCAGAGAGAACCTCAGTTACCAGTTTCCTTGCCTCCGGTACTGACGAGCCCGGAACCTTTGAGAGGGACTCCTTGAGCTGATCCCTGACCCTGGACAGTATGTCGGCCCTCATGACTCCCTTATTATACTCAGACTTGTACAACTGTTCCGTGAGCTTCTTGAGATCGGCGTCGTTCTTAACTTGAGTGCTTTCAACCAGCTCCTTGGCTGGGGCGTCTGAGTAACCTTCCAGGGAGATCACTGGCACTATCTCCAGGTTTACCCGGCTCCTCTTGAGGTAAAAGTAATCAAAGGGAGCGTGGGCCGGGACACTCATCACGACACCTGTAGCCGTGTTTGGATCCACGAAATCTGCAGGTAGGACTGGAATCTCTCTTCCAGTGACCGGGTTCGTTGCGTTCATTTTCTGGAGGTCAGAGGGGCTGACCCTTTGGATCACGTTCACTCCATCCATCTGGAACTTCAGTTTATCCGCGGCCTTCTCTGAAATGATAATCTTAGAACCCCACGCTTCCGCAATCACGTAACTCGCCTTAGGGTTGACCCATACGGCCACGGCGCCAAAAACGGTCTCAGGCCTGAGTGTGGCAGCGGCTAACCTACCTAAGGGCGTATCAAAGAATATCACTACATACTCTCCAATCTCCGGCTCGACGTCTCCCTTAGTGTCATGCATGCCCACGGGGAGGTTATGGACTGGACACCATCCCACAGGGTGTGTATCCTTTACCACGAACCCTCTCTCCTGGAGCTTGGAGAACTGCCAAACTATGAAAGACGAGAATTGTGGATCGATGGTTGTAAACTCCCTCCTCCAGTCAATGGATAGACCTAACTCCCTCATGGCCATCTTTATCTCTTCCTTGAAATAATTAGCCATGAAAAGTGGGTCCGAGAGTCTAGGTATCACGTCCGAAGGTATCTCGTAAATGTTTTGGAAAATGTCCAAGAGGTCCTTATCCCCCTTTGCCACATCGTCCGCCATCGTTATAATGGGGGTTCCTGTGAAATGGAAACCCATGGGGAACAGGACGTTGTATCCTCTCATCCTCATGAACCTAGCGTAAACATCTCCTGTCACGTATGTCCTACCGTGGCCCAAATGGAAGGGACTATTGGGATAAGGGAAAGCTACCGTGGTGAAGAACTTCTTACCTTCCTTGGGTTCCGCTTCGAATAACTTGTTCCTGTTCCACTCGTCCTGCCATTTCTTAGAAATCTCATTGAGGAACGCTACGAAGTCCTGAGAAGGAATTGTAATCACCAAAACCAATTTAAGAGTGCCTTTTTTAAGTTTTTTAAATGTTCACAAGAGAGGGAGATAAGGGAGAAACCACAGTTCCTCGAGGCAGAGTTGGGAAGGACTCACCTTTGGTGAACCTTCTTGGGGACATCGATGAGGTCAACTCCTTCATCGGGCTGGCTCTGACTAAACTCCCTTGGGAAGATATGAGAAGGGATTTGGAGGTCGTTCAAGTGGACCTCTTCGCTGTTGGAGAAGATTGGAGCACTGAGAAGGAAAGGATTGGGGAGGACAGGGTAAAGTGGCTAGAAGCGAGAACAGTGGAATACAGGAAGGAGAGCGGACCAGTGAAGCTGTTCATCATCCCTGGGGGAAGCGAGGAGGCTGCGTTCCTTCACGTAGCGAGAACGATAGTACGGAGGTTAGAGAGGAACGCGGTGAAGCACTCCAAAGAGGTGGAACTTAAGAACAAGTGGACCATAGTGTATTTAAACAGACTGTCATCCCTCCTGTTCGCCATGGCTGTTGTCGCCAACAAAAGGAAGGGTAGACAGGAGAGATACTACGAGATAGGTAAGTTCTTTTGAGAGTTCAAAGGTCACTCTTCAGCAGGCCAGAGGAGATCAGTAACTCGCAATTCTTACATATTTCTCTGCCGAAACTCGTAGGCTCTCCACATATCCTACAGGTTGGTAGCTCTCCAAGGGACGAGGACCTCCTAACGGTCTCAGCTATCTTATCGTAGGTTTCCAATATTCTCAGGAGGGATCCTGGTGACTCGTCCTCGATGGCGTACATGAGATCCCTAACCTTAGACCTCATGGTAGGTCTAGATGAGATGTAGGGGCACTCGGTCTCTTGAAACTTGAATCCCTTGAAATAGGCATACATTGTGGTCTCCCACTCGTAAATCTTCCGAAGTGGCTTAACTCTCGTGACGAACTTGTCGCTGAGTTTCACAGGCAAGTCCCCAACCCTAACCAATTTCTTCACATCACCCCTTAGCAAATTGATTATTATGGTCTGAACTTCGTCGTCCAGATTGTGACCAGTAGCCACGAGGTCTGCCCCAACATCCCTACCTGCCTGGTTTATGAGCTTTCTCCTGAACCCTCCACAGAAGGTGCAGGCAGAGATCTTGAGTCCCCTTCCCTGAGATGCCCTAACAATCTCATCCAAGGAGTAACCGACTCCGTCCTTGAAGGACGTACCGATGAGTTCCACTCCTAGATCCCTTAGATATCTCTCGAGTTCCTTAACCTGAGATTCCCTGTTATATCCCTCTATACCCTCCATTATGTTGAACGCTACTAACCTCCCTGGATCTAGAAACGAGGAGATGGTGTCTGCCAGGACTAGACTGTCCTTACCTCCAGATACTGCTAGCAATATCTTCTTAGCGTTACCGAGACCCAAACGGATGGCCTCGAGCCTCACCCTATTCCTTACGTTCTCCAGGAAACAGCTGTCGCATAACCTCCTCCCGGTGTGTTTCTGATATACTCTCGCATTTCTGGAACCACAGATGTCACACTTCACCTGGGCCGTCTTCCCTCCACCACCCTTTTCCCTCCTACGACCTCATCGATACTATGTATGGCGCATCCCTCCTCTTCCAATACCCTCTTAATCTCGTCGAACCTTATGTCCTCACCCTCAATGACCACTATGAGTCCCATGGTCTCCACGTCCATGTCTGAAACGCTTATGTTGACACCCTCTATCCCTTCCAGTTTATCTATCCTATTTGCCAAGTCAACTATGGAGGAACCCCTGATGGGTTTCAGAACGTCCAGAACTATACGCCTTATGGTCAAATTGCATCAATACACTAATTCAAAAGACTCACCGTTAAATTTCTGACTACAATCCTCACAAGTCGAAGGAACTGCCGTGAAAAACTTTGTGAGGTTAATAAGTGTTTATTAAAAATCACGTAGTACCCTTTATTAACATCAAGGAGATAGACTGGATAACCTTAAATATAACTGCGTACAGGGGTATATAAACGGGGGGTCACAAATGATGGGGGCAGAACTAAGGGGAGTCCCGAAAGTAATAGGAAGGGAAGTCTTTGGAAACCTCTACGACTGTGATGCTGACGTGTTGAGAGACGACGAGAGGTTAAAGGAGATAGCTGTCGAAGCTACCAAGGTCGGGAACATGACTCTCTTGGACGTTAAGGCATGGAAGATTGGCGAAGGGGTCAGTGTAGTAGCCATAGTATTGGAGAGCCACGTGACAATCCACACCTGGCCAGAGCACAACTTCGCCACAGTTGATGTTTACTCCTGCGGAAGCCACACCGATCCCAAGAGGGCTTTCTACTATATTGTAGAGCAATTGAAGGCCAAGCGGTTTAATGTAAGAGAGGCTGATAGATCATCGGAGTTTTAATAGTAGGGGGCGGCATAGCAGGTCTTCTTTTGGGTTTAAAACTGAAGGACAGGGATCCTATAATCTTCGATAGGAGGAGGTTCCCTGGGAAGGAGTGTACTGGAATAGTAAGTACCTCGACCTTCACCAAGCTCTCCTTGCCTAGGGAGTTCGTGGACAGGGAGTTCAAGGTGATTAGGGTCACAGACGGGAGACATGACGTAGTCATTGAGACTAACGTGCTGAGATTGAACAGGGAGAGAGTGGAAGTCTGGCTAGATAGGGAGTTGAGGACCAGGAGACCAGTGGATGCAGTAATAAAGGGAGAGGAGGAGGTATTAGTGGGCACGGAGAGGTTTACAGGAAAAGTGTTCGATGCCTCAGGGTGGAAGGGGAGGGCCAAGTGGGTGAAGGCTGTTGAGCTGGTCACAGAACCCTTGGAACAAGAGGAAATATTGGTCACGCTGGATTCAAGGAATAAGGCAGGCTTCGGTTGGGTAGTCCCTCTGCCTGACAGGGCCTTAGTAGGGGCACTCTCTTATGGGGATCCCAGGCCTTTCATCCCACGCGTTGGAAAGAGAATATTGAAGGTGCATGGGGGAGCCATTCCTAGGGTGAAGCCCATCAAAACTAATGTCCCCTCCATAGGAGATAGAACCGGCTTGATAAAGACTTTTACAGGTGGTGGACTGTTCAGCATAGCGGAGATCCTCTCCGACACGCCCCGTGAGAAACTTGAGAGGGAAATAAGGAGGCAATACTTGATCACCGAACTCCTAGAGAGGTCCTGGAGGTTAGTCCTTCTGGCTTTTAGGTTCCTGGACGGAAAGACCGTGAGGGTTAGAGAGGAGTTCGATTTTCACTCCCTTCTTTTCTCCCTTACTAAGTTATAACAGCCTTCCCCTCTGGTTATTATCCCCTCTCTCAGGAGTTCGGCTATGACTTTCTCGGGCTCCCTGATACCGAGAGACTTCAAGTCCCTCAGGACTATTATCTCTCCAACCGAGATGTTCGTTTTGAAATACTTAATGGCTATCTCCAGATCCTTGTCCACGGCAACCTTATTTTATTTTAGGGAATTTATTCTTTCGTGAATCCTTACTTCAGACTCGTCAGGATACACAACGTCCTTGGTGCAGCGTTTGGGGCATTCACCGGATACGTAGTGGGTGCAGGGTGGGAAATAAGGCCTCTGTCGCTAGTAGAAGCGTTACTCGTTGTCTCCCTTGTTGCCGCCGGAGGATATTCCATTAACGACGTTTACGATTTGGAGATAGACAGGATCAATAAGCCAGATCGTCCTCTCCCCTCCGGGGCCATATCGTTGAGGAGGGCAACTTATCTCTCGTATTCGCTCATGGGTTTAGGAGTGATGATCGCGGTAATTCAGGGAGGAGCCCAGGCCGCTGTGGCCCTCCTAACAGCCGCGGCCTTAGTCCTGTACGCAAGGGATTTAAAGAAGACAGGGTTTTACGGGAACCTGCTCGTAGCCACCACTACAGCGCTCTCCATATTTTACGGAGGGATATCCTACGGGTCTGGCACGTGGTTGGACAAGATATGGATACCTGTGGTGTACACCTTTCTCCTAACTCTTTCCAGGGAGGTGATAAAGGGGATCGAAGATTATAGGGGTGATCTCATACATGGCGTCAGGACTGTCGCTACTAGGATGGGGGTAGAGAGGGCTTGGACGATAGCCAGAGCGTCCCTGATCGCGACCAGCTTGATCTCACCTCTACCTCTGCTCCTGGGCTTCAACCTCCTCTACGGTGTCCTTCTGGTGCCCTTCCTCTACTTCACAGCACGTGCGATCACGGCTGAAACCAGTGAACAGGGTGCGTCGAAAGCTAGGGCCTTACTTAAGGGCTCGGCCTTCATAGGTATGCTGGCCTTCTCCCTGGGAAGTCTACCTCTCTCCCTACTTCACCTCTAGGTTTCTGTCCACAACCTTTCTGATACCAGCCTTGATCCCAACCGCCCTCACCAGGACGTTCCCCTTCTTATTGGGAGGTAACTGGACGACGTGGCTGATCGACTCGCTCGGCTTCAGTGAACCAAGTAACTTGAAGTTAACTATAACTCCGTTGATCATAACGTTTAGTGACACCTTGTCGAGCGTGACCTCTCCGGTGTTGATTATCCTCACCTCTAAGGTGTTTCCTTGAAGCTTGAGTTCAACGTCAAAGTCCATCTTCGGCGAGACGGTAGAGGTGAGGTAGTGAAGGAAAACCAAGGCGTTCTTCCCAGAGATCTCATTGATCAACCTGAGGACCCCGTGGGACGTGTACTCGTACTCCTCACATTCGTATCCAAGTTCAGTCTCCTCGATCTCCCTCCCGTTGACTATCCTCAACCTGTTCTTCCCTCCTCCCTTCACTACCAGATAGTTCTTCCCGCTGCCCTCCAGGGCTATCTCCTCCCCAGGTCTCAGGAGAGCTAATCCAGCCCTCAGGGAGTAAAAGGTCTTGAACCCCTCTTCCTTAAAGATTGACACCACGTTTATCAGGTGTACACTGAGGGGCCTAACACCTGAATATGTTATCACGAACTCGTTCTTACCTTTAGCTACAATGTGAGTTATATCGAAAAGGTGCATGTGGAGTGATCTACCCTCGAGGTTGGCGGAATCATTTGGTTTAAACTCCTTAGTTAGAGAGAAATTGTTTAACCATAGCCTCCACTTAATGAAGTTTGCGGGAGTTTCACTTACTATCAGAATGAAAGTTTTCTCCGGCCTTCCCTCTACGTAGAAGTTGAATACGGTTTCCTTAACCGTGGGTCCCAACACCACAGTCTTAGTGGAACTCTGATAGTCGAGGAAGCCGTCAACGCTCCCTTGGTCGAATTGATGTAACTGATGTACTGACATATATTATATTGAGGGGTACATCCCAAATAAAATAAATGTTACAACTGGTGAAAGATGTAATTCGCAGGGCCGACCTAATAGTAGAGGTACTGGATGCTAGGGAACCTCGACTGACCAGGTCCAGGAGTATGGAGAGCCTCGTGGAGAGGTTGGGGAAGCCCCTGCTCCTGGTTCTAAACAAAGGAGACTTGGTTCCCAGAGGGGTCCTGGAGTCCTGGAAGAGGTGTTTTGAGCTCGAGGGACACCCCACAGTTTATATCGCGGCAACACAACACATGGGCACAAAGTTGTTGAGAACCTCCATTAAGGAGGCGATGAGAGGGAGGGGAGGCATAGTCGGTTTTGTGGGCTATCCCAAGACCGGTAAATCTTCCATAATAAATGCCCTAAAGGGAAGACATTCGGCCACAACGTCTCCCCACCCCTTCTCACCTGGATACACTAAGTCCCTGCAACTGTTCAGGATAGACTCGAAGCTTTACGCAATAGACTCTCCAGGATTGATACCCCCAGACGGTAACCCGCTGGAGAGGGCCATAAGGGGGAGCAGACCGGAGGATCTCGAGGATCCGGTTAAGGTTGCCCTAGCTCTCATTGAAAGAATAGAGGAGTTCAGTAGAGGTTCCCTCGGGAAAGTCTACAAGGTAGATTACACCTCTCCCCTAGACCTCTTAGAGAAGATAGCCAGAAAGAGGGGGTGGATCTACAGGAGTGACGGAGAACCTATCGTGGATCAGGCAGCAGTTCAGCTTATAAGGGACTATCATGAGGGGAAGATCACATACTATATACTCCCGAAGGGTTGTGGGCATGATTAAGGCTGTCGTGTTCGATGCTGACAAGACTCTCTGGGATCACTACAACATCTCAGAGTTTGAAGAGCCTTTTACCGTAATAGAAGGGAACAGTCTGGTGGACGCGAAGGGCAGGAAACTGAAGGTGTTCCAAAACGTGAGGAGAACCCTCAAGGAGCTTAGGGAGAGGGGGATCATAATAGGGATGGCCACATGGAATTTCTCCCACAAGACCAGCCTAGTCCTCAAGGCCTTAGAGCTAGAGCAGTTCTTCGACGTCGTGGTTTCGAGGGACTTTCCCTATAAGTTCCTCATGTTGGGTGACTTTATCCTTGAAATGAGGAGGAGGGGAAAGACGATCAGACCGGAGGAGATACTCTTTGTGGACGACAGGAGGGTTCACTTCGGAAACGTCTGGCTTTATCTAGGAAAGGTCAAATGCCTAGAGATGTGGAGGGAAGTGAACGATCACTTGGAGATCCTGAAGAGGATCGACACGGATCGATAGGGCCTCTGGATGCCCCAGGAAAAAATCCTGTAGCAAATATTTCCAGGATACCTGTGACCCAACTTATCCCCACTAATAAATATGAGTTTTAACATTTTATAACCTTCATTAGGTTAAAATGAAATAAGAAAGTTTAAAAACCACCTCTCAATCCTTTATGCTCGTGAAAAGGATGATAGGTGGTTATACCCTCCAAGTCTGAAACTTTTTCAAAAAGTCAAGGCAAGTTATACCAGGCATCTATACACTATGGAAGAGGTGTTCTATGTTGCCCAGCGGAGCTAGGCTAGTAGTTGACGCTCTCAAAAGGGAAGGGGTAAGTACCATATTCGGTATCCCTGGACTCACGAATATGCCCATCTATGACGCCTTCCTGGAGGACCTTCAAAATGGTGAGTTGAGACATGTACTAATGAGACATGAACAGGCAGCAGTTCACGCTGCAGACGGTTACGCTAGAGCCTCAGGGAAACCCGGCGTATGTACGGCAACTTCTGGACCCGGTGCCACTAACCTCGTGACAGGGATGGTCACGGCTTATTGGGACAGTTCCCCGGTCGTTGCAATAACCGGACAAGTAGTTAGGTCTGTAATAGGAAAGATGGCGTTCCAAGAGGCTGACACACCAGGTATATTCGCTAACGCCACGAAGTATGTGGTCCAGGTCAAGAACATCCACGAAATACCTCTCTGGATCAAGAACGCCTTCTTCATCGCCACCACAGGGAGACCTGGACCGGTAGTGGTAGATATCCCGAGGGATGTCCAGTTGGAGAAGGTAGATGATTTGAAGTGGCCAGAGAAGCCCAACGTCAAAGGCTATAGACCTTTCAGAACGATAATAGATACGGTTAAGATAAAGAGGGCAGCAGAGGTTTTAATTGAAGCAGAGAGGCCCATAATTCTCGCCGGGACCGGTGCGGTTTGGTCTAACTCGACCCCAGAGATCCTAGAGCTCTCCGAGCTTCTGGGAATCCCCATGGTCTCAACTCTACCTGGGAAGTCGGCCATACCTCACGATCATCCCCTGTTCCTTGGGGCCATGGGCTACTACGGGAGGGCAGAGGCCTCTATGGCGGCACTGGAGTCTGACGCCATGCTCATCGTTGGGGCGAGGCTGAGCGATAGAACTTTCACCTCCTACGACGAGATGGTAGAGACTAGAAAGAAGTTCATAATGATAAACATAGATCCCACGGACTCAGAGAGGGCCTTTAAGATAGACGTCCCACTGTATGGAGATGCCAAGGTCTTACTGAGGGAGATAATAAGTGCAGTTCGCTTGATCGGCAGAAAGAAAGATAACACGGCGTGGATCAGAAGAGTCAAAGAGCTTAGGGATTATTACTCTCAGTATTACTATCACGAAGAGGACGGAAAGCTGAAACCGTGGAAGATACTCAAGACCATAAGGAACGCCATTCCGAGAGACGCCATAGTCACCACGGGCGTGGGACAGCACCAGATGTGGTCAGAGGTGTTTTGGGAAGTCTTAGAACCTAGGACCTTCCTTTCCTCCACAGGGATGGGAACCATGGGTTTCGGTTTACCTGCCGCCATGGGAGCTAAGATGGCGAGGCCTGACAAGGTAGTGGTGGATCTGGACGGAGACGGTTCTTTCCTGATGACAGGAAATAACTTAGCCACGGCTGTGGATGAGCACATCCCAGTCATCGCTGTGATATTCGACAACAGGACACTGGGACTGGTCAGACAGGTCCAAGATCTATTCCAGAGCAAGAGGGTAGTGGGTGTCGACTACGGTCCATCTCCAGACTTCGTTAAGTTAGCTGAGGCCTACGGAGCTTTAGGCTTCAACGCCACTAGCTACGACGAGATCTCGAGATCCATAAACATAGCCATTAAGGAGAACGTTCCTGCAGTGATCAGGGTACCTATAGATAAGGAAGAGCTGGCTCTTCCAACCCTTCCACCAGGAGGAAAACTGAAGCAGGTGATAGTGCGTGACCCAAGGAAAGGTAGTTAGAGTGTACGGCTACTACAGGGATCCTGGGTTCCTCGAGAGAGTTATGGGGACACTGAGGAAGCTGTGGGTGGACGTCGAATGGATACAGGCAAGGAGGGTCAACGATGATGGGCTTTATGAGGTACTCATGGAGTTAAAGGAGACCAAGAACACTTATCTGGCTATACTAAACCTGAGCAAAATGGTGGACGTGGACCGAGTTGAGATTCTTGAGGACGCTAAAGTGATCTCTCACTCTTTCGACAATACTGGAAATCCGTCTCAGTCTGACTCAAACGATGGGAGGGTTATCATAATTTATGTACCAGTTTTCTCTAAGGTTACTGGCTACAGTTGGGGTGAGTCGTATAGCAAAGATATACGTTGATTCGGAAGTAAGACTCGATCCTTTAAAGGGAAAGAAGATCGCCGTGTTAGGATACGGAAGCCAAGGTAGGGCTTGGGCCCTAAACCTCAGGGATTCAGGTCTCGACGTGACCGTGGGACTCGAAAGGGAAGGTAAGAGCTGGCAACAGGCTCAGGCCGATGGTTTTCATCCGAAGAAAACAGAGGACGCCGTGAAGGGAGCAGACATCGTGATCTTCTTGGTTCCTGATATGGTTCAGAGGTTTATATATAGGGAGCACGTGCAGCCTAACCTCAAGCCCGGTATGGACTTGGTATTTGCCCACGGTTTCAACATACACTACAGACTCATTGAGCCCCCCCAAAACGTAGACGTTTACATGGTAGCCCCTAAGGGACCAGGGCCTATAGTGAGGGACTTCTTCGTAAAAGGTGGAGGTGTTCCAGTTCTAGTTGCAGTTCATCAAAACTATTCCGGAAGGGCCATGGAAAAGGCGCTGGCCATAGCTAAGGCCTTGGGAGGAACCAGGGCTGGAGCCATAGAAACGACGTTTAAGGAGGAAACTGAGACAGACCTTGTGGGAGAGCAGACGATCTTAGTTGGGGGAGTCATGGAGTTAATGAAGGCCGCTTTCGAGACCCTAGTTGAACTAGGGTATCAGCCCGAAGTAGCGTACTTTGAGGCCATAAACGAACTTAAGATGATTGTGGATTTGATCTANGAGAAGGGATTCACGGGTATGCTTAACGCTGTCTCAGATACCGCGAAATACGGAGGTTTCACCGTAGGCAAGAGGGTTATCAATGAGGAGACCAGGAAGAGGATTAGGGAGGCTGCAGAGAGAGTGAGGAGCGGAAAATTCGCTGAGGAGTGGATAGAGGAGTACGGGAGAGGAAGTCCAACCCTCAAGAAGGGAATGGAGGAAGCGGAGAAGAGCCTTGAGGAGCAAGTTGGGAGAAGATTGAAGGAAATAATAGAGAGGGGCAAGCCTAAGTCCTGACACTTTTTAAGTTTGGATTGTAAAATTATTGGGATTTATACGGTTCTAGGTTTAGACGTGAAGAATCCTGCCCCCTTCTATGGGCAGGGACAAAACTACTCATGTTTATAACTCTCCCTTTGTATAAAACTCTCGTGAATTACAGGAAGAGAAGGGGAACGGAAGAGGAGAGAAGGATCCTCACCCTCCTGAGGGATAGGGGGTTTGCAGTTATAAGATCCCCTGCCAGCGGAAGTAAAAGGAAAGATCCGGTGCCCGACATCGTGGCGATGAAGGACGGGGTCATACTCTTGATAGAAGTCAAGAGCAGGAGAAACGGAAAGCAGGTTTATGTGAAGAGGGATCAGGCGGAGGGAATACTGGAGTTCGCCCACAAGAGTGGGGGAGAGCTCTTCTTAGCAGTGAAGAGACCCAGGGAACTCAGATTCCTTAAGTTCTCAGAGCTCAGGAGAACAGATGGAGGAAACTTCGTGGCCACGGAGGACGCCATTAGAGCCGGGTTGGACCTGGACGCGCTAGTTCGTTACGTGGAGTCCAAGTTCAGTAAACCCTTGGACTCATTCCTGTGATTCCTCATCCTGTAACTTTATCCTTATCTTCACCCCATGTTTCTTCTCTATCCTCCTTAACTTCGAGTTTACCTTCCTATTGAACTTAGAGATTTCACCCTTAGGTATCTCTACTACATATTCGCCTCTCTCGCTCTTCACAGTGGCCCCTGGGATAACGCTCGTTATAGCCCTTGATATCCTGTTCTCCACCGTGTTCAAACTCAACCTTCCCACAGGTACTATCATGGTTTGCTCCCCGAACACGTAGATCTCATACTCAACCTTGTCGTTAAGGAAATCCTTTATCTGAACCACTGGTCTAGCCAAGTCCGCTTCCCTGAGGCCCTCAGGAACCTTAACCGTCATCTCCAGGCTGTAAACCTTCTCCACCGATCCCTTATTTATGAACAGGACTGTGTCCAGTATGCCTGGAATAGTGCCTAGGTCTACCCTGTTGAGGAACCTGTGGATAGCATCTATGGGAGTTGTGGCGTGAACTACGCCGATCATGCCTATACCGGCTAGCCTGAGGTCTATGTAAAGCCTGAAGTCCTCGTCATTTCTCATCTCGTCATAGACAGTGTAGTCGGGTCTACTCAGTAGGAGTATGTCGTGAAGCTCGCCTATCTCCGCATAGTTCTTGGAGTACTGCGTAATATCAGGCGGAAGGTGCATGTCTCTAGGGGACTCTATGGTCTTGACTATCTTGCCTAACTTCATGTAATGTTCGGCTAAGGCCTGAGCAAAAGTCGTCTTACCCATGCCTGGAGAGCCAGCTATCAGTATACCTTCTGCCCTCGACTCAAGTCTCCTGACGAGTTCTGGGTTTAGGGAGTACTCCTCCAGTTTCTTCTTAGCCACTGGCCTGGTCGCGGTGATCTCCCATCCGTCAGAGAGCGGAGGTCTGGTTATGACGATCCTGTAGTTACTTAGTTGTACTATAGTGGACCCCTTCCTCTCAATCTCTATGAACGAACCCTTCATCCACCTTATGGAGTTGAGTATCTCTGAGACTATCTTCTTTATCTCCTGACTGGATAATGGAGAGTCCTGAAGGACTATGAACTCCCAATCCCCAGGTCTTCCCTTCTTGGCCTTCGGTACGGCATCTTCCTTAAGGTGAACGCTCATGGTGCTTCCGTCAAAGAACTTCTCTATGGTCAATGGCTCCATGAGGGGTTCCAGAAATTTCACTTTGATACCCAATATCTCGCTCACCTTCCTCTGCACCTCGTCGGCGGTGAGGAGCTCACAACCCCTCTCGGCACAGTAGTCCCTGAGCTCCTGCTCGACAGAGCCTCCTGGAGACCCTACTATTTCCACGGGGAAGAGATATCTCTCGGAGAGCTCCTTGAGCCTATTTATCTCTTCCAGGGCTATATCACTGGTCACCAGCCCCTGTCTAGACTCCTCCTCCAGTTGTCTCAACAAGGCCCTGTGAATCAAGAAGGACCCGTTTATCATGTTTCTTTCCACGTATCTAGAGATTCCCTGCAATAGGGAACTCTTATCCAGCATGAACTCACTGGGCAAAAGATCTTTCCCCTTCTGAGCAATTTACGTTCTAGGAAGTAAAAAAACTACTTCTTAGCTATCTCCACGAAATAGCTGTGAACCTTAGTGGTCCCAGAGAGTTCAGGATGGAAGGTCGTGGCTAGCATACCTCCCTCCTGAGCCATGACTATAACATCGTTGAGTGTAGCCAGGGCCCTCGCCTTTCCCCAAACCTTAGTTATTGCCGGGGCCCTGATGAATACGAACCTCTCCTTTTCTCCATCTATCTCTGAGAGATCCACCGTGGCCTCGAAACTCTCCCTCTGCCTTCCATAGTAGTTTCTCACCACAGAGGAGTTCATGGAGCCTATTAGAGGCTGATTCTTCTTTCCAACCTTCGCATCAACTACGTCCTTGGAGAGCATTATGGCACCGGCACAAGTTCCCATCACGGGAAGACCTTGCGTGATCTTCTCCTTAAGTGGTTCCAACAATCCCAACCTAGAGGCTATCATACCAATCGTTGTACTCTCTCCCCCAGGGATGATGATAGCGTCAACATCTAAGTCCTTAGCTCTCTTCACTTGTATTACCTCTCCTCCTCCCCTCTCCTGGAGGACCCTCTTCATCATTAGGTAGTGCTCCTCAAAGCTTCCCTGGTACGCCAGTACACCGACCTTCATACTCCCCTCACCTGCATTAACTCCTCTGGCTTAAGCGTTCTTATGTCCATCCCCATCATGGACTTATGTTCGCTTATCATTTTCTGCGCCTCTAGTACGACCTCAGGGTCCTCCCAACAGGAGGTGGCCAGGACTATCGCCTTAGCTCTCTCCAAGGGATCTTGGCTCTTAAATATCCCAGAACCGACGAATATTCCATCCGAGCCGAGCCACATCATGAGTGCTGCGTCTGCTGGAGTAGCGATACCTCCGGCTGCAAAGTTCACAACGGGAAGCCTATTGAGCTTGGCTGTTAGCTCCAGAAGCTGGTAGGGCACTTGCATCTCTCTGGCCTTCTTGACCCTGTCCTCCTCACTCATGAACTTGACGGCCCTGATCTCCGAGTTGACTATCTTCATGTGCTTTACCGCCTCACTGACGTTTCCGGTTCCAGGTTCCCCCTTAGTCCTTATCATGGATCCTCCTTCCGATATCCTCCTTAGGGCTTCTCCCAGGTTTCTTGCACCGTTGACGAAGGGAACTTTGAACTCCCACTTGTTGATGTGATGCTCCTCGTCAGCTGGAGTGAGGACTTCGCTCTCATCTATCATATCCACTCCTAAGGCCTCCAAGACTTTGGCCTCATAATAGTGGCCTATCCTGACTTTGGCCATCACTGGTATGGTGATGGAGTTCATGACCTCTTCTATCACCTTAGGGTCAGCCATTCTCGCCACTCCTCCAGCCTTCCTAACGTCGTAGGGTAATTTGTCGAGAACCATCACCGATACTGCCCCAGCCTCCTCGGCTATCCCCGCCTGCTCCACGTTAGTCACGTCCATAACTACCCCTCCCTTCTGGAATATGGGGAAGGCGTGCTTTACATAAGTGGTGCCTTGGATAGGTGAGAGGTCTGTTCTAAGCTCAGGCAGGAAGGAGAGATACCCATCTCCTTTAAGTACGTCCCTCACTTCGGCTAACCTATAGAAGAACTCCTCGATTTCGTGAAAGGATAGCTCATAAAGTCTCATAAGTAAATCGTAGACAAATTTAAGTTATAAGCTTACGCCAGGGTATTACGAAATCACTGACCAAGTTTACAGATATAGGGACCAGTTGAAGGGTAAAATCAAGCATATGAAATTGAGAGTTTTTGGAAATGTCACGAACGTTATGATTGAACTCCCTCCAGGATGGAACCAGAGGTCTAAAATGAAGCTGAGAAAAGAGCCCTCAACTTAAACCCCAAAGGTAACACGAAATGATGACAAAATTAGCGAAGGCCACGGTTGAGGCGAGTGACTTCAACGTCAGTATATCCTTGCTCTAGACTTCCTCTCATCCTCGGCCCTTATCTTAATGAGTCCGTAGTGGACTGCACAGTTCACACAATAGCACTTCGTGACAGGATATCTCGTTATTATTGCCCCCTTCTTCTCTAGCTCGTTTGCTAGAGCTGCATCGACTGGGCTGTACGTCCTAGTTACACAAATGGCCTTGTCCTCTGGAACCCTGGCACCACAGTTGTCGCACATTATAGTACCTACGTGGCCTTTGTCGCCCTTTCTCCTGCCCCTATTCTCTCTCTTCTTAGGCAATAACTTTACACCTCCTGACACTTACCACCAATATCTAATAAGTTTTTGCCACTCTAAGAGAATTCTTAGCTTCCCTTCCACAAATCACGCATTTTCCCTCTCCGTTTGGAATTAAGGGAGATCCCAGTACTCTAGCTTGGACCTCTTCCTCCACCTTAAGTCCGCAAGTCTCGGAACCGCACCACGGAACCTCAGCTATCCCCCCTCTCTCCGAGAGGTACTTCTTGACCCCCTGAATGTCCTCGAACCTCTTCACCCTCTCCTTGAAGTCTCTCCAGGCCCTCTCGGCGAGATCCTTCTGTATCGTTGCGAGTGTCTCCCTAATTGCCGGCACCAACTCATCCCTCTTAACCGACTTACCCTCCAGCGTGTCCCTCCTCTTGAGGAAGACCGTGTCGTTGTCCAGTTCTCTTGGGCCTATCTCTGCCCTGATGGGAACTCCTCTCATCTCCCAATAGTAATACTTCTCCCCGGGAGTCCTCTCATCGCTCCCGTCCAATACCGAGCTTATTCCAGCGGAGTTTAACGTGGAGTTGATCTGCCTAGCGAACTCGAGCAACTTAGCTTGTGTCTGTTCGTCCTTAGCTGGAATAGGTATAATGACAACAAGCACTGGCGCTATCGAGGGGGGTAGGACTGGGCCGTGATCGTCTCCGTGCAAGGCGATCACTGTAGCTACAACCCTGTCCGATATTCCGTAACTGGTCTGATGGGGGTAATCTGAGGTGTTGTCGGCCTTAGTTACCTTGTAGTCCATAGCCTTGGTGAAGTGCTGACCCAGGTGGTGAGCAGTACCTATTTGAAGGGCCCTCCCGTCCGGCATCAGTGTGTCGAAGGCGATGGTATACTCCGCCCCGGCGAATTTGTCCCACTCTGGTCTCCTGGAGATGAGGTAGGGTATCCCGAGAGTGTCGAAGAACTTGCTATATATCTGAACTGCCTCCTCAACCTGCTTTGCTGCCTCTTCGTAGGTCATGTGAACCGTGTGTGCCTCCTTAAAGGTGGTCAGCTCCCTCACCCTTATCATGGGTCTTGTGGCCTTGGTCTCGTATCTGAAGACGCTCACTATCTGATAGAACTTCTTAGGTAGCTGTGAATATCCCTTCAACCAGAGCGACTCCATGAAGGTTATTGCCACCTCCGACGTGGGCCTCAGGGCCAACTTAAGTTCCAATTCCTCCTCCCCTCCCTTGGTCACCCAGAAGACCTCCCTCTCGAACCCCTTGACGTGCTCGGATTCCTTCCTCAATAGATCCTCGGGCACGAGAAGCGGGAAGAGGACTTCCTCGTGTCCGGTCTCATCCAAGAGCCTCCTGATGAGGTTGATGATGTTCTGCCTTATCTTGAAACCATAGGGCATCCACACCCCTACTCCCTTGACCGGATAACGACCGTAATCGTATATTTCTGCTTCAGACAGGACTCGGTCAAACCACTCACTAAAATTAGACGACCATTTCTGCCTACTTACCTTCATGACGGGTTATTGCAATAAAGGAGGAACTAAAAAATGTTTAGGACTTAGAACTTTCCGAAGAGCATCAGCACAGCGAACAGGATCCCGTATACAGCTATCCCTTCACCTATGGCGACGAAGATGAGCACTGTACCGAACATTTCCCTTTTCTCTGTGAGGACACCTATTCCCGCAGCAGCTGCCATCCCCACTGCCATTCCTGCACCTATTGCAGCCAATCCCACTGCCAAACCCGCACCTATGTTTATCCCAGAAAAACCGGTGCCTGTCTCAGCAGCTGTCTGGCCTATGGCTGTCAACGAGCCTAAGAAAAGGGGTAGGAGGAGAATTATATATTTTATCTTGTTTAAATTGATCATGTTAAACTTCACCACACTCTACTTCGATAATTCCTTTAAAGCCTTTCTCTTTATCTCCTCCATCTCCTTCCTCTTCTGCTCAAGGATAGACTGATACTCCTTGTTCAAGATCTCCGTAAGTTCCTTCTTCTTTTCTTCGAGTTTGGCCCTCAGGTTAGAAATGAAGGGGTTAGACTCCACTTGTCCTCCTCCTCTGAAGGATTCTCCTAGTAACTTTAAGTCTTACGAACTCTTCCCTGCTCCTGTCGTTCAAGATGGACCTGATGTACTTAACTGAGTTATTGTAGAAGGGGAGAATCGAAGTGTCTATGGCGTTAATCAATCTCTGGGTCCTCCTCAGCTCTGAGACTAGAGATCTGATGGTTGACTCCAGTTCCACTAATTTGATCACCTTAACCATTGTCTTCCTCATTTCCTCATAGGCTTCGGAGAGGTGGGGTGATGTCTCGACTTCACTGAAGGGCTTGGCCGGAATGGCGTCCTCGGATATCTCCGTGATGGGTATTTTAACTCCGAATATAACCTTGGTGAAGCTCTTGAGCTCCATGGAACTGGATTGAGAGTTAGCTATCATCTCGATGGAACTTATCCCTTCATCCACTACGGCCTTCATGAAGCTTTCGTAGACGACGGACAGCTCCTTGTTGACCTCGTTGTAAATCTTTTCGTATTCGTTCACATATGTCCTCAGGTAAATGAGGAGTACTTCCCTCTTGTTCTCCAAGAGCCTCTTTATCACTCTGATGAGCTTCAATTGATTTCTGAAGCTGATCAGGTTGATCTTAGTGGGAAGTACTTTTCTGGAGCTCATCTCTTACCACGATATGCTGGGTGGTACTTCTTGATGAAGTCGGTCTTTATGTTGGTTAGTTCCCTCTCTGGAAGGATCGATAGGACTTCCCACCCTATGTCCAGCGTAGTCTCTATGTCCCTGTTCTCGTTAACCCCTTGACTGACAAACCTCCTCTCGAAGGCGTCACCGAACATGAGGTATTTCTTGTCAGTGTCGGAGAGGCTGTCTTCACCTATGATCGCTGCTAGTCCCCTGGTGTCCACAGCCTTAGCGTACGCTGCGAAAAGCTGGTTCGATACCTCCTTGTGATCGTCTCTGGTCTTGCCCTCTCCTATGCCGTCCTTGGCCAGCCTGGACAGGGACATGAGGACATTGATGGGAGGATAGATACCCTTATTGTACAGATTCCTGTCTAACGTTATTTGCCCTTCTGTGATGTATCCTGTCAGGTCTGGGATTGGGTGTGTGATGTCGTCGTTGGGCATGGTTAGGATAGGCATCTGGGTTATGGAACCCTTTTTCCCCACGACCTTTCCTGCCCTCTCGTAGGTCTGGGCAAGATCGGTGTACATGTAACCTGGGTAACCTCCCCTGCCTGGTACCTCCTCCTTGGAGGCACTGATCTCCCTGAGTGCCTCACAGTAGTTGGTCATGTCTATCAGTATGGCAAGGACGTGCATGTCCTGTTCAAAGGCCAAGTACTCCGCGAGAGTGAGGGCAGTCTTCGGCGTGAGGGTCTTCATCACCGGCGGTTCGTTGGCGAGACTCATGATCAATCCCACCCTGTTGATCGCCCCGGTCTCCTCGAAGAACTTCTTGAAGAACAGGGCTTCATCGTATCTGACACCTATGGCCCCGAACACCACAGCGAAATTACTCTCCTCACCTCTCACGGTCGCTTGTTTGGCTATCTGGGCAGCTAGAACGTTAGCCGGCAGACCACTACCACTGAAGATGGGAAGCTTCTGTCCTCTGAGCAGGGAGTTCAAACCATCTATGGCTGAGATACCGGTTTGGATGAACTCCTCTGGGTAGTCCCTCGTGGCCGGGTTGATGGGCTCACCGTTTATGTCCCTCTTCTCTCCCTTTATTATGGGGGGGCCGTTGTCGAGGGGGTCTCCGAGGGGATTGAAGATCCTTCCCAACATCTCCTCCGANATCTTTACCTCCAGGCCTCTTCCTAGATACCTTATCCTAGTTCCGGTGGGAGAAATGCCCCTAGTGCCTTCGAAAACCTGAACTATGGATATGCCCCTCTGAGTATCTACGACTATGCCCCTCCTCCTCTCGCCGTTGGGCATCTCCACCTCGACCAGCTCGTTGTAGGCCGAATCCTCAACCCCTTGAACTACCACCAGGGGGCCCTTTATCATGGATATGTTGGAGTACTCCCTCACGTTCATGGACGTCTCCATCATGCACCTACCTCCTTCATTAATTCGTCAAACTGTGCCTTTAATTTGCTCTCCAGCTCGTCATACTTCTCCAATTCGTTATTCTTGATCGTTGCCTTTGATCTTATTATGTCTGGTACCACTGTGACTTTCTCGGTTATCCTCTTGACGAGTACTCCCTTCTCAACTGCGGAGTAGCCGTATTGATAGAAGTGGTAGATGAGTTTCATGATCCTCATCTGTTTTTGTGGGGAGGAGAACGCGTCAACATCGTCGTATGCGTTCTGCTTAAGGAAGGCCTCCTTTATCAACCTAGCNGTCTCGAGGGCNAGCTTGTCCTTCTCAGCCAGAGATTCAGGACCTACAAGCCTGACTATCTGCCTGAGTTCGTCCTCCCTTATGAGAGTCCTGACCATAAAGTCCCTTATGCTCTTCCAATCAGGGTCTACGTTCCTAGTCCACCAGTCAGCTACCAGGTCCACATACGATGAGAAACCCTGTAGCCAGTTTATGGCAGGGTAGTGCCTGGCCTGGGCCAGCGACACATCGAGGGGCCAGAAGACCCTCACGAACCTTAGGGTAGTGCTGGTCACTGGCTCAGTGAAGTCTCCTCCTGGAGGTGAGACTGCGGAGGCTAGTGTCACAGAGCCGTACCTCTCTGGGTTGCCCAAAGTCCTCACCCTGCCCGCCCTCTCATAGTATTCTGCGATTCTAGAGGAGAGGTAACTGGGGAAACCCTCCTCAGCTGGCATCTCCTCCATCCTTCCTCCCAGATCCCTCAGAGCCTCAGCCCACCTTGACGTGGAGTCTGCCACTGCTAACACGTCGTATCCCTGATCCCTGAAATACTCAGCTAGGGTCACTCCCACGTAGATACTCGCCTCTCTGGCAGCTACTGGCATGTTGCTGGTGTTGGCCACCAAGACTGTCCTCTCCAGGAGAGGTCTCCCTGTCCAGGGATCCTTGAGCTTGGGGAAACTCCTGAGCTCGTCTGTCATCTCGTTTCCCCTCTCCCCACAACCCACGAAGATGACAATCTTAGCTTCGCTCCACTTGGCCAAACTCTGTAGAGTCACTGTCTTCCCACTACCGAAGGGGCCNGGGATGGCCGCAGTACCTCCCTTGGCTATGGGAAATATCGTATCCAATATCCTTATACCAGTGAGTAAAGGTTCCCTGGGATCTAGCTTCTCCTTAAATGGTCTTGGAACCCTCACGGGCCACCTCTGTAACATCTTCAGAGGTATTTCGTCTCCGTTCATGTCAAGGACTCCAACGGTGTCTTCTACTGTGTAGTCTCCCTCAGGGACAACCTCCTTAATAGTTCCGTGATGATAGGGAGGAACCATCACCCTGTGTTCCACCAGACCGGTCTCCTGAACCGTACCTAAGATGTCTCCAGGGCTCACCTTATCTCCCTTCTTTACCTTAGGGACGAAGTGCCACTTCTTCTCCCTATTAAGGGAGGGGAGCTTCACCCCCCTCTTGACGAACGGTGACTTAGTTAGATTGTAAATCTCGCCCAATGGTCTCAAAAGGCCGTCGAATAGTTGCCCCAGCAAACCTGGTCCCAGTTCCACTGATAAGGGAGCTCCGCTACCTATGACAGGTTCTCCCGGTCTTATGCCGCTGGTGTCCTCGTAGACCTGGATGTAGGCCCTGTCTCCCTCTATCCTGGTTATCTCTCCAACTAGTCTGGGCTCTCCTACCTCTACTACTTCGAACATCTGTGCGTCCTTCATCCCTTCCGCGACGACCAATGGGCCGTTAACCCTTGCAACCTTCCCCTTTGCCATCAGATCTCACCGAATAGAATCTCGGCTATCTTTGGCTTCAGTGACTCAAAAACTTGACCCAAGACGAGATCGAGGGAGTAGTCCCTGACTAGACCTACATCCTTGTACTCTATTCTAACTCCTCCAATCATCCTCTGATCCTCCCTTATCTCAGCTTTAACCTTGAGGCCCCTCAATATCTTAGAGATCTTGTCCGCTTCGTCAGGAGCGCAGTAAACTATCGCCCCCTCCTTCACTTCCCTCTTGAGTACTGCCGCTATACCCTGCTGATAGGAAGCAGACTCCTTCACCTTAGAGATCTGCCTCAGAACCTGATCATATACCTTGCTAATCCAATAGTTCTTCTCACCGAGGACTGCCCTTTTGTTCTCTATGTCCAATTTTGCCTTCTCTCCTTCTACCTCTTCCTTGGCCTTAGTTACTAGGTCTTGAATCTTACTACTGTAAGTCCTTAGTACCTCGTCGTACCTCTGCTCGATCAACCTGAGGCTCTCCTCCAATGCCTTGCTCATTTCCTCCCTTATGTAGTTGAACTCCCTGTCCAGAACCTGACCCAGAAGCTCATCCATGGAAACCATGTTGTGATCACCCGAAACCCAAAGCCTTTAAAACCATCTTCTTGACATCGATAGGCTTCGACTCGGAGAAGGGTGATGGGATGACCGTAATGAGGGGTTTTCCCTGGTTGGCCATGAGAACGTCTACCTTCTCCCTGACTGGCTCGTAGAGGTCCCTGGTTATTAGAACCAGGTCTATGTCCTCCCTCCTCCTGACAGCCTCCAACTCCTTTTCTAGTTGGTAAGGATCCTCCAAGCTCTTTCCTTCCGTCCCCATCAATTTGAAAAGAGAAACTGTGTACCTATCACCCAGCAAAAGTATTTTTCCCATGACGTCTCCATTTGTTATGAAGATTAAATATTTTTAAGATATAGCTCATACTTACCGCGAGCCTGTATTGATCTTCCCTGAAAACATGGTAAAGGTTGAGGTCATAAGCTCCGCCCAAGATAAGGATGAGGTAGTCAAAGAGCTACTCAAGTTTGGAGAGATGGAGCCTGTGGAGCCATCGCATCCCATCTCTGATGACAGGGTTGAGGAGGCAAGGAGAGAACTGACGGCAGTCCAAGAACACGCGAGTAAGATAAGGCTGATCATGGAGATAGCTGGCGTAGTCATAGAGCCCAGGGGAAAAATGAGAGTGGACTCTAACTGGACAGAGGTCGCAAAGAAGGTAAGCGAGCAAGCTATGGGAAACGAGAATAGGTATAAGGAACTACTGGAGGAGATTGGTAAGCTCAAGGGTGAAATAGATCTCTTTAACCTTCAACTGAGAGATATTGAGCCGTTCAGCGATGTGGCTGTTGAGCTCAGCAGGTTGTATTCACTTGACACCTTAGACGCGGGACTGACAATACTTAACGAGGAGCAATTACGTAAGATCAAGGAAAGGGGGAACCTGGTCGTTGTACACAGGGAGGTGAGGAAGGGAACTTACGCCACGTTACTCGTCTCAGGGACTAAGGGAACAATTGATGATGTCCTCAGATCAGTTGGGGCCAAGAAGTTCGAGACACCGGACGGCCGATCCCCGCACGAATTATATTCTTACCTACAGGGGAGAATCGAGGAACTGAAGAAGGTTCTTGAAGAGACGAGGGGGGAGTTGGCCAGGAAAATAAGGGAGAGCGAGTCAGAGTTCAGCGAACTCTACGGGAAACTTCTCACCGTCAGGGACGCATTGACAATACTCTCCAAGGGGAGGTTATCGGAGCACTTCTTCCAGGTTGAGGGATACGTTCCTGAGAAGTCTCTGAATAGGTTGAAGTCCTCACTGAACAGGTTGGCTTACGTAGTAGGGGTAACACCCAGGAGGTTTGGAGAAAGGGAGGAACCTCCCACCTACGTGAAGCTACCTAGGAGCATAAAGCCTATAGAATCAGTAGTTGAGATATACGGAACACCGTCCTATTGGGAGATCTCGCCACTGGTTTTCCTGATAGTTACTTTCCCTCTCCTCTTTGGGCTCATGTTCCCTGACGTAGGTAATGCCCTGGTACTCCTAATCTTTGCATACTTCTTTTACAAATATGGCAAGAAGAAGGGTAGCTCTAACATCAAGAACCTATCGCTGATCCTGGGCTACTCCTCTGTAGTGTCCATGGTAACTGGCTTCTTAGCTAGGGACTTTTTCGGCCCTCTCCCGGTGGGAGGTCTGAAGGAGATGGGGATAGCTAACGTGTCCGGACCTCTGGACAGCGTGTGGCCAGTTCCAGTATCCGTAACCCAGGCCCTTTCTCCACTACTCCCCTTCGGCCAGTACAGCACAAGTTCCTCCATCGAAAACACCATAATACTCTCGGTCTTCCTGGGGGCCATTGCCCTGTTCGTGAGTACAGTGTTGGGAGTCATCAATGCCGTGAAGAAGAGGGATCCAGAGTTCTTGGTTTTTGAGAAGTTACCTCTCCTGGTCCTCTACACAGTCCCCATGATCATTTTCGGTTATGGTATGGTAGATCCTAAGGATTACTTCGGGAAGGTAGGTGAACTATTGAATTTCCTGTTAGTTAACCTGCTGAACTCCTTCCACCCGGACCTCAATTCTTCAACCGCCATACTAGCCTACGTCCTCCTCCTCTGGGTAGAGCTCGGTCTCATTTACAATTGGATAGCCAAGGCAATAGTGCTCAAGAGACACGACAGCCTATCCACCGGTAGCGCCTTAGCCATGGGTTTCATAGAAGGAGGATTTGAGGCGGCAATTCTGCTTCTCTCCAACACTATATCCTTCATAAGAATTTTAGTGTTCGCTCTCGCCCACTACTACCTACTATATGCCTTCTCCTATATGGCGTACTTAGCCGTAGGTAGACCAGACCTCCTGGCCCTAGCCCTAAATCCAGCGTCCATTGTGATCCTGATAATAGGTAACCTACTGGCCATCGGCCTAGAAGGACTAGTGGTCTTCATACAGGACATGAGGCTACACTTCTATGAAATGTTCAGCAAATTCTACGAAGGTAGGGGAAAGAAGTTCGAACCACTCATGGCATCTGTGGAGTTAACCTGAAGTTATAAGTAATAATTTTTCATTTTTCGTATGCTAACTAGAGAAATATCTGTTCCTATTAAAACCCTAGCTAATTTTTATCCCTCCCATTTCCAGGTTGCAAGAACTGAGGTGATTTGTGACGTAACTTTGTGACGTGAAGTTTTAAAAGGTCTTTACTTCAGGAGCTCTGGCCTGTCCTTCTCAACTTCTTCCCTCACCCTACTCACTATCTCCTCGATCTTGACCTCAAAGTCTTGAGGCAGCTTCTTGAACACTGGGTTAGGTTTACCTACCTTGTGACCTGGTTTTACCTTAGGCTCTCCTGCGGAGTCCCACCTCTCATCGTCAATATTACCTAAGTTTAGCTGCGAGAAGATGACCTGAGCGTGCTTAGGCATTATGGGATAAAGGAGAACGGCTATAGTCCTCACCACGTTAGCTGCCGTATACAACGAATTGCCCACATCCTTCACATCAGTCTTGATCCTATCCCAAGGGGCCTTCAAGTTAATGTAGGCGTTGGCCTCCCTCGCTAAGTTAAGAATTTCCTCTGAACCTGCCTTCAGTTTTCCCCTCTCAAACTGTTGAGACATCCTCTCAGCTGACGTTTTGGCCAGCTCCAACAGTCTAACATCCTCCTCCCTTAAATCACTGTACTGGGGGACAACTCCCTGGAAGTACCTGTTCAACATGGTTACTACCCTATTGACTAAGTTGCCTATGTCATCGTTGAGCTCATTGTTCACTATCCTAATCGCTTCTCTCCACAGGAAGTTCATATCCCTCTCCTCTGGCCTCAGCCTTATGAGGACGAACCTCCAGTACTCCACGTCCATTATCCTGGGGGCCTCATCTATCCATATGCCTATCCTCCTACTCTTGCTGAACTTCTGTCCCTCATAGAGCAGGTATTCCGTAGCAGCTATAACTGTCGGCAGAGCGTAGTTCTCACCAGAGGCCATCAACATGGCTGGAAGTATTACGGCATGGAACGGAATGTTGTCCTTCCCTATAAAGTAGAAACTCTTAACCCTTCCCTCCTCCCAGAATTCCCTCCATTTGTGCTCCTCTCCCTTGAGTTTAAAGTACTCCTTTGTAGCGGAGAGGTAGCCTAGTAGAGCCTCAAACCACACGTATATGGTCTTTCCCTCTGCACCCGGGAACGGAGCAGGTATACCCCAAGAGTTGTCCCTGGTCAAGCTCCTAGGCTTGAGTCCCTCGTTTATCCAGCCTAGTGCGGTGGACTTAACGTTATCTGGCATGTCCCCTGAAGAGGTGAGCCACTCCCTGAGAGGCTCCGAGAACTCCCTCAGGTCAAAGAACCAGTGCTTCGTCTTCCTCATGACAGGAGTGGAACCGCATATGGCACACTTGGGGTTTATCAAGGAAGAAGGGGTGAGTAGCCTTCCGCACCTGTCGCATTGGTCACCCCTAGCGTCCTCGAACCCACAGTAAGGACAGGTCCCCTTGACGAACCTATCAGGTAGGAAGAGTTTATCCCTCTCACAATACGGTATTTCCTCTTCCTCTACCTTCACATACTTGCTGACCTTGAGCATGAACTCGCGGACGAAGGTCTTATGAACCTCCGATTCAGTTCTGGTGTAATTGTCGAAACTCGCCTCCCATACGTCAAGGAATAGCTTCCTGTCGTACTCGTGGGCCTGATCTGTTAGGAGTTTAGGATTGACCCCCCTTTTTACGGCCTCAACCTCGATGGGAGTTCCATGTTCATCGCTTCCGCTGACCAGGATAACGTTCTCCTTGCCGTACTTGAGCCTGGCGTACCTGGCGAAAACGTCGGCTGAAAGTATGGAACCTATTAAGTTTCCTAGGTGAGGAACTGACTGTACGTAAGGCCAGGCTGAGGCCACAAAGACCTTCAAGGGATCACCTCTTCAGCAATGCTCAAGCTCACTTATAAAAGGAGAGGATCTAGTAATTATTAGATCTCATGGGGATTCTGAATCCCAACAAATATCCTTTCCTAACTCCCTTGGAAGAGGTTCTGAAGAAACATCAAGGGGTGGATCTCTACACGATAATAACGACGGAGGGAAACGTAGTCACGCAAGCCAAGGAGAGAATAAAGGACGTCTTGTCAGGAAAGAGGTTGCCCTCCTACATGGAGTACATTTACCCTAGCCTAGTCTTCTATTCCGTGCTGTTAATCCTGGGGATAATCAATGATCCTAGAGTGACCGAGAGGGTCATAAGGGGGGAGGTGAGTGGATTCCTCAAGGAGCTAGAGGACGAGGATGAAGATGTCCTGATTCACGTGGCCTCGTGGGCTGGAATGAGAGTGGAGAGATCCCCCATTCAGTACCACGACGGTAAGAGGACTATCACACTGAACTTCAGGTTGCACTTCCTAGAGTACTTGAGGGTGGCAAAGGGGATCAATGACGAGAAACTTTCCCTGTCCAGGATGATATTGAGGGCCGGTTACGTGTACGTGAGCAGGCGTATCCTGATTGTCCTGCTAAAGTCCGCCTTACTCAACGCGTTTAGAGGAATGGTGAGGCCGGTCCCCATGGATCAGGTCCCCAAGACCCTCTTGGACGTGATAGGCATCAGGGGAGGGCGAACTCCACCCTGCATTAGGGCCATTCAAGCTAAGGGTAGTTGGAGCAGGGAGGAGGCCGTAGTTCTCTCCACGTATATGGCCAACGTTGGGTCCAGTTTAGACGCCATAGCGTCGGTCCTGGAGAGAGCGGGCTTCGAGAGACCGGTTGAAACGGTGAAGGAAATCTACAGGAAGAAGTTCGTAGTCTACTCCTGTTCCAAGATGAAGGAACTGGGCCTCTGCGTGGAACAGTGTGGCACTAAGAGTCCCCTACAGCATTATTTCGGAACGGCCGAGAATATCAGGTGAAACCTCTGAACCACCGTAGCTAGGGAACCCAGCAAGAGGAGGTAATAGAGCGCCAACGACGCATCAAAGAAGAACGGGTAGAGCACCAGAATCAGAAACACCAATATCAACCTCTCTCCCCTCTCCACCAGTCCCCTTCCTTCCGCCTTGATCCCCAGGGACTCAGCCTTGGCCCTGAGATATGATATGGTCAGTGTAACTCCAACCAAAAGGGAGGTCAGAAGAGGGTGGAAACCCAACAAGACGAGTGAGGAGATGAAGACGGTATCCTCAATCCTGTCAAAGGTCGAGTCCAGGAAACTTCCTCTAGGTCCCGCTGACCCTCTCATCCTGGCCACCTCACCGTCGAGGGCGTCCAGGAGGGACGATATACTCAACAGCACCGCAGAGAGTAAGACGTTCTTGGTGAGCAGGATCACGAGCAGGTAGATAAAGGAGGTGAGCAGTCCCAAAGCGGTCATCTGATTTCCTGTGAGGCCCGCCCTAACTAAGGCGTACGCGAGAGGCCTCAGAACCTTCTTAGAAGCTGACCTGAAGTTGGTGATCATGGACACCACTACCGTTTTAAACCTTAGGGATGTGATGAGTCTGGGTGTGAATGGCAGTGAAGGCTAAAAAACTCATCCTCGTGACCTCGGAATCCCATCCCAACCACAAGGGATTCCTCAATATCGCCGAGGCGTTGTCTAAGGAGCTTGGGGTAGAGAAGGAGATCAAGATAGAAGATTACGCCTTCCTCTCAGATTATGGTGAGAAGGACGAGTTTGGAATGAGCTGGATCCCTCAACTTCTGCTCCAACTGGAGGACGGGAGGATATATCCGATATTAACCCAGATGCCTTTCGGGAAAGATCTGAAGCCAGACCCTGATGCTGGGAAGCAGGAAGCCCTTAACAAAATTAAAAATCTGGTTTCTTAACTAGTCAAGTGTGGGATAATTGAGCATACCTCATCGTGAAGTTCCTCACGTACCGTATGTCCCTACCCCAGATAAGGTAGTGAAGAAGATGCTGGAGATAGCGAAGGTGGGCAAAGAGGATGTGGTTTACGACCTGGGATGTGGAGATGGGAGGATAATAATATCTGCTGTAGCTGACTTCAACGCCAAGAAGGCTGTGGGAGTGGACTTAAGTGACGAGAGGCTCAAGGAGGCAGAACAGAACGCTTTAACCAGGGGAGTTAGAGACAAGATAGTACTGAAGAAGAACAACTTCTTAGATGAAGACGTATCCGAGGCCACGGTTGTCACATTGTTCCTTTTGACCAACGCCAACGATCTACTGAAACCCAAGTTCGAGAAGGAACTTAAACCAGGCACCAGGGTCGTCTCCCACGAGTTCGAGATGCGCGGTTGGAAACCCAAGGAGGTTGTGAAGGTGGAGGACGGAAACATGCATCACTTAGTCTACCTATACGTGATAGGTGAGCACACGTGAAGGTATTGGTACTCAAGAGCGAATCGGGAAAAGTGACCTCCGATTACCTTGAAGACGGGAACATAGGGGAAGTTGTGAGGAAGACTGCAGAGAAGGCCCTGAAGGAGTGGAACGAGTTTTCCTCGGACTTCATCATAATGAGGGACTCACAGGAGGCTAAGCTGCCTTTACCCCTTAAACCTGACGTGTATGAGAAGGTAAAGAACTTCCTCTCAGGAAAAGACAAGACGTCCGCAATACTGAAGTTACCAGTGTTCATCATCAGTTTCGACAATCAATGGAAGGAAGAGAACTTTCAGGACAAGAAAGTGTACGTTGTCTCCTATTACGTGACAGAGGAATTGAAGAAAGAACTCATAGATTACGCCTCTGAGGTAACATCGGAGGAAAAGTTGGAGGAGACGGGAGAGGAAGAGGAAGAGTGAAGAGCTCACCTGGAGAAGAAGGACTCGATGGACGTCGTGGACTCTATTTTCTCCCAACTCACTCCAAGGCTCTTTAGGAGTTGCTCGAACGTACTCTTCACGCTGTCGTAGTACTTCTCCACGTCCACCTCAGGCAACTTGGCCAGTTGAACGGGTTTCACTCCTTCCCTCCCCTTGACCTTGACGAAGCTTATCACGTCCCTGGGTAGAACTTGTACGTTGAACTCCCTGAGCAATCTAGCAGCTTTCACGTGTTGAGGCGTGTTCTTTTCATAGGAGTTCGGGTCTTTGGCTAACATCACCCTGAACGCCAGTTCGTCCAAGTTATACTCCTTGTTCCTTAGCTTAGCGTAGACCTCCTTTACCTTCACAGTCAGATCCTGCTTGGCCTTCTCCATCTCCTCAGGTGTCCTAACCTTAGCCATGAGATCCCTCGCCTCCTTGAAGGCCTCCTTCAGGAACTCCGGTGTATTCCTCTTCTTGGCCAACATGCCCTTTATGTCAACCTTGTCGTTCTCCAACACACCGAAATAGTTCTTCTTCAGTCCTGAGAATGCAATGTACCTATAGCTCTTGTCCACCTCCAGGTCAAGTCCGAAGGCTTCCTTGACCCAATCCACGAGTTTCTTGAGCACTTCACTCCTCGGCTTATAAATGAAGAGCGAGTCTGTGTCGCCGTACAACACCTTGAGCCCCATCTCCTCGGCCTTCTTAACCGTGGAGGTGATGACGAACCTCCCTAGAGCCGTTACGCTCTCAGCGACCGCAGGAGCGTAGAGGGGGAAAGTCTCGGCACCGAAGACTCCGTAAGTGGCATTGATGAACACCTTCATACCCCTCTGAACGACGTCGTATAGCGTCCTTCTTTCCTCGTCTATTCCTTTCTGCTTGGCCTTCTTTTTGTATATCTTGACTCTGAAGTCCCTGAGTAATCCAGTGATGACAGCCGTTATTCCTGGCCTATCCTTGCACACTGTGTGGAGCACGTTACCTTCCTCGTCCTTCACCTCGTCCAACTTTTTACACTCCTTTACGTCCACGGTCTCATAGCTCAGGTTCCAGTTCCTTATGATGGAGGGATACAGGGAGGCGAAATCCAGGACAGTAACGTCGAAGAAAACCCCGACTGGTGGGTCTATTACCATTGCCCCCTTGTACCCCTTCCCCTTTATGACAGCTGAGGTCTTCAGTTTAGAGGTCCTCTCCGTTATCTCCTCCTTCAGGGGGATCAGCCAGCCCCTCTTTCTGTGTTCCCAATAGTATAGGTTCTTCACCCAAGCTGATATCTCAGTCCTGGTTAGCTCCTCTATCCCCAACTTGGATATCCTGGAAAACAGTACTATTAACTTCCAGACAAGTTCTCCTTGGAAAGTAGTGAGGTTCAGCGTTATCTCAGAGTCCCTGAAGTTATACTCAATCAACTTCGCGGTGTCTATTGCCCCTATGGAATCGTCCAGCTTTACCTTAGAGATCCCAAGGAGAGCCTGAGCCACAGTATCCAGGTTATACTCGCTGTACCTACCCTCAAAGGCGTAGTTCCTCACGGCCTTATTAAAGAAGAACCTGTAGAGATCTACGTGAAATCCGTGCAGGAATTTGGTGTCCCTAGACCCCAAGTCGAACGGAACATCCTCGGGCATGAGGCCTAGTTTGAGGGACCTGTAATATAGATAAGGCACGTCAAAATCGTCTCCGTTGAAGGTCAACACGAGGGGGTAATTGGAGATGATCTCAAAGAGCCTCCGGAGAAGTTCCCTTTCGGAGTCAAACGATTCCACCTCCACTTCTCCCATGTTCTTCCCGTGGGAGAAACCCTCCCTGGTGAGGACCAAGACCTTTTTCAATCCATCAGTTCCAGCGAGGGCGACGCTGATTATGGGGAACTCGGCTTTAATCGGATCTGGAACTCTTCCCATCATGGGAGTGTAAACCTCTATGTCTAGGGCCACCCTCTTAACTGAGGGTATCTCTGACTCGAAGAGGGGTGCCCAATCGACGGCCATCTCACGGGTTAACTCGTCAGAATCATTGAAGGCCTCGGTTACCTCCTTCACGTCAACCTGTGGGTTTAGGGGAACGAGTCTCCCCTTGGAGATGGTATATGGCATCCCTGGGATCAGATTGAAGTCGTATATGTAATTGTTGAAGTACTTAATGTGGGCCTCGTAAGCTCTCGGGACAAGTTCCCTGAGAGTCCTCACCGCCAAAGGGTCCTTCACCACTATCTTGGTCAGCTTGATCTTCCTCCCAGTATAAGGGTCGACCTTGATTACGGTCTCGATCCTCTCAAAGGACTCGTGCTTCACGATCTTCGGGTTCTTCCTAACTTGCTCTGGCTCCAGATCCACCAGGAAGTAAGACTTGTGTCCGGTGTTATCGTAATGGACGGCCAGCTCTTGATTCTCAGGATCGTAAAGTTTACACACCGCCTTTCCGGCCTTCCCGTCATAGTCCACTGCCAGCAGGAAATATCTCCTTCCCTCCTGGGCCTGTCTGAGCTCCACTCTGGGCTTAGCTCTCCTCACCTCCACGCTCTCCTTCTGAGGCTGCTCCTCTTCCTTTTCCCTCCCCTGCTCCTGTCTATGCTCTAGTTTTAAAGCTGAAAAGTCGCCTAGGGTTAGCTGTCTGGCCATATACCAATAGATTATGGGTAAAATTCTTTAAACCTTGAGGCTATCTTGATATAGAGAAGATTATAGTCGGGGAAAGGACTATCAGATGAAGCTCTTAAATTTAAATTCAGAGTAGCCGAGAGAGGGAGAGGACCCGTGGCTCAGCCAGGATAGAGTGCGGGCCTGCGGAGCCCGTGGTCCCGGGTTCGAATCCCGGCGGGTCCGTTGAGGGGTACAACCCCGTGCTCACCCCTTTCTAGGGTCATGCAATCACAATCATAGGACATCAGTTTTGGTTCCCTCGACCGTCACCTCGTAATAAAAGAGATGCCGTTGCCAACAGTTTCCGTAGACCGTAAAGTTTATATTATTTCATCATAGACTTTAATACGATGCTAAGACCTAAGGAAGTCTGCCAACGCTTAGGAATATCCTATGCAACACTCAGAGAATATGTTAAGAAGGGATACATAAAACCAGTAGTACTAGAAACTGGGAAGTGGAGGTTCAGAGAGGAGGACGTGGAAAAGTTAATGGGGATTGTTAGGAAGAGGAAAGTAGTATTATACGCTAGAGTGTCATCGCAAAAGGACGAGTTGGCAAACCAAGTTAAGTACCTTGAGGAGCAAGTAAAGGAATACGACCAAGTGATAACTGATGTAGGATCTGGATTGAACGTGAAGAGGAGGGGGTTCCTCAAGTTGCTGAGAATGATACTTAACAACGAGGTATCAAAAGTGATCATAGCCTACCCGGACAGGCTGGTGAGGTTCGGCTTCGAGATAGTGGAGGAAGTATGCAGAGCACACAATTGTGAAATAGTCGTGCTAAACAAGGAAGACAAAACACCAGAACAAGAGTTGATAGAGGACCTAACCTCCATCTTGGTATCGTTCAGCGAGAAATTGCAAGGAATGGGGAGTCACAAGTATGAGAAGGTGAGGAAGTGCGTCGAGGAAATTAAGACTTAGAAACTTTACACCAGAGGAGGAGTACGTCTACCTAACGTACTCCCTGAAGAACTAAAAGGGGGAGGAGAGCGGGATGTTACTAGAGAGCTATAAGACCTTACTACAAAAAGCGTTAGCCCCAGTTCCGTACCTAGTTCGGGATAAGGATCCACCGAATAGTAAGGATACTCCTGGTACGTAACCTAATGCCCGCTCCTGATCATTATCCTCATTGAAATCATAGGGTAGTGGTTATTGGTCATCAGTTATACCACTTTCCCTCATTCGTTTCCCTTGCTCCGCTAATCTTTCCCTACATACATTACTCTACCGTCCCTCAAGGTGAGCTTGATACACTTCTTGCCGCTCTTCACCTTATAGAAGGTGACCTTGCCGTCCAATGTGGAACCGGCAACTATTACACCTTTGGAGTGGAGCTCTTCCACGAGCCTACACAGGTCTCCAGGAGGCATCTCCTCCTTAATCTCCACCACGTCCGATTTCCTAACTTTCACTGGAGAGGGGAACCCAGGTACCTCAATCAGGAAACTATCGGATTCCTCTCTAAAACTCATAATTAGAGATTCTTACACTAGTTAATAAAAATGAGGTAACTTGAAAAGGGCTAAAAAATCCCTTATCTCTAGTAATAGCCTCCATAGCCTCCAGAACTTGTCCCAGAAGAGGGTATGCTCACCATCTCAGGTAGAGTTAACACCCAGGGCACAGGCTTCAAGAACGACAGGTTGATCACTATCCCGTTGCCCACTAGTATTGGATCATGGAACACGTAGGTGTTCATACCGTTCCTGCTTCCCCACGTCCACATCTGTGCTCCCTGGCTAGGTGTCATGATGATAGTAATGAAAGGTTTGGAGGCAGTGTAGGAGAAGGTAACGTTACCATTGACTGCATAGGCGAAGACTAGGAAGGGTACCTGACCAGGAGCTGGAGAGGTCACGTTCTGCGGGTCGTAGAACACGACCGAGAAGTTGTACTGGTTGAGTATTCCCACTGGGGTGCTTATGGTAGTACCAGGCTGAACTACTACGATCATGTCTCCCGCAACTATCACACCTCCCTGTTGAGAATTTATGACCTCAGAGTAGGCATTAACTGGGGTCAGTCCATACACTGTGGACTGCATTACGGTAGAGGCGGGAGCAGGAGTCCCCTGTGGAGTCATCCCTGCCTCAAACACCCATAGCACAGGCTTGAAGAATTGGAGGTTGACCATAACACCGTTTCCGTATAGCCAATGGTCAACGAACTTGTAGCTTCCACCCACGTATGTAGTACCGTTGAAGCTCCCGCCGAACCAGGTCCAGCTCGTCCATGTGTCAGGGGCCCACACGACTGTTATGGCCGGATCTGCGCCCTTGGAACTGTTCACGAGGGAGTAGGCTGGAGATATTTGACCATTTATGGCAAATGCGAAGGCGTATGTTGGGGTCAAGTTGTTGTAATCTGGAGCGGGCGAGGGGACCGCCTGTACGCTGAAGAGTATCAAGGAGAAGTTGTACAGCGAGCTTAAGTTGCCTGAGGGCAACTCTGCATACGTGCCTGGCCTCAATATGGTAGTGACCGGGCCTACCTGTAGGATAGCTCCCTTGGACGCGTTCACGGTCACTGTCTGCTCTCCTATGACCTTGAAGGTGGGGGTGTTGAGGTTATAGAACATGGTGTCGCTGAGTGTAGGGACTTCGCTGACGTTCCAAACCTGTTTGGTTATCTGCCACATACTTGTGGTAGCGTTATACGTGAAATAGGTCGTCATGGCTATGTGTAGGTCATATATGTTGGGGAAACCAGGCTGACCTTGATTGACGAAACCGAAGAATGGAGTTACGTTGGCTACGACCATAGCCGTCCCTGGACTGGTGGGGTTCATCACTACCTTCACTCCTGGGGGCACAGCAGTTCCGTTGGGCAAGAGGTTCTGGGAATAGGTCAATGCGAATATGAAGTAGCTGTCCCAGGTGTTGAAGACGCTCTCTATATTAGAGATTCCAGTGTAGTTCCCTGGCTTGAACACAGGCGGCAGTTGTCCCTCTATCTGGAGGGTCGCGGAGGGAGAGAAGTACTGAGCTATGGTAGAGGGAGGAAACTCGGCGCCCATACCGTTAACCTCAGATAGGAACTCGGAGAGGACTGTCCACTCGGCCAGCGAGTGTTGTGAAGGATACCCAGCTATCACCGCAGAGGGTGGTACCTCGTTACCCATCCAGACCATCTTAGTGATCAGTGGTTGTCCTTGAATAAACTGCACAGTTAGAGTAACTGATGCGTTAAAAACTTGCAGGAGTATGGGATCGTTAGTGGGAGCAACGAAGTACTGAACGACTGCGTTGACTTGATAGGTGTTGTTGTTCACGGAAGTCACTGTAGGAAGAGCAGTGGTATAGAAGTAGACCGTCTCGTAGTTTCCGAAGAACTGAGCTAACCACGTGGTGTTGAAGGTACTAAAGCTGTACGAGCCAGGGAAGGGAACTCCCTCGACCTGGGCCGAGAAGTTCGTAGAAAGGAACGGAGTTACGTCACTCGGGTTTTCTATCGCTATACCGTCCCAGAACTTGAACACCGTGTCCAGGGCAGCCCCTTCCTTATAGGACGCTCCCCCAGTTGCCTGTTGTTGCAGAAGAGCCTGATACAGTGCCTTGTACATGGTATAATTCTGCTCTGCCTGTTGGAACATAGCTAGATACATGTTGTAGAGCTTCTGGTAGTTTGAGGCATTGCCCTCTGCCGAAGAGAGCTGAGCTTTATACATCTGTAATGTGGCGTTTAGGGACTGTATGGTCTTGTTCTGTTGAGCTACCTGTGACTGAAGATTCATGTATGAGCTCTGTATTGACGAAAGGGATGATGAGGTTGTTGTATATTCATAAAAACCTACTACTGATGCGACCAATAGGATGATTATGGCCACGGAGAATCCAACTGTCTTACCGTCCATATCACATCTAACGGCACCTAACTTACCCCCTTTTAAAAGGATTTACCCAAATTTTCGATCTAGGAAAGCAGTGCAATCAGCCCTCACACGGAACCATCACAGATCAGGCCGGGGTTCACTCATCACTTTAGCCCCTCTAAGTAAGAAAACAGGAGGGACTTGGTGTCCCCAGATAACCTTCTAGGATAACCCTTAAAGTAATGGGAGCACACCTCCTGGGGCGATCCTCCTAATCCCTTATCCCTCATGAGTTTGGCTATCCTTATGAGATCGAGTAAAGGCTGGACTGCGTTGGGACCATCCAGGCTCTTCATGGATATATCTATCTTCACTCTAGCCCCCATGGCGTATTCACCCTCTATTGTTATGTAACTGAACCTCCTGTCTCCAAGGAAAGGAACGTAGTCCGAGGTTCCAGCGACAACCTCTATTCCGTCCGTTGTACTGGAGATATAGGAGGACTTTATCCTCTTCTTCAGGTCTTTCCTCCACTCCTCTAAGGTTATGAGGGTTTCCGTACTTCCAGAGATGTCGACCTGATAGGACCTGATGACTTTCACTCCTCTCCTATTGAGGAAGTCTATGAGACCAGCGTGAAGGGCCGACCCTCCTATCTGGCTTATGAGGTCATCACCCAGGAGTGGGAGACCAGACGAGGCGAACTTATTTGACATCTTCTCAACCAGCGGAGCAGGAGAGGCGTTAATTAGAGACGACCTAGCCGTTAGAGCGCTCTCAGCGTAATACTCGCTTGCCTCCTCTACCCCCGTGGGTAAGAGGTTAATTAGCACTTCAACCCCCTCGGACCTCAAAACCGAGGGAACGTCTACTGGAGGTTCTCTGGACTCCCTAATCACTGTCCCCAGCAAGCCGTTCATTCCGTCCTTCGTGGGGCCACGCTGGACCCTCACGTCTGACTTAACATTCACATACCTTTCCACGACATTAGGAGGCTCAAATATGGCGTCGGATAGCTTCTTTCCCACCTTCCTCTCGTCAATATCGAAAGCGGCTACGACCTCTATCTCCTCCGGCCTGATGGGGAGGTCGAGGAGACCAGATATCTTTCCTCCCTGTTTCAAGTACTCCAATGACTGCAACAACGCAGAGGCTACGTTACCTACACCTACCACTGCTACCCTTATCAACCGAACATCACCAGTATCAGGGGAGCCAAGACACCCACGATTATACTGAGTATCGCTGAGAATATAACACTGTCCCTCTCACCAGACACTACCTTGGTGAACTCTCCCTCCCTGAACATCTCCCTTATCACCGGGATGTAATAACCTGCTGAGGCTGCACTGTTTATGACGCCTATAACCACCAACCAGGGTAGGGAGTACGCCGCCTCAAAGAGGAAGAGCTTCCCCCAAAATCCCAGGATAGGGGGTAACCCCAACAAACTCAAGAGAAGAATGGTGGATGAGAACGCCAGCGTCCTGTCAGCCTTGGATATCCCCCTTAGCCCCTTGAGGTCCGTGGTGCCTGATACCTTCTCTACGTGTCCCAGGAAGTTGAAGAGGCCTGCTTGAGCCAGAACGTAGGCGAGCAGTTGAGTGAATATACCTACCTCAGCGACCTTGACGTTTATCTGGATCACGGCGAAACCTATCAGGATGAAGCCTGCTTGAGCAATGCTACTGAAGGATAGGATGGAACTCACATCCGTCCTCGAGAACGCAACAATATTGCCGATTATCATGCTCAGAATGGAGATGATCGAAAATACCGCTAGGACGCTCAGGACCTCCTGGGTGGTAGGATCCCCTAGAGTTAGAATCCTCAGCAATGGCACTGCGCCTATCAATTTGCCCACGCTGGAGACGAAGGAAATAGACTCCCTGTCGGCCATGGTATAGACGTCAGGTAACCATCCCTGAAATGGGAATGCCCCCAGCTTGAACAGGAACGCTATGGCTAGCAGAGCCACTCCTAGGACCAAAAGGTCAGGGTAGAGCGGAGAGGAGTAACTCAGGGAGAGTGACCCAGTTCCAACGACGTACGAGGCGAAGCCGAGGATCATGAACGAAGAGGATATCAATCCCAATATCAGGTACTTAATGCCTGCTTCCACTGATCTCCTGTCCTTCCTGAGCATGGTTATGGCGTACGTAGCTGCTGAGGAAATTCCCCAGCCTGTGATTATTACCAGCACGTTGAGGGCAAACGCCATATACATTATTCCCAGGTCTGTAAGCATTACAAGGGATAGTACAGACGACCTAGTTCTCCACGTTTCCATGTGATTGCTCATACCCCTAAGGGCTATGAGCGAGCCGACCAGGGCCACTATCGTCAGGAGGTATCCTATCTTGTCCAGGTACAGGGAGTTGGAGAATAGCGAATAGCCGTAGAAGCCCAAGGTTAGGAACAGCACAGAGGACAGGAGCGACACGGACAGGGAGGCGTAAGTGAGGTAAAGGGCGTGTTTATAACTGGACTGTGTGCCTCTATCCATGTAGAGCACAGCAATGGAAGAAAACACCAACAGGAGCGAGGGGACTACTACAGGTAAGTAGAACTGAGGTAACATCAGATCACCCCTATTATCACTAGGGCAATTACCATGAGGAGTATGAGCCCAACAACGTAGAGCCCCACGTAATCCCTCAGGAGGCCTGTCTGGACGTCCTTGAAGAACTTGGTTCCGCCGTTTATTAACGCGGAGGGTAACTTCACGTTGAGTCCCACATCTATGACTCCGTGCTCAAACCCCCTATAAACTGCCCAGGAACCGTTATACAGCTCGACGCCTAGCCTATCTAGGAGTGGATAGATATACCACCCGTAGTACAGGAAATCTATGACTGGTCTGAGTGCCTGAACTTTCCCCAAGTCTGTCCCCCTGAGAAAGACTGCGAAGGCTATGAGTATTCCTATCACCGAGAGGATCAGTTCTGTGGTGTCGAACTGGAATCCCTTGGCAAAGAAGTGAGTGGAGAGGAAGACTACTAAACTTGGGCTCACGACGCCCATTAGGACTGAGGCCAGTACTAACACCAAGGGAGATAGATACATCAGGGGGTGAACTCCGTGTCCGTGCTCCCCTTCCTCTCCCTTGGATCCCCAGAGGAACGTCTTGACCACGTACCTGACGATGTAAATAGCTCCGAGGAATTCCAACACCAGGTAAAGGTAGTCTAGGGAGAGGTTCCAAGAGGTGAGATAGGATATGAAGGAGTGGGCCCAGAAGCCTATGAGCGGAGGAACGTTAGCTAGGTTGAGTGCAGCTATTAACTGGAGGACGAACACTAACCATAGCTTCCTGTAAAGCCATGGAGTGGAGCCTACGTATCTATTCTCGGTGTAGTGTATAACTGAGCCGGCATTCATGAAGAGGCTCGCCTTGTATATGCCGTGGGCTACCATCTGGAAGAGGCCTATTGCTATGCCTGAAAAGAGGTAGATAAGGTTCCCGTCTATTATGGCCAACAGCCCACCTAAAGATGAAGAGAGTATCATGAGCGATATTTGATCAGCAGTGGAGTTAGCCAAGATCACCTTTTGCTCGTTGGAGACCAACGCGTTCAGGCTCGTAAAGAGGGCTGTGAGGATTGTCACGCCGACCATCACCGAAAAGAAGGCTATTAGGGTGGTTCCGTAGCTCGCTGAGAACACGTCCGAGGAGAGACTGTTCATCTGGATGAAGATGTAAGGATAGGTCAGGAATGTCAACATGGCTCCTAGGTTAACCATCGTGGCGGCGTGGATCAGGGCGCTCACTGGAGTTGGACCAGTCATGGCCGTGACCAACCATTGGGTGAAGGGGAACTGAGCGCTCTTGGATAGTCCCCCCAGGAAGAAGAGGATGAGCATGGCTAGGCCGAAGGGCGAGGACACCATGAAGGGAAGGGCTCCGAAGACTCCGTGTCCAGAGTAGAGGAGGGTGGAACCAAAATATTGAGTTCCTGTGGTGAGATATATTAGATAGCCCATTCCCAAGAGGAGACCGACGTCTCCCACCCTGGTGAACACCATGGCCCTTATTCCGGAGGTCGTAGGCTTAGATAGGAACTCCACACCCAAGATCCTCCTCCCGAAATCGCCCACAACGTTTCTCTCGTTATCGTCTAGCCAGTAGCTTATCAAACCGTATGACGCCAGGCTAGTTCCCTCCCACCCGCTTATGAAGAGAAGGGCATTGTCTGCCAACACTACTGCCAACATGGAACTCACGAAGAATCCGAAGAAACCCCAATACCTCCTCAGGACGTTGTCCTCCTTCATGTAGCCCACGCTGTACAAACCGATGAAGAAGGAGAGTGTCGAGACGAAAACTGCCAGGATAGCTTGCAACAGAGAGGAACTGAAGGAAAAATACGTGAAGAGTTGGTAAGTGTATGATGGAATGAAGAAAAGCCTTGAAGGCTGAGACAGAGATTGTGATAGGTTGAGCCAGGATAGGAGCATACTCAAGGCCAAGGTTCCCACCAATATTCCTCCCCTAACGTCTTGATTCAATTTGCTGGGAGTCGCCAAAGTCACCAGTGAGCCGAGGGCGGGCAATAGGACTATGAGGGGGAGGAGTAGGGCGTGTCCTGTGACTACGGTGATGAAGTTGTTCAGGGAGCTCACGGCAGCCTGGGGGAAAAGGAACAGCAGTACGCTGACGACAGCGATAGACAGCATGGGTAGGGTGTATTCCTTCGCCTTATCCAGGTCAGTCTCTCCCTTAGGCCTACCTGCGTACACGTTCTTGAACAGGTAGGTGGCGTACGCTGAGGATAGGCCTATGGCTATGAAGAGTCCTAAGGCCAGCAACGAGAACCAACCCAGGCCGACGGTCTGTATGAGCTGACCAGTAGAGAACAATAGGAGTGCCTCGCTCACCAAGCCCACAGTAGGAGGGAGACCTAAGATGTTCAGCACGCCGAAGAAGGATAGAGTAGTGTGGGTCGGAGAAGTTAGGTAAAGTCCCCCTAACTTTGAGATGTCCCTCTCATGAAGCTCAGTTATTGAGGCTCCAGCACTCATGAAGAGTAGGGCCTTCCCGAGACCGTGGGACACGTAGACTAAGATGGATGCCACAATCCCCAAGGGGATTTGAACTAGATCTCCCCTTAGACCGAGGAAGAAGGAGATTGAGGCTCCAAGTAGCATGTAACCCATCTGGGAGACACTGGAGTAGGCCAGGAACCTCTTGAAGTCCTTTTGAACCAAGGCGTTCAATCCTCCGTAGATCATGGTGATGACGGCCCATCCCAAGAAAATAGGGGCTAGGAAGGACATGGCTGGGAACAGGTAGTAATATATCATTATGACGTATACCCCTAGACCCACCATGTTAGGGCTCAGTAGCACAGAGATGGGAGTAGGTGCCTCACCGTGAGCGTAAGGTAGCCAAACGTTTACCCCAGCTTGAGCTCCCTTAACCATCATGCCCAGCACCGCCAGAACAAACAGAGCGATGGCATAAGTAACGGTGCCATAGTTCCTGAACACGCCAAAGGAGGAGTAGATGTCCATGGTTCCAGTCTCAAGTCCAATGATTATTATGGAGGCCAGGAGTAGCACAGTACCCACGTGGGTCCATATGAAGTAAAGTAGGCTTATCCTACGCCTGTCTCCGTAGCCGTAGAGCATGATGAGGAGGAAGGAGGTTATTAAGGCCAGTTCCAAGAAAATGTAGATTTCGAGGAGGTTAGTGGAGAGTACGGCGTAAAGCATGGACACTGAGAACAGGGAGTAGAGGCCGAAATAGAGCCCCCAGTTAGCTGAACCCATCTCGTGGAACTTCTCTCCCATGTACCTCAATGAATAGGGAACCGTACTTAGAGTGACCACTAGGATCGTGACAATGAAGGCAAAGTTGAGGTCGTTAACGGTTAGGCCGAAGGATCCTATGGTGTTGCTCACGAAGAAGGTGTCGTAGAGACCTCTCCTCAGAATGAAGTACAGGTTGACGCCTATAGCTACACCTGAGACTAAAGCGGACACCCTTCTTTCCTTGAGGAAAAAGACTAAGGAGGAGAGGAAAAGGGAGATCGCGAGCATGACGAAACCTATCATTTAATCCACCTCGAGAGTGCCCCTCTGCCTATAGTACAGGATGATTGAGGCGAACGCGACAACCACCTCAGTCAAGGCCATGCCGATAGCGAACACGGAGAAAATGAGGGGAGTGTAAGACCTCCCAGCTAAGGAGGAAACTGCGAAGACCAGGAGGATAGAGGCGTTCAATATGATCTCGGAAGAGAGGAGAACCCTTATCACGTTCTTGCTGTTCATGAGTCCGTAGACTCCCACAGCCACCAACATTGTGGCCACAACCAACGCGATTTCGGAGGTGAACGGAACCTGAGTCATCCTCAATCCCTCCTGGCTAAGGCTATGGCCTCTATCATGGTGGTCAGGAGGCCAACGATTAACACGATTGCGGGGAACCAGTACTGAGATATCATCCTCTCACCCAACGTTTGGAGATCAGGTGAGGGAGGGGCTGAGATAGCTATGCTGGAAGTGGAGAGGACCAGGACCGAGAAAAAGGCAACCGCAGCAAGTAGCGAGATGACCGGAGCCCAGGGAGTCCTGATTTCCCTCACCTCAAGTCCCCTGAACATGACCAAGGATACAGAAAGGAACACCACCGTCGCCCCGACATAGAGTATGATGTGGAAAACCGAGTAGAGCGAGTAGGCTGCCGGGTTCAAGTCCGCTATGAGTACTGCAATGGAAAGTCCCAAGAAAGCAAGGGAGACAGCCGCATAAAAGACGTTCTTGGAGTTCACTATGAATAAGGCTGAAGCTAAAGCCGTAACTGAAAAAACCAAGAATATTGTATCTTGAAGGTCAGTCTGTGTCAGGAACATACTTGATCCCCTTCTCCTCATCTATGACCGCCTTAACTTTCTTCACCAGAAGCTCCACGGGAGGTTGATCGAAGTCCTGGTTGAACTTGTCCGGGCTGAAGAAGAGTTCTCTCCTACTCGAGAAGGCTGCGTCATGTACTCCAGTCTCCTTGAGGGCATCAACGGGACATATGTCCACACAGAACCCACAGAAGACGCACCGCCCGTAATTGATAGTAGGAAACTTCTTCCCCTGGTCTGTCGCCATCTTCATGGCGTCGGCGGGACAAACCATGGCACATAAGGTACAACCTATACAGACGTCCTTATAGAGCCTGATCATCCCCCTATAACCGGTAGGTAAGGACAGGGACTCCTCTGGGTACTTCAGGGTTATCCTCTGAGGCTTAACGAAGTACTTCACGCCAGTGCCGACTGCCTTAAGGTGACCAGTCACGAGATTTAGGGAAGAGTCTCCCTTCTTATACTCTTTAATTTTTATGGAATCCATATGTAACCCACCACCAAACCTATGAATAGAGAAACGAAAGTGAGAGGAAGCAGATACTTCCACCCTCCCCTCAAGGCCTGATCTATCCTGTACCTGCCGTAAACTGCCCTCAGAAACACGGAGAAGAAAACTACTATAGACGCCTTGAGACCTGTCAGGAGGGCCCCAGGGAAACCAGAGAGGGGATACCAACCCCACAGAAACATGTCCGTGAACACGAGGGCGTAAACCAGGTTTCCCACATATGAGCCAGCCATGGTGAGAACGAACAGGAACCCGCTGTATTCTGTGTATGCCCCCAACACGAGTTCAGTCTCGGCCTCGGCTATCTCAAAGGGGAACCTGGCACTGCCCATCAACATGGCAATGAAGAAGACTATCGCAGCAACAGGGTTGGCAAGTATACCTGGAATTCCACTTTGAGCTATTTTCGCTAAGTCTAGAGTGTGATACTCGAGGGACATGGAAAGCGTCGCCATGATTAGGAGAACATCATAACTTACGGAGAGGTACGATTCCCTCACAGCCCCGACTATGGCGAACCTGTTGTTGGTGACCCACGCCACGAATATGACGAACACCGGATACATGGACTCTATGGCAAGGATGAGGAGCATGTTATATTGGACGAAGAGTCCAGTGAGGACTCCCATGCCTATGTTGGGGTCGTAGAAGTCCCTGAAGTATATGGAGAAAACGGAACCGGAAGGGGGTATTACCGAGACTGGAATGATGGAGAGTGGGATGAAGGACATTGCCACAGCTAGTACGGGGGCCAACGCAAAGAGGGTCGGATTAACTCCCTCCGGGATGATGACCTCGGAGAAGACGAACTTGACTGCGTCCGCTATCAATTGCATAAACCCACCCAACCGCTTCGATGCGTAATACGGGCCGACCCTCATCTGAACCCTGGCTGCTGCCTTCCTTTCGAACCATATTGTGGTGAGCAGGAGTATGGCAGTGAATATGAGACCTGGGTATATCACTGAGTTGAAGAAAGAGGGGTAAAGTACGTAATATCTTAGATCGAACAGCAGATTCATCATCGATCCGCCTCCGGTGGGAAGTAGTCTAAACTACCGTAGATAGACACTAGGTCAGCATACCTGACGCCCTTAAGGAGGTTCTGCATTACATATATACTCCTATATGAAGGTGTAATCATCCTGAGCCTGTAGGGTTTGGCCGAACCGTCACTCACGACGTAATAAAGCAGTTCTCCTCTACCCGCCTCGACTCTGGTTACCGCCTCGCCTTTAGGGGGCCTGAAGGAGGCATAGTATCCTGGCATGACGACTCTCCGTTGTCCTTCCCACCACTTCTTAAGCCTGGTAGGAGGGATCTGTTTGAAGAACCTGTCACTCAGGATCTGACCTTCGGGTATGTCCCTTATTATCTGCTCCAGTATGTTCAAGCTCTGTTGGATCTCCTCAAACCTAACCAGTGTCCTAGCATAACCGTCTCCCTCTTTATACACAGGAATCTCGAAGTCCAACCTGGAATACGCAGCATAGGGTTCCACTTTCCTGACGTCGTAGTAAACCCCAGAGCCCCTCAGGTTTGGGCCGACAGCTCCCCACTCTATGGCCTGCTCTCTAGTCATTATACCGACGTCCTGTAGCCTGGCCTTAACGTTGGGATTGTTCAGGAAGATGTTCTCCCAATCCTTGATCTTCCTCCTCATGTACGTGACGGCCTTCCTGGTCATCTCGACTATAGTGGGAGTTAGATCCCTCCTCACCCCTCCAGGAATGACGTAAGAATTCGTTATCCTAGCTCCGGTGAGGGCCTCGAGTATCTGAACCCATACCTCCCTGTCACCGAAGCCCCACATGAAGCCGGTGGAGTGACCGATGAAGATGGCCAGTATTCCCATGCCGTAGAGGTGACTAGCGATCCTACTTATCTCAGCAGCAAAGCTCCTTAAGTATTGGGCCCTATCGGGTACATCAACTCCCAGGATCTTCTCCACGGCCATTATGTAACCTAGGTTCATGTGAATCGAATCCAATATGGCAGGTCTCTCCACAAGCGGGATCAAGTGAATGTAGTTTCTGTTCTCCCCAAGTTTCTCCACGGCCCTATGTACGTATCCGGGCTCCACCTGAGCTTCCTCTATTATATCTCCATTTAGCCTGACGTATATCCTCAGGTGGCCCGACCCAGGATGTTGCGGACCTACATTTAACTCCCCACTCACCGGAATGACGTCTATCTCCATCCCACCGCTCTTCATTAACTCTTCAGCTTGGTCTGTCAACGAACAACCCCTCCGTCTTAATCTTGTAACTCTTTCTCAGGGGATAAACCCCCTCGAAGTCCTCCGGGAGAAACAGTCTCTTCATATCAGGGTTCCCAGAGAACCTGACTCCCAACATTTCGTAGGTCTCCCTCTCCCCAGTCCACGCGCTCTTCCAGACTTCCATAAGGCTGGGAACCTCCAATTCCTTATAGTTAGTCCACGTCTTCAGAGCTACGATGACCTTGGCCAGATTTACATCCGAGTAAGATGAGACGTGATAGACTACCTGAATCCTTCCCTGGTCTGGATAGTCTATTCCAGTCACCGCCTTAACGTGATCGAAACCTAAATCCTTTAGGACTTTAGCCACCTGAACTAAGTCCTTCTTCTCTACCTCTATGGAGGCCCTGCCCTCACTCTCAACCTTGACTGGGATCTTCTTGGATTGGAGGGCTTGGCTTAAGACGTCAATTGGCTTCTGCATTATCTCCTCAGCTCCCAGTTTAATATCTGATCAACCTGTTTTATTGTATAGTAGAGGATCGGGTACATTATAACAAGGAAAGACCCCACAACGATAAGTAGGTTCCTAAATAGTAGGGAACTGCCGTAAAACGGTACTGCGGAAGCCAAGAATAAAATGATCACAATTGGCTCTAGTGTGGTGTAGACCAGAAGGTATCCGTAGTACTGTAATGGGAACCATAGACGGCCCTCTCCAGTCGGTATGTTTCCTGCCTCAAACCTGGAGTTCTTTATGGGATTAGGGTTGTGCGGGACTATAAGGGACAGTAGTTTATATGTCCCGTACCCACCAGCCAGTACCAAGATGAAGGGGAGACCGAATGATAAGGAAGCCTGGACAAGCGTCATGCCGTGTTAGATACACTAGAAGGGGTATAAAATATTTGCTTTTGACGATCTCTCTAAGTTTATATACTTTAAAAAACTAAAATTAGCCCCATGAAGGTTTATTTAACTTTTTCAATAACAGTACGAGAGTTCTGAATGCACTTCCATATCCCCTGCCTCGGGACTCCCTCGATGCACCTCGCGGAAACGAACTCCTTCTCCTGATCCAACGTGACTGGGTCATCCTCGGGCCTCACGAAGTTGTCATGTATCACACAATTTGGCCCCGCGAACCTAAATAGGATAGGGTGGACTCTTCTGACCTCCTCCAACATGAGCCAAGCCCCCTTCCTGATCTCCCACTGTGCTCTACTGCACAGTCTCAAGCCGAAGAAATTGTACAACTCCCTGGCGTTCATGGTCACTACGAGGTTGGTGTTTACACCGTTGGGCAAGACGTACCTGGCGTCTTCCTCAGGCACACCACTCTGGAGGAGGTCGAGGTAGTGTCTGTACGAGTCCTCATACGCTTTCCTGAACTCGCCTCTCCAAGGTGGCGTGACTGGTTGATAGAACTCGTCCTTCGGCTTGGCGAACCTGTGGCTCATCTGAGTATAAGAGGCTATCCTGTGCCTGACCAACTGGTGGCTCGCGACACGGGATATGCCCTCTATAGAGAAGGTATAAACGGAGTGCTCCAAGACTGACCAGTACCCATGCAGTATTGAGTCCTTGATCCACGTCTCCATCTCTTCCTTGGTCATGTTTTTCTCGTGGTGTTCCCACCCCTTCCTACTCCTAGACATCTTGGCTGCTATGGCAACAACTTTCTCCCCATCCCCAGTGAAGGAAACAAGCTTTACCCTAAAGGTCGATACCCCCCTTTGCATTAGTTATTAGGTTCCCAGAGCAATGTAGATAAATTTCACCGCTCAATATTTCGAACCAGCCAATTATGTACCTACACACCTAAGATTTAAAAATGATTTGAAGATCAGTCTAGGACTCCGCTAAATTTCTCAACTAATCTGGTTAATAGGGCCGCATTCTTTTCGGCGTCCTTCTCAGCCTGTTCTAAAGTTTTCTTCACGTCTTCTTCCAAGTTTGAGGACATTCTCTGTTTATATACCGTGATGTCAGTCAGCTCGTCCTCCAGTGAATCTAGGATTATTTTCATCTGATTAGGCTCCAACTTAGCGGTCTTAGTGGCCTTATCCCTGAAGCAAGTGTAGTGAACAACGGTCTTCTTTGATGTGAACGTAAACAGTTCGTCCCAGTATATCTTGCTCTTGCACAAGTCACACGTCCACTTGGTTTCTGCCCTGCTCATCGCAGTAGATACAATTAAATACAAAATAAAGGTTACGGTACGCATGATGATAACCGAGAGGGTAATAGAGGACGCAAGGTTCTACGGGAAGCTAATTGTTGCGGTCTTCTCAGATGAGGGATTTCCGCTAAACATTCCTGATTCCTTATCCAAGAGGCTAACAGTGATTCCTGTGAACCCTGAAGAGCATCCTGAATATCTGGTGAGGCTCACCAGGGGGATAATTCCTGCAATCACCGTGATGACGCCTAGCCTCGAGATAGTAGGTATAATCGAATCCGCGAACACCTCCTACATCGTATCCAGCTTGAGGGAATTGGTGGACAATTTCGTAAGGGGGAACGTGAGGCCTTACAAGATATCTCCGTACGTGCCTGAACCTCAGGATCCGCCACAGGACGCATCTTACGAAGTGATCTCCAAGATCCTCGATGGGTATCCTGCTGATTTCAGGACGATTGAGTTGGTGAGGACATTCGTAACGACTCATAAGGAGTATGAGAAAGTCCTCAAGGTTCTGAAGCCACTGGACGATATAGCATCATTCTACCTTGAGGGAGGGACGTTGAACGACGACTTTGCGGTATACGAGGCAGTGAAGGTCATTAAAGGGGAAAGGGGGATGCCAGAGGCCTTCCTAGGAGAGGACGGAAGGGTTCTGAGGAGGAGGGGCGGAGAGAACTGGGGCTTACTCGTGGATGAGGCTTTGGTGGGTTTCTCCTTCCTCTCCAGGTACCTCAGGGAGGGAACAGATGAGGATTTGGAGAGAGCCAAGAGAATATTTAGCTTTGTGAGGACGCACCTTGAGACGGAAAGGGGATACAGGGACTCCGTGCCTAGGGATCCGTTAACTAGGGTTGAGTTCCTTGAACCACTGGCTAACTCGGAGCTGGCTATCTTCTTATCCGCGCTTTGGCAGGTAACTCAAAGCGAAACGGTGAGAGAGAAGTCGCTGAAGGCCTTGAGGTGTGCGAGCTCCTCGCAGAGCCTTCCAGTTAAGGCCAGAATAGCCTTGGCCACCCTAAGGCTCGAGAAGGGAATACTGGTCAACAAACCAGGTAGGTTCGAGGACTCCAGGGTAATGCTGAATAAATCGTTGGATTGTAATTTCAAATACTCAGGGAAATGCTACGACACCCTCGAGGCTGTGTACGAGGAATACAGCGATTAGGCTAACTTCACGTAAGCCTTACTGACGTACCTGTTAAGTTGCCTTGCACTACCTCCCTCACATACAGTCCTGAAGGCTCTGGCCCTGTCAGTGGGGACTATCTTTCCTACAACTTCGAATCCTAGTCTCTTCAGGGTAACAGGTGCATAAACTGACGCCACTCCAACCAGGAGGAGATGCTGAGCCTTGATGTTACTTACTATCTTGTCTATGGCGTTTATGACCAAAGACGATCCGAAGATTGTGGCAGTGGTGCAGATCTCACCATTGAAGGATGAGAAAGGTCTGGATCCCTGAACTGGTTGTGGGGAGAAGTCGTAGGCTACTACCTCAGAGAACCCTTCGTAGGACACCTGTGGAGAGTAGCCGAAAACACAGAGTTTCCCTCCTTGGAAGTGTTGTAACGGATCGCCAGGAGAGAGTTGAGGGGGAGAGAGTGCGTTCATCACAGCCAAGGAGACGCTCCTCCTCATAGGTGTGTCTAGATTCCTTGCGACCTCGTAAGCGCTCTTTCCTTGTAACTCTCCTGCCTCCTCTACTTCACCGTCAGTGAGGGTGATGGAAATTCCCATGGATTGATCGTCTAAGATGGCGGTCGTGTAGGAAGGGCCTACACAGAGGTTAATCACCTTCCTCCTCTTGAGCTCAAAGGAGAGTTCCTCCAGCATCTCATCCAAGATCATAGGATTATCCTACCCTCCTTGTACACTGAATCCGATACTTCCTTATGAGGTAAGATTATTGTTCCCCTATTCAGGAGAACTCCATCACTGGTAGTAACCTCCTCGCCAAGAATGGTTCTCTCCCTTATGTGATTCCAGCGCCCTATTCTTCCCTTATCTCCCACTATGACGTTCTTCAGGAACGAGTGTTGTCCAACCGTAACCCCTTCCATGAGGAGCGACTCTGATATGTAAGCCCCAGATCCCACCTGGCAATTCCTTCCCAAAATCGTGTTGAAGTCCAGATATGCTTCCTCTACCACGGTGCCCTCCATAATGAAGTAAGGGGGAGTCAACTCAGCCCTCTCGCTGACTTTGGCCTTCTCCGATACGTAACCCCTGGGATGTTTCCGTCTCAGGAGGTCGAAGTTGAGCTTGAGGTAATCAGACGGGATACCGATATCGGCCCATACACCCCTGTACCTGAACACGTTCACACAGCCCTGTTGAAGTAGCTTAGGGAGGAAGTTCCTAGCTATGGACTTCCCTTGTATGCCGTCCAATACCTTCCTGTCAAATATGTAGACACCGGCGTTGATCAGGTTGGAGAGTGGATTGGAGGGCTTCTCCACTATTTGGATGAGTTTATCCCCATCTGTGTACAGGACTCCGTACCTCTGTGGATCGCTGACTTCCGTCGCCATGATGGTCGTCAAACAGTCCGAACCCTCATGGAAACTGAGCATCTCCCTGAAATCCACCTCCATGTATACGTCGCCATATATAACGAGGACTACGTCGTCAAGCTTGTGTCTCTCGTTGATGTACTTCAAAGGACCTAAATCTCCCAAGGGTTCCTCCTCAACTATGAAATTTATCTTCCTCCCGCTCTCCTCCACGTATTTCATGACCTTATCCGACATCACTCTAAGGGAGAGGTACACTTCAGAAATCCCAGCCCTGTCCAGGGAGTCAAGGATATAATCAAGTATGGGTCTACCCAACACTGGAAACAACGGCTTCGGCTTCGTCAAGCTCAAAGGTCTGAGCCTAGTAGCCCATCCCCCAGCTAACACTATTGCAGAGACCATGGTGAGATAATGAGTTGATAAAGGAAAATAAATTATGGGTTACCTCAAATACTTCTGAAGCTTCTTCTCTGCGTAGTCCCAGTTAACCACGTTCCACCAATTGGTGACGTAATCTGCCCTCTTGTTCTTGTACTGAAGGTAGTAGGCGTGCTCGAATTCGTCCAAGATGAGAAGTATCGGAAGTTCGGCAATGTGATTCATGAAGTGGTTCTCAAAGGTCATGATTTCTAAGTTTCCGTTCTCTGTGTCGTAGTACAACACAGTCCATCCAGTACCGGGGAGAGAGTTAGCGGTCTCAGTGAAGACCTGCTTGAACCTTTCAACTCCTCCATATTGCTTCTCTATGAGATCGGCTAATGCTCCTCCTGGCTTCCCTCCTCCCTTCCCTGCTGGAGCCATGTTGTCCCAGTATAGGGCGTGTAACTTATGGCCGTTTATGTTGAAGACCAGACCTCTCATCAGCCCTTGAACGTCATATTGGCCTGCCTGTAACTCTCCCTTTATCAGCTTATTGAACCTCTCCATGAACTGATTGGCACCGTTAACGTAACCCTTATGGTGGCCGTTGTAATGAACATCTATTATATCCTTGCTTATGTATGGTTCTAACGAGTCCACCTTATAGGGTAGAGGTGGTAGTTCGAATTTCTTGAAGGATATTTGAGAACTCATAACGAAACTTACTTAGTAGTCATTTTTATTATTTTCTTTGAGTGAAGCCTTGTACTTCCTAATGACGGCAACTCGAGGGACTGAAGTCGTCACCATCACCTTTGGTAATACCCCTCCAGAAAATTGGTGCAGAGTATGATAGCACCAAAACTATTCTTAATTTATATTGCCCTGTTTTAGTCATAGATAGACAAAGACATGTGGAGGTACCTAGGCCTAAGTACCGTTACATTTAACGATGCAGTTGAAAGGATAGGTATAACTATCTTAAATTCCCTGCTGTATTACACTGTGTCCTCTCAACTTCACATCTCTCAGTTTCTCCTCTTCGGTGAAGTGATAGTCATAGTGATCTCCGCTCTTCTACCCTTCATAGCTGCCCCAGCCTTGATTTTAATATATGTAGTCACTGACAACTTCGCCGAGATTCTCTCAGGTTCTCCTGGTTCCTATCTTCCCCTCACCAACGTAGTTGACGCTACGATTATGATCATCTTTCTCTTCATTGTCCCTATTGTTACACAGATAAGGATGCTCTCGATGCAAGGTTTCCTGACATCTGCCTCCGTCCTAGGTGTACTCTTCAGTCCGATCCTACTGACCTCTGGGTTATCTGAGAGAGGGAGAGGAGTGAGGGCAAACATCTACTCGTCTCTTCCAGCTCTCTACGTCCCTTTCCTATACATCGCCAACTCCATACTAGGAGGGAACTCTCCTATCCTCTCTCTGGTTAGGGGTTGGATGCTTCTCTTAGGTGTCGTCCTCCTCATACTGGCATCTGTACTGTTCTCTTTGAACAATCCCGCCAGCCTCACAGGTGTAATTCCCGCTTATCTGGGGGCATGGTTGACAACGGGGTTGAGCCCGTTATCCTTGCTAATAGTTGGGTCAGCTGTGATAGGAGGGCTAATCAACGGGGTACCCCTTTTGATTTCCGAGCTGAGAACGGTCAGTGAGACCAAGTCTGGTATAATGAAGGAGAAGAACGAAGCAATATCGGAGGTAGAAGGTAAGTTAATATTGGTCAACAACATAAGGGGTGGAGCCTCTGACCTTCCAGTGGAGTTGATCAACGCTGTCTCTGAGGCTGAGTCGCTCCTCAAGGCTTCCCTGGCCGAGGTGACAGCGTGTAAGGATCAGAGGTGCCTAGTGAAGGCCTTGGAGAAGTTCAGGTCTAACGTGGATCAAGCAGACAAGCTGATAAACGATGCAGTATTCAACGTGGTCATAGATTACAACGGCGTGGTAGCCAACCTCAGGAAGTACGGAATTAACGCGGAAGAGATACCCACTCCGCCTAGGATCAGGCTGACGGAACAAGACGTTAACACAATGGTTAAGATAATAAACACCATTGACAGGAGTGTTTACCTGACCGCCAACACGGTAAACAACGTATTGGATGGTATCGAGAAGGTCATCGGCGGGAAGTACAACAGATTTTACCTTACTGACTACAAGTCTCTGAACAGCGTCACTAAGGTCTTCTCTGACGAGTCCATAAGGAAAGCGAGTGAGGAGTGCCTCTCCATGGAGGCGGATCTATTGAGGGAGTTGAGAATGAAGGGGTTTGAGGACAAGAGGGTAGATCTGGTGAGGAAGTTGAACAAGACTATGATAGAAACCTTCTCCTTGGATAAGTTGAGGGAGACAGTGAACTTGAGCAACCAAGTTAAGTCTCTGCTTAACGAGTACTTCTCGGCCCTTGAAACCAAGAAGGAGGAGCTAGCTAAGATGGGTCTTCCAGAGGTGAGGGAGTACATCAAGGTAATGGATGATCTGTCCTTCACGACTTCCAGTAATCTGCCAACATGCGAGGTGGTGAAGAGGGTGTACTCTCTCATAAGGGTGATCAACGATGTAGACGAGATGGTAGCTGATGTGGATTCGGTCCTCTCATTGTTCCAACTCCTCGACGGATTAAAGGATGTTATTGCCGTAAAACTGGAGGAGGAGAAGTGCGTGTCACTCTATGATCTAGGGATAGACCCAAAGTACGTGAGATATGTCACAAGCTGGTTGAGCAGCAGAGGTCTGCCCACGGTAGCAGAACAGGATAAGATATGTAAAGGGACCTAACTTGCAGGGTGAGAATACGTCGTATCCTTTTTTGTGAGGGTTTTATGTTCACAGGAAATGGAAAACTATTCCCAGGTATAAGTGGTCATCCCTCAATAAGGGAAACTTTCGCTTTATAGGCCGAGGAAAATCAAACGAGTGCCTCACCTTAGGCGTCGTATGGTGATCTCAGCATGGTCTTCCACAATGTCCCCCTTAAAGAGGTAACGAGGGGCATTCTTGAGCAACTGATGTGTGCATAGTATCCTGTCCTGGTCGGCGACTATCTTAAGGACGTCTCCAGGTTTCATTGTGACCAGTATCTTAGAGATCTCCACTATGTATTCGTTGCAGTCTTTTCCCCTCAGGTCCAAATTGAACGTCTGGGACAAGTTCATCACTCCCGTTCTAAAGTACAAGATGTCTGGCAAGATCCCTGGACTTAATAGCCCTTTGTTCCCTTTCCACCCTCTCCCATAGCTGGTCATAGTTCTCTACCGTGTATGAGTAGGCCTTGGTTATCCTCAGCATAACCTTCGTATCAGAGATAGGATGAATCCTCAATCCCACCCTGCCCACGGAACCCCCCCTTACCATCAACCAGTGGGCAAAAATCTCTGGCGTATAAATCGAGAAGAGTCTCTCCTTGCCGACCTTATTGCCGTACAGCCAGTAGATTTCCCTCACGAAGTTGGAGGATATGTTCCTCAAAATTCGTGGCTCCCACTCCTGTAGTAAGTTCTCACCCTCCTTGATAACGACGTTTCTCAGGTACTGATATTCCTCCTCTGGGTTTTCGGAGAGAGCCAGACCGGTTACAGCTAGAACGAAGTCCCTCTGTGCCATGAAGGACTCGAAGTCCCTGTTCACGTAGAGCCACGCAGTAGCTGCGAATGAGTCCACTATCCCCTCCATGAGTTTCTCAACCAACTCCTCCCTATTGACCTTCCTAACTACCTGTCCTCCAGAAAGAATTGTCTCTAACTCTTGGAAGTCAACCTTCCCTGCATATATTAACTTCCCGTTCACGAATATCGATGGAGTTGATATTACTCCCCTCTCAAAGGCCAGGAAGGGATACAACTCTGTGTCAATTAGCTTAACTTTCCCCAGGAGTCCCCTCTGCTCCAGGAAATCAAGGAGGAGATTGCACTCGGTGCAGTTCCTGTGAGTGAATATCTCTACGTCCAAACTTATCACAACCTAACCTTCTTTGGATTCAAGCAATTAATTTTAACTTTCCACCATGCGGAGTCAAACCTCTTGTCAAGTAGCCACACGTTTGCCCTGTCCTCCTTGCTCCTTACAGCCCTCCCGATGGCTTGTCTCACTGCCACCATGGCTGGTATCTCAACTAGTGCGTCCCTCAGCGACTCTCCTGTCAGTTTGTAGATGTACTCACTCCTTAACCTCAAGTAATCGTCCACAGAAGGATACGGAATACCACACAAGGCTACATCGCTTATTAAACTAGACCCGCTGGAGGTCAGTTCAATCCCTTCAGTCAGCTTCCCTCTGGCCACTCCGGCTATTATTACCTTACCCTCGAGCGATGAGCTTACAACTTCATCTAGTACAGACTTGGAGCCCTCAACGAACTTTCTCACCTTTATGAGCTTCATCACCTCCTCCATTATCGTGTAGCTGGGAAAGACCGCGAGGACGTTAGCCCTGGCATAATGATATATCCTGAGTAGATGACTCGCGTATCTCTTCCACATCTCCGCCGATCTTGTGGAGTAGGATGTCGTTACGTCCACGGCCAGGAAGCAATCATATCCTCCCGTCACTTTGATCCTCAATTCCCTCTCGACGTCGAGGTAGAACATCTTTCTCTTAATTCCGAGAACCTTTTCCAAGTAGTCTCTCGGGTACATGGTACCAGACATGAGGATGACAGGTACGTCCTCCCTGTTGAGCACTGAGACGAACGGGATAGAGGTGAGTGGCTTAACTATCAGTGCACCCTTATAGGAGAACACGTGTTCGTCATCCATGGATGAGTAGAACTTAATTACGCTACCCACGTAGAGCTTCCTTATGGACTTAGACTTCACCATCTCTTTCCTTAGATCCTCGTACTCCTCAGTGAGCAACTTTAACTCGTCTTCAGACAACCGCGGGTAGCCCTTAACCTCGATGTACCTCTCCTCGTTTGATATGACCGCCTTAATCTCCTCCCTCAGCTTCACGAGGATAGAACGAGCCTGATCGCTCTTTACCTGCTTCATGGCAAACTCTATGGTAGAAACGCTGAGCCTCCGCTCTGCAAGGTCATTTAGATAATCCAGGTTGTGTGCCTCATCCACGACGATGGCGAACTCCTGAAGATTCAAGTCCAACGCATCCCTAAGCCAAGGACTAAAAAGGTAAGGATAGGTGACTCCCAATACCTCGGTGTCCTCCAGTGAGCTTAGGAGAGTGAAGTATGGACAGAATCCCTCCTCCTTACCTCTTCTCTTAAGGTCCTCCAGTATTCTGAACGGCGAATCACCCTCATCCTTAACCTTTCCTGGGGATGACAATTCACAGAGGTTACACTTTATGTCCTCTGCGTCTACCCCCTCCTCAGCGAAGAGACAGGCCCTCGACTTACCCACCAGAAAGGAGAACCTCTTCCCTAGCCTCTTGGCCTCCCTGTATACAGGATAAAACTCATTGTGAGTTCTAACTGCATAAATTACCTTGCCCCTTACAGCTAGGGAGACTAATAGGGAGAAAATTGTCTTCCCACTTCCAGTGGGGGACTGCAGGGCGACCAAAAAGCCCTCCTTGAGGTGCGCTATTACCCTATCCTTAAGGGCTGACTGCCACTCCCTTAGCTCCAATCCTGAGTCCTTGCAACTACCTCATCTAACATTATATACCTTATGAAGGGTTTCTCACCTAGCTTTATCACGTCGCCAGCCTTACCCTTCACCTTAATGGTCATCATGAAGTTAAAGACGTTCTCGACCTTAACGGTTCCCCTGATCTCGTTTACTACATCCTCTGAGGGAGGGACGTCAGTGACCAATATCGCCCTTATCTCTGTGCTGGGAGAACTCTGAGCTATCTCTACGATCCTGTAGTCCACCTTAAGCCTTACGGTTTCGTTGTAACTTATCACTTTTCTACACCTTGTATCCCACTTTGGTTTTAACATTATAAAATATTTTGCTAATGGGTTTAAGGCAAGTTGCCTTGGTATAAACGAATTATAAACCAGATTATAACAGCGGATCAGCTATTCCACTTTTATATCCCTGTTTCAGGATTAAAGAGCGTGATCGTGGACAGGCCTGAGATGAGAGTCGGGGAGAAGAAGAAGGTTCTGATCGGTGACAAGGAGATATTACTCTTCTACCTGGGTGGGGACAGATATTTAGCGTTTGACTCCAAATGTCCCCACCTCGGTTGTGACCTCAGCAAAGTAGGAGTCCTGATCAGGGAGGAGTTGGTCTGCCAGTGCCACTTCAGTCACTTCTCTGTAGTCGATGGGAGACCGATTAAGGGCGCCTCAAAGAGGCCAATCCGTGTATATCCCGTTAAGGTGGAGGGGGGAAAGCTCATCTTAGGTTGAAGAGGAAATCCAAGATCCTCACGAGAGTGGAGTAGTGGAGCTGTCCCTTTGCCGTTGGTTCCTTAACGTACCCATAGACCATCTTTGACCCCAGGAGTGTGAAGGCCACTCTCTCCAAGGGGTTATCGACCATGGGCATTATGGTGGCGTTGTCCTTGAGGGACAAATAAGCTAGGAGTTCCCTGTAACCTGGAATCGGGGACACAGCTACCTTCACGGAGAGGGCTTCACGATATCTCCTGAACATGTTGTCCACTTCCTCCCTGGAGGGCAACCTAGTGAAGTAATGTGCTGAAACTATCTTTCCAACGTAAGGTACCTGAAACTTATGGAGGAACCTTGCCTCTACATCATATAGTACTCCCAACGATGCTAATTCCCTCAGGAACTCCGCCTTCGCTGAACCGTCCACGTCGTGTATCCCTCCCTCTTCAGGATCCCTTATGGTCACAATGACCTTTTCCTTAAGGTTAGCTAGCTCCATAGGTGTCACGTCCAAAGTCTTCATGTAGTCGAGCCTTAACTCCACCAGGTCTGCCTCTATCTCGCTCACCAACCTGAGGTCATCCTTACCGGACACAGGCAGAGACGCCACAACTAGAGGCCTCAAGACGTAGTCACCTTGCCTCCCAATTTCATGAGGTCCTCCCAATATTTCGGGTTGCTTTTGTTCACACACTCTGCGTCTAGAACCCTTCCTCCTGCCCTAAGGGCAAGATCCCCAGCCAACATGGCTATCCTATGATCCCTTGGACAGACGACCTCTCCCCATCTGGGTTCCCCTCCGTTTACCAAGATCTCTCCAGGGTGATACTCAGCATCTATGCCGAAACTCCTCAGGGTGGAGATGATGGTAGATATCCTGTCGCTCTCTTTGGTTCTCAGCCTCTCAACGTTTAATAGCTTCGACCTCCCATTGCTCACTGCCATGACTGCAGCTAACGATGGGGCAAGGTCAGGTACGTCGTTTATGTCCACCTCTAGGGGGAAGTAAGTTCCTGAAGCCTCCACAATCCACGTTCCCTCCGCCACAGAACTTTTTCCTCCGATCCTGGATAGCTGGTCCACTATCACATGATCACCCACGTAATCTGGGACTGGGTAGAGGTTGGTGATCTCGACCCTCCCTCCCGTGAGTAGGGCGGCATTGGCGTAGAACGACGCTAACGCGTAATCGCCAGGTACCTTCCCTCTGAAGTTCCTCAGTGAACCACACCTAACCCAAACTTCCGTACCTTCTATCTTGACCTCTCCTCCCACAGATCTGATAACGTCTGCCGTCATGTGAATATAACCCCTGGAAGACACGGGGGGAATAACCCTTATCCTTCCCTCACCCTTTAGACAGTAGGCGTATATCAGCCCAGATACGTACTGACTGCTCTCCCAACCCTCTATAACCGTCTCCTCTCCTAACTTACCCTTCACCACGAGCGGGAGCCTCTCAGAGGAGATGTATACCTCCTTCAATGCCCTCCTTATCGACTCCAAGGGCCTCCTCCTCAAGGTCTCGTCACCGTCCAGCTTAACTTCAATCCCCAGGGCCGCCACGATGGGTATTATCATCCTGAGTGTCGTCGCGGACCCTCCTAGGTAGAGTTCCCTCTCCCCTCTCTTCAGCCGATTTACAGCTTCCATTGCAGCCTTAACGTCGTCTGACGGAGTTAATCCCTCTAATTCTACCTGGGTCAGGAGGGATAGGAGGACGTACCTTATGGCTAGACTCTTGGACTCGGGAGCCTCAATCCTTCCAGATATCACAGATCTGTCTATCTCAACCTTCAAGGTTGATCGGCCTCACTACCGTGATCTTACCGAACTTGGTCCAGGAGTCTAGGATCGGGCCCTCCTCACCGCACTTCACTACAGCGAAATACGAGGGTCCGTTCCCTGAGATCCCTGAAGCTAGAGCTCCCCTCCTGAGGGCATCATCCACCGGTTCCTTGGAATACCCTAATATTTCCGCCACCGCGATACCGTTGAGCCTCATGGCCTCCCATAGCCTCCCCTGGATGGCCAGCTCAAATATACTCCTGAACAGGAGGGGGAAACCCCTGAGTCTATTGGGGTCAACCCCGCCTCTCCCTCCCCTAGCCAGCAATATCACCTTAACGTCCTCTGGAGCCCTATCCCTCCTTATGACCTTAAACTCCTTATTATGAGTGAAGGAGATACCCCCGAAGTAAGCGGCCACTGCGTCGTCTAAGGCACCGGTATAGGAAACCCCTGCCTTAAGGGAGAGTATGGCTGAGAGCTTAGGAACGTCAACTTGTACTCCGTACGTCCTAGATATCTCCCCTATCAACGCAGTGGACACTGCACTACTGCTCTTCAGTCCGCTACCTGAGGGTATTTCGGACCTGACCTCTACCTCTAGGTCTGGAACCCTGTACCTCCTGTGGAAGAACTCGAGGATCTCTTTAATTAGGGGATCCTCGATGTTGGGTCTACCTTCCCTCACGGTGACCTCGACCTTCAGGTCCACAGCCATGGACGAGCCGAACCAAGACCCCACAGCATTAACTACTGAGACTCCCCCATAGGCTTGCATTCCTCCATGTACCTCCTCCATCTCTCCTCGATCAGTTCCGATTCCCTCTGATCCAACTTTACGGGGGGGATCACCCCGGACCTGATGGCGTGATCTGCCACCACAAGGGAGACCATAGCTTCAGCCACAGACACTCCCCTTATGGCCACTGCAGGGTCATGTCTGCCAAGCACGGAGATCTGTGCAGGTTCCCCAGTCCTGAGGTCGACGGTATCCTGGGGTTTTCTTATGGAGCTGGTGGGTTTGAAGGCGCATCTGACGATTATGTCCTCCCCAGTGGTGAGTCCACCCAATATTCCTCCAGACTTATTCTCCTTCCACCCGTATCTATCCCCCCTCCTAACTATACTGTCGTTAGCCTCACTACCCTTCATTCTGGCTGCTTGGAAGCCGAGGCCATACTCGAAACCCGTGACTGCTGGGATCGATAGGAGCGCCTTAGCGAGGTCGGCCTTGATCTTATCGAACGCTGGCTCCCCCAGTCCAGGAGGGGGATTCTTCACAACTACCTCCGCGATACCTCCGTAACTGTCTCCCTCAACCATGGCCTGTTTAACCAACTCCTGGTACTTGGACTCCACTGAGGGACTGGAGGCCCTGACAGGACTATACTTGGAGCAGAGTATAGCCCTGAAGTCTGACGTATCAGAGGTAACTGGTCCCAAACTCTTGAGATGTCCAGCCACCCACGTGTCCGTTAGCATTAGCAGCTTCTTGGCTATGACAGATGCTGCCACCCTCCCCACAGTTTCCCTGGCACTGGACCTTCCCCCTCCCCTATAGTCCCAGTTCTCATAACCGTACCTCATTATGTAGGGCAGATCAGCGTGACCGGGCCGGGGTTTGAACCTCACCTCCTCATAGAGCGAGGATATAACGTCAACGTTCCGTACCAGGACAGTCAAAGGTGCACCAGTAGTCCTTCCCTCGAATACGCCGCTAATTATCTCGGGGGAGTCACTCTCCCTCCTGCCAGAAACGTATAGCCTACCTGGTTTCCTGAAGGAGAGCTCGAACTCTATGTCCTCCTTACTCAGCCTCAATCCAGCGGGCACTCCATCCACTACTACCCCTACGGCAGGACCGTGACTCTCTCCGAACGTAGTAATGACCAAGGCTTTACCGAACGAGTTGCCTGGCATAGAGGTGACTCACCACTTCCTCGTCGTTTAAGGACTTCCCGAACCAGATCCTCTCAGACTCCATGGCCTGTCTCACCAGGATCTGTAGTCCGTTAACAACTTTCATACCTCTGCTCAAGGCCAACTTCACTACGGGCGTCTCCACGGGTTTATACACGAACTCCACCGCCAATTCACCTCTGATACACCTCTCTGGGACGAAGGTGGGATCTGGGGTGGAGTTCACAACCACCCTATGACTTTCGTCGCAACTCTCCGAGACCTCAGAGTCGTACCCAGCCTCCCTAAGTTTTCTCACCAATTCCTCTGACCTCTTCCTTGTCCTATTGATCACAGCCACTTTAAATCCCAACTCCGCGAGGGCGAAGGCTGCTGCCTTAGCGGCTCCCCCAGCTCCGAACAGGACTGCCCTACCTCCCCCCTCGATCCTCTCCTCCACTAAGGATCTCAGGGCCAGGTAATCTGTGTTGTAACCGGTTCCCCGATATATCGTGTTCACAGCCCCCACCTTCTTGGCGTCCTTCGAGAGGTCGCTCAGGAAGGGAATTACGTCCTCCTTATAGGGAACCGTGACGTTGAGTCCCTCGGCGATCTCCGGAAGTGAAGGGAAAATTAACGTGAACTTGCCCCTTGGAATATCAAAGGTCAAATAAACTCCGTTCACTCCCAATCTTTGAAAGGAAAAGTTGTGGATCACTGGTGAGAGAGTGTAGCTTATACCCTCGCCCACCACTCCGAACAGTTTGGTGTGAGACCCGACCTCTATGCAATCCACCCTAATTTCCCCCCAGGCATTGCTTCGTGAAACCCCAGAGAGTCTCCAGAGGTACTCTCACGGCCTTCCAGCTCCCGATCCTAGTGGGGAAGGGCATGAGTACCGTGTCACCCCTCCTCTTCTTGTCCTTACCCAGGGCCTTGAGGGCATCTTCAACTGGAATCTCGCCCAAGGCCTCAATACTGTATGGGAGTCCGAACAGTTGTAGCAACCAGAGAACATCCTCTACTACTCCCTCCTCCGCATAGCCCATCTCCTCAGCAATCTTAGCCTCACAGACCATCCCCACGGATATGGCCAGACCGTGAGGTATCGTGAACTTGGAGGCGGCCTCTATGGCGTGACCCACAGTGTGACCGAAATTCAGGACTATCCTTATCCCCTTGGTCTCCCTCTCGTCCTCTGAGACTACAGAGAGCTTATCCTTAATGGAGGAACCTATGAGTTTCTCCATAACCTCATCATCCTTCTCCAGGACGGACGAGTGATTCAGGGAGAGGAAGTCGTAAAGTTCCTTGTCCAGCACCACTCCGTACTTTATCACCTCAGCTATCCCCCTCCTCACCTCCTCCTTGGGCAGAGAGTCCAGGAACGAAGTGTCTACCAAGATCAGGGAAGGCTGATAAAAGGTACCTATCATGTTCTTGGCGTTGCCGAAGTTTACTCCGGTCTTTCCCCCTATCCCTGCGTCTACCATGCCCAGCAGGGTGGTAGGGATGTTGACCAGATCTATTCCCCTCATGTATATGGATGCTGCGAACCCTGCCACGTCCAAGACAGTCCCACCCCCCAGGGCAAGCAGGTGATCTCCCCTGGTGAACCCGGCGTCCATCAACTTCCCCACGATTCTGAGGGCGTTGTTCAGGTCCTTCCCTCTCTCTCCGTCCTCAACCGGCAGGTCCAGGTCCACGCTCAAGTTCGGCCTCAGGGAGACAGGATGAACTAAGGCCTTCATTCCCTGGAGTTGAGACAGCTCGGAGAGGACTCCCCTTCCGACCTTGGCCGACACCTCAGAGCAGCATATCCTCTCCCTTAACTCTATCATGCAGACCTACCCAAGGCGTGAGAGAGGGCCCTTATCCTCTCCATGAGTAGATGGAAGGAGTCAGGGGTGAGCTGCTGTTCTGAATCGCTTAGCGCAACTTCAGGTCTAGGATGAACTTCTATCAAAAGCATGTCAGCCCCAGCGGCCACAGACGCGAGGGCTAAGGAGTGCACGAGCTCTCTCTTACCGGCCGGATGGCTAGGATCTGCACAGAAGGGAAGATGACTCATCAGTTTACCGGCCACCATCCCTCCCAGATCCAAGGTAAACCTGGTTGACCTCTCAAACGTCCTTATGCCCCTCTCACAGAGGACAACCGAACCGTTACCTTCCATGAGTATGTACTCCGCGGACTGGAGCAGTTCCTCTACAGTATTACCCAATCCCCTCTTCAATAACACCGGTTTTCCCAGCTTTCCCACCTCCCTGAGCAAAGTGAAGTTCTGTGAGTTTCTAGCTCCTATCTGTACCATGTCGGCGTACCTCTTGAATTCCTCTATGTCCTTCGAGTCCAGGATCTCCGACACGACGGGCAACCCAGTCTCCTCGCTTGCCTTCCTCAATATTTTCAGTCCCTCCTCCCCCAATCCCTGGAAGGAATAGGGACTGGTTCTCGGCTTGAAGGCACCTCCCCTGAGGAGCGAGGCACCTGCCTTCTTCACTGCCTTGGCTACCGTTAAGGTCTGCTCCTCGTTCTCAACCGCACAGGGCCCTGCTGCCACCACCACCTTGTTTCCACCTATCTCCACGTCCCTGACCTTCACTATAGTGGGATCCTTCTTCCACTCGTTGCCTGCCAGGACGTAACTCTTCTTAGTCTTCACTACAACCTCCACCGACTCATCCTTCACGTTCTCAACTTCCTGATCAGGCCAGGCTACTGCCACTTCCTTTCCGTACAGGTTGAGGAACCTGAAAGATGCTGAAGTGGACTTCAGTTTTTCCCTTAGGGTAGAGGAATTACTTCCTGTCCTCAAGACGAACAGAATCATTCTTATCACCCTCCAATCTAGAGAATAGGTTATATAACTCTCTCACGCCTATCCTCCTCGCCTCACCGGCGTAAGGGTTGTAACTTTGAATCTCCATGATCACACCCTCTAAGTCCTTTATTCTCTTGAGTATCTTATGGAGCTCCCTGAAGTTGGTAGTGTGAAAGCGTGAGTAATCAACGTTCAGCTCCTTCGCGACGGAATCTAGACCGGCGTTCAGTCCCATCAAGAAGAAGTGTGGTAACACCTGTACCAGTGCCATGGCCTTCTCGTGCTCATCTAAACTGGTCAGCACTGGTACGAGCCCCGATTCCCTCCAGAACGTGACTACTTCCTCCACGTCACCAGAGGTTGACGAAGGTATTATGGCAATCCTCTCGCCCACAGGATAGAGGTAAGGTCCAAAGAGGGGGTGGATGGAAACGTACCTGAACCCGTGTCTGGCCGAGAGTTCCTCTAGGCCAGCGAAGAGTGAGGCCTTGGAGGAGAGGATGTCCATCACTACCCTCCCCTTGGCCAGGGGGAGAGTCCTCTCCAGACTGTCCGACTTGACTCCCTCTGGAGGGAGGGCAAGTATGATGAGTTCACCCCACTGGAACGCCTGAGACATGGGCATGTGAGCTAGGTTGAATTCCTGGGCTAGCGACTTGGCCTTACTGTCGTTCCTCCCTGTTACCACCACCTCGTGCCGAACCAACCTGAAGAGGGAGGCCAGAGACCTAGCCATTCCTCCATAGCCCACTAGGGTTATCCTCCTCTTGCTCGAGGGGTTAAGTTCACGCATCTTGGATACCGAGAACAATGTGTTCAACAGGTTATCTGCGAGGACTTCAGGTATACCGTACTTCTTGGCCAGGGATCTCCACCTATCCCTAACCTCAGACTCTCTCCTCTCATCGGTGAGAGTGAGTCCGTTCTGCTTCTTTATCTTTCCTATTTCCTCCACCAACTGAAACCTCTTGAAGAACAGCCTGAACAGCTCCTCGTCTACCTCATCTATCTCTCCCCTCAATCTTTCCAACTCAGCCATGTCTCTGACCTCTCCAGGGATAGGACTCCCGCGGGGTTGAGCCCACAGTTACTCTAAAACGATAATAAAAGAAGCTTCCTTCTTCAGTACGCTCATTTTATCAGCTCTAGGGAAGCGTTCACGATGTTCTTAGCAGTTATTCCATAATAGTCCAAGAGTTCTCTCTGGCTTCTGGCAGACCTCCCGAAAGTGGTGGCCCCTATGAATCTGATGGGAACTGGATAGGTCTTCACTACAACTTCCGCTATGGCTGACCCGACTCCTCCATAAACGCTGTGCTCCTCCACAGTAAGCACCCTCCCCGTCTTTCTAGCGAAGTACTCTATGGTGGAACTATCGATGGGCTTGATGGAAGGAACGTTTATCACTGCGGTGCTTATACCCATCCTTTCCAGCTCCTCCGCGGCCTTGAGGGCATCCCAGAGCACTACCCCAGCCCCCATTATGGCGAGATCGTCCCCCTCCTTGATGACGTATGCCTTCCCTATCTCGAACTTGTAATCCAAGGTCGACGTTATGGGTGGAGAGTAATCCCTTCCCATCCTATAGTACAGGGGTCCTTTATCGTTCATGACTACCTCCATGCTCCTTTCGACCTCAGCCGCGTCTGCTGGAACGACTACCTTGAAGTTAGGTATCACCCTCATCAGGGCTATGTCCTCAAGTGCCTGATGACTTGATCCGTCTCCGCTGTCGCTGTATCCGGAGTGCGTGACGAAGACCTTCACGTTCAAGTTCATCCTCCCTATACTGTTCCTCATCTGTTCCCATGCCCTCATCAGGAACATGGCAAAACCCACCACCACCGGCTTCTTGCCCACGGCCGAGAGACCTGCAGCAAAGTTCACCATGTCCTGTTCTGATATCCCTACGTTGAAGTACCTGTCAGGGAACCTCTCCCTGAAATAGGAAGCCCTACTGGAATCCCCCACGTCTGCGGTTATCACCATAATGTCCTTGTCCTTCTCCCCCAGCGATACTAGGGTCTTACCGAAGGCCTCACGAATTGAGGAGAAACTGCCTCGCAACATCTGGAACAGTCCTCTGCCTCTTGGTGTCCTCTATGGGAGGGAATCCCTTCCCTCTCTTGGTCTCCGCGAATATGACCGAAGGCTTTCTGGCGTTGACTGCCTCGCTCACTGTCGAGATTATGCTGGCCACGTCATGGCCATCGCAGTGGAAAACTTTCCAACCCACAGCTCTCCACACCTCCGGCAAGAAGTCCTTGGGTTTCACCTCTTTGGTACTGGCATCTAACTGGAAGCCGTTCATTTCTATTATCGCCACAAGGTTATCCACGTTCCTGACCACAGCGTGTGTCATGGCTTCCCATATCTCTCCTTCATCTTGCTCCCCGTCTCCCATGATGACGAAGACTCTTCCTGTTCCCTTGGCCATCTTTATGCCAGTTGCCACCCCGATGCCGAAGCTTAACCCCTGACCCAGGCTACCAGTCGACATGTCAACTCCAGGTATGAAGGTCTCTGGGTGGCCCTGAAGTACACCTGCTATGTCCTGTATTTTCCACAACTCCTCCTCTGGGATCAGACCCTTCTCGTGTAACAGGGCGTAGAGGGCCGGGGCAGCGTGGCCTTTACTTAGTATCAACCAATCTCTATTTAAAGGATCGCTTGAGTACCTTATTACCTTGAACATCAGGGCAGTAAGTATCTCTATACTACTTAGGGATGAACCAACGTGTATAGACTGATCGTAGAACTGCATCTTAATGACGTTCCTTCTCGCCCTATTGGATATCTCCTTAAGCTTGTTTATTTCTTCTAATGATATTGGAATTCCATCACTTCCACCCTTCTCCATTGGTGCAAAACATTCCCCCTCCTAAATGGAGGAGATCGGTTTTTAAGCTTTGATCATTTACTCCCCTAGCTATTTAATCAACGACCCACAGCTATATTGGGGATCAGTGACGATCGAAGGGAGGAACCTGGCCTATTACTCCAGGCAACTCCTCACGCTGGGACTGGAAGTTCAGGAGAGGATCTTCTCGCTGAAGGTACTCGTAGCAGGGTGTGGTGCACTCGGTAGTACCCTGGTGGAGGAGTTGGCGAGACTTGGTGTAGGAGACATAACCGTGGTCGATCCGGACCTGGTGGAGGAGTCCAATCTTCACCGAACTCACCTCTTCACTGAGAGAGACGTGGGGAGGCCTAAGGCTGAGGTGTGCTCGGAGAGGGCCAGGGAGATAAACCCAGACGTGAGGGTGACACCTGTCCTGGACGTCGTAGATAACTCCAACGCAGAGGAGTTGATCAAGGGAAAGGACTTTGTCTTCGATGCCTTAGATAACGTAAACTCCAGGCTCATCCTAAACGATGCCTGCGTCAAGGAGGGAGTCCCCCTCATCTATGGAGGAGTCTCCGGGGAATACGGGTCTGCCATGATAGTCGTCCCCAAGGCGACCCCTTGTCTCTCCTGTTTCATGCAACCCTCTGAGGGAGAGGACACCTGTGAGACCGTAGGCACGACACCGCTGACCGTCACCCTAGTGGCTACCGTTCAGGCCCAGTTGATGCTGGAGGCGTTGAGAGGACAGGTTAGGGAGGGCCTCATCTACCTGGACTCCAGGAGGCTATCCCTAGATAACGTGAAGATCCTCAGGAACCCCTCCTGTGAGGCCTGCTCCAGGGAGGAATTCATGTATTTGAAGGGACTGAGAATCAGGTGTGGCATAGTTAGGACTGACGAATCACCTCCTCCAGGCTCGCCCAAACCCTTCGTGAGGAGAGGGAAGGAGGGCCTTCTCATATGCTACGACAAGTGTTTTAAGAAGGTTGGGAGATAGATGTGAGATGGAGAGAAAGTACCTGGCGGCGGTCCTGATACCCCCAGCTGTCATAGTCTCATACTCCCTGTACTTTCACATAGATCTCCTGTCAGTTATCACTTCCATCGACCCTCTGCTCCTGGCCGTGCTCCTGGGAAGCTACTTTGCACAGTTGATCCTCCTCTCGGTTAGGGACTCCAGGATAGCGAAGGTCACCATGGCCAAGGCGTTCAAGGCCAGACTCCTGGGGAACGCAGTTGGTCTTATAATACCAGGGTGGGCCGGCCAAGACTTGACGAGGGCAGCTGTGTACTCTAAGGGAGGAGAACACATCGTGGATTCGTTCGCCTCCTCCCTCATGGAGGCGTTCTATGACGTAACCGTGGGCTCAGCCATGTTCCTGTTGCTGGTCTTCTTGAGGGCTACACCAGTGGACTTGATATACATCCTCATCACCTTGGGAAACCTGGTGGGCTGGTCCCTAGGTGCTGGGTACGTAGTCATCACCTCAGGGAGGGTAGTTAAGGCCGAGGAGAAGTTCGTAAAGATGCTCAAATTACAAGAGTATTATCATCTCCTCCAGAGGGGGAAGGCTAGGGTGAGGGACGTCACTGGAAAGAAGGAGTTCCTATTCAATTCGTTACTTACTGCACTGGGCTACGTGGTTCAATCTGTGGCCTTCTATTACGTTGTCCCCTCCCTCCCCTTGGACGTGTTAGTCAACATGACTTACTTCGCAGCCACGCTGATCCCTGTTCCAGCAAGCTCTGGGTTTGCAGAACTGGGCCTCTCCATATACTTCACTCCCAAGCTGGTGCTGGAACTCAGGATACTGGAACTCCTGAACTATTCCCTGGGATTTCTCTTCATAAAGGAAGTAAACCTTAGAGAGCTTAAAAAGCAATTCGACGAAATAAGGGTCAATGGAAAACTTCCTGAGAGACCCGGCACCTGAGGAAGCGTCGAAGCTCGTCCTCTCGGCTTACGCGGAGAAGACGCTCTGTGTCAAGATCCCCTACGATCCAGATTCAGTGATATTCTCGGCACTCCTGACCAAGTACTTCAACGGAGAGGTCGCTGTGACCTTCTCATCTGACTGCCAGCTCACTCTGAACAAGGGGGACATAGGTAATTCCGTGGCGTATAGGGGCGTTGAGGTCTTCGTAGGGAGCTCGGCCTTCTCCTCTCTCCTTCCTCTCACAGTGGAGGACTTGGTTCCCATATTGGCCGGGATCTTCTCGGATGTGTTGCTCCGTAGGAGAAAGCTCAGCGACTGGGAACAGAGGATCCTAAACAACGCGGAGAACTTGGGGGTGATCAGGGAGAAGGGTCTGAAGATCCCTGCCTACAGGGAGGTACCACTCTTCCTCTCCCTCTTCTACTCCCTCGACCCGTTCGTGCCAGACATCTCAGGCAACCCCGTAAACGCTCTCAAGCTGGTCAAAGAGCTCAACGGAAACGAGTTCACCAAACTCTCAGACCTCGATGAATCTAAGCTCAACACCTTGCTCTTTAGACTGGTCTCTTCCCTAGTCAAGGTGAACCCGAAGGCTACCAGAGAGGATGTCATAGATGATAGATACTTTTACAACAACTATGACTCCCTTGAGCTGGGGATGTCAGTCCTCTACGTCATGGACACTCAAGGTTCCCCCATACTCTTTGATGCGGTCATGAACACTTCCCTCTTCTGGACCTTCGTGGAGTGGCTCAGGGGACTCCTGAGCAGGGGATTCAACGTTCAGGTAAGCGAGGAGGGTAACCGTTACGTCGTTGACTCCAATCTCAGCCCGATATTGGCATACATCGTCCTTAGACAGGCGGGCAAAGCAAAGGACAGGAGGCCGGTGTACTTGAGGAGAGGAGAGAAGTTTGTGTCCTCCAGGTTCTTCCTCAACTCCCCAGAGGAAGGGTTGATCTATGATGATAAGGATTGAGGTGGACACTGAGGACGCGGAGGAGATAGCGAGGGCGTTGTCGGTCGACAACGTAGACTTACCAAAAGGAATGGAGATCAAAGTGGAGTGGAGAGAGGGGAAGGTGATAGTCGGCATTGAGATGCAGGGGGTTGAATCCATCCTCACCCTCAGGAACACAGCGGACGAGATACTGACCCACATAGACGCCCTGATGAAGGTCTTCAACAGAGATAGGGAAAGTCTTCGAAGTTGAAACTTGAAATCTGGCGATTTATCATAAAGAACTCAAGGTATTAGTCATTAAAACTTTCTCACTATTCATACTATTTATTAAATCCTTTTCATATTACTTCCCATTTCCCTATGGATTATATGGAATAGAACTAGTAAGTTCCAGTTTGGAACCAATCTATACATGGATTAGTAAGGTAATAGTTCTNGAATCCACGTGAGTTAACACTGTGAGTCTGCATGAACAAATATATAACAATCGTTTCTACCCTTAATTTGCGATCCCGTTGATAATAATGAATAAGTATATCCCGTTACCCAAGCAGACCGATTCCGAGTTCTGGACGGTGGACAGATTAGAGCACATAAGGAAGTTGGCCATGACCGGAGAGCCGATCGCCATACTGCAATCGAGGAGGAGCAGTCTGAGGATATTGGACAGGGTGGAGTTTCCAGGAGTCACTAATAGGATATACAGGGAGCCCCATTCCAACACACGGATAACGTTCTCAGGAATCGAGATGAGCTCACCACTCTACTTGGGGGACATGTCCTACGGGGCCCTGAGTGGAAACCCCAACATTGCCATAGCCAAGGCAGCGGACATCACCGAGACCTTGGCTGGTACTGGAGAGGGTGGTCTCCACCCAGAGGTGGCCAAACACAGGAGGATATTCGTCCAGTGGGCCTCAGCCAGGTTCGGGGTAGACATAGACGTATTGAAAAGTGGATTGGGAGTCGTCATAAAGATAGGACAGGGAGCGAAGCCAGGAATTGGGGGACACCTCCCAGGGAGTAAGGTCACCGAACCCATATCCAAGACCAGGAGGATACCGGTGGGGATGGACGCCATCTCTCCAGCTCCCCATCACGACATATATTCCATAGAAGATCTTGGCCAGAGGATTGAGGCACTCAAGGAGCTCACTGGAAAACCGGTCTTCGTGAAGGTGGCTGCGACGAACTATATACCCTATATAGTCTCAGGGATAGCTAGGATGAAGGCCGACGGAGTCATAATTGACGGTCACGGTGCGGGCACCGGTGCCACTCCTGCCGTGATCAGGGATAACGTGGGCATACCCATTGAGCTGGCAGTGGCCTCTGCAGACTCGACTCTCAGAAGGGAGGGATTAAGGGACGGGTTCACCATAATCGCTGCAGGCAGGGTGGCTGACGCTACCGACGCTGCCAAACTCCTCGCCTTGGGGGCAGACGTGGTGAGCGTGGGAACAGGGGCCCTGATCGCCTTGGGTTGCGTTATGGTTCACAAATGTCACATAGGTTCCTGTCCCACTGCCCTCACCAACAGGATTGACGGGTCCAGGGTAATGGACCTCGAGTTCGGTGTGAAGAGTCTGGTGAACTTCGTCAGGGGGTTCACCCTGGAGTTAGCCAACGTACTCGACAACCTGGGCCTCTCCTCAGTCTCGGAGTTGAAGGGAAGGAGGGACCTGCTCTACGGATACGGACTCTCCAGGGACGTATTGGAGATCCTGGGAATAAGGGGGGAGGTTGAGGAGCTGGACCCCAAGCTAGGGGAGCTGTGGACTAGGAGGAGGAAGACGGCACTGCACGACATCATAAACAAGGGGGAGCCCTCCCTGACCAGCATGGGTAGTACAGCGCCTCCAGACGTGGAGAAACCTGCCAGGATACTGGATTGGATCAGGACAGACGGAGCCCAGGTAACCAGACCTTCCATAGATCCCTACAGGGAGGACATCGACACAAGCTTCCTCCTCAAGGGAGGGGAAGTGTACCTTTCGCTCCCAGTGATGTTTGACGTCTCCGAAGCTCCCGGCGAGTATAGGAACTCGCTCTCCTGGGCTTCCCTGGCCCTAGGTTCCATGATCTTCTCGGAGGAGACGCTTCCTCCCTACGAGGAGGTGACCTTCAGTGCGGACTTCAGGGGGATCATGACCTGGAGTGAGAGGAAGAGAGCCGACACTTACCTCAAGGTGGAGGATTTAGAGGAGATAGAGGACGCAGCCAATGAGGGTGAAGTCCACGGGTTCCTGATAGACGAGGACTCGATGGGCGAAGATTTGGAGCTCATTCTCTCCGATGCAGACATACGGCTTAAGGAGGCGGGGGTGAGGAACAGGTTTGACCTCATAGCCAAGTCCTCGAGGCTGAGAGACTCCGCTGACGTATTCAAGCTCGTGGCCTTGGGGGCCGACGCGGTCGTCCTTCCCTACAGCGTACTGGAGGTAGCCATAGGGGAGGGGAGTAAGGGAAACTTGAGAGAGAGGGCGTTCAACCTCATTGCTGGCATGAAGAAGGAGATAGCCCTCTTGGCAGGGGCTGCAGGTGTATACAGCGTCCAGTCAAGCCTGACAGGAAACAGGGAGCTCCTGAGGGCAGTCAACCTGAACTCCTACGTGGCGAGAAGGATAAGAGTGAGGCAGGCCGGTTCACTATGATCTCTCCTTCTGGTTGTGGAGTCTTCGGAGTCCTCAGGAAAAAGCACGCTCCAAAGGTGAGAGGGGAGGAAGTCGTTAAGGCGATCAACGCAGTGTGGTACAGGGGTAGCGACAAGGGGGCAGGGTTCGCAGTATTCAATAGGGGAGAGGAGAACTATTACGTAGTCAAGGCCTTCTTAACAGAGGGCCCCAAGGCACTCAGGAGGATCCTGGAGTCCCAGGGGGTCCAAATCCTGGAGGAAAGTGTAGAGACCGAGAGCGACGGAGTTTGCAGTTGCAACTTCAAGGTCTCCATAGGCAATACGGCTCAGCTCAAGAAGGTAGTCAGGAACACCAACGAGATCTTCTGGGGTCAGAGGAAGGGTAGGATATACAGTGTGGGGAGGTCCCTGAACACATTCAAGGGAGTAGGTTATCCCAAGGACATAGCCAAGGTTTACGGTGTGGAGAAGTACGATGGAGACCTATGGTTGGCCCACACGAGACAACCCACGAACTCCCCAGGGCATTACCCCTACTGGTCCCACCCCTTCTCCTCCTTCGATGTGGCCATAGTACACAACGGTGACGTCAGTTCCTTCGGTGCCAACCTTGAGTTCCTCCAATCCAGGGGATGGGGAGGTTTCGTAGGAACCGACAGCGAGGTGATGGCCTTCCTGTTCGAGGAGCTCATAAGCGAGGGTCTCCCGTTGGAGGAGGCAGTAAAGATCTTGGTCAACCCCTCCAGGCGAACCGGACTGATCTCATCACATTATGACTACTTGTACAGGAACGCCAGGCTTGACGGACCGTTCACCGCGGTGATCGGCTACGACTCGGGAGACGACCTTTACCTGGTGGGGCTGGCCGACAGATCCAAGTTCAGGCCAGTCCTCATAGGTGAGGACGAAAACTATTATTACGTAGCTAGTGAGGAGAGCCAGATAAGGCTCCTCAATCCTAAGGCTAGGGTTTGGACCTTGAGTCCGGGCTCCTACTTCATTGCCTCACTGGAGAGGGGAGTGGTCAGTTACGGGAGGGATGTCCAGGAAGTGGAGAGCTTCTCTCCACCTCCCCCCAGCTACGAGGGAGACTACGACGTGGATGCCAGTAAGGTAGGTTACAAGGATTTGAACAGGGAGATAATGAAGTACGCGGGGAAGGGTGAAGTCAAGGTAGTCAACGTCATGGGACACAGGTTCGTGGGGATAACCTTCCCTAGGGCTGGGTTGAGGGTCAAACTCTACGGAGTGGTAGGTAACGCGCTGGCCAACCTCAACGAAAACAACGAATTCCTCGTCTATGGAAACGTCGCCGACGACTGCTGTGACACAATGCACGGAGGGAGAGTGGTCATAACCGGTGACGCGAGGGACGTGTTGGCTCAGACCCTCCAGGGAGGGGAGGTGTTCGTGGGCGGGAACGCAGGTAATAGGGTAGGAATACAGATGAGGGAGTACGGCTTCAAGAGGCCTTACTTGGTCATAGGAGGCAGGGTTGACGACTATTTAGGCGAATACATGGCTGGAGGGGTGATAGTAGTTCTAGGACTGAGGAACAGGGGAGAGAAGACAGGCTACTACGTAGGGACTGGGATGGTAGGAGGGAGGATATTCGTCAGGGGAAAAGTAGACCCGTCGAGGGTAGGGATGCAACCCAACAGGACGGAGATGCTCAGACTCCTCAAGGCTCTAGCGTTGGAAGGAATGATCGAGGACTACAAGAAATACGAGTCCCTGTCCTACCTGGAGGTCATGGACAAACTTGAGGGTGAGGCTAAGAACTACGCCAGGAGACTCTTCGAAGAAAAGGTAGGCATACCCTCCTATGAGTACAGGGAGCTAACTGAGGAAGAGATCAAGGAGCTCACTCCCGTGTTGATGAGCTACGACTCCTACATGGGCACCAAGTGCCGGGAGTTGTTGGGCGAGAAGTTCACGGTGATAAGAGCTAGGAAGGAAATCAAGAAGTGACCATAAGAGAACGAGGACTCGGAGGAATTTAGGAAGAACGCTAATTGAGGCTTTTTATGAGCTTGTTCCGACCTTAAACGTCCTGGTGAGACGCAATCGCTGTCGTTAACGGTTTCCAATGAGAGCCGTAAAGTTTGTGTCTTTTCATCATTTAGTGTTTTACAAATAAAGCATCAGGATTAAAAGACGCTAGCGCCTACGCTAGGGAGTTCGTCGAATGGTTATCACGTATGCTCAAGATCACCGAGATCAACCAAGACATAGTTACGGAGGCGGAGGAAATCAAGAAGAGACACGGGATAGTCGTTGTCAACAGTTCCAGATAAACCGTGAAGTTTATATAATTTATATGTGAGTTTAATTATGATGCTGAAACCTAAGGAAGTGTGCCAAAAACTGGGAATGTCCTACCGCACGTTGCAGAGCTACGTTAAGAAGGGTTACATTAAACCAGTAGTGCAGAGCGGGAAGTTGAGGTTCAGGGAGGAGGACGTCGAAAAACTGATGGGTATTGTTAGAAAAAGGAAAGTGGCATTATACGCTAGGGTATCGAACACGCGAAAGGACGACTTAGTGAACCAAGTTACAGCAGTTATGGGACTTTAACGTAACTTAAAGATTTTCATCAGCCTGGGTGGTCAGCCTAAATGGCGCTCGAGGACCTG